>Ga0256405_10000658_pt1 | contig 110512 bp, 116 predicted proteins | sample RumenRJG_02DNA_FD_189096 | JGI IMG/M metagenome (GOLD analysis project Ga0256405, IMG submission 189096) | Bovine rumen microbial communities from Lethbridge, Alberta, Canada - RJG_02 | ecosystem: Host-associated > Mammals > Digestive system > Stomach > Rumen | place: Canada: Alberta...
ATGAAAAATATGCTTAAACATATCTTCTTTACTCTCATAAAAATGACAAATCTTACCAATGTTTGATTCCATATAATTCCAATTTTAATGATTAAACACGATCTACGATTTCTCTGTCAACAAGATGCCCTGTGGCAATTCTCATCTCACGTTCCATAGCAGTGATAATGCGCGGGACTCCGATCGACTTTTTCAGCGCACAATAGTACTTAATGCACTTAGGACTCTCTTTGAGCCATCCATGCTCCAGCGAAGCAAGCAGCTTGTCCTTGGGGCGCACATAGCCAGGCTTTCGCGACTCGCGATTATACGCTCTGAACATTATCTTACCTGTCACTGCATCGTAACGCAATGAACCTTCTACACACTTTCCTGAGAAGAGGCACTCAAGCACCTCCATAGGGATTTCAATAAATTTTCGCATAATTGTCGAATTTGTGAGTCTTTGGCGGAAAAGTGAAGTTTTAGTTTGAGCTCAATTATATCCGGATACTTTTCCTCACCCACTTACTCGACTCTGGTTATAAACTAATTATTCTATGATTGTTCTTTTGGTAAAGATGTCGCGCACTACGCCTTGCGCGCTACCAGCCTTGGTTAGGCCAGCACTCATCTGCCATTTGCTGCATTTAAACTTGTGTTGCACCTTCAGGTTCATCGACTTGCACAGTCGTGTTCCATCATAGTCAATCCACTTGTGCTCACACGATGCGCAGCAGCGTTTTATAGCGCATCCATACACATTCCTAACGATTTCTATTTCACCATTCATACTTCTTTAGTTTCATTTCTAATTGTGCCACTCTGTATTTCAGTTTCTTCACCTCACGTCTGTACTTTGCTGCTTCGCGTTGTATCTCAACCACGGCTGTACCTTCTCTGATGGCATTTAGCATGTAGTCCATCTGTGGCCCAGTCATTGCGTTTGGTCTACCCAATCCCGCATGCATAAAGAAGCCCTTTATCAGGTCGTCTACGCCATAATACATATAACCCTCGTCGTCCACGTCCAGCAAGTAGCAGTTTCTTATTGTTCTCAGCGTTATGCGTGGCTCTGGCAAAAATGCCTTCTTTTCTTCTTTTTCCATAACTCTCTAAATTCTCAATTCTCACTTCTTAATTTTCCATTAGTTCTCCAACTCCATGAATATTCCATGTTCCATTGCGATGTACGAGTAGCAGTAGTCAAGCACATAATCTACCGATGCGCAGCCTGTGGTATGTACCACGTGTGCCAGAGCAAAGTCCAGCAGGTCTTCCGCCATCTCTATCTGCATCTGTCCACAGAAGCCCTGCAGCTCACCGCCCAACATCATCAGCAGATCATCACTCACCTCGCCTTCCATCAGCTTCAGAATGCGTGTTGCACGCTCGTCAATCTCAAAATGCTCACTCAGGTTCTGGCTTATCACCTTCTCAACCTTTGCAAAGTTCTCTACGAACAAAACTCTTCTTTTCATAACTCTCATTTTAAAATTAATAACTAAATTTGCATCGTCTTGGAAACGTTGTTCGTTCCTTTTGACGATGCAAAGGTAGGCAATAAAAAATGGGCAGGGGGTCGATTTAGTAAGCTCGTAAAGAATTAGTAAGATAATTAGTAAACCTGCCCATTATTTAGTAAATTCTTAGTAAGGATTAACCGTTTTAGTACATTCCAGAACACTTCACACAGGTCGCTCCATGGATTGTTTTCCATATCGAAATACGCCTCTTTCCTATCTTCATAGCTCACGTAGTGGGCAAAGTTCGACAGCGTGTTCTCTGCCATTCGCAATTCATCTGGCCATTCAAAGGGAGTAATATCAATGGCCAACTTTTTAAACGCAGTCCTATTAACCTTAGCATCCAGCCTATCATGAATCACCAAATAGATTCCGCACCAGTCGATAGCAGAACTGAAAACGCCATCGTGATTAATCAAAAGCATAGATAGCGCTTGTTGTAGGACGTGAGTTCTCAATCCAACCTCCATTCCTTTATATATGGCTCTGGCTTTATCATCAGCCTCCTGTTCCTTTTTATTATATGTACGCGTAGTGTTGTCGCCGCCATCCTTCATTGGTACAGGCATCGCATTGTAATGGCTCCTAATGTCATTCTCCACCTTGACATACTCTCCAAGACCATTATCAATCAACACCTGACGATACAGCGCGAGGATGTTATGCTCCGCCAATGCCATGTTGCCTGATCTTTTAGCCATTGTTACCAACAAGTCTTCTTTGATGGTTGCACCATCAAGCCAGATGTACTGGACTTCTTCTTTTTCATTTCTCATTTTCTTTTCAGAATTAATGAGAAGGTCAAGGCCTTTCCCCTCTCGGGTTCATAAATTGTTGAATTCGGAGCACAAAATTAGGATATTAAAACGTAACCACCAAATAAAATTTTTAGTCATTTTTAGTCTTGACTACATATGACTAAAAACGACTAAAAATGACTAAAAAAAACTAGAAATGACTAAACTCTATTATGTCACCATTTTGGACTTATTTACCAGAAATGTAAACTGTTTCACCATTTCATTAAACACCATATCTTTTGAATCCCATTCATAATTATCACTCATATATCTATCTAAGCTCGAAATGCTCTTGCCCAAAATATTGCCAAATATCTCTTTGAACATTGTCTTTGTCACTTTAATCACAGCGCAAGCTACTCTTGCAGCTTTCAAAGGTGCGATCAGAGACTTTGGTGTCTTTTTTCCTTTCATATATTTCTTAATCAATGCCATCACTTCATCAGCATTAGCATCCGAGACCACAATCGATCTAAAAGCCGCATTATTCAAAACAACCTCATCGTTCATATAAGAGTTAACATAATCCAAAGCATCGCGGAATAGCTCTAAATCCAGCAGATCATCAGGCAGGAACTTTTCCAGTCTCACTTTCCATCCATGTTGATGTGAGCCCGCATTTATCGCAGCTCCAAGCATCTTCACGAAATCATTCATCGTTATGTCCACTCCATTATCAAACACTTTCTCAACCCATATAAAATTTGGGCAAGTTCTGGTATCAAAGTACACAAGTGTCGAGAATCCATCAGTTTTTCTCGTCACCTTGAAAAGAAACATACCGCTTTTAGGCGGCTGGGCGTATTCAAACACATACTCACTGTTGTTTTGGAAGCCAGCCTTGCACACTGCACGCACAACTTCCGATGCCGCTAATAAAAACGGCTCCTCACAATACAGTTGCCTTCCTTCAAGAATGCAACTAAAAAAGGTAAATTTCATAATTAATTGATTTTAGATTTGTAATTATGGGATAAAATCCCTGTTAGTTAATTAAGGCCAAAGTTAGTGCTTTTCCCCAAGACTACAAAGGTTTTCCGCAAAAAATCGTTAAATTGCACTACTTTGGTGCATTTTTTCTTCGTTTTGTGCACTATCACAGTGCATTTTTTACTATTTTTGCAGCAAAAATATAACGATTATGGATATTACGCTTATTGAATTCATGGAGAGTCAGTTGAAGTTAACCACTTCAACATTCCATCGGTATATGTACGGTCAAGTGAGTTGGGAATCGAGAATGTTCGGACTTGTTGGGCCACGTGGCGTAGGTAAGTCAACTATGATTCTGCAATACATCAAGGAGAACAGAGACAAGCGACATATGCTCTATATAGCTGCCGACATCTGTATTTTTCAACCCACACACTTATCGACACTGTAGATGAGTTTGTAAAAAACGGCGGAGAGCAGATATTCATTGACGAGATTCATAAATACGAGAACTGGTCACGAGAATTGAAAATCATATACGACTCTCATCCAGACTTGAAGGTTGGATTCACAGGCTCATCCATACTTGATATCACCAAAGGAGCATTTGACCTGAGCAGACGTACTCTGATATTTACCATGCAGGGACTTTCTTTCCGAGAATATCTGGCATTGTTTCATAACATAACAGCCCCAGTATATACCATCAACGATATTCTGGAGCATAACGCGAAACTTGATGCCATCAACCACCCACTGCCCCTATTCAGGGATTATCTGAAAAACGGCTACTATCCATTTGCAAATGAGGGTGGCTACGAAATGCGTTTGCGTCAGGTTATCAACCAAACAATGGAGGTAGACATACCCCAATATGCAAACATGAATGCCTCTACAGGTAGAAAACTTAAAAAATTACTGGCCGTTATAGCACAGAGTGTACCTTTCAAGCCCGTCATGGAGTCATTGGCCACAATAATAGGTGTAAGTCGTAACGTGCTTCCCGACTACTTCATCTATATGGAACAGGCTGGTATGATAGGACAACTGCGTGACGATACTGGCGGTATACGTGGCTTAGGAAAAGTTGAGAAAGTATATCTTGACAACACTAACCTTGCCTATGTACTTGGACATGAGAGTACTGACATAGGCAACATCCGCGAGACATTCTTCTACAATCAGATGCGTGTCACTACTGATGTCATTAGTTCACGAATAAGCGATTTCGAAATAGACGGCAAGACCTTTGAGGTGGGCGGAAGAAATAAGAAGCAGAAGCAGATACAGAATGCTGCCCAAGGCTACATAGTGAAAGACGACATCGAAACAGGCTATGCCAACATCATCCCCCTCTGGCAATTCGGACTGACCTATTAGGATTTTCTAATCATCCAGATCTGAGCGAAGCCACAAAATGCGCGCCTCTATTGTTCTCTAGTTTGTTCTCTACAATATTTACTTAATTACCCTCACTTGGAGCTTTTTGTGAATAAGTTTCTCTAATTCCCTTCTCTTCCTCCATATTAAGAATATATTCATAATATTTATGTGTACCCAGGCAATCGTATAGTTTACTTTCTATAAACTTCTTAAGATAAGTATAGTTAGGATAATAAGGTATGGTTGTATAGCTATATATTTCAACCACATTTTCTTCCTCGCCAATTATATAAGCTATTGTTACACTATTCCATATATTCGCCTTATTAACAGCAAGCATTGTATTCTCCATTAGTTTCGAGTTCTTGATATCTATTTTCTTCCAACTATTGTCAGTAATCTCGATATAATTAAAATCCTTATCAAATGTAATGGAGAAATCAGCGTCACTAAAACAGAAGTTGATTCTATCATCCTCATCTATTTCGCATTTACTCCCCAGCCCTTCTATTATACTAATGATGGTATTCATCATCGCCTTGTTCTCAGCAACAGAATACGGGTCTTCCATCAAGTCCCATAACTTTGCGCTTACCATTTCCAAAAAACTGGGATAATAACCTACAGGATGTGCTAATACAAATTCCAACTCCTCTTCTGTCATCAAATCCAAAGCCTTTTCCCATTCCCTCTGTCGTTCTAACTTGTTCATAATTATAAAAAGTATATATACGAACCACCATCAACAAGCCTTTGCCTTCCATGATTCAAAGGTAAGTAAAATTATTCAATCTGTAAACTTACCCTAAGGAAACTCTACCGTTCCATTCTTGTAAATCTCCTTCTTCTACTTCTTCTCCATCGTCATTCAATAATGCCCATGTTGTTTTTGAATGGGCTTGTAGTGGCTCTCCTTGCTCGTCACACGCCTGCTCCCATTCCAAATCTTCATCATTGTTCAAAATGTCAATGGCTTCCTCTAATGAATCTGCTTCAACATAGCAGTCTTCATAAGTTTCATACGTTCTTGTAAATTGGTACATCATAATTATTACTTTTTAGTTCAACATAAATAACCATATTTCTCGTTAAGAATTAAACAACAGCATACCGTTCACTTCTCTGATGTCACCTTTTTTAAGCATCATGTCAAGAATGGCATTTATTGTCTCTGTTATCTTTGCTCCTACATTAGAGAAACCGAGCTTGCGGGCAGCAATGGTAGGAATTTTATCTTTAGGCAGAGAGAATTCTTCCTCTATCACTTCTTTAATAGCATTTGCGATTTCTATCATTGGTATCTCTGTGATACTGCGTGGAGATGGCGCCCTATATCCTTTAAAGTTTTTGGCACACTCCTCATCTAACCATACACCATTTAAGCCACTTACAGAAAGCGAATCAAGATCTAGACTTGACAAAGCAAATCACTTCGCTGTTTAGATTCATTATTCTTTTTCTTGCCTATGTAGAATCTCATAGGCTTTATTTAAAGTGCTTTCTGTAATATGAATCGTGTCGTTTGTTTCATCGTCTATTATCAACAGAGGGAGCAAATCATGTGTAATTATCCAGTTCATAATATAGTGGAACACCACTCCTGCCATTCCTCCACCACTAGCAGGTAGTCCCAACTTATTTATGGAGACAATCATACTGTATTTAGGCTTATCAGCAGGGAAGTAACCACAAAATGAAACTTGATATTCATCTACATAGTTTTCTTCACCAAAATCATATTCTCCTACCTGTGATGTACCTGTTTTTCCAGCAACACGTATGATCGGTGATCCTGCTTTTCTGCCTAGACCTTGACAAACCACATGATCCAAAATTACCTGCATCTTCTTAATATTATCTTTTGATGCAATCTGTGGGTTAATGATCTCTATCTCACCAGTTTTCAGCGTAGGCTTCACCATCTTACCATCATTAGCAATAGCATTATAGAAAGTCAGCATCTGGATAGGAGCTATTTTTCGGTTGTAACCGATAGCACTCCAGATGATAAACTTATTCACCCAATCTGAATCTTTTGGAGAATCATAGGTAGTTGGCTTGAGGCCTTCTATTCCATTAATGAAATCTGGTTGTCCGAAGCTCATTTTGTTTAAGTCATCAAAGAAATCCTGTTCATGACCTTTATAAGATTCCCATACAGGCACACCGATTCCTATGTTTGAACTTACCTCTAATGCTCTAGCCAAATTCACATCTCCATAGCCACCTCTTCGCCAGTTGTGATCCTTCATAACCCAGTTATCATCAACTCCCCACACTCCAGTCCCTGTATGTACAACATATGTACTATCTATTCCCCTTTCAAACAATGTGAGTAAAGAAGCTACTTTCATTAAAGAGCCTAAATCCTGTTGATAAGCAAAGTTCTGGCATGGTTGGAACTTACCTTCAAAGTTGCGTTCCAGTCCTGACATCGCCAATATCTCACCAGTCTCAACGTCCATTACAATTGCTTGTCCTTGTAAACACTTCCCTATTTCAGTCATATTTGCATTTAGGATGGAATCTACAGCAACTTGTAATTCTGGTACAATTGTAGGATCACCTATTTTCTTCCCTGATTTTACTCGTACTGGCTGTCCAGACGAAATTGCATAATATACGCCCATGGCTATAGCCAGTAGAACAACTAAAGCTATTATAACTACAGTTTTATATTTTTTACGTTTCTTCTCAGCACCCAGTACTTGTAACTCATCATCAATCATAGTTTAGCCTCCTTTCCTACTTCTGATTCAATTAAAGCCTTCAATTGTTTAAGAGCCTCCTTAGAAGCTTGTAAATCAAAAGCAATGTTTACGTCCATGTTCGACATTATTATTTGCTGTTTATTTGGATTAATCTTAAATATGTACGCACGATTCACTATCAATTGTTTACCTATGCGAATAAACGTCATAGCCTCCTTACCCAATTGTTCCTCCATCAACTGCTGGCAATGGGCCAGATTCATCGTAAACACATGTTCCGTCTTATCATGCAGCACCATCGTGGAGTAGTTTCCGTCCGACACTACATATACCACTCGTTCAGGTTTTATCCTCACGAGTTCGTTTGAATTCGATATGATTAGTACTTTGCTCCCCATTACTTTTATTATCTCACATTTGCCTCTTGTTCTCTCAATTTCGTCATTTCATTACTCACATATCGGTGGGCGTTAAAGAACTCATTCAACTCCAAACGCAAATAGTTCTCAATATCGGGAATCTGTGGAATGAACAGAATAGTAGACTTACTATGTACATCCACATTCTTTCCTTCTTCATCGACAGTGTAAACCGTTACCACGCTATTGTTCAGATTAGAACCATTTATCACTTTCTTTAATCGTGTAAACTCATCGATATCATATAGTTCCACATGCCCCCAATGCGTATCATAAATATGGATATATCTCAAATCGTTTCTCGCACTCACAAAGAAATTCTCACCCTGATAGGCAAAGAAAATGCGGTCGTCATCTACTTCTTCAGCCAATTCATACTGACACCCTATCTTCGTGAGCGTATCTAAGAATAGGTCTCGCGTACCTTTTACATTCTCATTATCTTCTTGCATTCTATCATCCACATTTATATCTCTTTCTTCTTTCATCTTTGCCAATGCTTTATCATAGAGGTCTTTGTTTACATCTTCTTGGGGCTTATATTCATCATCTCTCTGGTTCTCCTTTATTATTCCATAAAGCCACCAAAGGAAAATCATTACAGTACCAAATCCAACTAAATACTCCATAATCCTTGTTTTACGTTTTTAATCCGTTTTCATCTGCAAAGATACGAAGTCTTTTCGAAATACCTGTAACAATTAACCTATACTTGTACGAAATATAGCTATTGATGTACGAAATAATCAGCTCTTTTTAAATATAGAAGGTTTGAAGAATAGCACAACGAGAAAGATGGCGACCACGACATCTATTATATTCCATAGCACCCTACCTAATACAATCTTAAAAAGTGGTTGGAATAGCAATGCCAGTGCGCCAAAAACGACAGCCAACGTTTCATTCTTCTGGTTGTAGTATTGATATGCCATTACGCCAAAAACGACCATTGCCAGAAACCTTACTAATTGGTAAAAGCCATATGGCATTGGTACCAAGCAGAGCACAATAATGCAGATAAAATCAATGTTATATATCTCATCATTTAATAATCTTTCCAAATAATGTTTTCAATATCACATTGCCAATTTTCCGTTCTAGTCCGGCCTTTGAGGTCGGAATGCCCGTTTCTCTGGCAATTTTCTGCTTTACCTGAGTAATGCCCAATGCTCGCTTAAGTGAGAAACTTAGGCCTGGGATGGGAGTTGATTTCTTGCTCATGACTTACTATTCGTTTTAATATATGCAGATGGATCTTTGTTAATCTTTGCAAGTTCTTCTTCGCGCCATTTGTCTATAGCCGTTTGCAGAAGTTCTGCTTGAGTCTTGGCAAGTTTCTCTAATAACTCTTTATTTGCTAATACTTCTGCTTCCAACCTCTGTCGATTCTTCTCGGTAGATATCTGAATTTCAGTATTTATTTCATCATTTAAATCTGATTTTCTTTTACTTGACAGAACCTCTATTCTATGTTTTTCTGCATCTAACAGATTCTCATATGATCCATCGGCAACCATCATTCTCAAGAAGGTGGGCGCTGTTTCCACAATAATAAAAAGGAGCATGATAAATATCGATGAAATATTAGTTGCCCAACTCTCTTCTTTTAACTCTGTAAACGCTTTCATTTTTGCTTGGAAACCCTTATACTGAACATCCAATTTGTCTCTGAAGGACCCTTTCGCTTTTATCTCTTCTTCTGACCAATCCTTATGTCTCACTTTTGACTCATTGATTATATTGGTAAGAGAATCCACTTCATGACGTAATCTTTCGCTTTCTCTCTGAGTCTCCACTTGTTTATTGCTCATGAGATTTTTTAATGTTGCATCTGTTGCTGCCACTTCACCCTGTTTCCCTCTGATAGCAGCTGCATATGTATTTCTATTAGCAACAGCGGCAGATCTTTTACTTTTTAACCCACCTATCGAGTTAAGAGTATTCTGGTATTGTGGATCATCAGAAGATAATCTATTCAATTTACTTTGCAGAGGAGCGATCTTCTTATCTAATTCATGTATTGTATTATTTGCCCCATTCAATTTGTTTTGAAGATCGTTTATGTCAGATAAAAGATTATTTGTCTCTGTACTGCTGGTTGTTATCTGCGAATCAAACATAGCAACGCCATTCATAATTTCATCGCGTTTCTGAGAAGTAGAATCCCTTCTATGAATCGTTTCTCCAATTTTCTCTTGTAATAACCCGTCTTTATCTTGTTCAATCTTTATATCAATTGCATCTTCAAATATTTTTAATTCAAGAGGCGTTGAAATAACGATTCCCAAGAAAATCGCCATAACTATTCGCGGTAGTCCAGATACAAGTTCTTGCCAACTTATTGTAACCTTGCCATCTGAATACATGGTATTTACAATAAGACGATCAAGATTAAATATTAGAAATCCCCAAAACAAGCCAAATATACAGGAAATATAAACATTTTCAAAAACCGTTGAAATTGCATATCCTCCTGATAAAGCAGCCATACAAGCTGTAAAGAAGATAGTTCCTCCCATTCCTGCATATTTTGCATATTCTGTAGGACATTGTCTTAAGACACTTTTATTTACGCCAGCACATGTCCAAAAGAACTCGTTAAGCTTCTCTCCGAAATAACCAAATATCGTTTTTTCTGTTTTCTCTTCCATAACTATATTATCTTTTTTTAATTACATTTTTCAAATACGACAAGATTGAATTTAACAAACTTACCTTTGGTAAAGGGAATGACAGTTCTACATTTAATCCTAAATCAGTAAATGCCATAACTTTAGGAATATCCACTTTGGGAATGCTTACCTTTATCCATTCAAGATTAACCGTCGGGAATTTTACATCAACATTAAAACGAGGCTGCTTGATTGCGACATATAAATTGCTTACAAATCTTGGAGTTGGAACCAGCAAAGACTTTACTTGTGGAATTGGGAGCATTCCAATATCAATACTTTTCGACTTTTTACCGAACTCATCTTCTGCTTCTAGTGTTACGGATGTAGCCTTTGAGGGTTCTATCACTTTTATTCCATTATCTTCAACTTCTTCCTTATCCAACCATACCTTTTTGGCATTCTTTACATTCCACGATAAAGTTACAGGTATGGTCGGGAAGATGTGGTATTTGTCGGCAGAGAACTCAATCTCGCATTCATCGAAAACTCTGATGATAAGCTGACGTTGGACAGTACGACCATCTAGCATTTTAACTGTCAGCAAGAATAACCCGTCTTCAGATAATACTGTAGATATATACCCTTTCGCCTCAACTTCTTTTGAATCTTTTCCTTCTTGCTCGAAATTAACCCTTGCTTCAAAAGGTACAGACCAACGAATAACAACTGTCTGTTTGTTTCGAACAGCCTTTGAAATAGATGAGGTGAAAATTATTTTGTTTTGTAGTTGTAATTCGTAGAAAGGCTGTAGTGTATCAATGTCTTGTATATTTAGATAATTGCTCAAAATATCTAATAATTCCTTGAAGCCTTGACCTAATTGAGCTATTTCTTTATAGATTAAGGAATTCTTTAAATCACGAAAATCATCTTCGCTAAAAAGGAAATTAAAATCGGCATCTTCCGTAAATCTCCATTAATTCATATTTACAGATAATGCCAATACGGATAGATATATTATCAGTTCTGAGAAATAGTCCGTCTTTTCATTAGAAATCAATTTCTCTGTAAACCGCGAAGGATGCTGATAACCTTTATATCCACTTGTAGTTTGTTCGTATTTATTACCTAATGACGGTGTATAGAAACAGTCATAATCAATAACTTTAAGCGAACCGTCTGCTTGTACTATGATATTGTCATGCTGAAGATCTCCATGAGAAAAACCTCTATCATGAAAATCATGAAACATTGTTTGGAGGTCATTTGCTAATTGTTCTATCAAAAGCCTTTTACTAGACTCGTCACTACCACTGTTTATAATATCTTGGATATACTTTTTCAAAGGAACTCCTTCTACCCAATCCATAATGACGACATCAACCTGTGTGCCATTAACACTTAAGCCACCAGATACGAAATCAACATTACACAGATAGGGCGAATTGCTTATTTTGATATCCTTTGTTATTAAGCTATACCTTTCCTTTATGTTCTCAATTTCTTGGTGCCATACACGTACTGCTTTTTTCTCTTGTCCATTTGTAAATGGGAATACTATACAAAAGCCGCCTGAATACGATTCAGGACCAAGAAGGCCCGGACAAGAATTATATCCTGCGAGCTGCGGTATGTTTAGTGTTCCAGATTGTTCAACTGCTTGTACAATCTCGTCTTTGGTAGGTAGAGACATGGATAATTAGTTTTGAGAGTATCTTGATTGAGCCGCATCTTCATCGAAGTAGGGTACTTCCACCTCTGTTTTTTTGTATCTCGCTTTAGGTTTTACTTCACCTATTAAATCCAAAATATCATTTTCATCCAGGCTTTTCCCCTCTGGTTGTACTTCATAAGAATTAATTAGAACGTTTTCAAGAGGTCTAACTTGCCCTAAATCAGTAATGGCAAGATTATGCTCTAATTCTTGCAAGAGCCTCTGAATTTCTGCGTTTTGAATTTTACAGAGTTCTTTGTATAATGCACTTTGAGAAATATCAGCCAAGTCTGCTTCTGTTAGAAGAAGGCTATATTCGTCTCTTTCCTCAATAGGTTGCCAAAGTGAGATATCTTCTGCATAACAAAGAAGAGAAAGGTAAATTATTAGTTCTGAAAAATAATCGTCATATTTAGATGCCGTGTAGATTTTTCCTTTTCTACATGGGTGTTGATAGGCGGCCATACCAGAAGTAACTTGTTCTTCATCTGTAAACGTTGGTACATAGACGGAATCATAATCGACTAATAATATAGAGCCGTCATGTGCAATTATAATATTACCATGCTGTAGGTCACCATGAGCAATGCCTTCTTTATGTAACTCGCTAACCATTGTTTTGAATCTTGTAGCCAGTTCCAATATCTTTTGTTTCTTTTCACTTTCTGACAAGTTGGCGTCTGAAATGACACTATCTATATATGAAACAAGGTTCTTACCTTCAACCCATTGCATCCGTACAGCATCAATTTTCTGAATATTTCCTTCCTCGTCCTCTACTTTCAGAGCCTCATCAACATAATCAAAATCAACGAAATATGGCAATGGATGAGCGCCAAGATATGCAGAGATTTTTTTTAGGCGTTCTTTAATTCCTTCTATCTCTGTATGCCAAACACGAAATGCATATTTGTCATTTCCATTGGTAACTGGATACACTAAGCAAAATCCGCCACTATAACACTCAGGGCCAATAACACCATCAATTGTGTTGAAACCTGTAAGCTTAGGATCAAGAATATTCCCAATATTTTCAATAGAAATACTTATTTGGTCTTTTGTTGGTAATGCCATGATATTTATTTTTTTAGAAGAATATCTTTACATTTGTTGAGTTTTTTGATTATTTTACGCATGTATTTTATATTTGAACCTTTCCCATCATTGAGAATGTTATCAAAGTTCCTTTTTATATCCAATTTAACAGATTCTATAGATTGTATCTCTTCGACTTTATTCTCGTGAATGACATCTGCTTCTTCTTTTATTTGTTTATTTTCCTTTGCAATAAAGTCCTCTATTTTGTCAATATCCTTAAAATCAAAGACAAAATCTTCAAGACCATCATTTTCGAGTTTTAGAACCAGCATAGATGTGTCATCATCTTTGAGATTCCCTAATTGTCTTTCTTCGTTTATAAATCGCTCATAATCTTGATGATTAGCTAACGAGAGCAGTTCCTTACGTTTTTCATTATCTGTTTTATCAGAAAGGAACCAATCAGAAATAGCGTCAGTCATTAAGACTAAGTATTGAACATTTTCATACCCGCCAGTTGAAGGTACTATCTCGCCATTATTATGTCCTTTTTTAGAGCCGAAATACTCCGGATAGTTGTCAAACTCTTTTCCTTTCATCGAAGCAACGGTCTCAATAATATTAAAATCATTGTCAAGAACAATTAAATAGCTATCGCCTATAGCTTGACATTTCCATTCCTTTGATCCTAAAGACAAACCGACAAATGTTGATGCAGCAAAATCTGCTTTTTCTAAGCCCATCTCAAAGATAAACTTTTCGTCATCTGTAAGATTTGAAACTCGTTCGTCTCTACTCTTTTCCCAGTCTTTTATTAGTTCGTCCTCTCGAACCAATATGGAATTCTCAGTAAATATATCCGGGTGTTTTACAAAGTCTTCGCACAATAACATTGCCCAATCTCCCGGAAATAAAGAATTCCCAACACCATCCGCTATGGCAAAGCTTTTTGTAGCTTTGTCATAGTGGAATCTGTCTGCACATTGACTGTATTCGTCGCCAATATGGGGAAGCAAAAAAGCTGTAACTTCTATTCGCATAATTATTTTTGTGAAACAGCAGAACCAAACCTTACAAAACGTACAAGTGTATCTCCCTTGGCATTTACGACAAATCCTTTGGCACCTGGAAATATACCTTCCAATTTTTGTTGTTTAGCAACCTGTATGAATTCTGGTGACATCTCGCTTGATATATCAAACAGAAATTCCCCAGCCTCTACGCCATTTAATTGAGCCTTGTCTGAAGGAAATTTAATCTCCGCAGTTTCCTCCGAATCATCCATGTGAATGTTGAACAGAAGAACATTACCGTCTGGAGTAGAAATATTCATAAGTTTCAGAGCCTCGTCTTTTGCAGTGTTTTTATCATCAGGATAGCCATCGGTAATATTGATAATTATCGGTGCAGGAATTCCTGCTTGAGGATCGTTTGCACAAATATTTTGTCTAGCAGTGATCCAATTTGAGAGGCATTTGTTTGCTAAAGAGAAAGCTTGCGCCATCGGGGTTCCACCATATGATTTGGGCGCAATAATTGTAGTGTTGTTGTTTTTGCACTGTTTTAGATCCTCTACAAAGTCGGTCATCCAACCTTCACGAATGATGCTTACTCCCTGTTCATTACCATATCCTATAATAGTAATGTAAACGCGATTGCGTACCTCTGTTCCATTAACACAACCTCTAAAAGTATCCATAATTGCAGCATGTACTGCTTCCGCAGCTTTGACTTCATTAGGACCACTCATAGAACCAGATTGGTCAATTAGATAAACAAGATGTCCAGGTGATTTGCGTCCCCACATTAAAGCATAATTTGCCATAGCTATCAATATAATTCTGCCTAGCTCCTAAAGCAGAGGTTTTTAGTTTTAGGTTTGGACAAACATTAAAAGTACGTGGAGCCGATGCTTTTGATTATTTTAACATATCATAAAGTAAACGCCTTTTAACAGTATGTCATTCCACCCATCCTACATGCCTTTCAGCGCATCATCAGTGTAGAACATTGGCAAAGGTAGGAATAATTTTCGAAACCGACAAGAAAAAAAACAATTATTTTGGATTCATTGTATAAAATACGTGGTTTAGTGTACAAAATAACCGTAAACGATCCAATTTACATTAAAAAACAATATCCGTGCAAATTCCGCATTATACTCCGCCTAAGAAAAGAGTCCCACTCGTATCGGCAAGCGGCGTATTGAGGTGGAGTTTTTCAACACCGAACAAAACGAACAAACGAACAAATCTATATTTCACAATTGCTAAAAATAGAGGTAATAGAGCCAGAACGCGCAGAAGAAAAGGGATAATTTTATCGATATTTATATTATATTTATTATATATATTATAATATATATAATAAATAAGGTAAATATACACGCTTGCGTTCTATCATTCAATTTTACAATTTGTTCGTTTGTTCGTTTTGTTCGGTCGCCTGATAAAACGGGCAGTTTGGGGGTGGTTACGAGAAACTACCGGATTGTTTTAAAGAAGACCATATTTCTAAGTAAAGAATCTACAAGTTAGTTTATTGGCATCTATTAGCTTGTTATTTAAGCGGTCCTTTTCTTTCAGAATTATATTTTACATTTTAACACTTTAAAAATAATTCACGAATAATTGCCCAAAAATTTGGTGGCCAAAAATAAAATTCGTACCTTTGCATTGTCAATCATGAGAGACAGAGTGAGTAATTAACAATCTTGGCTGAGCCAAGCGGCAAAGCCGAGCGAGTATTAACCATTAAAACCTTAACAATTTAACTTATGGCGAAGATTTTTTATCAGTTGAGACAGAACAAAAACGTGAAGTCTAAAATTTATGGCAAGTGGTTCGCCCACTCCAAGAGTGTTGAAACCATGAATACACGCAAGCTCTCGCAGCACATCAGTGAGCACGGAAGTATTTATACTCCAGATGTGGTATTCGGAGTGTTGGAGAAGTTCCGCAGTTGTCTTTTGGAGATGCTGCTGGAGAGTAAGAGCGTGAAGATTGATGGTTTGGGAACCTTCTATACCACCATCGAGAACGAGCCTGGTGGTGCTGACAAGGAGGAGGATTTCAACGTCCAGAAGAACCTGAAGGCTCTGCATATCCGATTCATCCCTGAGCAGGAGCAGGAGCTCAACATCAGTTCGCGCGAGTTCATCAAGAAGGCCGAGTTTGTTAATGTCGACTCTATGAAGAGCGGCGAAAAGAAGACTGGCTCTGGCAGCGGTAGTGACTCAGGCAGCGGGAATAGCGGCAATCAGGGTGGCGGTGGAAACACCCAGCCATCAGGTGATGTCCCAGGCGAAGGAGATTAAACTAACGGAGGGGTAGCACCCCTACCCCTCCAAGTTATTAACCTAATAATTTAGAATACCATGACTAAGAAAGAAACATTTAAGTTCATTATACAGATCATCGCATCTGTAGCAACAGCCATCGTGACAGCCCTCGGAGCTACTAGCTGCATGGGCATGTAGAAAACGCGAAAAAGTCACCTTCGGGTGGCTTTTTTGCTTATGTGGTTTTCGAAATATTCACAAGTTCCCTTGGGAGGGTAATAATCTTCAGGCGCTCATACCAGATGCGATTTGAACCAGCTATGTGTTTTTGTGTATGGCTGCTGATGATGTAGTAGCTAGCGGTATACTCATCCATCATATCAAGGAAAACCTTCTTGATACGTGAGCACTTCTCATTAATGGCGTTATCCAGCGGATTAACCAGATGATCTACGCCTTCAATCATCTTCTCTAAGTCGAGTCCCTTGGCAGTAGCCTTATAATAATTTATCAGTTCATCACGATGATCAACCAAGTGTTTGAACTCTATTCCCTCTGGATGAGCCAGGAATAGCAGATACACAGCCTTATGAACAGGCTGCAGTTCAACCTCTTTATTATAGTCAATCAGCAAGAATCGATAATCCTCTGTTATCACGAGTCTGCTTAGTTTACTCTTAGCCGCCTCAATGCGCAGCTCTTCAAGCAATGGAACACCAATAGCCTTAAGCAGAAGGTCGCTCCTACCCTCTGCCTGCAACTGCCCCACAAGTCGTTTAATCTCTTGGGCAGCCTGCTCTGGTGTCATTGGCTCACTCATTCAGATACGTCTTTCATAACCTTTTTAAGCCAGCTTTTTAGCCCATCAAGCGCAGTTGGCCTGTATGGCTCAGCTTCAGGTTCTGGCTCGTCTACTACTATTGGTTCTGGAGCTGGTTCTGGCTCAGGTGCCTGTTCAACCTCAAACGGGATTATCTGTTCTACAGCAATCACCTCGCCAAGAGTACCTGGCTTGGGTTTATACAATCCTGAAATCAGACTTTCATAGTAATCGTCCTCATCGTGGTGTACTTCTTTCTTCACCTCATTACTAAAGTCATCCTCCAGCCCTGTTGCCAGTATCGTAACCTTTGCATCCTCGCCAAGAGTATCGTCAGTAGCAGTACCCCAAATCACTTCGATATTAGGATCAAGCTCGTCGAAGAAGTCGTCTATCTCCTGCAACTCTTTCACGAATATCGGATGCTCATCACTTGCATATATATTGAACAGTATACGTTTTGCCTTACCTATGTCATTTCCATATAGCAAAGGTGAGTCAAGTGCATCGACGATAGCCCTCTGCACACGCTTTTCACCACTCGCACGCCCCATAGCCATGATGGCACCGCCACCATCGCGCATAGTTGTTTCCACATCGCGGAAGTCGCTTTTTATACCACCATCACTTGGCAGAGTGATTAGTTCTGAGATACCTTTAACGGCATTCATCAAGATGCCATCAGCCCTCAGAAACGCCTCTTTTACAGACAGATCAGAGTCTGCATACACATCGCAAAGGCGCTCATTGTTCACTATCAGCAGGGCATCTACATTCTTTCGCAACTCATCAACACCCTTCAGAGCTTTGATAATTTTTCGTTTCTTCTCAAAACTGAAAGGTATAGTAACCACGCCTACCGTAAGCAGCCCCATATCCTTGGCCACACCAGCAACTACAGGAGCAGCACCAGTACCAGTTCCGCCACCCATACCTGCTGTAACAAACACCATCTTGGTGCCATCACTAAGCAATTTCACAATATCGTTGATATTGCTTTCTGCTTCTTGTTTGCCAACGGTAGGATTTCCGCCAGCACCAAGTCCACTCTCACCAAGCAAAACTTTTACTGGTACAGGATAGCGTGACAACGATTGGCTATCAGTATTACAAACGGCATACGTCACTCCTGTAATGCCTTCTTTATACATATTGCTTACGGCATTACAACCACCACCGCCAACACCAATCACCTTGATGATGCCTTGCATCGTATCCTTAACAGGACCGAAATCTAAAATATCTTCACCCATACCTTAAAACTTTTCTGCTGCAAAGATACAAATTATCTCCAAAACTACAAATCAAAAATCCCCTCGCAAGCCTTGCGAAGAGGATTATTTCTGTTGAGTTGTTCTCATCGCTAATATTATTGCTTCACCAACTAGGGCAAAGTTGGCAAGAATATAGTGGTTTTGCCCAAGCCAACTGACGGTGCTGCCACCGATTTCTGCAGTCTTTAGCAGTTTGTTGCGGAATTCCATATCACCCAGACTTGTGGCACATCCTATGGCAAAGCCAGTACCCGATGGACTCAGATTCATGATGACAGGTCCTGCATCAATATCCACACCAATCCAGCAACTATGGTCGTGATATTCCTTGATTCCCGTAACAGGGAATGTCTGTTTGAAATGTTTCTTCAATAGTTCATATTGCTCCAGAGCAAACTCCCTGTCTACCAGCGACAGATAATAGCAATTTAGTGCAGAATACGAGCCCTTAATCGGAGGTGCTATTTTCAAGCTATCATGGTCAACTTCAAGAAACGATGCCAACATCCCCGTTTCTTGGTCTATACATTCTTGTTTAGCCCTTTCCACCCATAGTTTCACAGTCTCAGAATATTTACCACCATTCTGCTTTGCATAATAGTTCAGCGCCACTATCGCCACAAGCATATCTGGCACATAAATGCACTCGCCTGGATACGTAGGCAGATTCAGATATTTGCTCTCACGAATCCTGCGGTTCATGGCTTTGCATAGAGCGTGGTATTCCATGTCATACTTATTGTCGCCCCCAATCTCCTTATACCTACAAATCATCCATGCCAAATGACTATAATAAGATATGTGGCTCAGGTCGCCATAGATGCCATCCATCGGATCCTCGCTCCAGCGTAATGCATCGTATTCACGAATCTCTTCCGACAAGGCTATATCGATAATCTTGTCTATGAACTTCAGTGAGACCTCCTTGTTTTGTGGATACAGCAAAGCAATATTAGCCAACGCTGCAGATGTCATCGAGCACGTATATAATGCCCACTCCCCCTGAAACTGTTCGCCTATACCACTTGGCATCTCATTCAAAAGTTCTTGTGGCGAAGTTGCCACCCTCTCAGTCAGATAATTCGCCCTGCGGATAATATCCTTCCTTTCACTCTCCCAATCACCAACCCCGCTAGTGGCACACGCCACCCATACCACCTTAATGACGATAAGAGTAATGATAACGGCTAGAACAATAACCATTACTTTTAGCTTTTTACTCATTTTTATTTTATAGGGTAACATGTTTCGTAGCATAGTTCGTCTTTTATTCTTCGTTTGCAAAAATACGAAATAATTCCCATAATAAACTATCATTAATCAATTATTATAACTGTGCCTTCAGTTTCATGTCTAGCACGATGAAGACGGATATTGTAATTCAACCCTTGATAAGTAATGTCTGACCAAACCAGGACGTTTTCTTCATTTACAGAAGGTTCACCAAATAGTTTATTCAAATAATCAATTATAGGTTTCATTTGGGGCGAATCAGGCTCTACTGAAGTCATCAACTCAACACCGTTATCAACCCAAATAATACGCCACGAAACATCTCCAGTGGTTACTATCAAATCACCGCTTGATAGAGAATGATTGCCAACGAAAGATTGAATAATGCTATCAACCATCGCATTAGTCAACACGACAGGAGACTTAACCTCTTTATGCGTCTCCCCAAGACAACCTACGAATAATAGAACAAAGGCTGCCAATATAAAATAAAACATTCTCATAATCAATACATATTATATTTAAACAGATAGAAGCGAAACAAGACTGTAGCAACAATAATACTTATACTCATAACTATATTCTATTAAAATTATCACCAATCTGGTTCCAGAATATTCTTGAGAACGAGTGATCGTTAACCTTCATTATTCTACTGATTTTGAATGTACGATCCTCCTCTACGTTCAAACAAAAAGCCTCGATGTACATTGCACCATACTTACGCGAATACTCAATATTGTTGATGTGGCATGTAATTACTGTGCCCTTGCGTGTACAATACTCGATTTTTATTGTTTCTCGCAACACTACTGCCCTATGTATTATCTCCTCGATAGCCATCCATTTTCGCTAATTTAAAGGGGTCGTATTCATCTGGTGAGAAAACCATGTTGGCATTTTCTCCGTTTAAAAGCGAACCTCTTATTTCTCCTCCAAATGGAGGATTATTACCCATTGACTGCTCATCATTCTCAAAGCGAGTGTATTGCCCCAGAAATTTTGTCAGAATGATTCCTGTTGCGCCCTTTCGATGCTTAGAAATGATAACCTCTGCTTTATCCTTATATTCAATTTGACCATCAGAACTTGCTAAGATACCATAATACTCTGGACGATGCAAGAATATAACCATATCAGCATCCTGCTCTATAGCTCCAGACTCCCTAAGATCAGACAAATGTGGACGTTTCCCCTCTGCCCCTTCACGCGATTCTACGCCACGATTCAACTGGCTCAGCGCTAAAACTGGCACATTCAACTCCTTTGCCAAGCCTTTCAGCGAACGCGATATCAACGAAACTTCCTCCTGTCTACTATTATACCTCATTCCACTGGCTGTCATCAGCTGTAGATAGTCTATCATAATAAGTTTTACCCCATGTTCTCTTACTAAACGACGAGCCTTTGTTCTCAGTTCCATCACAGAGAGTCCCTCCGTATCATCTATATATAAAGGAGCATCCTTTAATTTGTCCAATTTCTTATCTAGTCTTAACCAATCAGAGCTATCTAACTGTCCACTCATCAGTTTCTTTCCTTCTACACTGCATGCGTTAGATATTAATCGATTAGTCAGCTGGACATCCGACATTTCAAGCGAGAATATCGCCATAGGAATTTTCTGATCTGCTGAGATATTCTTTGCCAATGACAGCGCAAAGGCAGTTTTCCCCATTGCAGGACGTCCTGCAATAATCACAAGGTCAGAATTCTGCCACCCACAAGTCATTTCATCAAGTAGATAAATCCCAGATGAGATACCAGTAAGACCTCCTTGATTTGAATGAGCAATCTTAACCTGATCCATCGCTTTATCCACTATAGGAGATATTACAGAATACTCCTTTTTCATGTTTTTCTGCGACAGTTCAAAGAGAGTACTCTCAGCCTCCTGTACAACGTCCTTTATGTCATACGACTCGTCGTAGACTTTTTTTCCAACCACGCTGACATAATGAATCATCTGTCGAGCCAAATACTTTTCTGCCACAATGTTTGCATGATACTCGATATTAGCAGATGTGGCAACCGTAGAACTTAATTCTGCTATATATCCAGGGCCGCCCACCTCTTCCAGTTTACCCATTTTACCAAGCTTATCTGTCACAGTCAGCATATCAACAGGATTCTCATCTAAGCAGAGTTGTCGTATAGCATCATATACCATCTGGTTTCTGGGCTCATAGAAACTATCCGGACTCAATTTATCGCACACCTCCACATACGCATCTTTGTCTATCATCAGAGCCCCTAACACAGCTTTCTCCACCTCTGTAGCCTGAGGCTGCAGATGACCGTAACTCATGTCCAATGCTTGCTGCTCTCTTTTACTGTTTCTTCTGTATTCATTCATATCACTATACCCTTTAATTGCTCATGTTTTGGTTGCAAATGTATAAGGTATTTTTATATCATCCAAGTATTATTTCCCAAAAGCGTTCGAATGGTGGATAACTCAACAGTTATCACCAATTGTGGATAATTGGGGGTATCATACTATTCTTTCTCCTTCTTCTGTTGCTTCTCTAGCCAGGCTTTGTCGCTTTTGTTAGAGTGAGTGAATAGTTCTGCAATCTCCTCCATATCTCTGCCAGCCTTGTATCGCTCTTTTAGCTCCACTCTGCAAAGGGCTACATTGCCACTATTGCGGTCCTTAAACTCTGCAATTAGTGCATTGGTTTCCAGATTCTTTATGCGCTCTTCACGTTTGCCAATCTTATCTTTATACAAAATGTTGAAGATGCACTCTCTCAGCACTTTTGCCTCTTTGGTCCATCTGTTCATAGTTAGGTTTATCAACTCCTGTCTGGATAGATTTGGCAACATATCCACACACTTTCGTAACTCATCATCGTTCCAACCTGTAAAGTGGAACTTTTTTGCCTGCTGTAAAATGTACTCGTAGTCTGTCATAATATATATTAATTAATTTGGTGGCAAAGATACAAACTAGTACCCTTGCCACCAAACATTTTTGCTCCACAAGCCTTGTGGAAATGTGATTTTATTCTTCCCAGATTACAAGGCCGCGAGGCAGAGAGATTTTCTTCGCTTCACCTCTACGTCCATCAATATAATAATGTCTAGCCATGTGGTCATCAAACTGTCCCACAAATGCGCCTCGAATCCTTGCGCATTTCTCATTAATTGAGTTTAGTAACGGATTGGTAACATCCTCAATGCTTCGTATAGCTTTATCCGTTAGCCCTAACGGTCTTAAGCGATTATATATCTCTGCCAACTCTTTGCGATAGTCAGGCAAACATTTAAACATAATACCTTCAGGATGCTTAAGGAACAATAAATAAACAGCCTTTGCCAATGGTTCCATTTTTATCTCCATATTATTATAATCTGGAAGAAGGATTCGATAATCCTTTTTAATTACCAATTTGCTTAGTATCAGCTCAGGCTTGACAAGTTGCTCTAGTGCCCATTGGCTTATACCCATTCTCCTCAACATAAAGATTCGTTCTTCAACTTCTTTAATCAGACGTTTCGATTCTTTGTCGAATTTATCGTCAGCTCCACAATTATCGTTTCCTGAGACTTTCTTAGTTTGGTATGCAACTCCAGTTGGTCTGGGAAATATGTCAAAAGTCGAGCATAACGCTTTAAAAAAAGATAATTCGTCAATACCTTCTTCAGGGGCAAAACCTACGCAATCAAATATATGGTAACCTTCCTCATCTCCTCGATATCTTGCAAAGCAAGGAGATATTTTACTTCTGTTCTCTGGTACAAGTAAATAGTCAAGTATATTAAATTGTCCCAAATTAATAGAGGTGAAGGATTTGCTATTTTTATATGGGATTAAATAGTCTATGACTTCTTCCTCATGTAATAGATTCTCTATTAGATATGGGAAGTAAATAAAACGTGATTTATAATAATCTGCTTTCTCAAAGCATTCTTTTATGTACTCATAGTTTCGTGTGATAAGTTGGTTAATCCGTTCATTGTAATCGCTCTCTACATATACCACTTCATCAGAAGATGGCTTGAAAGGCAATCCCTTTACTCTGAATGCAAATCGCTGAAAGTTGTATTTCTTGGATTCTTCATACTCTTTTCTCTTCTTTATTTTTTTTCGATAATCTTTATATTTTGCCCAAGGCCATCCTATGGCAATAAGAATACATAGTGGTATAAAAAAGAGGCCTTCTAAAGGATAAATCCAATTTAAAGTTTTATGCTTCTTCCATTCATCATAAGATACCCAAATGGCAGATGCAAATGCTATAATATTAATGATAGCAAGGATTAATATGATTATTTCTGATATTCTCATATTATTCCCATTTTACTAAATCGCGAGGCAAGTCGATTTTCTTTGCTTCACCACGCCATCCATTTATATAATAATGCTTAGCAATACTCTCATCAAACTGTGAGATAAATGCACCTCTAATTCGAGCACACTTTTCATTTATGGAATTCAGGCATGGATTCGTAACATCTTCGATACTTCTAATTGCTCTGTCATTAAATCCCAATGGTTTTATCATCTGATAAATCTCTGCCAATTCTTTCCTGTAATCAGGGAGATGTTTGAAAATGATTCCCTCAGGATGTCGCAAAAATAAAAAGAATACAGCCTTATTGATGGGTTCCATCGTAATTTCCATATTGTTGTAGTCAGGAAGTATAATACGCATATCCTTAGTAATAACAAGGTGGCTTAGTTTGGGCTCGATTTGTATAATCTTTCGAATTAACTTCTCTGCCATACCACGCTCTCTCAATGCGTTAACCTTGTCTCGTATTTCCTTTACGATAAGTGCGACTTCCGGGTCCTGATTCACCCAACTAAACATTTCATCTGCATAGTCGTCAGAACTACCTTCTTCTATTTCTTTTTTGCTTACTGTACTATATAATGCAGCATGACAATAATGAGAATGTACTTCTCTTACAATCTTATCGAGTTGGGCTATAATCTCCTCGTCACTTCCTTCATTCAGATGGAAATAATGGCCTTTGGTATATTTTGCTCCATGATTATTACAGTCGCCCTTAAAAAACATCATTCCGTGCTTAATGTATTTCGCATTCTCTGGATACCACAAAAAACGTAAAGGATAAGAAGAGTCCATGTTAATGTCTAACCTTTTATCTGCAGGTAAATCTGGTGACATATACCTAATGAGTTCTCCATCGCTCAATTCTTTACTAAAGTTTGGTAGATACACAAACTTGTACATGTGAAAAAGACGAAGGTCTTTATTTCTGATAAAGAAATCGTTAAGTGATTGACAATACTCATTTTCAACATACACAATTTCGCGAACTTCTGCATCATAATCAACAGAGAGTCCCATATCTTCTTCAAATTCGAACTCATTAACCCCATCAAGTCTGGGCAATTCATTACGTTGTATCTCTCCAGCTAAATAAGCTGCTCTTATCCTTTCTGATTCAATTCTTTCTTCCTCAAGTCTTTCCTGTTCTTCCTGCCTTTTCTGTTCCTCTAGCTTTTTCCACTCTCTATATTTCTTAACTCCACCATGTTCATATATTTCCTTCGCTTTTCTTATATAATCACCAAAAAGTGCATCAGATAATAACAAAATGATAGTAATAGGAGCAAATATACAGGCCATATACATACTCAATCCTATCTGTCTTTGAGTACCATACTTTCTTCTTTCTGTATACTCATTGATAAAAGACAAAATAGAAAAAAAATAGCAAATTGCGCAATAGCAAATTAATACAATCTTCCAAGTTTCCATATTTAATCCATTTTGGTTGTCTCGCTAAAAGGGCCAACTATAGAACACTTCTCTATTTACATTAGTTATCTACTTAGTTATCTATTGACATATTCCAATTATAGTCTGAATCAATTCCATTTCCCGTGGGTCTACATATCCATCACATTCTGCCATTTCCATAAATAACTTTTTTGCATATTCTTTTGTTTCAGTGGAGAAAAAGGAGAATCCCGTTATGAGTTCTTCTAACTCAACATCCTCCATATGGTCAAATTCACTAAGTTCCAACTGAAATGAGTCAAATATCTTATCCATATATTCCACCTCAGCTGGATTAATTATGAAATCTGCTTTCATTATAAGATTTAGAATTCTGAAAATAATCCTTTTTTCCGAAAGAGTTAAGTTTACCATATTTGTCTATTGTATATTTGATTCAAAAAAATGATGATATTTGGTGTTGCCTAAGTTAATAATAAAAAGGTTACACTTAGCACGAGTCAGTGCTGTATATATAAGTGCCGGGGTATTCTCTCGTTCTTGAATATAATATCCTTCATAAGTCGAATTCTCTTGCATCTCTGGCTGAAGCAGCAAAATAACAGATTCCGACTCCCAACCTTTAAAGCTGTGGATCGTTGATAATTTGAGATTATCACAGTCTGTGGTAAAATGCGTTTTTGCTGCTTTTCTAATATCATCCAAGTCATCTTTAAAAAGTGTTGGACTTTTCTGAGAATTGCGAAGCTCCTCGTATTGATCAGCAGTCTCAAAGTTAGTCATACATTGATTTTGCTCATCTGTATAGTACTTTTCGATATCGCGCAGTATATTGATAGATTCGGACAGAATAACAGTATTTCTCGGACTTATATTATATTTTTGTAGAATCCACTTTACATTCTGACACAATGCCATAGCATCTTTATCAAGACCAACGTTCCAGTATTTTATCCAGTAAGTTTCGAAAACAAGCTCGTTTGGAGCTTTTATCATCTCGACAGAACTGTCAACGAAATTCTTTGCAAACAAATATGAAAGTTTGGCTATTTCAGGATTTATTATTCTCATAGAGACGCGCTCGTTCATCTCGTTCCAACGGCCACTAGAAGTTGGGACAACGGGCATCTTCGTTTCTATCTCCATTTCTCGATTATAGATATTCTGCTCACCGTCGCCAAACACAGATAATGTACCATTTGAGTCAAGAAAATAATATATTATTGAATGTAACCAACTTGTTTTGAAGTCTTGAACCTCGTCAATAAGAATTGTTTTATATCTTTTTGTTTTATCGCTATATGGAGAAAAAAAATCCGGGTCATCAAAGTCGGCCAAAGAGATTCTTTTGCCCGAGTATCTGTTTGCCATTGACAAAAAGAACTGATGGTAATTTGTTATCTCAAATTTAGCTGTTGAAAAATCAGCAGGTACCTGGCTAATTCGCAATCTGACATATTGTATCAGGGATATATTAAATGTAAGTATAAGCACACGATCTCCAGTTTGAAGATGTTTTTCGACTGCTCTGTTTGCAACTACTTGCGTCTTGCCACATCCTGCTACGCCTTTTACACGCAGACGATCATTTTCACTTCTTACAATTTCCTTCTGTCTATTGGTTAAACGGAAGTTTGTATCACCATCTTTGTATGAATGCCAATGACCAACAATGATTTTAACAAGTTCATCATAATACTCAAATCTAAAACTGCGAGTATAGATTTTATTGAGTATATCACCAAAATTATCCGACTCATATAAACGGATGAGGTGTGCAAAGAAATCCTTATCTGGTTTGTTATTTGAATTCTTCCTCAGTTCATTATTAGCTCTTTCGACTTCTGCTTCCACCTCAAACAATGTTGAATTAGGAAAATATAGAGCCGTTTTCACACAGCCATATACACTCCTGTTTAAGATAGAATCTATCTTAATGGATTTTAGATGAGTATTAAAAATGTAACTTTTAATGTTTTCAACACGCTTGTATTCTGATTCAAATTCTGAAAGGTCATTACATACATTGATGATTATTATACCATGACTTATGCTTGCTAAAACGACGTCTGGGGTATCAACTCCAATCGAAGGCCTTAAGAATATGGTATATGCATTGCTACACTCGTTTCTCAATTTGTGATAAAAATCAAGTGTTTTTTTATTAACTGTACCGCTTAAGCATTCTATGGCATAGTCATAATCATCTGTCTGTTCCTGTGAGGATGCGCATTCTGAATAATTGTCAATAAGATGAGAGTCTCTTAAATGAACGAAGCATTTCGTCTCACAACTGAAAGGATGATGGGTATCGGAAGTATAAGCATAACAGTATGACTCTATATTTGAGAAATATGAAGAAGGGGCAAAATAACCACAAAAATCCTTAATACGCGTATTTTCTGAGAATTTTGGACCAACACATATCATATAATTTAGAGACGCGAGAGATGCTGTTTTCTTCGCAAGCCATGAAAGGCTCAGACTTCTTATATCCAAAATATTGGAAAACATATTTATGCTTATCTGAGAGCTGCATGATACATCGTTAAGAACAGCATCCTCGTCTTGAGGTATTCCACTGTTTACGGCTTTTACGCGAATTGCTGGCCCAACATTCTGCTGCACCCATCTTTGCGCCCTATTGAGTGCAACAGTTGAAGGCTCTATCAACGTTATTGCATTAAGCCTTCCTAAAAGTCCTCTTTCCCGAAAAAATTCAAGTAGTGTTAGGGTGGCTATACCCTGCCCACACCCCCAATCAAAAATCTCGTAGTTATGATGATTGAAATCATCTGTTGTTTTTGTGCAAGGGAAATTCTGGAGAGCAGCCTTGCATTTCACTATGTGCATTTCTCCATATGCAGCCAGATATGCATCTAATTGCTCTTCTGTTTGAGGCACAAGGCGTCCATGGTCAGTAGCAACCCAAGGGCAGCTCTTCAAGTTAGCTGGTAACTTGTTATAGCATTGCTTTACGATTTTTTCTATATCGATCATGTTATACTTTCATTAAAGGGGTCGATATTATGTTTATTATAGTTTGCAATAGCAATCGCTTTATTAGCATTGGCATAACAATATTCACAGAGATGGGCACAGGTATTGTATTCACCAATATCCTTGCTCCTCATACATCCACAGAACTCACGCTGTCCACTATCTTTTATAACATATCTATCATTAGGCAGCAGTATTGCACTGGCAGGTATTGGTTCAGGCTCATTAAACAAATTGTATGTTCTCTTCTTGATAGTAGCTCCAATAAAATCCATCAACTCTTTATCTTCATGAGCAAATCTAACTATAAGATCATAATCTATACAATGGTTGGGATGTATGCCATAACTAGTCAAATCAATCCTCTCACCACAAGTAGCAAGCTCGTATCCCCATTTTTTATTTAAATCGGAGAGACGTTCTGCAAATTCTTTCATTTGCTGTTCAGACCATTCATGATAAGGAATATTGTTTTTCTCAAGATTAATTTTTACTTTTTTATAAGAAAGAATATCAGCAAAACTAAAAACCAATTTCTCTGTATACCCTTTCAATTGGTCACCTATTCTCTCTACTTTTGACAATAACTTATCTATATTAATATCGTCAGTTAATACAAGTGGGTCAAAACGCCATATAACACGCCCCTCCCCTAACTTGTCTACAAGTTGTTTAAATGTATCAATACGGAATTGTATAGGGGGAACTTTAAGTTCTAGTTTTTCATCTTCGTAATCATTAAGAGAATACTGAATATAACAACCTATATTTCTCTCTCTTAAATAATCAAGATGCTTTAGCAATGGGTGAGGATTTTTAGACCAGAAAACAATAAAACGCGTGTTTTTGTATGACACGTAACTTTTTAATCCGTTAAATGGATTTGTCCAAGCAGAATAACCAACCTTAAGACGATGAAAAAACCAATCTGCATAGAAGGCAGGTATATCTGTACTCCTACTTGCAGATATAATTTCAGGAACTTGCATCTGAACGATTTCACCATTTTCCCTTGGCAGATTCTCTTTATCCCACTGCTTAGCCATATAAATAGACTTATTAATTAATTGTTTTTGCAAAGATACAATATTTTTCTAAACTGTGGAGATATTTAAAGAAAAATATGTAATTCACAAGGCTTGTGGCGAACAAACGAACAAAATGAATTTGAGAGGAAAGAAAAACCTCTTATTATTAATATTTCTTTAGTAGAGCTTCTATTGCATCCTTTAATGGTTGCAGGTCGTCATTGATCACTGACACAATTATCTCTTCGTCGATGTTGGCGTACTCGTGAGATATGATATTACGCAAACCATATATGGCGTTCCAAGGGATTGAGGGAAAAGAGTCTAGCAGTTTCTCTTCACTCTTTAGGAGTTTGCCTACATGTTCGCCAATAACTTGGAATCTCATGACGCATGCATTAAACGCCATAACTCCTGTTGACGTTCCCATAAAGTCTTTGACGCTTGAACGACCAGCGCTCCATTCTTGGATAAGATTGATGGAGTCCAAGATGTCTTCAAGTCTATCGTGTATCGTTAAGAGATTATCAGACATAAATTACATCTTTTTGGATGTTAGACTTGAAAAGAGGACGTAGCGAATCGCGGAATCTTACCAGATCTACCTCGCAATTAAATAGTTGCTTCAAGGCTTCTTTAAGCTCATACATCAACTGCAATGACGGCTTCTGCACTTCAACCACGATATCAATATCGCTATTCTCGGTATTCTCTTTCCTGGCTACAGAACCAAAAATGCCGAGTTTTGTTATGCCAAATTTCTGCGCAAAGGCACTCTTGAAACTTGTTAACTTGTTGATGCAATCTTGAAGTTCTAACATATTTACATTTCCTTATTCGTCTGCAAAGATACAACTTTTTCTGAAATGAAAGAAAAAAAACAGGAAAAAGTGCTAAATTGGTGAATACGTTTCATCTTTCTGGTCGCATCAGGGTTTCTGTATGATGGGATTTTTTAATGAATTGCTTCATGAACTTTTGTACCTTCTGTGGGGTTAGTTTCTCGATTGTTTTGCGCCTGTTGGTGTAGGTGTTGATACCACGGTTCTCCTTAGTCCAGATGAGGCCTAGCCAGAAACCGTTCATTGTCTTCTCTTGCTCGTTGAGCGTGTTTAGCAGGCTCTCCTTGGCATTGTGGAATATGGTGCTGTCGATGCCATCTGCCATGCTATTGAATGCATTCTTGATCAGCGTGATGACAGAATCGCACTTCTCAGGCTGCATCTCGCAATCAGCAGTAAAGCCTGTAAGAAATTCGTTCTTGTTGCCACGAATCATATAGCTGTTGGCATAGCATCCATATGTAGCGCTATTATCCTCTCTAATTGTTCGGTTGAATATCTGATTAAGGATTTCGCACGCAGCCTGTTGTGTAAAGCCGTTTTCGAGAGAGTATGGGATTGACTCCGTGAACCAGTCGATATTCACCATCGCTTTGGGCGTTTCCATCTTCCGTGTAAAGTGGCATATAGCATCATTTTTAAGCCACGTCTTAATGAATTTGCCCTCAGGTAATTGTTTGCGATTAGGGATAGATGCCAGGTATTGTTCTATCAACGGGCGTATTGTGGAATCGTTGTAGTTGCCTACGAATATAAACGTGTAGTTACGTGGTGCCGATGTCTGGTCTTGAATGATAGAGAGCAGCCTGTCATAGTTTACTTTAGCCAGGTCGTCTTCGGTAAAGAGCTTGAATCTTGGATGATGTCCGTATGATGTTACCGAAACGGAATCGGAGAAGGCGCTTTCAGGATCTGTTTTGCGGTTCTCCAGATAGATGGCCATATCTTTCATCGCTTTCTTGTAGGCAGTGGTGTCCTTACTTACATTGGTAAATTCTGCATGTATCATCTGCATCAGAGTCTCGACATCGACTGGGTTTGCACTACCTGTAAAAGTGAATTGTCGCTGTGAAATGTTATTACTCAGGTTAACCTGCTTGCCTGCCAATAGTTTCTCGATCTGCGATGACGTCAGACCGTTGTTGCCAAAGTCAATATTGCCAAACATATTGATGTTTGGATCATCGTCTTCGCCATAATGCGTCCATCCTCCCTTGCCATAGGCCTTGAATAGAACTTGGCTATTGTCAATATTGGTGTGCTTAAGTAGTACTGTGGCCCCGTTGCTAAGCGATAGCTTGGTGTAACCTAGATCGGAGTAATACTTTTCTTTTACGATAGAACCCTTCTCGGGTAGTTCGTTCAAGAGTTTGGCTCCCTTCAGTTGGTCAACGTATGCTGTGGTCTTGGCTTGTCTGCCTGCTATAAGTGCTGCTTCGAGTTCGCTTTCAGTTGGATAACATGTGCCATCTTTCTCGATATTCCAACTGGCTATGACCATATTTTCGTTGTCTTCAGGGAGCAATTTCTTCATTCTGGCGTTCACCTCGTCTAGTGTAGTAGTACTTACTATCTGCTTCATGATGGCAACGTAATCTTCTGCTGTCGACATATCGGTGCCATACAGGTAGTTTCTGTAGTACTCCTCAACCAAAGAACTGCTCTCACGCTTGTCTGCAGTCATCAGGAAATTATCTAATTCCGAGATTCTTTCAGCCTTGTATCGTTGGTATTCCTCGTTGGTGAATCCGTAATCGACAGCTCGTCTGCATGCAGTTAGTAAATCAGTCAACGCTTTGGCTTGCAAGCCATCCTTGGTGTCGCACGATATTTCGAACGCTCCCTTTGTGCTCGACAATAGATAGGTACCATCACTTACCGATGCTGAAAGAAATGAGCAGTCCGGTTCTTGCGTTTCGTCGTCTAGTCGGGTGTTGAGCATGGTGAGTGCAGCATCGGTCTTTTGCGTATCTCGCCAATAACCTATATATTTCTTTTGGTCGCGCGTGTAGGGTTCGTGCTTGAATAATAGGAATATGGAGTTGCTTTGTAATTCTTTGTCGCGATCGATGGAGTAGATAATGCCTGGGTGGTCTGCAACCTCCACTTTGGTCACTTTGCCTGATTGGCCTTTAGGCTTGATTCCTCCAAATAGTTGCTTGATTTTTGCCTCTATATCGTCTACATCGATGTCGCCTACTATCACCACGCATTGGTTCTCAGGATTATACCATTTTTCGTAATAGTCTCTTAGCTCCTGATGTTTAAAGTTGTCCACGATGTCCATCAACCCGATAGGATTTCTTCGACCGTATTTGTTGTTTGGGTAGAGTATAGGTAGTTGTTGCTCGTAAATTCTTGATGAGGCGCTTCTGCGAGATCGCCATTCCTCGTGAACAACACCGCGTTCTTTCTCTATCTCGGTAGAGTCTAGCGATAGTCCATTAGCCCAGTCGTACAGCACAAGTAGGCAACTGTCAAGTTTCGCTTGACCAATGCTAGTAGGAATATCGTCGATGTTGTAGACTGTCTCTTCGATACTGGTATAGGCGTTAACACCATCGCCGGCGCCTATGCTTTCGAAGAATCTGTCGACTCCATTGCCTGGAAAGTGCTCGCTACCATTAAAGCACATGTGCTCTAGGAAGTGGGCCAGACCACGCTGGTTTTCTTCTTCCTGCAGACTGCCTACGCGCTGTGCTAGGTAGAAGCATGCTCTATTCTCAGGCCAATTGTTGTGCTTAATATAATAGGTAAGCCCATTCTGTAGGTGTCCAATTCTGACCGTTGTGTCCACAGGAATGAGCATAGAGTCGGTATAGCACGTTTGTGCTATACCTTTTGTTGGCAGGAATAATAGGCCGATGATGAGATATTTAAGAATTCTTTTCATTTTTACCAAGAAAAAGTCATATCTCTATATCAATAAATATATATTCAGGATGCTCACCAAATAAGAAGTGTACTACATTACATAGCCATACATCCTCTTTGAATCCATCCAAATTCTCTACTTTATATGTTCCACCAATTTCATCATGTGCAACCAACTTCAATCGGACAGGATAATCATCTTCCAGACTGATATCTACTGTAACGTAAAGTCCATCTTCTGTAAGATAATCAAGAAACTTATCCGCACCATCGACCATTTCTAAGTCTTCTTGGTCTCCGTCATAATCATGAAGAACGACAAACCATCTGCCATCTTCCCATTTCTCAAATGTTAATTCCATATTTCTAGCATATAAATACTTCGTTTTGGTTAATTTTTACTTACTTCCGCTTCTCTTTGTTTGGCCATTTCCAAATTGATGGTTTCATGTTTCATATACTTGTTGGCAAACAAGCCAAGTACTACGACTATTGCTAAAACAGTAAAAACTTCCATCATCTTGCTTAGTCTAAATATTTACTCAAAAGTTTCTTGTTTTCTTCAGAAGCCAAATCTTGCATGACGATAGCCGTATTGTTGTTATGATTTGCAACAATAATGCTGTAGCCTTTATCGGAAAGCAATGGAGCACGAAGGCGAACTTCCAGTTCTATCCCCTTTTTCGGATTATTCATTATCACCCCAGGATAATCGCCACCTGCGTCCATAGTAGCGGATTGTTTAAACCCCCTCAGTTTCAATTCTGATGTAACCCATTTCAGGTTGATTTCAAAATCATAAGGATACTTATCACGGAAACAACATTCCATTCCTTTTCCTAATATCCAAAAGAATCCTTTTATGGTTTTATACACCAACCACAAAAGTGCGATGGCACCAATGACCATCAAGACAATTTGATAGATTTCCATAACTGATCGTTTAATGGGAGATTAGATAATAGCAAATAAAGATATTAAATCCTAAGAGAATAAGATAGAAGAGTACAAATATCAACAGGTTTATTATATAATAGGTGGTATGCCATTTCCTGGCTAACCATCTCAAATCACGGACACAGAGGTCGAAAGCATCGTTGAATGGCAAATGATAATGTTGCAGCATTTTGATGAAAGAATACACGTATACAATGCCATATATTAGTAAAATTGCGGGTAGTGCCAACCACCACATAGAAAAAGTCTCCATCATCTTGTAGACCGCTATTCCAAAGGGAGCCAGTCCAGACAAAGCCAAGACTGCGCCCTGCACCCAGAGATTGAATACCACAGAGATCTGCTTGTAGGTAAGCCCCAAGAGCCAACCTAATAATAGCAGAAAGAGCACGCATAAACCAAATGGGAGTAATGCCAGATCAATCCATCTGAATTTCCTTCTCATGAGATCGTAACTATTGTTCATTTGCAATTTGCTTAATGTAAATGTACTGAGGATAGTGGCCTAAAACAGTAAGCGTAACTGGACAGATCCATATTTCACGGGTGAAGCCTTCAATACCATTGACTTTGTAAGTTGCACCTGCAAATAGGCCAGAGTGTTGTTTTACACACTCGAAGTAGCCATTCAAGTCTGTGCGACGTTTCTTGCTAGGTCGTACAAGCAAACGTACACGATTCTCTTTCTTAGTATCAAGGAAGGTAAGCAGATGGTTGGATCCTGCCACCATAGCGAGATTGTATCGATCGCCAGGCCATGGCATATCGATGTACCACATTTTGTCGTCAAAGACAAACTTGAGGTCGTAAACACTGTGACGGAAGCCACACATTCCTTTTGCATAAACCCATGCGAGTTTAGCATACATGATTGTACGATTAAACATTTAGAACAAAATTTAGTGAAACGCTTTTGGGAGTTTCCCAATTGCGGGTGCAAAGGTACAACATTATTTTGAAATCTCCAAATTTTGTAAAATATTGACAATCAATCACTTAACTATTTGGCACATTTTTTGCTATTTTCGATTTTGGGAGGAATTACCACCTATATTTGCTTTTTAGCTGTTTAAATACAGGTATGTCGCAGACAGAGGCAAACAGTAAAATGCAAGCCCTTACTTTTATAGCATCCTGACCGAATATGTCATATACCGACTTCTCATTATTGAGCACGGCTTCAGATATTTCTACCAATCTATCCCTCAAAATTGGATGCTCGATGTAGGCCCTGGCTTCTTCGCGTCCATTTATACCATAGTACTGGGATATTTCAGACTTTCCCAATCCTTTCATCTGTGGGAACACATACCATATCCAGTGGCTGCGTTTATGACCATTCTTCACTTCCTGAAGAGCTTCCGCGTAGGTGGCGGTACCTTCATAGATACCACCATTATCCTGCGCATGCACGAATCGCAGCAAATTTCGCTGGCGTGCCTCTGATTGTTTATTGTCTATATTCTCCATTTAGCCTATAATGTCCCAGAAAGATGCTGGGAGTGAAACGTTTGTTAGATCGCGGCAGATTTCAAACATTGGTGCGACATCTGCCTCCGAGAATCCGGCAATGCCACAGCCTATGGGAGTGACAAGGAAATGCTTCTCAGGATGGGCCTTGGCGAACTCGCAGAATTCTTTCACACATTCCTCCATTACGCCTAGTCCACTCATCGAATTAATACCATAGCTCTTTCCCTGTAAACCATTTCCATGCCCCATTATGGCGCCAAACATCTCATAAGCCACTCTAGCGGCTCCACCATAGTGCAGGCCTTGAGCATTGGAACCAAATACGAAGACTTCGTTGGCGCCAAGTCGAGTGATATGGTCGGGTGTTATGCGACTCTCCGGATTGTTGGGAGATGCTTCGATCTTTGCAAGTTCTTCTGCTTCGACGATGGGAAGCTGTTTCTTCCATTCCTCCAGGAACTCCTTCATACTGTATTTCAGTTCTTTTAGTTCGCTCGATTTGAACACACCACTCTTGGCTACATACTCCTCAATCTTCTTGCGGAGCGTAGCCTCTGTCTTGTATTTAGCCATCTTCTTGGGATCCAGCTTAAAGGCGAATGACCTTCCTGTTTTCTTCCCGTTGATAGTCTCGAATTTGATTGCTGTGATTTGTATTTCCATATGTTAGTTTTCTATAGAATCGTTCTTTTGTTCTTTATCTCTCAACTTGGCCATTTCGAGATTGACGTAACGATGAACATGGAAGAAGTCGCCAAGCTCTAACTTTAAGTAGTCTTCAATATTATGGATCTCTGGTGTAAACAGAATAACTGACTTGCTATGTACATCTACAGTCTTTCCTTCCTCATCAACCGTATATATAGCCGTAACACTATTGTTAATATTTGAGCTATTGATGACCTGCTTGAGTCTGGAAAACTCATCGCTATCGTAAAGGTCGATGTGTGCCCAATGCATATCCCAGATATGAATATACTGCATGTCGTTCCTGGCATTCACTATGAAATTCTCACCTTGAAAAGCGAAGTAAATGTGATTATCGTCTTCTTCCTCGCCAAATTCATACTGGCAACCAATCTTTGTGAGAGTCTCTAAGAACAGATCTCTTGTTCCTATCTTTTCTCCTGAATCCATGTTCTCCAGATAGTATTCCATCTCTTCTTCTTCAGTTTTATGCTGATTTTTATATTCGGCTTTTTCCATATCTTTTTCTATATCCTTTATTTTATTTTCAAACGTTGGTACTTTATGATAGATGTTGAGTGCCATAGAGAAATATTCACAGGCTTTTTCATAATCGTCGAGTTCGAAGTATATCAATCCTAAACTATGGTATGAGTCAGCTGTGTCAATATGTTCCTTGCCCAATAGCTTTTCAATGACATGCATGCTCTTTTCGCTATAGGCTATAGCCTCATTGTTTTCTCCTAATGTGTATTTCAACCATCCTAACGCGTTATAACATAAGGCCGTTTGGAGGTTATCGCATCCATAAACCTTTTCAAAAATAGACAATGCCTTATACTCATAATCAGATGCGTTAGATTTAATGCCCAAACCCAAGCCAAGATATCCTCTACCTAGATATGCAAGTGCTGTATCTGGATGGTTTACGCCCACAACATTCTCTAAAACGGTGACGGCTTTACAAAAATAGTGTATGGCTTCCTTGGGCTCTGATAGTTGAAGGTAAGTTATTCCCAGGCAATAGTAAGTGATACCTGTCTTGTGGTTGTCTTCTCCTAATGACTTTTCGTAAATATCCCTCGCTTTGGTATAGAACTCCAATGCCTGAGAGAAGTCATCGTGTCTAAAACTGAGATAACTGACATTCACATAAGAATCGGCCATATCAGGATGATCGCTTCCAACAACTTCTTCACGAATAGCCTTAGCCTTGAATATGTATTCTGAAGCTTTATCATAGTCGCCCAGATTGTAATAAACAAGAGCTATGTTATTGTAAGATTCTGCAGTCTGTGCATGTTTCTCGCCCAACAACTTTTGGCGTATCTCCAATGCCTTTCGTTGATATTCAAATGCTGCAGGAAAGTTACACAGATTCCTGTATATCTCTCCAATGTCATGATAGGCCGTTGCTGTGTCAGGGTGTTCCTGTCCATATAATGACTCTCGCAAGTCGATTAATTGCAGATATTTTGGTATAGATTCTTTATACATACCATATTCAGCATAAAACCTTGAAGAATCTGTAAGTAACGACTCGTATGCTTTTTGTTCCAGTGAACCTTCCGCTGCCAGCTTCTCTGCTTGCAAGTAGATATCGGTTGTTCTCTGTATTCGTTCTTCGATTGGAACAGCAGTATCGTTTATTATGTCATGGGCTTCTGACTGTAAAGTCTTAATATGCTTTTTGATATCTTTTTTATTTCCCATACGATTGTTTTAATACTCTACCAATGATATTTTTTGATGAGTTGTTTGAACACGGGTTCATCTGTTATAGATGCAAAGAGTAAGGCGCAAGTGCGGATTTTTAGTACACCTAATTTGCTAAATACTTCGTAAACAGGTTTATCGCTATCCAATAGTACTTGAAAGGCCTTGATTAGTCTTTCTCTGAGTATAGGATGCTCAATGTAAGCCTTTGCCTCTTCACGACCGTTGAGACCATAAAAGTCTGTTAGCTGACTAGTGCCTGACCTTTTCAGCTGAGGATAGACATATCGAACCCAACATTCGAAAGAGGGCTTACCTTCTTGGATTTCTCTGAGGGCTTGCTCATACAATGTATTATTACCCCTCTTACCGTCCTGTGCTGTTAAGAATCTTTGTAAATCTCCCATTGTTATTCAGGATAGTTACCTTCGATATAAGCTTTGATAAGTGATGCGTGCGAGAGGGCTTTCTTGGGATTGTTAACATCTGGGTTAGTGTTGTAGTCGAGCAATACCACAGGTTTGTTCTTAGAAATGATTCGGATGGCAGTGACCAGTTTCTTGAGTTTGTTTTCAAGTACCCACTTGTAACATGGCAGGTAGATCTTTTTGCGAGCCTCAATGTAGCCCAAAAGTTCTTCGCCATGCACACCCTTGCGATGTCCGAGGCAGATGCCATACTTTCTTGTAGTGCGCTTAAGGTTCTTCATTTCACGCTTCGAGAAGAAGCTTGTATCAATATCGGCATCCTCGAAAACCTTTAGACCTTGCCATATACCTTCTACAGAAACTGCAACCAAACCTTCTGTAAAAGGAACAGGAACACCACCAATTGGATAGAAGGGACTAAACATGACGAATTCATCAACTGCATGACTCGTCACGTCGATGATCATCGCGTCAGGATATTGTTCCTTCAGCGCTTCAGGCTTTTTTCTCTTTGACTCGATGATAATCATAGGCTTCATTTTTGATTCTGAAGCAAAGTTACCATTTTTCTCCGAATAAACATTAATTTTCATCATAAATCACCTTTTTTTTATTATTTTTACCCAACATCGGGCATTATATATTGCCATAAAATAGAAAAAAGTAATCAGTTGCGTAAAAATTACGCATAAAAACTTGCGGGAATAAAATATTTGTTGTACTTTTGCAGCGTGAAATTTACGCAATAACTAAAGGAGGTATGATTAAGATTATTAAAGTAAGTGGTTTTGAAGAAGTTGAGAAGCTGTCTCTTGCTGATGAAAAGAGAGGGCTTCTGGGTGTTAGTAGCCTTATATATAATAAGGTGGTAGATGGTGAGAGAGAAAATGTGTTGATGAGGTTGATGAGTAAATTTAAAAGTTTAAGGTTTGAAGATTTAGAAGAGGTTTATGATGATGGATGTTTGGTGTTGTGGGAAAAGATGAGAGATAAGGAGTTTGAGTTGAGAGAAAAGAGCTTGGTGGGTTATCTGGTAAGGATTTGTAGAAACATCGGGATGCATTACCTGAGGAAAGTGAATGAGGATGTGGAGAGTTTGGATAGGATTTTTGAAAGAGGATTTGAGATGAGAGATGATGAAGAGAATGGTATTGGGGCGATGTTTGATGTGATGGATGAGGAAGGAAATGATGATGAGGTCTTTGAAAGATTGGATCTGGCTTGGAAAAAGCTGAAGAAGGTTGACCAGATGATTCTGGAGAGTTATTACGTGGATGGATGCAGAATGGAGGAGATTGCAAGAAGAATTGGATATAGGAATGGAAATAGCGTGAAGAGTAAGAAAAATAAGGTTCTAAGAAAAATGATGGAAATGATGCAGGAGGAGGCAGATTTTAAGGATCTGCCAAATGCTGCTTAAAATATTTAGAGTATGGAAGAGTATAAGTATCACTATCAGTACCCGCATCCATGTGTAACTACGGATTGCGTGATTTTCGGATTCGACGGAACAAAACTTAATGTATTGTTGATAGAACGCGGTATTGACCCCTTCAAGGGAAGATGGGCCTTCCCAGGGGGATTCTTGAAAATGGATGAGACAGCACTTCAAGGCGCCAAGCGCGAACTGTTTGAAGAGACAGGTCTGAAGGATTGTTATATACATCAGTTTCACGCTTTCTCTGGCGTGGATCGTGACCCTCGTGAACGTGTTATTACCATCGCGTATTTCGCTCTGGTACGTATCAGTGAGGTAAAAGCGGGTGACGATGCTGCAAAGGCTCAATGGTTCCCGCTCGACAAGGTGCCATCGTTGGCTTTTGACCATGACCAGATTCTGCGCGAGGCTACTAACGAGCTTCGTAGACAGATACACTTCGAGCCGATTGGTTTTGAATTGTTGCCTGAGAAGTTTACAATGACTCAGCTACAACATCTATACGAGGCCATCCTCAGCGTAAAGTTCGATCGTAGAAACTTCAGCAATAAAATGTTGAAACTCGGTATTCTTACACAGCTCGACGAAACACAACCTATGCCTAACAAAAAAGTGGCATTCCTCTATAAATTCAATCCGGAAAGCTACAACGAAATGAAAGAAAAAGGCTTCCGTTTGGAGTTTTAAACTATTCATTAAATCAAACCAAGATAAGTAAAAAAGAGGACAATATGGAAGAAAACAAGAGATTAGAAGATACGCAGATCGCAGCAATGGGAGCTAGGGAACTCTTTCTCAAAACGCTCACGAAGATGGGCATAAAATATAGTAGTTCTTCAGCTGAAGATTTCATCTGGTTTGATTACCAGGACATTGATCTTGAAGCGGAAGAGGACAAGGAAGACAGGTACATTACTCTTGAGTATATGTACCTGAGAGATCTACACAATGCAGAGGAAGCGACAAGAATGCGGAGGATAATCAATAAGGTGAACTGCAAAAGTGATGTGGTGATTTCGTGTACGGTTAAGTTTACTAAGTTTCGCAGGAAGATTCTATTCATAGAGGAGATTCCTAATATCGAGGATTATCTGCGAGCTGAACTGCAAGAGGTGATACGTGCTTATGAATTGTTTAACGAAGAGCTACAGAAAGAGCTCAGTAAGGACAATAATACTGAAGAGAGCGATTCATATGATATCTTCTCTACCCAGACAAAAGATTTGTTCATCAAAACAATAACTGAGATGGGCTGTGATTATGAAAAATGGGAGAACGATTATTCGTCTTTTGAAAGCATCGTGTTTGACTACCAGACAGAGAAGTATCGTGCAACCTTTCTCGAACATACAAAGAAAGTGCTGATAGAATTGCACTATAGCTTACACTGCGTAGATCTAAGTGATTTGAGCGGAGTGAACCAATTGCGCACTCTTATTAACAAAGTGAATCAGGAACATAATGCAACCACTGTGTACACAATAGAACGCGAAGCAAACAAGATGTATGTAGAATCAAGTTGCACTATACCTTTCATGGCGGAAATGCCCCGATTAATGACTTATCTGCACTCCGTGTTGAATGATCTCGGTGATGTAAAAATCGACATCAGATGTGAGATGGAGGATCCTAATGAGATTGAGGATAAGTGGAATCTGCATCAAGAGCCTAGTTGATTGAACCAAGCTATAGGCGAACAAACAAACAAGCGAACAAAAATGAATGTACGAGTTAATCCCTCGACTACGCTTGGGATTACGTTAGTTAGGCGAGTTTTCGTGGCGGGAGCCCATCTTTAGAAATGCGGCCCAACAGAGGGAGCCTGGGGATTTGAGATTCATGTCAGTCTACATTTTAGAAGAAGATTCGTTTACAGCCTCATCTATAAGTTTGTCGATATTATCAAACTCAAGGGTGTTAAACGATAGTTTCTTTTTGTAATCAACTCTATTGAGGTGAAGCACGGTCTTGAGGTAGTGAATATAGTAATACTGCCCTCTAATAGCCGTTTTGTAGTCAGAATAAAGACCTTCAGAAGTAATGCCAGCAGACTTAAGCAACTGATTACTACGGTTGAGTGCCGTCTTAAGTTGGCGATTTTCCAACTTAAGTTCGAACTCTTTGTCGCCAGTCTCGTTCAAATGCTTCATGTAGTCTCTGATAAGGGCATTTTTCTTCTTCAAGTCGTGGTTTTCTTGAAGCAAATGTTGAAATGCCTGTTCCAGACTCTTTGTGTAATCTGAAAGCATCTCCATTTGCATGTTGCTTCTACGATACGACTCGATGAAGCGTTTAAGCCACACCTCTCTTGGAATCTCGTCTTGCGGAACAATTTTCCGCATCTTTGGTTCTTCGCAAACAGGTTGCGAATGCCTAAAAAAGCTAAGTTTCATGATACAATTTTTTACCTTAAGTAATTAATATTGTCCCCTACGGGCTAATCGGATGCAAAGGTAACACTTTATTTTTGAAGAACAAACGAACAAACGAACAAAATGAATTTGGGTAAACCAAGAATCCTCATACTGCAACGCTTAACAAAGTATAGCAAACATATTAGAATATACCTATCTATTATTTGATTTGCATCAAAAAAGCCACTGTGTTCGCACACAATTTCAAAAAAACATATTCACTGAATAAAAATACATCGTATCTTTGCACCGTCAAAAGACATTATTTAGGATGACAACAGCATTCGCTGATAACGAGGATGCATAAGTACATGGAACTTCTCAACGCCACAATCAGAAATCGTGGAATCGTCAAGTAAATAGTCGAATTATATTTTAGTTAGTAATTGGTTGGTTTATTTTGGGGGTATTCCTTCGGGGATGCCCTTTTCTTTGTAACAATATGTTAAAGAGGGGCTTTTATTCTTAATTGAAGTTAATGCAAGGTGGGGTGTCCTGACTTATGGGACAGCATCCTCCTACATTTGCTCCCAAAAACAGAATGTATCAATTAAAAAATAAATGTTATGAATAGACTAATAGACAAAACTCTGAACTCACTGTTCAAGTTGGCCGAGCGACTTACAGGTACTCAGGCCCAACCAACCACAACCAACAGCCAGCCACAAAAGCCACAACCCCCTCAAAGAATCCGCTTTACCAAAGCTGATAAATGGATTCAAGGCGAATTATTTGAGGGGTGAATGCTCGTTTGAGGGATAATTTTATGTTAGATTACTACTGCGGTGCCGCTGGCGGCTACCATGAGCATTGAGCCGTTGGCGCCGATGGTCTCGTAGTCAAGGTCGATACCTACTATGGCGTTGGCGCCGATGGCCTGAGCGCGCATCATCATCTCGCGCATAGAAGTGTCCTTAGCTTCGGCAAGCACCTTCTCGTAACTGCCGGCTCGGCCGCCTACGATATCGCGTATGCCTGCAAAGAAATCCTTGAAAGCGTTAGCACCAATGATAGTCTCACCTGTCACCACTCCTTTATATTCGCGGATGGGATGACCTTCAATCTGTGGGGTTGTTGATAGAATCATAATTGTAATGTTTTAAAAGTTTATTCAACTTTTAGACGTAACTAACAAACGAAAAGTTGCAGCAGCATAATTTTTTTTGTAATTTTGCAGCAAAATTTTTATCGTTTTGTGCAACTAGACGAAAAACTGAATCGTCCTTGAGGCAAATGATTATTTAAAAACTGATTATGACCAAAGAGAAATTTGAGGTGATTTACCGTAAACTCTACCCGAAGATGTACCGACTGGCAAGGACGATACTCTACGACGCAGACGAATGCAAAGACGTGGTGAACGACGTGTTTGTGAAGCTGATGAGAGAAGAGATTGCTCCGCAGGAAGACAAAATGGAGGGCTACCTGATGACCAGCGTACGAAACAAATGTCGCGACAGACTGCGCCACAAAAGCGTGAGAGAGCGGGTGGAACATTTGTACCAAAAGGAGATGATGCAGAACAGCATCGTGACGATGAACGACGACGACCGGCTGGAACGCCTTAACGCGTACATTGACCGAGAGTTGCAACCACTGAGCAGACAGATACTGAAGCTGAGGTTTCTGGGCGAAATGAGCTACGACGAGGTGGCAGCCGCCACAGGTGTTGACAGGACCACAGTGTACAGGCATCTTACAAAATCGCTAGAGAGTATCAGAGAGCATTTTAACGTAACAACAAAACGATAAAGCATCATGAAGAATCAAGACAAAATAGAGTTGCTACTTGACATACAGGAGCACCCAGAGAAATACAGCGACGAGCAGCTGAACAGCATGCTGGCCGAAGACGAGGAGCTGGCGGAAATGATGGAGCAGCTGGCCACCACCAAGCGCGCAATGACAAAGGAGGAGGCCGAGGACGAGCAGCTGGATATGGACGCGCTGTGGCAGGAGTTTGAGGATGAGCACGAGCTGGAGTTTGACGAGCCTGAGACCAAGCGTGTAAGCATGCCGCTGCGCAAGATTGCTGCAATGTTCATAGGTGTGGCGCTAACAGCCGGAGTGGCATTTGCTGCCATACAGATAGTAAGGAGCGTGAGCAAGCCTGCACCTGAGCCAACAAAGATTGAGGCACCTGCAGCACCAAAGGCCGCACAGCCTGATGACGAGGTGCCTGCCGACACCGTAGTGGCAGTGAAGCCAGTGGTGTTTGACAATGTGGAGCTGGCACAGATAATGGAACAAATAGCTGCTCACTACAAAGCCGAGGTGGAGATAGAAAACGAGGATGCCGGAGCATACCGACTGTACTTTGAATGGAACAGCCAGGAGACGCTGGAGCACGTGGTGGAGCGACTGAACCGATTTGAGAGCATAAACATTGAACTGAACAACAACAAGATGACGGTGAAGTAATGAAGCGCTTAATATTATCAATATACATATGCTGCATGGCCGTTGCGGGCTGGGCGCAGACCATAAGCCGCGAATACAACAACGTGTCGATAAGCGACGTGCTGAAGCAGATGAACGAGCAGTACAAGGAGTATACCATAAGCTTTATGTACAACGAGCTTGAGGACTTTCGCGTTACCACCAAGATACGCAACAAATCGCTGCCTGATGCAATACAGCAGATGATAGGCTTCTACCCTATCCACATGACGGTGGAGGGCAACGAGATAACTGTGGAGTGCCCACAGAAAAGCACACCACGATACAAGGGTACGATAGTGGACCAGCAGAACCAGCCCGTGGCCTATGCTAACATAGCGCTGCTATCGGCCGAGGACTCGACACTGATAGCCGGAGGTGTATCTAACGAGAGCGGACTATTTGTAATACCCTGTGAGCAGAAGCCTGTGGTGGCGCGCATATCGTACGTGGGCTATAAGACCATATACAAGCACTGTAACAGCACGCAGATGGGCACCATACGACTGGCGCCTGAGAACCACATGCTGAAGGGCGTGGTGGTGAAAGGGACACCACAGTATAAGATGACCATGGGCGGCATGGAGATAGCCATAGAGGGAACTCTGCTGGCAAAGATAGGATCGGCTCTCGACGTGCTGGGACAGCTGCCACGAGTATCGGTTAACGGCAACAGCGTGAACGTGTTTGGCAAGGGTGCGCCGCTAATCTACATCAACAATAAGAAGATGATGAACGCGCAGGAGCTGCAGCAGCTGAAATCGGAAGACATCAAATCGGTTGAGGTGATAACCAACCCTGGCGCGCAGTATGATGCCGAGGTGGAATCGGTGATCAAGATAAAAACACGCAAGCGTACCGCTGAGGGGCTGAGCATACGCAACGATGCCAACGTGAGCTACAACAAGTGGTGGAAAGGATACGAGGAGCTGATGCTGAAATACCAGACCAGTAAGTTTGAGATTATCAACGATGCATACATCTACAGCAGCGCATCCGGCGAGGACAACACCCTGGATATTGACATACACACAGATAAGGACAACATCGAGATTAAACAGTATGTTCCAACAAAAGCGCGACAAGCAGGAGTCTCTGAATATCTGGCTACCGACTACTGGGTAAACGACAGCAACTCGATAGGTGCATCGTACCAATATTACACCATGTTTTACTCGAACATTACAGGTTGGAACCGACAGGAGATACTAAGAAACGGAGTGATGGAGGGCGTAGTGAACGCTACCGACATCATGAAACCCAAGAATCAGCAACACACACTGAATGCGTACTATCAGGGAAAATTAGGAAAAATGGGCATCGACCTGAACGGTACGTATTATTACGGCACCAACGAACGTAATGACGTAGGCATAGAGACCAGCGTAGAGCTTGACAACCGCGAAATACACTCGAGCAGCAAGGAGAAAAACAGCATGTATGCTGCCAAGCTAATACTCGACTTCCCCATGATGGGCGGAATACTGAAAGTGGGCACAGAGCTTACAAAAACCAAGTCGCATGGTGTGTTCATCAACGAAGAAAAATACGTTAAATCATCGGAAAGCGACATCAAGGAGCACAACATAGCCGGATTTGCACAATACGAACTCTCTATAGGCTACTGGCACATGGGCGCTGGCGTGAGATACGAGGATGTGGTGAGAAACTACTACCTGTACGGCGTTAAACAAGACGATGCGAGTCGTACGTATCACAACCTGTTCCCCAACCTGGCTGTGGCGTGGAGAGAAGGCGACTGGAGCTGGCAACTGAGCATGAACGAGAAGATGCATCGCCCCAGCTACCACAATCTGCGAAACTTCATGCAGTACGACAACCGCTATATGTACGAGGGAGGAAACCCAACACTGCGACCAGAAAAGGTGTACAACATTGAGACGAGCGCCACATACAGGTGGATAAGCGCCACATGGGGCTATACCTATATTAAAGATGCCATGGTGTGGGTAGACCGACTGCTGGACAACCAGGCGATAACCTATACCTCGAACATGAACTTCGACCACTTCCAGTCGCTGTATGGCACCATCTATCTGGCTCCTATCTTCAAGGTGTATCGTCCCACACTGGAGCTTACCTACCAGCAGCAGATATTCAACACCAAGGATTACGGATGCAACAGGAACCTGAATAAGCCATCGTTCGGATTCAAGATGAACAACCGTTTTGTGTTCAGTAAGTCGCTGATGGCAGGATTCTCAGTAAGAGCCAACACCAACAGCTACGATGGATTTTTGGAGAGCCGCGGACGCGTAAGCGTAGATGCAGCCATCAGAAAATCGTTTGATAACGAGCGATGGGTGGTGATGCTGACTGCTGAGGACATTTTTAAAACAGCACGCGAGCGATGGACCATGTACGGCATGGGCACAGAAACCAGCAAGGACTGTTACAACTACAACCGCAACATATCGCTGCGCGTTACCTATAACTTCAACAATACCCGCACCAAGTACAAGGGTACTGGCGCAGGTAATGAGGAAAAGAAGAGAATGTGATCTCTACGCAGATGTGGATGGGGGCATTAGTTACCCCTGCTGATGCCCCCTACTACATCGCTATTGTCGATGGAGTGCTCGGTCTTCTTTACGCTTGATTTAAGCGAGCCGAAACGCCATGAGGCTGAGATGGAAAATGAGCGGCTGCGATTCCACGAACGCTCGATGCCTGTGAAGTCGCCATTAACGGTCTCGGCCTCCATCTCCCAGTATTTATTGAATGGTGCTTTGGCAGTGAGGCGCACTGTGAGGCGATCGCCCTTGAGGAACGAGCGCTGCAGCGAGGCGTAATAGTTGAAATAGCCATGCTGCAAGTAATATACGCTTGACGGACTATGCCCCACCTTGCCATAGGCGCTCAAACTGAGGCGGAGCTTGAGTGGCAGGCGCTGCTGCAGACTGACACTGTAGTTATCGCTCCAACCATGATTGCTATAGCACAGACTGGGATGTTCGTAATGCTCGTAACGCACGTTATTGTTGAACGCAAGTGTTGTGGTATCAAATGGTTTCCACTGCACATACTGCTCTACAGAGAAGCGGCGATAGCGCAGGATGTTATCGTAGGTAGAATAGCGGATATCATCCTTGGCCGTAACTACCGAGGTTATGCCGCTGCTGTAGGCTGTATAGCTTGGAGCCAGCTGCAGCGTGAGGCGTGGCATGATATAGGTATAGATTAGGCTGAAGCGCTGGGTGTGGGAGCTGGAGAGCTGAGGATTACCCTGACTTACGGACGAGGGCGACACCATTACAGCTGGGTTTAGGTAAGAGATGCCTGGGCGATTGATGCTGGTGGTGTAGTTGAGCTTAAGAGACTGCGCATCGGTGAGTTGGTATTGAAGTGTGGCCTGTGGCACCCAGTCGCCTAAGTGCTTATCGAAGGTAGCGTTTTTGCCATCGGGATAGCTGCCACGCATGTAGCTGTACTCATAGCGCAAGCCTGCGCGGGCTGAGAACTTGGTGGTGCGGAAGATATAGTCGGCATAGCCTGCAAGCACGCGTGTGGTGTGCTGGAAATCGTCAGAGGTATCGGCATCGATGCCATAGAAGGTCTGGCTGCTATGGCTGTTGTTATTGCGGTCGATATACTTGGCGCCAATCTCAAGCTGATGACCACGGCCTAAGGGGCGCAACCAGTCGATCTGGAAGGTGTGCTCAGTGAATCTCTCACGCTCGCGCATCAGACTGCCTGTATATGGGAACGACACATTGTAGAGGTCGGTATAGGCATTCTCCTGATCGGTATGCTGGCGAGTAAGGGCGAGCATATACGACAGAGTGAGTCGCTCGCCATCGAGGTGGGTTTTGTGCTGATAGTCGAATCGACCATTCCACGAGTGGTGGTTGTAGCCTGGCGTCCAGTAGCTGTTGCGATAGCTATAGAGCTGCTGACCAGCGGGATTGAGCAGCTGGTTGTAGCCATCGCCCTGAACATTGAGCGTATAGAAATAGCCGCCAAACGAGGCTGAGAGCAGATTGAGCGAATCGATATCGTAGCTGGCATCGATATCGGCATAATGGATATCGCCAGGATTAGAGCCCTCAGCGCCACCAAACATGGTGTTACGAGTGTCGAGATAGGTGCTGGATTTCTCAACGCGGTTATAGCTGTCGTGACGTGTCATACCGCTATAGCCATAGTCGACAGAGAGCATGAGCTTGCCCAGCTGACTGGTGAGCGATGAATAGAAACTGGAATGGCCAAGGGTGTTGAGCGAGCTTGACACAACGCCTGTGATGCCCTGCATCTTGGTATTCGAGAGGGTTACGATATTGAGGATGGCATCAACACCCTCAGCATCTTCGCGAGCGCCAGGATCGGTGATTACCTCGATGCGCTTTACTGTAGAAGCAGGCATTGACTTGAACACCTCTTTGGCATTCCTGGTGAGACTGGGGTCGAGATGACCGTTCTTATACACCTTGAAACTGCTGTTACCCTTTACCTGAATGTTATCCTGACCATCGACCGTTACCATGGGTACCTTGCGCAGCATGTCCATCACAGTCTGCGTCTTCGATTCCTCATCGGCCTGAACATCGTAGGCAATGCGGTCGATATCCTGCTTTATGAGTTGGCGCTGGGCCTTTACTACCACACCGTCTAATTCCTTGTTCCAAGTAATGGAATCGTTCTTGCTAACTGAGGTTGAATCCTGCTGGGCCATGGTTATGTTTGGGCACAGAAACAGCAGGAATGTAAAAATAGCATTTACACTCTTCATAATAGAAAATAAAATAAAGTTATTTAAGTTTCTCTTCATACCAGTTGTTTTTGAATACAAAGGTATGAAGAGATTTTTAAAGAGAGAGAATTATTTTACTGACATTTGTCTGACATTTGCTAACAAGCTGAAACCCAGTGTGTTACTTCAGCTTCTTAATACTCATCTCGAAGACATTCTGGATGAGCTCATCTGTGGATTTATCCTTGAGTTTGGTGAGTTCGCTGATGACAATCTGCTTCTCCTCGGGCTCAAGCATATCAGATTTCTTGCAGAGGCCGTAGATGGATGTGGCCCAATGAGTGGCTGTATTGCCGTCAGGATTCTTAAGGAACAGGCGCTTATAATTATTGAACTCGCTGAGCCATGACTCGGATGTCTTCAGGCCAGAGCTATTGCCATCGGCATCGGTATTTGGCAACTCGGTACCATTTACGATAACGCGGGTTTTAGATATCTTCTTATTGTTGCGGGCTTCTGGGCGCAGAGCATAAGTGATAGCCAGGCGCACCTTGGTCTTCTTACCTTTCTCAACCCACTCCATAGCGTAGGCGTAGCGATAACGACGATCAGGATCGGTCTTATCGGCAAAGCAGGCGTAAATGTATTCTGAGCCCTTCATAGAGCCAATAGCTACTGACTCTTGCGAGCCATCGCCAACATAGAGTGTGACAGGAGCAAAGCCGATGGACTCGAAAAGGCTTGCGAAGCTTCCTTTCTCAACATCATCGCCATCTTTATCGCGGAGTGCCGTGTTTACAGAATAAGCATCCTTCAGATCCTTATCGAAGGCCTTACGTGCCTCTTTAAGGCGCTCGAGAGCTGAGCTGGTGCTAATGGTGAAGTCGTAAACATCGCACATAGCCTTCAAGCGGCCTGTCTCAGAGTCTTCTTCAAGCACGTGCCGAGTCTTGTTCTCAGTGATTTTTTCGTTGAGCAGAGCATCGAATGCTTTCTTGATATTCTGCTGCGCCATCATGGTTGAAGGCATAGCCAACAACATGGCTGCGAGGATAAAGTTTCTACTCTTCATATGCAATTAAGTTTTCTTGTTCGTTAATATATACTATGGTACCATCTTCTTGCAATACAGGAACATAGCCGTAGGCTGCCATCTGGGCGTTAATGAGCTCCAGCTTAGCCTGGGCTTGCTCGGCCTGAACCTTGGCTTGTACAGCCTGAGCCTTGGCCTGCTCAGTCTGAGCCATCAGGGCGTAGGCCTTGTCGTAGTCGTGGATTGTGGGCTCGGCCTTGCGCAGGCTGCGCTTCTTGGCTTTTACAGGCTGCTGTGGAGCTTCGGCTGGCACAACAGCTGGCACTACAGGCTGGGCAGCAACAGTATCGATGCGCGCTATGGTGTCGGACTGAGCTGTGAGTGGCATATTAGGCTCCTGCTGAACCTTTTGTGGTGGAACAGCGAGGTACAACACACCTGCCACAACGGCTGCAGCTGCTATGCCCCACACTGCCCAACGGCGACGGGCCTTTGGCTGGGGCTTCATGGCCTCGATCTCCTGGAACATCTGCTGATAGCAGAGCCACTCCTCAGGAATATTCTTGCCCTGAAAGTACTGAGCAAGGATGGCCTCCTCGTCGAGTGTTGAAGTGCCGTCCATATACTTCTGGAGCAACTTCTCAATAACCTCTTTCGTGTACTGTATCATTGTTTGTTTCGCTGTTTTATTTCTTCTAATAATATTCGTCGTGCCCTTGCAAGCAGTGTACTTACTGATGTGGGCTCAATGCCAAGCAGTGTAGCTATCTCGTCGTGACTGCGCCGCTCTACTTGCCTGAGATAAAGCAATGTGCGCTGAGTGGTGGGCAGCTGCTGGAGGCGTGCTGAGAGCCATTGTGAGTTCTCCTTGTCTTCGAGCTCCTCGTGGGGACTGGTGGTGAGACTAAGAGTGACGGCCTCGGAGAGTGCCTCGGTGGGTTTTCGACGCTGATGGTTACGAAGCATTTGGCGAGCCATTAGCGATACGATAGCCTCGACTGACTGGAATCGCTCAAGTTCCTGGTGCATCTGCCATAGTCGAAGCATCACGTCCTGCGCAATGTCTTCGGCCTCGTCTCTACCCGCTCCGTAGTGGATGCTGACGCTTAGCGCCTTTTCGCGCCACGTGCGGGCCATATGTTCGAATGCACTTTTTTCCATCTAACTTTTGCTTTACACTAATTAGACACAGGAAAGCGAAAAAACCAAACTTTGATTAACTTAGTTTAACAAGAAAAAGAAATCCCGAGGGTTTGTTGCCCTCGGGACGCTGTTGTCATAATAAATAATGATGCCTTACAGCAATTATTAATTGTTATGATTTAAAATCTTATGCCTCTGCGGGAGCCTCCTCAGTAGCCTCGGCCTCAGCCTCCTCAGCAACCTCCTCTACTGCGTCAGCAGCAGCCTTCTTGGCATCGGCAGCAGCCTTGATAGCAGCCTCAGCCTCGGCAGCAGCCTTCAGCTCAGCAGCGTTCTCAGCAACAACCTTAACAGGCAGCTCAACGATTACCTCCTTGTGGAAGTGAACAAGAGCTACATAGTCGCCAATCTTCTTGGCATCCTTCATGGTGATGATCTTGCGATCAACCTCCTTACCGAGCTTAGCGAGCTCCTCAGCAACCTGAGCAGCACCTACTGAACCATAGAGCTGGCCAGTAACGCTAACCTTAGCAGCAATCTCGAGAGCTACACCATTGAGCTGGGCAGCCTTCTCCTCAGCAGCAGCCTTCTGGGCAGCCAGCTTGTGAGCCTGCTGCTTCAGGTTCTCTGCGAGAATCTTCTTTGCTGAAGGGCTGGCGATAACACCCTTACCCTGAGGGATGAGGTAGTTACGGCCATAGCCTGACTTAACATTCACGATATCGTTCTTAAATCCCAGACCGATAATATCTTCTTTCAGTATAATTTCCATAATCTTGCGTCCTCCTCTTTAATTATTTCATCAAATCGGTTACGTAAGGCAGCAGTGCGATCTGGCGGGCACGCTTAACGGCCTGAGCCACACGGCGCTGATACTTCAGAGATGTTCCAGTGATGCGGCGGGGAAGAATCTTACCCTGCTCGTTGAGGAACTTCTTCAGGAACTCGGGATCCTTGTAGTCGATGTACTTGATACCGCTCTTCTTGAAACGGCAATACTTCTTCTTCTTTGTATCGATAGAAGGAGCTGTCAAATAACGGATTTCACTCTGTTCTGCCATAGTTTAAGCCTCCTCTTTTTTACCAAGCTTTGCACGACGCTTCTCGGCGTACTCAACAGCATGCTTGTCAAGTTTAACTGTCTGGAAACGAATTACCTTCTCGTCACGACGGAAAGCAGTCTCCAATGTCTTAATCACTTCTGGCTCAGCCTTGAACTCTATCAGGCAGTAGAAACCTGTAGACTTCTTCTGAATAGCATAAGCCATCTTCTTCAATCCCCAGGCCTCTTCGTTGATGATCTCTGCACCCTTATCGGTGAGAACCTTCTTGAATTTTGCGGCCGTTTCCTTCATCTGTTCATCAGACAAAACGGGAGTTAAAATGAAAACGGTTTCGTATTGATTCATACTACGTTAAAAAAATAAATTAATTAATTAATATTTTGCTTAAAGCGGGTGCAAAGGTACAAAATTTCCATTGAACATTGAACATTGACCATTGAACCATTCAATTATTTAATGATTTTTAATATTTTTCATCCTTTTTCTGATGCCGAACGTGCAAAACAACTCCTAAAATGATGATTATCAGGCCAGTAAGCAGTACCAGATTATTGTTGGTAAAACCAGCAAGATAACTGACAATCAAAAGGAGAGCACCAGTAAAAACCAGTGCTACTCCAAGATATGTATTTATAAGTTGCTTCACAGCTTACTCGTCTTCAACCTCAGGGGTAATGAGCTTGTAACCCTTACCGTGGATGTTAATAATCTCGATCTGTGGATCGTCCTTGAGGTGCTTACGCAGCTTGGTGATGTAAACATCCATAGAGCGTGCGTTGAAGTAGTTATCGTCAATCCAGATGGTCTTCAGAGCGAAGTCGCGCTGCAGAATCTCGTTAGAGTGACTGCAGAGCAGAGCCAGCAGCTCGTTCTCCTTAGTGGTGAGCTTGGTCTGCTTCTCGCCTATCTGGAGCAGCTGCTTCTGGGTGTCGAATGTGAACTGACCCAGGCGGTAAACTGTAGACTCGCGGCTCTTCTTGCCCTTGGTGCGGCGCAGGATGGCCTCAATACGGAATACGAGCTCCTCCATTGAGAAGGGCTTGGTGATATAGTCGTCAGCACCAAGTTTGAAGCCTTCAAGAATATCCTCCTTAAGAGTCTTGGCTGTGAGGAAGATAATGGGCACATCAGTGTTGGCTGAGCGAATTTCCTGAGCGAGAGTGAATCCGTCCTTCTTAGGCATCATCACGTCAAGTACACAGATATCGAATTTTGTCTTGAGGAAAGCCTTGAAGCCGGCCTCACCATCAGCACAGAGTTCTGCAACAAAGCCTTTGGCCTGCAAATACTCACGAAGCAGCATTCCGAGGTTCTCATCGTCCTCGCAAAGCAAGATTTTCAGTCTGTCATCGTTCATCATAATTCAAAATGTTTTTGAGTTAATACTTTATTTTATTATTAATTTTCGTCTTCTTTAAGCACTGGAAGCGAGATGGTGAATGTGGTACCCTTGCCCAACTCACTGTCGCACTTTATCTCGCCATCGTGCAGGTTGATAATCTTCTTGACGTAGGCCAGTCCGAGTCCGAAGCCCTTAACATCGTGAACATTACCAGTATGTACGCGATAAAACTTCTCGAAGATCTTCTTGACATTCTCCTTCTTTATGCCCTGACCAGTGTCGCGGATTGAGAAATAGAGGTTGTCGCGATCGTTCCAGGTCTTGATATAGATATCGATAGGCTCATCGGGCTTACGATACTTAACGGCATTGTCCATCAGGTTAGTGATAGCGTTCTGGAAGTGAACCTCATCGACATAGAGGGCAGAGTCGACGGCCTCAATCTCTGTATATATCTTACCTCCAGTGTGCTCTACACGCAGTGTGAACGACTGGGCGATATTCTCGATCATCTCATTCAAGTCAAGTTCCTTCTTCTTGAAGATGATGCTCTTCTTGTCGAACATCGACATCTGGAGCACTTTTTCTACCAGGAAGCGCAGGCGTTTCGACTCATCATTGATAACCCCACTAAGATGCTTGGTCATCTGCTCGCTCTTGGTAACGCTATCGTCGTTCATCATCTGCGCAGCCAGCGAGATAGAGGCGATAGGCGTCTTGAGCTCGTGAGTCATATTATTGATGAAGTCGTTCTTTATCTCAGTATAGCGCTTCTGGCGGAAGATGACTACGATGGTGAACAGGAACGTGAGCAGAAGCACGATGGTGAACACCACTGCAGGAATCATGAAACGTACACTTGAGAAGATGTAAGAGCTCATGTTGGGGAAGTGAATCTTTACCACGCCCTTATTGGATGTAGGATCGTTCTGGAACAATGCCTGTGGATAAGAATACTCCTCGCCCTCGGCTGAGTACTCTGGACAACGGTAAACCTCACGACCATCAGCAGTCTCAACACGCAGGTGGTAAGGAATGTTGATACCATTGTTAAGCAGCTCAGTACGGATGTCCTGATCGAGCAGCTTAAAGTTAATACGCTCCTTCAGGGGTTTGTCGCTGGCTGTATAAAGAATCTTATAAACCACCTCGTCGAGCAGGGCGCGTTCGTATACATAGCGGTTGCGCACAATCTCCTGCAGCGACTTAGATGCCTCGGCAATAGAATTCTTATCAGTGCGCAGAATCATGGCCTTGGGCACATTGGCAGGACGGATAGCAAAGGTCTTAAGCTCGAAGCTGGAATAAACAGTACCATCGTCAGCTGCTACTGCAAACTGGTGAGAGTGCTTAACAGTTCCGTCAAGACCATCTACCATTACAGAATCCTGCTTGAATGCCTTGCGCTCTGTTTCCTTGATGTCTTTCATGAGGTAACGCTGAGTCTCATTCATCTCAAGGTTTCGAGATGCCTGATAGAGACTGCGGTTTACGCTCTCATCAAACTGCTCCTTCTTCATCTTCGCCATCGCATCGATGTACGAAATCTGAAGGTAAAGCAGACCTATGAATGAGAGGCCCATTACTATTGCTATTATCCAAATCGTTCTTTTCTTCATATCGAGTGCAAAGATAAGCGATTTCTTAATACGGCGGTCGGAATATGTTAATTATTTGCGCTATATTTCGCAAAATTAACAAGTTTACAGAATTTTAGTTACTATATTTTAATTACAAAAGAATCCCCACTATAAAAATAGCGGGGACTCTTGACTTGAAATATGGAGTGAGGATTAATCCTCGTCCTTCATCTCTTCCTCGTGCTGCTTGATAAGAGCCTGCTGGATATCGTTTGGAACGAGCTCGTAGCTTGAGAAGCTTGTTGTGAACGATGCACGACCACCTGTGATAGAGCTCAGAGCGATAGAATAGCTTGAAAGCTCCTTGAGAGGAATCTTAGCGCTCAGCTTCTGATAGCCAGCCTCTGAATCCATACCCATGATGATAGCACGACGACCCTGGAGGTCACTCATTACATCACCCATGTAGTCGCCAGGAACCAGCACCTCGAGGTCGTAGATAGGCTCGAGAACCTTTGGACCTGCCTCCTTGAAGGCTGCAGAGAAGGCGTTACGAGCAGCCAGCATGAACGAAAGCTCATTAGAGTCAACTGGGTGCATCTTACCATCGTAAACAATCACGCGAACGTCGCGGGCGTAAGAACCTGTGAGAGGTCCCTGCTCCATACGCTCCATGATACCCTTCAGGATAGCAGGCATGAAGCGCATATCGATAGCACCACCAACAACAGAGTTGATGAATACGAGCTTTCCACCCCACTCGAGGTCGATTTCCTCCTTACCCTTGATGTTCATCTTGAACTCCTGACCATTGATCTTGAAGCTTGTAGGATCAGGCATGCCCTCAGTGTAAGGCTCTACAATCAGGTGAACCTCACCAAACTGACCAGCACCACCCGACTGCTTCTTGTGACGATAGTCGGCACGAGCCATCTTGGTGATAGTCTCGCGATAAGGAATCTTTGGCTCGATATATTCAATCTGGATCTTCTCGTTGTTCTCCATACGCCACTTCAAGGTACGCAGGTGGAACTCACCCTGACCATGAACGATAATCTGGCGCAACTCCTTAGACTGCTCAACAACCCATGTAGGATCCTCCTGGCGCATCTTGGCCAGAGCAGCCATCATCTTCTCGGTCTCAGACTCGTTAACGGCCTTGATGGCACGAGAGAACTTAGAGTTAGGATACTTGATGAAGTTGAACTTATTCTCTACATCCTTACCATTAAGGGTGTTACCAGTCTTAACGTCCTTAAGCTTAACGGTACAACCAATATCACCTGCTACGAGCTGATCAACCTGAATACGGTTGGCACCAGCGCAAGCGTAGATAGTACCCAGACGTTCCTTAGAACCACGATCGGCATTGGTGAGGTCGTCACCACTCTTAACAACACCACTCATTACCTTGAAGTAAGATACTTCGCCAATGTGTGGCTCAACACCTGTCTTGAAGAAATAGAGTGACTCTGGGCCATTGGCATCAGCAGGAACATCCTTACCAGCTGCATTCTGGATTACAGGCATCTCGCTTACGAATGGAACAACATTACCCAGGAACTCCATGAGGCGGCGAACACCCATATCCTTACCTGCACATACGCAGAATACAGGATAGATGCTGCGAGTTACAAGACCCTTGCGGATACCCTCACGCATCTCGTCTTCGCTAAGATCCTCGCTCTCGAAGAACTTCTCCATCAGTGTGTCATCGCCAGCAGCTGCAGCCTCAACGAGCTTAGCCTTCCACTCCTTAGCCTTCTCAAGCTGGTCGGCAGGGATATCCTCGATGATTGGAGCACCACCCTCGGGCTTCCAAGAGTACTTCTTCATAAGGAGCACATCGATAACTGAATTGAATCCAGGGCCTGTAGCGATAGGATACTGAACAGGAACGCAGTTAGGACCATAAACCTCCTTGAGCTGGTTGAGGATAGCATCGAAATCGCAGTTCTCGCGATCAAGCTGGTTAACCAGGAAGATTACTGGCTTATTAAGTTTCTCTGTATTGCGGAAAGCGTTCATGGTTCCTACCTCAGGACCATACTGGCCGTTGATGAGGATAACAGCCTGATCGGTAACGTTCATAGCGGTGATTGAACCACCTACGAAGTCGTCAGATCCTGGGCAGTCGATGATATTGAGCTTCTTGTTATTCCACTCTACATGGAATACAGTAGAAAACACCGAGTAGCCATATTCCTGTTCAACAGGGAAATAATCGCTAACGGTGTTCTTCTGCTCTACAGAGCCACGACGCTTGATAATACCTGCTTCGAAAAGCATACTTTCGGCAAGAGTGGTCTTGCCGCTACCCGCACTGCCAATGAGTGCAATGTTTTTAATTTCGTTAGTCTGATATACCTTCATATCTTTTGAGTTTTAGGTGAATAATCTATATCGGGCACTAAATTAGGTATTTTTTGAGAAAACACCAAAAGTTTCTTTTAAATTTTAAACTAAATTTGTAATTTTGCCCCCAAAATGGCAGGATTATACGTACATATTCCGTTTTGCAGCAGCCGATGTGTGTATTGCGGCTTCTATTCTACCACTGGGCTGGAGCTCCGTGAGAGGTATGTGGATGCTGTTTGCAAGGAGATAAAAAGCCTACCCCCAGTCCCTCCCAAAGAGGAGGGGAGCTTGGGAACCATCTACCTTGGTGGGGGCACCCCATCGCAGCTGACCATTTCGCAGTTGCAGCAGATTTTCGATACCATATATATATATAATAAGGTGGAAAACGATGCTGAGGTGACCATTGAGATGAATCCTGACGATGTGAACAAGGAAACAGCAGAGGCTCTGCGAAAGCTACCTGTGAATCGTATAAGCATGGGAGCACAGACCTTCAGCGACGAGCGATTGAGGTTTCTGCGTCGCAGGCATAATGCATCACAGGTAAAGGAGGCCGTAGAAACATTACGCCAGGCTGGATTCAAGAACATAAGTATCGACCTGATGTACGGATTCCCCAACCAGACATTGGAAGAGTGGAAGGCTGACATAGAGAAAGCCCTTGAGCTGGATGTGGAACATATATCGACCTACTGTTTGATGTATGAAGAAGGAACAGCTCTATACAAGCTGTTGGAACAAGGCAAGGTGGCTGAGATTGACGAGGAGCTGGAACGTAAGATGTACTACACGCTGATAGAGCGCCTGGAAGCTGCAGGCTACGAGCATTACGAGATATCGAACTTTGCCCGCAAAGGCTATCGCAGCAGGCATAACAGCAGCTATTGGCGTGGTATTCCGTATATAGGAATAGGAGCAGCTGCCCACTCGTATGACATCAAGACCCGCAGCTGGAACGTGGCCGACATCAGGAAATACATAGAGGCGATGGAGCAAGGAAAACGCCCATACGAAGAGGAGGTGATAGATGCCGACACAAGATACAACGATGCCATAACAGTAGCACTGCGAACCAAAGAGGGATTAGACCTTACTACCCTACCCGATAATCAACGCCGTTATTGTATCGCCAATGCCAAGCGACACATCGATGCCAATCTGCTTAGATTGGATGACAACCATCTGGCACTAACAAAAGAAGGACTGTTTGTTAGCGACATGGTGATGAGCGACCTGATGATAGTTTAATGTTTTAATCGCTTTATGGCGAAGTAGTAATAGGCTATCAGCAATGGGTAACCTATATAATACAACGTGGTGACGCTGAATATAACATAAAGCACTGCACACACAGCAGCCAAACCAACAAGATAAAGAATTGCCTCGCCAAGTGGCAACATGTGGTAAACATCATCTACTGTGGCTAATGCAACAATTATCAACGCCCAGACAGACGAGATAAATACTCCTAACCAGAATGGTAAAGCAAACGGATTGAGCGATGGATGATAGTAGAAGTGTCGCCAAGTCTCAGGGCCAAAGAGCTGGATACTGCTATAAAGTACTGCAGATGAAGCTATGAGAAGACACAAAGCTGTGGGATAGCACGACTTGATATCATTGAAATGCACAATCTTAGAGCCCTTACGCTTAAGACGACGAAGACCATAAGCAGCGCCTGTAAGAATACAGAACGCCAGGAACACCAGCAAGTGGGTGTTAGAAAAAGCATCGATGAACTGACTGATAGGATCATCGGGCGACACCTTCGACAGGAGTTCGTTCTCATGAATCCAACCAAATGTGAGTTGATCGCGAGCCACCTTTACCCAAATAGAATCGATAGAATCAGAAGGTACTGTCTTGATATCAGCCACCACCACATGCTCGTTGCGACGAATGGTGATAGAATCCTTCTTCTGTTCCTCGCCTATCGACTCAAGCTCTATACTCACTACGTCAGGAACTGACATATCATCAGGCTGTTGGGCTACAACAACCAATGAGTCGCCAGTAACCACAAAGTTATAATTCTGGGTATAATGGTGAGTGGTATAGAACGATATCGAGTCGAGTTGCTGCTCAGTGAGATCCCAGGCATCAGGAGTTATAGGCCCACGATTGTAGCAGCCGCACAGCAATAGCGATATGAACAGAAGGCTAACGAGTCGACGCATAGACATTCATCTGACAATGTTGACAATCGAACTCAAGACGGAAACGACGACCATCGCCTAAAACAAGAGACAGGGGTTCGCGCCATGTGGGACGCTTTCCACCACGTTTCACACAGTAGCCAAGGCTGTATCGCAAACAATGGCGACACTGCATGATAGGACCATCACCACCTTTAAGCTCGTAGGCCGACAGCTCGTTGGTTCCATAAAAAGCTGCACTCTGGTGGTTTGAAATATTATTCTGATAACTAAGTTCCTTAACTCCAGGATTCTTTCCCACCCTGGCCTGCTTGACTTCTCGCTTAGCCTGGCCCATTGCGTCAATCAATTGGCGACGCATATCAGAAAGCTGACTATTTGGGATAAAGAAATTAAAATTGTCAGGCACCACAACCTCAGCACATTCGTAGATGGTATCACCAAGTTTTGACAGCTGACGAACAATATTCTCGCGAGGTGACTTCTGGGCTAACTGATGCTCTGCATCGAAGTGCACAGTAACACCATTTGCACTAAGCTCGAAACCATCATCAACAGAACGCAGGGCTACAGTTATTGCAATCTTGCGCGTGGCACTGGGTTTCGACAGGATTCGCTCGAACTCCTGATCATTATTACGATACAGAGCCATTCCTGGACGCAATCCAGCAGGCATCTTGAATGGGAAAATGCGATTACCAGCCACACGATTGGCGCGGAAGCCTTCGAACTGGCGATCGCTATTCAAGAAACACAATCCATCGCCATTAGCAAAACTGGCAGTTCCTGCTACATTGAACGAGTCGTTGCGAATCTCCTTAACCCTACCTACAAACTCGCCTACTGCCTTTGGGGTGTCAAAGGATGCGATATCTGGTTGGCGGCCATTCACAAAATAAGTGGTATAGCCACGATTGAAAGTGCGATTAAGATTTGGAGTAAACGTATACTCACATCGTCCTTTAGAAGCACGACAATACTCATCAGGATGCTTACGGATATAGGCGTTAAGTCGCTCGCTATATGCAGCTGTGACATTCTTGACGTAAGCCACATCTTTTAATCGGCCTTCAATCTTAAACGATACGGCTCCAGCCTCGATAAGCTTCTCAAGATTATCGCTCTGGTTCATATCCTTAAGCGAAAGCAGATAGCGCTCGTGCTCTACCTCAGTGCCTTCGGCATCGACAAGCGAGAAACGCATGCGGCAGAACTGAGCACACTCTCCACGATTGGCACTACGCTGGAAACAATGCTGCGAGGCATAGCAGATGCCTGAATAGCTTACACACAAGGCACCATGAACAAACACCTCAAGCTCGATATCAGGTACTTCGCGATGAATCTCAGCTATCTCCTCTGCTGATAATTCGCGCGCAAGAACTGCTCGCGAGAAGCCAAGCTGCTTTAACCAGCGTACTTTATCTGCAGTACGATTATCAGTCTGTGTAGAAGCATGAATCTCGAAAGGCTTGCCATCCATAAACTGCAGCAAGCCCATATCCTGCACCAACACAGCATCTACGCCAATAGCAGCCAGCTCGTCAATCAAGCTACGAACCTGCTCCAACTCATCATCGTAGACAATGGTGTTGAGCGTTACGTAGATCTTGGCATCGAACTGGTGGGCATACTCGCAAAGCTGACGGATATCATCTATACTATTGCCAACAGCAGCGCGGGCTCCGAATTTTGGTGCTCCAATATATACGGCATCGGCACCATGATCGATGGCAGCGATACCACAAGCCAGATTCTTGGCAGGAGCTAATAGTTCTAACGGAGTCACTAAGCCTACTTGATTTCGTCAATATTATACGGAGTCTCCTGATAAACGTAGTAGTTTATCCAGTTTGAGTACAGCAGATTGGCATGAGCACGCCATGTTACGAGTGGTTCATTATCAGGATTATTATCACGATAGTAGTTCTTTGGCATGTCTACATCATCGCGTACACCCTTATCGCGCTTATACTCATTGTCGAGAGTGTTTGGTGCATACTCCAGATGGCCTGTGATAAAGAACTCACGACCTCCACGAGCCATCACCATGCTTACCCCACTCTCTTCTGATTCAGCCAGGAGTGTGAGCTCTGGGTTAGCAAGGATATCCTCGCGATGCACCTCGGTATGACGACTATGAGGCATCATGAACACATCGTCGAACCCACGGAATATGGGCAGATGTGTAACCACCTGAGTCTGTGGGAAGATGCCAAACATCTTCTTCTCTAGCGGATACTTGGGCACTCCATAATGATAATAGAGGCCAGCCTGAGCTGCCCAACAAATAAACAATGTACTTGTTACGTGGGTTTTAGCCCAATCAAAAATATCTGTTATCTCATCCCAATAGGTAACATCCTCGAACTCCATAGTCTCAACAGGTGCACCTGTGATGATCATTCCGTCGAACTTCTCGTTACGCATCGATTCGAAGTCGCGATAGAACATCATCATGTGTTCGATTGGGGTGTTCTTTGGGGTGTGACTCTTAAGCTTCATGAAGCTTATCTCCATCTGCAATGGAGTGTTCGACAGCAATCTAACAAGATCAGTCTCTGTAGTAATCTTCAGAGGCATCAGGTTAAGAATCACTATCTTAAGTGGACGTATATCCTGAGTTGTGGCCCGCGAGTTATCCATTACGAAGATATTCTCGTTTTTAAGAATATCTATGGCGGGCAATCTGTCTGGTAATCTTAAAGGCATTTCTCTTTTTTCCTATCTTTTAAAACTGCAACACACAGCACGATACATTGTCGAGTCCTCCTGCTTCAACAGCAGCATCGCACAGTTTGTTTGCATCAGCACCATTTGTAAGTAATGTGGTAATGACATGGTCTGGCAGCATATCAGTAAGACCATCGCTGCACAACAAGTAAACATCGCAAATCTTCACATCGTCAGTAATCTTGACTATATCCATGAAAGATGTAGAGCATCCACCTCCGATGCAGTTGGTTATAATATTTGAATGGTGCGACGAACCAAGCATATTGCTTAGCGAGTGATCGGATGTAAGCTGGGTGAGCTCGCCATCGCGGAAACGATACAGGCGGCTGTCTCCACAGTTAAGCGAATAGAACTCGCCCTCATAGAAAGTAAGTCCCACCAGTGTGGTTCCCATTCCCTTGTACTGCTCATCACATCTTCCCTTAGACGCTATGATATTATTGATAGAATCCAGCCATCCTACCAACATCTCGTTGATTCCACTAGGATTGAGCCCTGTAGGCAGATCGTGGAAGAAGAACTGAAGATTATGCAAAGCATCGCTGCTGGCCACATCACCACGATTATGACCACCCATGCCATCAGCAACGGCTACAATATATCTATCGTTATTAGTCAGATCTATACGTGTATCGAAACCATTATTCCTCACGAAATGGTTTCCAACAAGTATCATGTCTTCATTCTGGCTTCGGACACAGCCAACTTTACTGGCTGATGTTATTTGTATTGTTATCATCTTATTCTGAAAATACTAACTATCTTATAATAACCTGAAGATTTATGTTGGCAATAGTGAGGATATCACCATTGTTCAACGACATCTCGACATCTGGCTGTATGGGTTGCTGATTTACTCTCGTACCATTTGACGAGTGCTTATCGATAACGCACCAGCCAGAGTCGGGCTTATATTTTAACTGGGCATGAACACCCGAAACATATGAATGCTGCTCGAAGAACTGGATATATGGACCCTTACGGCGACCGATAATTGCTCCGTTCATTGCTACGATTCGTATATTGAGGCTATCATTTGCTAATGTCAGTACAGGCAAACCTCCACGCGAAGGACCTGCTGAGGAAATAGAAATGCTTGGTCCTACCGACATGCTGGCAGAAACGTTAGAAACACTAACGTTCACGCTTGCTTCCGGCTGGCGTTCTACAGCTTTCTCATGTCGCGAAACCATCAGGCCGCCACAACGAGTGCAACGCCTTCCGAGTCCCACATGACCGCACTGCTTACAGAACGACAGTTCCTGCCCACATTGGTCACAGAAATGGGAATCATCCTCTATTCCTTCTTTACATGCTGGACAAATTATCATATTTCTTTATATATCTTCTGGTAGTATAATCTGATATGTTTCCTTCGTAACCTGATCAGGCGGCAGCATGGATACACGCTGCGAAAGCTTCTGGATAGTAGAATCCAGCAGGTTGCGCATCTCGCGGGCATTGCCCCAAGAGTCGCTCTTGGCAAGCACCATCTTGTAGATCTTATCGAGTGCCTTAAGCTCTGACTCAGGCGACAGCTGGTACTGCTCCTTCTGGGCCATATGCTTGTAGATGGCAAGCAGCTCGTCTGGATCATAGTCGTCGATATGTAACTTATGTGTGAATCTGCTGGCCAATCCGGCATTCATCATCAGGAACTCTTCCATCTTGTCCTTATAGCCTGCAGCTATCACAACAAACTTTCCGCGATCGTCCTCCATACGCTTCATCAGGGTGTCGATGGCCTCCTTGCCGTACATGTCGCCTCCATCGCTCAACGTGTATGCCTCGTCAATGAACAGTATTCCGCCCATAGCCTTGTCACACATGCTGTTGACAATCTTAGGAGTCTCTCCCATATACTTTCCTACGAGAGTAGCACGACTGGCCTCTATCACGCGCGATGTTGGCAGGATATCCATTGCCTGGAGTATCTCACCCATCTTACGGGCTATAGATGTCTTACCAGTACCTGGGTTACCAGTAAGGATGAAGTTCATTGCCATCTGCTGAACATTTCCAGCGCCCATAGCTGCGCGCTGCTTCATGAACATGCTCTGTACTGCGAGCCTACGGATAGAATCCTTGACGCTGCGCATACCAATGAACTCTTCGAGCTCGTTGAGAACAACGTCGAGTGGACGAGCAGCCTCGCTCTGGGACATTGGCAGATCGTCCTTGGTGAGGGCGAACATGTCGCTTTCCTGGAATCCTGGCTGGCCCATCTCCTTGATAAGACGCTGGCTCTGACGCTCAACAGCCTCGTTGAAGATACGGCGTGCCTCACGAGCATTTCCGAAGTTCTTGTCACGACGCAGATAGAGCTGCTCGAACAAGCGATGGATAGCGGCCTTTGTATCCTCGTCGACAGTAAAGTTCTTGCCTGCAGCAAGCTTCAGGAAGATCTCTGTCAACTCGTCTGGAGTATAGTCGTCGAAGTGGATAGTCTGAGTGAAGCGACTCTTCAAGCCTGGGTTAGAATCGATGAAGTCGTGCATGTTGTCAGTATATCCTGCAACGATACAGATGAACTTACCACGATCGTCCTCCAAACGCTTCAACAGAGTATCGATAGCCTCAGCTCCGAAGGTATCGCCATCGCTCGACTTAAGCGTATATGCCTCGTCGATAAACAGCACACCACCCAGAGCCTGGTCAACCAACTGGTTAGTCTTAATAGCAGTCTGACCAGAGAATCCAGCCACCAACTTAGAGCGGTCGGCCTCAACAAGCTGACCTCTGGCAACTACGCCGAGAGTCTTGAAGATGTCGGCCATGATTCTTGCCACAGTGGTCTTACCTGTACCAGGATTACCAGTAAACACATAGTGCTTGCCCTGGAATGTATTGGTTTCGCCACGAGCAATCTGCAGATTGAGGAATGCTGTGAGGTTCGAAATCTCCTTCTTGACACCAGAGAGTCCAACAAGTCCATCGAGCTTCTTCAGACAGTCGTTTGCGCTTACGGTCTGTGGTGCATCGTATGGTATATCCTCCTGGACAATGGTCATAAGCTCCTCGTTGCTCATCGTAGAGATGTTTACACCCTGCAGGCGCTGAGCCTGCTTCTTGCAGATCTGATCGAACAGGGTGCGCATGGTACGACCATTTGCGAAGTCCTTGTCGCGCGAGTCGTACATCTCCTTGATCATCTTCTGTGTAAGAGCCTCTGCCTCTGGCGAGAAGATGTACTTCTTCTGCTTTGCAAACACCTGCATAATCTGATAGAGTTCGGCAGGTGAGTAGTCCTTAATGTCGAGGAAGTAGTTGAAACGACTGCGGAATCCTGGATTAACACGGAACAGATTCTCCATCTCCGTACGATAACCTGCAGCAATCACGATGAACTGTCCGCGATCGTCCTCCATTCTCTTCATCAGTTTCTCCAAAGCCTGTGCGCCTTGAGCATCTCTGTCGCCTGAAGCACTTACAGGCGCCAAGGTATATGCCTCATCCACAAACAGGATTCCGCCCTTAGCCTTATCACAAAGGGCATCAACCACCTTAGGTGTCTCGCCTTGATACTGGCTCACCATCTTGGCACGGTCTACCTCAACAACATGTCCGCTGTCGAGATATCCGATTGCTGCAAGTATCTCACCCAGTTTACGTGCGATGGTGGTCTTACCTGTACCAGGATTACCAGTAAGAATAATGTGCATCGACATCTTCTCCTGCTCACCAAGTCCACGTTCTGCACGCTGCATGGCATTCTGTACAGAGTAAGCCATCTCCTTAACAGCGGCCTTAACCTCATCCATACCAATGTAGGTATCCAGATCTTTAAGGATATCCTCAACAGAGCGCTCCTCAGGAACATAGCCCTTGATATCACCTATCTCTACCCTTGTGGCACTAGCTCCACGACTGATATACTGGGTAAATATATCCTCTGCAGTCTTATTGGCAAGGTGTCCGTTTCCGAATGTCTCGTCCTTGACTTTTACCTGATACTTGAAGAAACGTAGCAACTGCTTTTCAGCCTCAGGCGAGTACTCTGTGATACCATACTTGAAGCGCAGATCCAACTTACAAATCTCAGTAAGCTCCTGATAACCAGGAGTGGTCATACGGAACGTATACTTGAAACGGTTGGCAACGGCTGGGTTACTCTCAAGGAAGTCTTCCAATCCCTTTGTCAATCCTGAGATGATTACTATCGGATTGTCTTCCCACTTATCCATCTCAACAAACAGTTTGTCGAGAGGGTTAACCTGGTTAGAATACTTATCTGGTAACAGCTTCTGCACATTGTCGAAGAACAATATACCGTTTTTAGCCTTCTTGATATTATCATCCCATTTGTCAACAAATCTCTGGTAATCTACAGCATCTACCATCATCAGTTTCGGCTTTTCGATTATCTTATGCTGGTAGAAGTAATCGCGCAGAATCTCTGCCAATGCGGTCTTACCCGTACCTGTCTCACCAATAACAACGGCGTTTAATGATATGCGGGCATTTGAGATATCCTTGCGAGAACGCAGAAACGTATATGTATCGACAATGGTTTTCAGCTGGTTCTTCACTTCGTCGAGTCCAACCAGCTTATCAAGCAGATCTGTACTTGCAAGTGGTTGACCGCACCACTTGCAGAACTTTGCTATGCTTCTATTTTCTTTATGACAATTCTGACAAACCATTTTATATTATGCGTCTCTATCTATTTTCTTAATAATGTTAGCAGGGGCTTCCTTCATGTGGCTGTTAGGATTGGCAATATTCAGCATCTTTGGGCTGAACACAACGAACGAAATAACAAATACCAACATCAACAAACTCCACAGCACATAGTGCAGAACACTCTCTCCGCTGATGGAACGTACCTGGTCAGTTACATCGTTCAACAATCCGAACTTAGATCCCTTGAATTTATACGATCTTGCCTTAAAGGTATAGAATAGTGGTTCAATCAGGTTCGACTTAACGTCGTTTTCAAGAACCTCTGATATAAGTCTACTGTCTGCTTTCTCGTCGCCTCTGAAGTCAGTTAAGTGACAAACCAACATATAAATCAGTGTAATCACAATGACTGCAACATTAAACAACGTAGGATGCGAAGCACCTATATACTTTAATATAATAATAGGTATAAAGCATGTAAATGCGCCAACAAGTCCCCAGAAGAACGAGAACAGGAAGTCGTAACCTTTGAAGAACGAACGAGTGGCCACGATAATGCCAGTCATACCTCCCAAAGGAAGTCCGATGCTGAGGAACGTGTGACTAAGAATGTAAGCAGGATTGGTAACTCCGAAAATTATCACGAATACCAACCATACGCCACTCAGAGCGTAGAAAGCCATACGCCATATATTCTCTTTTGTCTTTGCTCGCTGCCAACTGTCTTTCACATGTTTAACACGCTTCTGTGTTTCATCGCGTGCATCCACAAAGCGCTTGTAGTATCGCTGGGCAGGATCAATCTTTCCCAATGCCATAAGCCAGTCTTCAATGGCATGCTCGTAAGAATACTCCTGAGCGAAGTCAGCATTGGGGTCCTCATGATAGAACACCGACATCCATTGTGCCAACGATCCACTGCGTACCTCGTTGCGGAACTGCTGCATCTTCTTACTCTGAAGATTGCGTCCGTCAGCATATTCGATTCCATCTGGCATGATATAGGTAGGAGTAACGCCCAGTATTCTGCAGAATCTGTATACTGCGGTTTTGGCATCGTAAGCACCAAGTCTTTCCTTATTCTCATCGCTCTTGAAGTCGAAGCAACGCTGATGCTCGTTATACATCTCAGTCCAGCCATGAAGTTGAGCATAATATGCAAATCGTCCATCCAGTTCGAGCATATCCTTCATCTCATCCTCAAACTCCTTATCAGTCATATTCTGGAGCTTATGCAGACGTTCATTCAAGAGTTCACCCACCTGCATTGGAGTAAATGCGTTGGCCAAATCGTATGCCGACTCGCGATTGAGGTTGTACAGTACCTTGTATGCAAGATTTTGAGAATACTGCTGACCATGTATCATTATTCTCAGGCTCTCACACGCCATAGGATCCTCGTGGCTATACATCCATGCCAAGAGTCGACCGTCTGTGAGACTATGCCACTCGTCTTCAGTTATATCATCATGACTGAAAGCAGCAACAATCTCGTTGATAGTTGATGAAGGATGCTTTACCATGAATGGAATCTCAGGATCAACCTCCAGCACTATCTTCATAATGGCCACTCTAACCTCATCCTTATTGGTACGGTCAATACCTTTAAAGTACGAACGCAGTCGCTCCACATCACAGCTTGTGTGGGTTTCTACATAAAGATAGAATGGATCATTTTCATTGTTAAGCGTCAATGCATACTCGTCTTGGTTACTCAACAACGAGATACAGATGCTATGGACATCGTCGCAAAGACTTCCCCTCAAATCACGATATGGATATGTGGGTTCCATAGCATATACCGATGCCATGAGTCCTGCTCTCTGATCAATCGGATAACGCTTTGTAATAATATCCTTTACAATGGTGCTGAGCTTACTGTTTCCGCAAGCCTCAAGCCATTGGGTTATACGTCCGTTATAAAGATAACCTATAGCTACTTTCTCGTTGGCCAGCAATAGTGGAACCAACTCATGGATATTATCAGCAACCAGGTTTCTCTCCGGGTCTACAATAAAGCTCTTGTACTTAAGGAATGGTGATGACAAGTCAACCTTCGGGCTCTCGCCAAGGAACCACTGCTCTACCTGTTCGTAACCCCAACGGTTAATTGGGTTTACTACCGTAAGACCCATAACCAGAAGCTTGATTCGCTCTGGCAGTTCATTCATGTGAGGAATACGTCCTTCGTTCTTCTGACGCATCATCACACGCTCGTTGGTACTCATTGGCGATTCACCAAGCCATAATGTCATCAGACTTATACCCAATGAGTAATAGTCGGCCTTTGGCGATATCTCAACAACACCGTCGATAACGTCAGAGTACATCTCAGGAGCAGCATAGATAGGGGTACGTGCCTGGGTAGTCTTATGTGCCTTACCGTCGTCCTCCAACAGACTTGAAATTCCAAAATCTCCCAATACCAGCTCTGTATGTTCCTTATCGCGGAAGAAGAAGTTTCCTGGTTTGATATCCTTATGAAGAATACGCAACTGGTGACAATATGCCAAAGCAGCAGCACTTTGCAAAGCTATACGGCGGAACTTGTCCATATCGCCATCCAGCTTGTAATCGGCCATTGAACCTCCGTGCAGATACTCCATCAACTCATAATAGCGATGCTTGCCGTCTACGTATGTCTTACCAAAGTCGTAAACCTTAACAACCATCTCAAAGTCGAAGTTCAGCACAGTCTGCAGAATCTTTCTGTTTACGTCGAAGTTGGGGTAGTAAATCTTCAGCACGTATTCCTGCTTGTCTTTTTCAACCAGGAATACCTGCGCTTCGCCCGTATTCTCACTAAGAATCTGAACTCGCTTGTAGTTCTGACCTTTCAGTACAAATATGCTGTCGTCAACCTCATTGCGCTGCTGTTTCAGCTTGTTAGCCCTTTGAGTATTGCTCGCTGACGAAATGATCGAAATATTGATATTTGGACGTGCCTTAGCCTGGGGTTGTGCAACATTAGCTGTTCGCACTGTTCCACTAAGATCGCCACCACCCGAACCTACTATCTCGATAACAGGCTTTGGTGCTACCGGCTTTGGAGCATTTGATTTTGGAGTCTCTGGCTTGGGTACTACAGGCTCTCCCATCGGCATCTGTGGCATCTGAGGAGCACGAATCGTACCATCCAATGGCTTTTCGGCCGATGGCTTTTCGTTCATCGGCATATCCATCATTGGCATTGCAGCACGGATAGTTCCGTCTAATGGTTTATCTGGCTCTTCTGTTTTTGGAGGAGCCACAGGTACTGGATCGAAGTTGGTAACTCTAACAGTTTTGTCGACGTTAACCTCTTCGTTCTCGTTTACCGTATTTTGGGGAGTTCTAACCGTACTCATTAGATATCGTCTTTAATTTCTTTTCTAGTTCCTTGGCCAAGAATAATCCACTTTCCGCCCATCTGTGGCTTAGCGCAACCACATGGACTTGAGTGTAACGCATGCTTAAAGTTGCACTCCCACGCCAGTCTTACGCCTTGTGGTTTGCAAGCCATAGCATAATTTCGAACCTGAGCTGGTTTTGGCTGTGGCTGCTGTGCCATCTGGTCAAGCAGACGCGACAACATATCCATACGTTCTTGTTTCTTCCTGTCGTATTCTTCTTTGCTCATAACCTTATGCTCTGTAAGGTTAGCATCTACACGATCCAATCCGCGGTCTTGCGCAAGAAGCATAAGCACTCTCTGGCGCAGTTCCTGACTCTTACGATCGCGCTCTTTGTCTTTTTCATTGGTGTAAGGTATCTTCTGTTCCAACTCCTGCAGTTCGTCAGCCAGTTTCTGCATCTGCTTGAATTCTGGCATCTCCATAATCTTCTCCTTCAACTGGCGTGCTTCTTCAGTAAGAGCTGTACCGCATTGTTTACAGAACGAGAAGTCATTCAACGTTCTGCACACAGGGCAAACGATACCGCCCCTTGGGCTACCACACTCAGGACAGAATGCTTCGGTTCCTGTTAGATAGGCGCCACAGAAAGAGCAAACATCCTTTCGGATATAATGACGACAACTCTCACAGAAATCTGCGTCAGCATCAACTTCGGCACCACAATTGGGGCACGTAGCCATGCCTATAGCATTTCCGCAGGTTGCACAGAATAAAGCATCTGGTTCGTTTAAAGCACCACAATGCGGACATGCCACTGCATTGGCAGTATTCATCTGCATTGCCTGCTGATACTGAGGTTGCTGCGCGTCACGCTCACGATAGAGCTGCTCGCGCTGTAGAGGTTCTGAACCACGTGTGGTTCGATCCAGGTTTAGTGTAATATCGTTCATCTCTTGTTGGAATTTTAACTTAAGTTAGGTGCAAAGATAACGAAAAAAAACAATAAACCAAAAAAAACCGCCGTAAATTTACATTTACGACGGAAAAAAATGTTATTTTTTGACTTAGATTACCACAAATCGAGGCGTTCCTTCTTTGGAATGAACAATTTATCGCCCTCTTTCACGCCAAATGCCTCATACCAGGCATCAATGTGAGGCAGGGCTCCGTTCACACGGAAACGACCAAGTGAATGAGGATCGCTCTTAGTACGATTGCGTATTTCTGCTTCAGTAATATTGCCTGCCCATACACCAGCGTAAGCATGGAAGAAACGCTGATCGGCAGTCAAACCGTCTTTGTCTTCAAGCTTGTTATACTTTGTTGCATTCTTATAAGCTGCCCATGAAACCTGCAGACCTCCATGGTCAGCCAGATTCTCACCCAGTGTCAATCTACCGTTAGCCTTAAGATCAGGCAGGACATTGATATTTGAGAAGAAGTCTGCAAACTTATCAGTACGTTCTGTAAAGTTCTTTCCATCAGCTTCCTTCCACCAGTTGTGCATATTTCCATCTTTATCATACATACGTCCGCCATCGTCAAATCCGTGAGTCATCTCGTGTCCGATAACCACACCGATAGCACCGTAATTGAAGGCGTCGTCAGCATTCATATCAAAGAATGGATACTGAAGGATACCTGCGGGGAAGCAGATCTCGTTGGTAGTTGGATTATAGTAAGCGTTAACTGTCTGTGGGTTCATATGCCAGTCATCGCGATCCACAGGCTTACCAACGGTATGCTCTATACGCCAAGCGTTCCAGAACTTAGAGCACTCCTCCATATTTTCGTAATAAGATTTCGCAGGATCAATATTCAGATTCGAGAGGTCAGTCCACTTATCAGGATAACCCACCTTAACATAGAATGTGTTAAGCTTCAGCAAGGCATTAACCTTGGTAGAATCATCCATCCACTCCTGTGCAGCAATACGCTCACCCAAAGCAATCTGAAGGTTCTTAACCAATGTCAACATACGCTTCTTAGCAGCCTCAGGGAAGTACTTCTCTGCGTAAATCTTACCCAGAGCCTCGCCCATAACGCGTTCAACCTGACTGGTGCTACGCTTCCACAGAGGATGGTTCTCCTTACGACCAGAACGAATTTTTCCATTGAAGTCAAAGCTCTCAGCCACAGTAGCATCACTCAGATAGTTAGCTGCACCTGAAATAACACCCCACTCCATCACATCGCGATACTCAGCAGGCTTGATGTTGCCTACTACCTTATTAGCACCAACGAGGAAGTCTGGCTGACCAACCACCATCTCCTGAAGATACTTGGTATCAATGCCCTTAGCATTCATCACCTTGACAAGTGGCAGATTTGGATATTTAGCCTCAAACTCCTTCAGAGTCATCTTATTATAGTTTGCCTCTGGATCGCGAAGCTCTGTACGACTCTTACTAACCTTAGCCAACTCTGTCTCAACCTTCATAATGTTCTGCATCTTCTTGGTAGCAGCACTCTTGCTGAAACCAAACAGCTGGAACATTTTTACAACATGCTTCTTGAAAGCCTCACGAATACTGGCAGTAGCCTTATCGTTGTCGAGGTAGTACTCCTTCTGTCCAAGCGAAAGACCACCCTGATAAACATTCAGAATGTTCTGGGTAGCATTCTTATCGTCGGCACCGAAACCTGCATAGAAGAACTCCTGTTCTCCATAGGGAGCCTGCTCAAGTTGGATAGCCAGCAACTGCTTATTAGTTTTTGCAGCCTCCAGCTTCTTAATCAGTGGCATTACAGGAGCCACGCCCTCCTTATTGCGGCGGGTTGAGTCCATAGCAAGCTTGTACAAATCGCTCAATTTCTGTTCAATAGTACCCTTCGCATAGGTGTTGCTCTGCAGCTCGCTCAAAATACCGTTAATACGCTTGTCGTTAGTTTCCTGCAGACGATCGAAACTGCCATAACGAGAATAAGCTGCTGGCAGAGGGTTGTTCTTCATCCAGCCGCCACATGCATACTCATAGAAATCGTCGCCTGGACGTACATTCTTGTTGAAATCAGCCTGATTCAGACCTGATCCCAGATTACTCTGTGCCATCATCATCATAGAGACAGACGCCATAGTCATCATTGTTAAAAACCTTTTCATTTGTAATTTTGTTGTTGTTTATGTGTTATAGTGTAAAAGTATCTAATTCTTCGCTGTATTTCTCCCAGCGTTCCACTTCTTCATCGAGCGAGCGCTTTATCGACGTATACTCTGTAACCAAAGTCATATCTGAAGCGTTTTCAGGCACCATCAACAACTCATCAAGCTCCTTGAGTCGCTGTTCCATCTGCTCGATTTTAGCCTCCGACTGCTTTACAGCTTTCTCCAAACGGTTCTTACGCTTCTGCTGTTCCTTACGCTCAGCATAACTCAGCGCTTTATTCAGGGAATCTTGATTAGAAGCCAATTGCTCACCAGATATTCCCACGTTGGGAACATTTTGTTCCCTAGTTGGGAATGAATTATTCCCACGTTGGGAATCTTTTGACTCCTTTCCAAGTTGATTCAAATCGCTAATCTTTTTCGTACGCAGGAAGTCGTAAATACCACCAAGGTGCTCGCGTACTTTGCCGCCACCAAACTCATACACCTTCGAAACAAGTCCGTCGAGGAATTCGCGGTCGTGGCTAACAATGATAGCCGTACCATCAAAAGCCTTGATAGCCTCTTTCAGCACATCCTTCGAAGGCATGTCCAGATGATTGGTAGGCTCGTCAAGAATCAACAGGTTCACTGGTTCCAACAGCAGTCGAATCATAGCCAATCTACTGCGCTCGCCGCCACTCAGCACCTTAACTTTCTTGTCGCTTTCCTCGCCACCAAACATAAATGCGCCAAGTATATCGTTTATCTTCAGACGTATCTCACCCTTAGCCACATAGTCTATTGTCTGATATACGGTTAGATTCTCATCCAAAAGCTGGGCCTGGTTCTGGGCAAAATAACCTATCTGTATGTTGTGCCCCACCTTCAGCTCGCCTGCATATGGAATCTCGCCCATAATACACTTAACCAGTGTAGACTTTCCTTCTCCATTCTTACCAACAAAGGCCACCTTCTCGCCACGCTTTATGGTAAGCGTAACATGATCAAACACGGTGTGGTCACCATAGTCCTTACGAACCTCGTCGCAGATGATGGGGTAATCACCACTACGCAAGCAAGGCGGGAACTTCAGATGCATGGCAGAATTGTCCACATCATCAATCTCGATTGGTACAATTTTTTCCAGCTGTTTTATCTTCTGCTGAACCTGCACAGCCTTGGTAGCCTGATAACGGAAACGTTCTATAAATGCCTTCATATCAGCAACTTCCTTCTGCTGGTTCTCGTAAGCCCTTAACTGCTGCTCACGACGTTCCTTACGCAGCACTACGTATTCGTTATACTTTACCTTGTAATCAATTACCTTACCACAAGATATCTCTAGCGTACGATTCGACACATTATTAATAAAGGCACGGTCGTGACTTACAAGCACCACAGCACTTGAGCTCTGAGCCAAGAATTGCTCTAACCATTGAATACTATCAATGTCCAGATGGTTAGTAGGCTCGTCGAGCAGCAACACGTCTGGTTTCTGTAGCAAAATCTTAGCCAGTTCTATACGCATACGCCATCCACCCGAGAACTCTGATGTTGGACGTTCAAAGTCACTACGTTCAAATCCCAGTCCTATCAATGTACGTTCAATTTCTGCCTCATAGTTTTCGGCTCCCATCATCATATACCGCTCATGTTCAGTGGTATACTTCTCTATCAGCGCCAGATAACTCTCACTCTCATAATCAGTACGTTCGGCCAGTTCCTGGTTCATTTTATCCAGTCGTTCCTTCATGCGAGTGTTGTCGGCAAATGCCTTTTGGGCTTCTTCGCGCACAGTGGTGTCGTCTTGCAGAATCATCACCTGTGGCAGATAACCTATCTTGGTGTCGTTTGGTATGCTTATATTGCCTGCGGTGGGTTTCTGTAGTCCGCACAGAATCTTGAGCATGGTACTCTTTCCTGCACCATTCTTACCCACCAGGGCTATACGATCCTTGTCGTTGATAACGAAACTTGCGTCATCAAACAAAGGTTTTATGCCAAATTCAACTTTCAGTCCTTCTACTGATATCATCGTTTATCTACATATTTATAATCCTTGAACTGCTCCTTAGGAAATCTCAGCATCTCGTCGGTAATACCTCCTGAGTGGAAATCACTTATCTTGATAGTTGTCCAAATGAACGCAATCTTAATTTTTACGCTAATAGGGCGATAAGTATTACGTTCGAGTAATGCGTGTATTTCCTTCATGCCTTTCCTACCCTTTATCAGCTTCAGCGTTACCATCAGTCCCCCCTCTGCCAGAGCCACGCTGTAGGTATAATTATCAGGCTCGAATTTAAACTTCTGCGAATACTTGTCCGACTTATTATTCTTGGCAGTATGTATCTCCACCTCGCGCTTCTTTTTCTTTACGGTATACACAATCTGCCCGTCGTTCCACGAGCTCATCTTAGCATCCTCAAACTTACTCTTCTTGCCTTTATACCATATAGTGCCGTGGGTTTTATAAAGACCTGTTATATTTACATCGTAGTGCAAGGTTGCGCCTTTTTCGCCAAACACCTGCTGGTAGGCTGAATTAAATATGCGACGAGCCTGACGCGCATTCGGTGTATCCTGAGCGTGCATCGGTGTAAGACATATGGCGCTAAATAGCAGTATTATCGCAAAAATTATCCTATTTCTCATTATCTTTTCATTTTCGGAGTGCAAAATTACACATTTCTCGCGATTTATTACTATTTTTGCACACAAATTAACGTAATTACTACTTATATTTATGCAAAAGAACGTTTTTTCCTGTCTTATTGCCAATTCGTTAGGCATCGGCGAGAAGTATGTAGCTGCAACGCTCTCACTACTCGAAGAAGGCTGCACCATTCCGTTCATCGCCCGATATCGCAAAGAGCGAACAGGTAGTCTGGATGAGGTTCAGATAGCAGCTATCAGCGATAGATACGAAAAGTTGCTTGAAATACAGAAACGTAAGGAAACGATTACAAAGACCATAAATGATCTTGACAAGATGACTCCACAATTGCAGGAGCGTATAGATAAGTGTTGGGATGCCACCGAGTTAGAGGACATCTACTTACCTTACAAGCCAAAGCGCCGCACTCGTGCCCAAGTGGCTCGCGAGCAAGGATTGGAGCCTTTGGCACTTCTGCTGATGAAGCAGCGCGAACACGATCCGGAACGTGCTGCCGAGCGTTTTATCAAGGGCGATATAAAGACTGTTGAAGAAGCCTTGAAGGGCGCACAGGATATTGTTGCAGAAACTGTTAGCGAAGATGAGCGCACACGTCAGCAACTACGAAATGCTTTCCAACGCCAGGCAGTCATCACATCAAAAGTAGTAAAGGCCAAAGCCGATACCGATGAGGCAGCGAAATATAGCGACTATTTTGATTGGAGCGAGCCATTGAAACGCTGTTCCAGCCACCGTTTGCTGGCAATGCGCCGAGGCGAGGCCGAAGGCATTCTCCGCATCAGCATCTCGCCTGATGATGAGGAAGCTTGCGAGCGATTGAAACGACACTACGTATATGGAAACACGCCATGTGGCAGATTAGTCAGCGAGGCTATCGACGATGGCTACAAACGATTACTCAAGCCCTCCATCGAGACAGAGTTTGCTGCACTAAGCAAACAAAAGGCCGACGAAGAGGCGATCCGTGTTTTTGCAGAAAATCTGCGCCAACTGCTGCTTGGAGCGCCATTAGGTCAGAAACGCGTAATGGGTGTAGACCCAGGTTTCCGTACAGGTTGTAAGATTGTATGTCTCGATGCACAAGGCAACCTGCTACACCACGACGCCATATTCCCCCACCCGCCTGTAAACAAGCGCACAGAAGCAGCATTAGCAATCCAACGCATGATATCAAAATATCAGATTGAAGCTATCTCTATAGGTAACGGCACCGCTAGCCGCGAAACCGATGCTTTCATAAAGGACGTGCTTGCTGGTAGATATAACATCGACACAAAGTCAACTTCCAATACAGCATCGCCTCAGGTTTTCGTTGTCAGCGAATCAGGAGCCTCGGTCTACTCAGCCTCTAAGATTGCACGCGATGAGTTCCCTGATGAGGATGTAACTGTGCGTGGAGCTGTAAGCATAGGTCGCCGACTTATGGACCCACTGGCAGAACTTGTGAAAATAGACCCCAAGAGCATTGGTGTGGGACAATATCAGCACGATGTAGATCAGACTTTGCTGAAACACTCGCTCGACCAGACCGTAGAAAGCTGTGTAAACTCCGTTGGCGTCGACTTAAATACCGCTTCGCAACATCTACTGATGTACGTCAGCGGATTAGGCGCCACTCTGGCCAAGAACATCGTTGACTACCGTCGTGAGCACGGAGCCTTCACATCGCGTGCACAACTGCTCAAGGTTCCCCGACTCGGACCTTCTGCCTATCAGCAGTGCGCAGGATTCCTTCGTATCCGCGATGGAAAGAACCCGTTAGATAATTCTGCCGTACACCCAGAGAGTTATGCTATTGTAGAGCAGATGGCCAAGGATCAGGGTTGTTCTGTTTCCGACCTTATTAATAATAAAGACAAGCGCGATGCCATCCAACTTACAAAATACGTAACTCCTGATGTTGGCATGCCTACTTTGACAGATATCCTCTCTGAGTTGGAGAAACCAGGTAGAGACCCACGCGAACAATTGGAAGCATTCGAGTTCGACAAGAACGTGTCGACAATTGACGACCTTGTAGAAGGAATGGTACTACCAGGCATCGTAACTAACATAACCAATTTCGGCGCCTTTGTTGATATTGGTGTCCATCAGGATGGACTTGTACATATTTCACAAATGGCTAATCGCCGCATAGCCCATCCTCTTGACGTTGTCAAACTACATCAGCATGTCACAGTCCGCGTCATTGAGGTAGACCACCGCCGCCATCGCATTTCACTTTCAATGAAAGTTTAACAAAAAACAATCCCCGCCACCTTCACGAAAGGTATTCCCTCACGTGGCCGCAAAAAGACATCCGTAACCAATCCATCAAATAAGTTACGGATATCTCATAGTTTCGTTACGGCAAACTCATCGATAAGTGCCACCCTGTAAAAATGCTTCAAATACCGTCTGCAGCCTACCCTATCGCTGTGTTCATTTGTCTATTACAGGCCTTACCAGTCTGCCCATCGGTCTGTAATCGCCCCAGCACTTAATTGTAATACTATTTTCTTCTTTGTCGTAATTAGCCCAGATGGTATGTGCGTTGCGGATAAAGCTCTTAGTACCACCCCAATACGAACAAGTACTACCTACTTCTTCATTGTTTTCACCAGAGATAAAGCCACCAGCTGGTAAAAATATACTATTTCCATTGAGACCTGTTATCTTGAATCCGTTTACGCCATCTTGCTGCGTCCACTCCCATAAGCAATTGTTTCTTAGTTCCATGATTTCTGTATCAGTAGGCAATCGCCACTCTCCTTTCCACATCTGCCGAGCCATATCATACTCGGTTCCGCAAATAGACTCACCAAGATCTATCAAACATTGCTCACACTCTTTCGAATCGGTATACTTATATGTATCGAACCAATACTTGGTTTTAGGCTCCATCTCGGCCCATGCCAAGTAAGTGCCAAAATCAGAAGCAGACTTGGCACCAATATTATGTGATGCCCATTTCACACTCAGCCCCAAATCTACCGCGTTTTCCACATTCTGAGCACACGCACTCAGGCAAAAACCTAGGATTATTAGCACCACAAGCAATACAGCTGCGATTGATTCCAGACGTTTAAGCCATCGCTTTTCACCAATTAATCTATATTTATTCATATTACTTTTTCATTTCATCTTCTGCCCAACGCATTCTAAGTTTTGCCTTGTCACGCGCATCTTCTGCCCACTTCAGACGGACTTGAGCTTTGGAAAGCGCATCGTCAGCCCATTTTGTATATGTACGAGATTGGCTATAATCCTTTTTCTTAGCATAACTCTCCGCCTGACGAGTATAACGAGTAGCCTTTTCTGTAAGTTGTTGCGCCTCACGCTCATATTTCTCAGCCTGCTCATTATATCGTTGCGCTTCACGCAGATACTGTTGGGCTTTATCATTCTGTATGAGGTTGTTTGCCAATCCCACACTTGCTACCCCCAAAAATAGAAACAGAACAACTAATAATCTTTTCATATCTATTATATATGAAACCTATCTATTTGTCTAAAATGTATCAAAAGTGGGTCCAAGTAAACATCTTGCAAAAGAAGATGGTATTATTATATTCCTGTGTTTCAGTGCGTTCTTAAACAATGGCGCAATCTCGTAATCCTTATAACCAGCAATTCCACAGCCAATACGAGTAACGAGAAATATTAAATATGGATGAGTATAAGCATAATCGATGAAATCATCAACATAAAGCCGTAATATGTTCAAATCCCCCTGCATTGTTGGGATTGCGTAACTATTCCCTTGAATACCTACGCCCTTTCCCCAAACAGCCCCAAAACGTTCATGTGCCATACGAGCAGCTCCACTACAATGCTGTCCATTGATATTGCTACCAAACACAAATACCTCATCTTGTTGGAGGTTTTCAATTATTTCTGGAGTGAATCGCATATCTATAGAATTTTAATATCTGTTCCTTGAGGAACGAATCTTCGTAAAGTAATGAATATACCTATCTCATATTTTATGAAAAAGCAAGGGCATCTACTTAACGCAGATGCCCTAAAAATGTCATTGTATTACTTTGCGCCACCAAATACGTCACAATCATTATAAGGCTTTTCTTTTATAATATTTGCCTCATAATTAGAATGAATTGGCACACGTTTATTCCATTTTTCTGCCCATATTTGAGCACGCGTCCTTGTTTTAGTCTTATTTGCATAGCTATAGTAAGTGGCAATTTGAGAAATATCAGAATTCAAATCAATTTCACAAATGTATTCGTCACCTGCAACGACATCTACAAGGGCTCCTTCATCAGTTCCAAACGTCTTAGTCTCACCATCCTGTTCACATGCGAACCACAAATTCAAATTTTTCATCGGCAGCAGGAAAGTATACCTATAAGCAAAACCTAAAGACGCATCAACTCTTGAGACTCTGTAACTTGTATTAGTTTCATTCTTTTCAATAATTCTATAATCACCAGAACCATCGAAACTGATAGCTTCACATGCCTTATTTGCCAATAGTTTAAGATGAGTAACATTATATGGAACTATTTGATCCATATCAAAGAAGAATGAATATATTAAAGCACCTACAGGCTTTAGATTAACATCAACACTATTAGTCTTGCTTCCTTGAACTGTAATAGTGTTTTTTGCGACACCTAATATTTTTGCGAAATTACCAATAGTACCTCCATCTATAATTTGCATTTCCGACAATTTTGCCTCTCCATTTAATTTCCAATACTCTGTTGAGACAGAACTTCCATTAACGCCAACAACATCAGAAATACCTATCACGGTATAAGTGCCTGAACTAAGAAATACACTTGATTTCAACTGTACGTTATAATTGGAAAACATTTCTGTAGCCTGTTTTACCAGCTCACCTTTATCATTATACACCAGAGCACGGATTCTTAATCTATATGAAGATCCGAATGCTTCCAACTCACCAGGCTCGTATTCCCAAGTAAAAGGAGCAATTACACCCGCCGCGTTTATGTTTACAGTGGTAGGAGCCTCTATCGTTATATCTTCATTGCTACATGATGTCATAAACATGGCAAGAAGCGCAAAAGCACTTATAATAATTTTTTTCATAATCGTAATTTTTAGAATTTGAAGATGTTAAACAAATAACCTATTGATACAGATGCTGTGCTAACCTTACATGGGAAGTTGCCTGCCAAATCACTAAAGCCCATATTATATCGAGCACTAGCATAGAATCCGCTCTTTGTCTGATAAGAGATTCCAATAGTTCCTTTCAAATCGCCACCCTTCAGTTCGCCAATTGCGATAGTAGTTGATGTTCCTTCCAGAACATCTGGTGACTTGGATAACAGATAACAGAATGTTGGACCTAATTCTACATTCAGATTTGGAGTGATATAATACTTCAAAAGAACAGGTACTTCCAAATAACCAAGTTTAATATCCCCACTCAAATCGGTCTTCATACTATGCTGAGCATATAATGCCTCAACATGTACACCTATAGGGCCAGTACCAGGATCTGCACCACGACGTTGTCCGAAATGAACATTAAATGCGAGACCTCCTTGGAATCCAATACCAGTACGAGATCCTAAATCAACGGGATCGTATTTACTCATCATAGCATAATTACCTCCAGCTACCAATCCCAGAGACATAACATTCTTTCTTTTGTCAGTAAAACCACCATTTGCAAATGGGGACTCCTGCTGGTTTTTCTCGTCATCGTCAAAAGACACTTGTGCGTTTGACGGAATTACCATCATAAAGATGGTTGCTAATAAGATTAGTTTTTTCATAAACGATTTGTTTTAAATTAATAATTAATATTTTGCTAATTAAAAGGCATAAAATGAATATTCGCCTCATGGCTACTCTTACCATGTTTTAGCGTAGCCTTTACTCTTGCATATCTCTCCTTTTTGATATCAGATACAGCAAAGATTGCATCAGCCGAACCTTGTCCTCTCACACTTACACTTTTATTACCTACTGGTTTACCATCAACAAATAGAGAAATCAACGCAGTTCCTCTTCTTGTGCTCTTGTTGCTAACTGTAACAGTTACATAGAAGTCGTTTCTTGGATTTGCTTTCTTTCCCTTTGCACGAGGTGCAGATAACGACATTGAGGCTATAACCATGTTATCATCTATGATATCTTGCTTAGGTGTAACAACAGGTTTTTCAGTCTTCTGAGGAGCTTTTACTACATAACTAATATCGTATCTTTTTTCCATCAGCTTCAAATTGTCACTCCATAATTCCAAACGATAAGGAACGACACAACTTGCTTTTGGCTTTTCGATTGGACTAAATGAATAAATACGATATTGCCCTTGGTATGTATTAGCCTGCATCGACATCTCATTACCAAATTCGTCATACATACGAAGTTGTAATATAGCATCTTCCAATGCTGCAGGAACGCTTAGATTTAGAATTCCTTTACCCATGTCATTCCCAATAACATCAATCTGACTATTCTCCATTTGAATAGAGAATCTTCCATCGATCATACGCAGAACACCATTCTGCCCCTTGAAACGAACATTTGCATAACTACCACGAACAGGTTCTGCTTTTTCTAATTGAGCAGGAAGAACAATCTCTCCATTTCGTTTATAACCATATAAGCGGTTGCTTTCATAAACCGTATAACGGGTATCCTGTTGTAATTGCTGAACTTGACTATTTAATTGCTGAGTTTTATCACCTACAGAGTGGTCGATTTTATTAACCCTCAACTCAGTAGACTTCACCTTATAGTTTCTAACAATACGCCCGCGACGATTAATAACATATCCCTTGGGATTATATCCATTTGCGCTATAAACAACAGCTTCGTCACCAGAAAAGGTTGAAGCAAACAACAAATTACCATATCCAGCCTCAACTGGCAGATAATCCATATTACGATCAATATAGTATGCCTTATCGTCTAACATAACAGAGGCCAGACCTGAACTAAATGGATATGCAATCTGGAATTGGCAAGGAATTGCCATATTACCATCAGTTCCTAGATATCCCCATCCATCAAGTCCCTTAACAGGCATTTTTCCATCACTAAACCACATAAACTGAGTGGCATAAACGATCTCTGAAAGAGGCTGCATATCATTATCGTTCTCTGCAACAACTCCCTCAATCTTAAACTGTTTTCCAATTCTGTTCAGAACAAGTGCATACCCATCACGAAAAGTAGTAATACTATCATAACAAACTGGTACTATCTCTTGATTATTATGATCTATCAATCCACATTTTCCGTATTTTCTAACCTTCAGAAACCTCCCATAACCTTCCAATTGAGCAGAAGTTGGACGAACTGCCCATTGTACTGTTTGAGAAAAAACGTCTCCGACAGAAATGATAGCGCAAAGCGCAAATAGTAGCACCTTTTTATTCATATCACAAAACAGTTTTAATCATTTCTAATTGTTCACTAATACGCTCAATATAATCAACATCATTTGCCTCTTTGGCATATTCAAGCGCTTTAGTATAATACTCATTAGCTTGCTTAAAATCTTCTTGCTTAAGTTCTATTTCGTGTTCACGATTAAGCCCTGCCAGACAATCTCGACCTAATTCATATAATGCATGATAATCCTTAGGATTTATTTCTATCGTTTTCTGCAATAAAGCATGAGCTTTTTTATAATCGCTCTCGATAAAACCACCATCAAGCAGTATTTGTCGCATATTTCTTATACTATCAGGGTCGTACTCACTGTTATTTCTTCCAAAATATAATCTGCTCAATAAATAAACAGCATCAGCATCGTTCTTCAAGACCATTTCATTAAGTAATGCCAACCCCTTCTTAGCCGTATCAGATTTCTTCATCATATCTGCAGCCTTGGCAATACCCTTCAATTCTATTTTTGGAGAATCGCCTTTATTAAGATCAGAAATATATTTTGTGGTACCAATAGCCACCAATAACACAATGGCACATAAACTTACAATCAATGGCATCTTATATTTAACATACCATGGATCAGGCCCTGGGAATGGGTTCCCACCGTCAAGAGCAATCTGGGCATACTCAACAATATCATCAGCAGTTGGTCTCTCCCAAGGCTCAATATTCAGGCACATATGAATCATTTGATTCAATTCTGGAGTGTATATACTTGGTAAATCGGGTATTTCAGCCCCTTTCGCTTGTAATATTCCTCCTTCTACCATTGTTCCGCTCGTAAATGGAACGGTTCCTGTCAGCATTTCATATACCATCGCTCCCAATGACCAGATATCATTGGCTTTAATAGGTGTGTTATCCTTACTGAAACGCTCAGGAGCCATATAAGCTGTAGTACCAGCTGATGCGAACTTTGTACTTACACTTTTACGTAATGCAGACATTGCATGAGCACTAATGCCAAAATCGGTTATCATATAAGTGCCATTATCAGCTATCATGATATTATCTGGCTTTATATCCTGATGTATCACTGTAGGCTCCATTGAATGCAAATATGCAAGTCCCGCAGCAACATCATGGAACAGATGCCAGGCATCTTCTTCAGAAAACTTGCCTATATGTCTTTGAATAGTACCATTCTTGCAATATGGCAACACCAAATAAGGCTTACGCTCAAAAGAATCATAATATAGAGGTTTAAGAAGATTCTTCTGATTTGCCGACACTACAATAGCAAACTCATGTGACAAAATATTAATACCATGATCATCAAGTCCTGTTGCAGGTGCATATATTTTTAATGCCACCTGAATTTCAGTCTTGGTGTCCTTGGCTAACCAGACTTCAGAGAAATTGCCTCTACCAAGCAATCTTTCTAGAAAGTATCTATCATGAAATAAGTTATCGCCTTCCATATATAAGGAGTTATATTATTACATCAACAAAAGCAAAAGAGAAATAAAGATTAGAAATACTGTCACTCCAAAAAAGATTGCAGCAGCAACATTCCATGCGTGTCTCGAAGACAAGAAATGATCAAAGTCATTATATGCATCATTATTCCAAGCCATCGATGAGCCTTTAAGTCCCAGCCATATGCTAATTCCTAAACTAATTAAACTGAATACTGGTGAGATTACCCCAAGTCCAATAAAAACAGTAATGGTAGACACCAACAATACAACTAATTGCAGCAATGAAATGTATACCTTATTAAATACACCCCATATCCACCCAAAGTAGAAAGCTCCCCAGTTCCATTTTGCCAATTCCTGTTCAACACGCCTAGACTGAGCTTGTCTTCCCAAATACTCAAGTGGTTCAGATTCATTTATCTTAGGCTGTTCAACAAAAGCAGGCTGTTGCTGTGGTTTTGAAGCATTTCGATTTGCATAGAGATCGGTAGGACGTGAATTTGCAGAAAACCTCTGTTGACCATCAGATGGTGAATTAACATCGCCTCTTATATTCCTTGCTACAGTTGGTCTTCCTACTGGAGTAATCAGAGGTTCTATCTCGCTCCATCTAAGTTCATAGACACCAGCTAGAACTATTTTATCTCCACGATATATGTTAACACTTCTCCCCTGTATTTTCTGTCCATTTATAATTGTTCCATTTGAACTATGATCAGTATATACAATTTCTACTCCCTGCTGAGTTATTTCAGCATGGTCGTTACTAACAATGTCATAATCTTCGCTGACGTAAATAACACTGTCAGGATTTCGTCCGATCGTTATTGGTTTATTCATATCAATTTGAGTTTTGAACTTCATTCATATCATCAAAAGGCAGATTGTCACCAGCTTTTTTATCCACTTTTTTCTTATCTGCAGTCTTCTTGATAGCCTCTAAAGCCTTCTTCTTGTCATTTTCTCGAATTAATGAATCTCGAACGGCTTTTTCTATAGAATCACGCTTCGCTTTTCCTATTGAATCGATACAAGCCTTCTCAATAGAATCTTTTTTTGCCTTTTCAATAGAATCAGTATTTACTTTTGCGATATTGGTACTATCTTGTGGAATTACATTTTCACTATCAGATGATTTATTATTTCCAAAATACAACCATCCGCCTAAAGCAGCCGCACAAAGAACAGCAATAAGAACAAACAACCATTTCTTACTTTTCTTTTTAGGTTTCTCTTTGACCTCAGGCTGCCTAGAAGTTTTTTTGCGAATGCTATGCTTAGGAATTCTATCTGTTGTAGATTGTGCACCACCTGATAGAATTTGACACAAAGCGACCGTACAATTATCTGCACCTGCAGCATTAAGTGCAGCTTGTATCAAAGAGTCGACACATTCTGTCATATTCCCCTGATTATCAGCAATAATCTGTTCGATCTCCTCGTCACGAATCATGCCATTCAGTCCATCAGAACATAGTAGAATCACATCATTATCACATAATTTCTGTGGTACTGCCATGAAATCAGGCTTTACTTTGGGCGTAGTATCATTAAGTGAACGGGTGATAATGTTGCTATCAGGGAAATCAAAAGCTTCTTCAGTACTAATCTTCCCTGCATCCACCAAATCCTGAACATAAGAATGGTCCTTTGATATCTGGAAAAGGCCTGTGTTTGGATTGTAAATATATGCGCGACTATCACCGCACCATGATACATAAAGATTTCCATCAAAAAGCCAAGCAATAACAATGGTGGTACCCATGCTGCGCGAATCAGGATTTTCCTTTGCATATTTCTTAATACGTTTATCAGCCTTGACGATAACACCTTTCATAAACTTCTCGATAGCGGAATTAGACATTACCACATCGTCAGTAATATTCTCAGGACTGAAGCATTCACGTACAGTTGTTATTGCAATTTCAGAAGCGACTTCACCTGCATTCATTCCACCCATTCCATCAGCCACAACCAAAAGAGCTCCTTTTTTGCCAAGGGTATACTCTTGGTTATTAACCCATTTCATGGGCAGTTCATCTAGATTTGCAGAAACCTGGAAATCATCTTCATTATTGGTTCTTTCTAAACCAACATCTGTTTTGGCAGCTATTCTAAAGCGAATTTCACTCATTTTTGTTATTTCTTTGATTTCTTACCTTTTTTCTTATCCTTAGGCTGTTCCACAGGAGTTAAATCTATGTTCTGATCATCTTTTTCTTGAGCAGGCTCTTCTACGTTGGGCACCTCTTGTGGCTTCTCATCAGGTTCTACAGAAGAATTTTCATGAGACATACCTACAAACGGAATCTGCAATTTCCATTTGTTCTCAATCTTCATTGCCATACCCACAAGTTTGTAAACGACGTGACCACCACCTATAAAATAAGGACATACATAAATACCTCCAAGAACCTTATTACTATTTGCAGGTTCATCTATATCTATACCCTTATCGTCTTTTATATCAATTTTCTTATTTACAGACTTTAAAGATACCGCTCCTAATTCATCAGCTTTTGAATCTTTAGGAGAATAGAACCATATCAACCAACCGTCTTTTACACCATTTTCGTTATCAGTTTCCAACGTATTTGTATTCAAAGAGTCTGCTATATTGGCTATCCAAATACCTTCTGATGGTTGTTGGTTTTGAACTTTTATAGGACATTGCACATACTTTGTATCAGCGTTTGTCTCACGAATCTCTGTCATAGAAATTACAGGTTCATAATCATTCTCAACCTTTTTAAAAGCCTCATCGTACAACCACGGTTTTAATCCCTTTTCAGATATAATAAGACCGGACTCTGTTTTTACTGCAACGGAATAACTATGGCCAAAATATTCTTTTCCACTTCGTCCATACGTCTTTCCATTTTTCTTATTTTTTACTTGATATGACTGTCGTAAAACAACTGTACTCCCATCGATTGCTCTCTCCATTATATTCTGGCTTGTAGCCATAAAATCATTTAAACTAAACTGAGCATATAATTGAAATGGGACCAAACAGAACAGGATCAATGCATTTTTCTTCATAATCATCTAACATATTTTAATGGAACAATTCTACCTTTTCCTCTCGTATCACCAGAAAGGACACCAACAGCAATATATTTACCTTCTTTAATTACAAAAACAGGGCCTCCAGAATTTCCACTTTGAGTATCGTTATTCGAAGCCATAATAGTACCATCTGTATCAAGTCCCTTACGAGCGACTTCCGCAGAGGAAGAGATTGGAGAAACAGCAGTTGGATTCTCGCCACCTCGTCCATATGGGAATCCTAAGATTTTCAGTTTTGTTCCTGCTGGGAGTTCCGCAGACAATGCCGAATCAAAGCCTATACCCTTTTTCGAAACATTTACAGTAGCCCAATCAGTGGTACTAGCAACAGCAAGTTTTATAACTACACTTGTTCCATCATTTAGCTGCATACTTGTTACTTTATCCGAACTTCTATTAACCCTACATTGTTTATTAGTAAATGTTATTCTATCACCTTTACTTGATATTGCAATAAATGTAGATTCAATATTTCCCCCATTGTGAACTACTGCATTTTGATATCGCAGCAACTGATTAATTCTCTCATCTCCCCAATTGAACTGACAATAGTACCATGTTTCTGTCACGTGACGAGCTGTTACGAATCTTCCATCTGACAACAAAAAACCAGTACCAACCAAATGAACATCAGAATTTGTTTGAACCTCGCCATTGGGTTGAGTTATAACTTCTTTTACTTGATAAATTGCATATGTATATGGAAAACACTGTTTTTCTAATTCATTATCCCCTACTTCAGAATCTCTTGTTACCGCTTTCATTGCATTTGCAGCAGCAATACGAGCACTTCTGGCCTGATTCTGTGCAGCAGTAGTTTCTTTAGCCATATCACCCATGCGTTTCTCATAATCCTTCATTTTCTTATTGTTCTCAACAAGTTTTTTTGCCAAAGAATCGGCTTTTGCTTTATTATCTTTATTCGCTTCAATTTCTTGTGCAAGAACTTTGCTTTGTTTTACGAGATCATTTCGTAAGAATATATTCCAAGTAGATAATCCTCCAACCGCAAGTATTAATACTGTGGCTAAAACTGCTATTGCTTGCTTATATGGCCTCAGCGCCTGCTGACGGAAAAGGCTTAAACGACGAGTAAGACCTATGCTTCCCACTGTAGCCTTTTTACCAGTTGGAACAATGAAGCCTAATTTGGGGCCATTGACAGATAACTGTATTTCATCTCCATTTTGGAGATACCACTCATTTTGAACTGGACGACCATTGAGTAATGTGGTGTTGGTCTTGGAAATCTGAACCAACTTCCAATTATCACCATCCTTTATAATAGCAGCGTGACGTCGAGAAACCGTTGAGAAATTATCATCAAAACGAACTTGACAACGGGAATCACGACCAATTTCAATCTGATCTACAATAATTTCCTGAGCCTCACCTGCACGATGATATTTACTACTTACCTTGTGCTCCAAAATATAATATTTTCGACCACGAGGATTAAACACGGACCCAATACCTGCTCCTATTGAGCCTGATAATGTAGCCTTGTAAGGCTTTACTGTTTTACCTGCCATATCATTTATAGTTTTTTAGTTTATCAATAACCTTCGGCACGTAGTTTAGTATCGCCAATTGATATAATATCCCCTGGTTTAAATACTATTCCTGTGCGATCTACTTCCGTTGAATTTACAAATGTACCATTGGTCGATCTTTTCCACCCACCAGTATTATAGCGATCCCATTGACCGTCTCTGATAATCCAACTTCCAATGTTATAATCAAGCTCGAGAGTACAATGTTTGCGAGAAACGTAACTGCTACTGTTTTCTGTGATTGATATATCATTTTCAACAGACTCATCCTTGCGGCCTACAGTCAGTATAGACTTATCTGCTTTAAGCAAATTATCCAAATAAAATACTTTTCCATAATCATCCCCCTGCATGATTCTCAATAAAACGCCGTTAACGATTCTTGTCTGGAATGGCTCGGCCAACTTTTCTGGCTCTCTCTCTTTGGGTGGCTCATAAGGCATTTCTGGTACATAATTCAGAACTTCGCTTACAGTCTGAAATCGTTCTTGAAATCTCGGCTGCAAACATCCTTCTATTAGCGGTTCCCAATCGGAGCCTTCCTTGCTTCGACGTAAAGCACTACGATCCCAATCACCATTTTTACCTCTTTTAATATAGTCAATAAGATCACCTTCATCATCCAAATTTCCAAATGGAAGAACATTTGTGACTAATTGATACATCATTACACCAAAAGAAAAAATATCTGTTGTGGGGAGTACTGTAGCATTTTTCTTCCTGTTAAGTTGTTCAGGTGGCATGTATGCATACGTACCAAATATCTGAGCAGACCTTCCAAAGATATCAGTCTGAGTCATACGATTATTTCTGTCGCCTGATATACCAAAATCTGTCAATGCGAAATTCCCATTAGCTTTAAGTAATACGTTTTCTGGTTTCAAATCACGATGAACCTTTCCGCATGCATGTAAAGCCCCCAGCCCCTTCAATACATGAATAGCGATTTGGGAAAGATTTAGTTTTGAATGTTCAGATAGAGTAACAACGTCACCACCCGTACACAGCTCCATAACTATATAAGGATTTCCCATTGTAACACCATGATCAATAGAATGAACTAAGTAATCACTCTCTATCTGACCAGTTTCAAATTCCATATCAAAACGCTTCATAAGTCCATCCCGAATCTCCGGATGGACTTCCCAAAGACGCAATAACTTCAGTGCATACTTATCACCTTGATAATCACGAACAGAATATACAATTCCGAATGTACCTTCACCAAGAACTTTCTCTACTTGATATTTACCATCAATAGAGTCTCCAACACCAAAGCTGCATCTTTGAATACTCTCTAGCATAGGCTACGACACTTACTGTTCTGTAAATTTAAACAAACGGTTTCCTAAAAGAATTATGTCGCCATCATGAAGTTCAATCTTGTGTCCAGCCTGAACAAATGTTGTTTTCTGATCACTTAAGTCTTCTATATACCAACGACCATCCGAATTAACGATAACAGACTGTTCCTTTGATGATATTGTAGGATTACCTGGTTCTGTATTATCACGATTTAACGTAACCTCGCTTCCTTCAAACTCAACAGGTTCAATAGTTTTACGTTCATTCATTCTCTGTATAGGTTCAAGTATAAACGAAGGTTCCTCCTGAATATTCATCATATAAGGATTCACAGTGCCTTTATACTCCCCCTTACCCGTAGCCTTTCGTGGCTGCTTTAAAGCAGAATGCTCCTCAGGAATAGGATCTTCAGCCATTCTGGTAGGACGACGGGGTATTCCACCATTAACGGGTCTATTTTGGTCTTGTGCATATGAAGAATTTGCAGAATAATTGCAATTGGGACATTTTACAGCATCCGAACGCATCGGATATCCGCATTTTGGACAGACTGTTTCTGATACCGTCGGAACTTCCTGCACAGGTTGTTCAACAGGTCTCTCTACAGATGGCCCAAACACCTGACTCTCCATGACGGTCTTCTTTAAGCCATTGCCATCTGAATTGCCAAAATCAGACTGCGAATCAGCAACATTAGTAGTTTCATTGTTTACCTGAGGTTCTGCATCAAGAGGCGAACCACACTTTGCACAAAAACTCTCACCAGGTCTGTTTGGCCAACCACAATTTTTACATCTCATAGTTTTTAGTTAACGTATTATAACCAATTAGCACCTCCGAAATCAGCGATGTTCATATTTATATTTTAGGCTTAACTTAGTAAACGAAAGAGGCGTAGGTGCTGTTCTTCTGCAGGTCGAGAATATAACCCTTACCATGCATACGAAAACGTCTTCCATGTCACTAAGACCGCTCGAAATATCTAATAATAGTTAACAAGCGATAATGCAAAGATAAGAAATTAAGACTTTACATCCAAACAATGAAATAGGCATAATCCCATCGAAAAGCATATATCGCAGACAAGGCGACAAATAATTCATTCAAGAGGAAAAACATTTTTAGTTGTCACGTTTACACAAAATTCTTTTTTTCACATAATGCAAATCATTTAGATATTTTTTCGTAAATTTGCAGCAACAATTTGCTGTATGAAGACTAAAAAAGTTACCATTTGGCTAATAACACTATTGATAATGGTGTTTGGGATAGAGGCATGTAAGGCACCTACCCCAAACAAGATGAATACTGAAGTTAAGCGCGTAGAAGACTCTATAAAGAATGGCAATCTCGAGGCTGCAAAACAACTGATAGCCCAACACATGAGCGAGGCAACGGATAGCGACATTTACTACAGATGGCTGTCTGTACAAAATAGATTATGGTACGCAGAGATGAAAGTAGACTCGATGACTGCCGTTAGCGATAGTATATATCATTATCTGAGCGCACACGAAAACAAACATAACTCTGTTCGCACACTTCTTTGGGCTGAATGGTATAAGACGAAAGCGGTTTTCTTAAGTGCAATACTAGGTCGACCTGATTCGGCTCTTATATATAACGAGAAAGCTATACGATTGCTGGAAACTTTAAAAGACGAAAAAGAGTTCAGACTTACAGCAATGACTAACCAGGCTTTCTTCTATCAGCAAACAGGTACATACGACAAGAGCGTAGAAGGTTATGTTAAAGCGCTTGAATTTGCTGATTCTATAGGCAAAAGCGAGGAAGATAAGACTCCCCTATTGCTTGGAATAAGCACAGTTTACACCTATATGGGCGATTATGAACGAAGCAACTACTGGTGGAGTCGCTGTCAGAAACAACTCCCCAGCATGATAAAATCAGATCAGTTTATTTATTATAACGACAGAGGAAACGATTACTACTTCCAAAAGAAATACGAAAAGGCTCGCGACTGCTTTACCCAGGCCGCATCGCTAGTAAAGGGCGATGAGTCGAAATCGTGGGATTACTACACATCACTCACCAATCTTGGCGAGATATACGTATGTCTAGGCAAAGCTGATTCTGCCAGAACGATGCTGCATCAGGCCGACTCATTCTTCCATAAAGTAGACTTTCAACCTTTATTATATTATATTGAGACATCACGCGTAAAGCTAGAATTGCTGGAGGGGCACCCACAACAAGCTCTACAGATGATAAGAAACAGCAAACTGGCAGATCCACAGATACCAGCAGCAAGAGCTCAACGACTAATTGCCACAAAGCAAGTAATGCGAGAAACTGGCAACTTTAGCGAAGCATACGAGGCCAGTCATCACCTGCATTTGCTGAGCGACTCGCTACAGAGAGCACAAATAAGCATGCAGTTCAGCACAAAGCTGATGGAATATGAACACGATAAGAAACTTATAGAGCAAGATAGAATTATTGAGAAAACCCGCGCTGACAAACTTTTAGCATGGGGACTGTTTGCTATAGCACTCTTTACTGTAGCCATACTGATAGTGCTGATTCTTTTCTTTAGACGTCGCCATAAATACAATGAATTGCAGACGCGTCAACAGATTGTTATGATGCGCATGGAGAACATTCGCAATCGTATAACACCACACTTCATCTACAACGCACTAAACCACGAAGTGCTGGCTCAGATGGAAGGTAGAAAGGTTGATTTAAACTCGCTAACACAGCTGTTGAGACGAGGTGTAGAGCAGGCAGGAATATTCCAAACCACACTGGAAGAAGAACTGAATTTTGTAGACTATTACATAGACATAGAAGGCCGACAGATGGGGCCAGACTTCAAATATTACAAAGAGATAGCAGAGGATGTAGACTCAAACAAGGTATATCTGCCATCAATGATAGTTCAGATTTTCGCAGAGAACGCATTGAAACACGGACTCAGACCAATAAAACCAGAAGAAGGCAAACTGCGCAAACTTACCATAAGAGTATCAAGAGAGCAGCAAGCTACGCTGGTAGAAGTGATGGACAACGGATACGGACTGCAGAGCAGAACCGACGTAACAGGCAGCCAGACAGGATCACGCGTGGTACGCCAAACCATTCAGATGCTTAACGACAGTAACAAGAATAAAATTACATTCGGGATAGGCAACTGGAAGCAGGATGGAGAGAGCGGATGCCGCTCATGGATTCTGCTACCAGACAATTATAATTATCAATTAAATCATCAGGATTCTTAAATCCATAAGCCAGTATGAACAAGCAATTAGTAAAAGTATTTATTGTAGATGACAATACAGAAGCTGTAAAAGTGCTAAAGAACATGCTTGAAAGCAACTACTCAGTAACTGTAGTCGGAACAGCAGGCGATGCAGAAACGGCTGCAGACGCCATAATTAAAACTGAACCAGATATCATCTTTCTGGATATAGAACTCCCAACAATGTCGGGACTTGAATTCTGTACATTAATACGAAACGACATCAAACCTGAAACAAAGATCGTATTCTACACAGGGCATGATCAGTATATGCTTGAAGCTATTAGGCGTCAAGCTTTTGACTATCTGCTAAAACCACCAACGGAGCACGATTTGAGTCTGCTGATGGCACGATACTACGAAAACAAGCTTGCTTCAATCCCCTGTCTAACCAGAAGTGAAGAACGCTTGCCAATAATTCTGGTAGTAAATGCCATGAACGAGCACGTAGCACTAAACCTTTCGGATATTGCTTTCTTCAGATTTAATCAAGAACGAAAAATCTGGGAGATTGTATGCTGTAACAATGCGGTATACACATTGCGACACCGCACTACAACAAACATAATACTTAACTACTCACCAGACTTCGTGCAAATTCACAAGCGATATATTGTAAATATCAATAAGATTAAGATGATACAAGAGTCTCTTTGCATTTTAGAAGAGCCACTCGATGATATCCGAGAATTAAAAATAAGCAAAAATTATCGTCAAGGTTTTATGGCTGCATTCTATTCAATGTAACTATTGAGTTACCTCTTTTTGAGAAATAATATATAAAATATAAAATCCCCACCATTGCTGGCAGGGATTCTATTTTTAAGACTGGTAAAGTCTGTAATTTACTTAACCTTCTCTACGATGGCCTTGAAAGCCTCGGGGTTGTTCATAGCGAGGTCAGCGAGAACCTTACGGTTGATCTCGATACCTGCCTTAGCGAGGTTACCCATGAATACAGAGTAGCTGAGACCCTCCTGACGAGCGGCAGCGTTGATACGCTGGATCCACAACGCACGGAAGTTGCGCTTCTTGTTACGACGATCACGATAGGCGTAGGTCAGACCCTTCTCCCATGTGTTCTTAGCTACTGTCCAAACATTCTTGCGGGCTCCGAAGTAGCCGCGGGTAAGCTTCAAAATTCTCTTACGCTTTGCTCTTGATGCAACGTGATTTACTGATCTTGGCATAATTCTTACTTCTTTAAAATGTTAGACAATAGGTTTAACGGAGACACAACAGATCGCGAACCTGCTTCATGTTTGTAGAATCAACGATAGTTGTACCTACCAAGTTGCGCTTCTGCTTCTTGGTCTTCTTTGTCAGAATGTGACTGTGGAAGGCGTGACGTCTCTTTACCTTACCTGTTCCGGTGAAAGTGAATCTCTTCTTAGCACCAGAGTTTGTCTTTACTTTTGGCATTGTTTTAAAAATTTAAATTGTTATTAATATCCAGCGGCAACGCATATACCGGGCGCGCCACTTTCTTTTTTCTCTTTTATTCGTCAGCGTCTTGCAGCTTCTTCAGTGCATCGACGCTAATCTTAGCATTTGCAAACAAACCTCCCTTGGCTGGAGCACTCTGCTCCTCGGTCTCCTTCTGCTGGCGAGCCTGCTCTTTAGCCTCAGCTTCAGCGGCCTCACGGTCACGAGCCTGCTGACTCTTCTTAGCGGCACCTGCCTTCTTTGGAGCCAGGTAGAGGAACATCTTTTTACCCTCGAGCGAAGGCATGCCCTCAACCTTTCCAACCTCTTCGAGGTCATTAGCGAAACGGAGCAGCAAAACCTCGCCCTGCTCTTTAAACAGGATAGAGCGGCCACGGAAGAATACGTAAGCACGTACCTTGTTGCCCTCCTCGAGGAACTCGCGAGCATGCTTCAGTTTGAACTGGTAGTCGTGCTCATCGGTCTGAGGTCCGAATCGGATTTCCTTTACTTCCACCTTAACCTGCTTCGCCTTCATTTCCTTCTGGCGCTTCTTCTGCTGGTAGAGGAACTTAGAGTAGTCGATGAGACGGCATACTGGCGGATTGGCATTGGGCGAAATCTCTACAAGATCTACTCCCATGTCACGGGCCTGGTTGAGTGCATCACGCGTAGACATTACCGACGATCCCTCGTCGCCTACAATGCGGACTTCACGTACTCGAATCTGTTCGTTGATACGGTACTGATTCTTCAATTTGTCATTCTTCATTAACTACTTTTTAAGAAATCGGCTGCAAAATTACTAATTTTCTTTGAACTTTGAGCTTTGTACTATTAATATTACGAAAACTTTTATAAATATTTAACTTTTAGAAGTCTTTTGTCATTTCAGCGACACGGGCGTTTACCTCGTCGATGAATTCCTGAATGGTCTTAACACTCTGCTCGCCACCACCCTGAGGACGTACGGCAACAGTACCATCAGCAGCTTCCTTCTCGCCAACGATTACCATGTATGGAATACGTTTCAGTTCGTTGTCGCGAATCTTACGACCCAGCTTCTCGTTACGCATATCAACAGTAGCGCGAACACCACCCATATCGAACTTCTTGGCAACCTCCTGTGCATAGTCGTTGTACTTCTCTGACAGAGGCAGAATAGCTACCTGATCGGGAGTCAACCACAATGGGAAGTGACCTGATGTGTGCTCGATAAGTACGGCGCAGAAACGCTCCATAGAACCGAATGGTGCACGGTGAATCATTACAGGAGTCTTCTTCTGGTTATCCTCATCGGTGTACTCGAGGTTGAAACGCTTAGGAAGGTTGTAGTCAACCTGGATAGTACCAAGCTGCCAACGACGGCCGATAGCATCCTTAATCATAAAGTCGAGCTTAGGACCATAGAATGCAGCCTCGCCGTATTCAACCTTTGCGGGCAGTCCCTTCTCCTGACAAGCCTCAACTATAGCCTTCTCGGCCAGAGCCCAATCCTCGTCGGTACCTACATATTTATCGTGGTCGTTAGGATCGCGCAATGAAATCTGAGCCTCGAAGTTGAATCCGAAGGCGGTGAGCACGATGCTGATGATATCCATAACGTTAAGGAACTCCTGCTTAACCTGGTCTGGACGACAGAACAGGTGTGCATCATCCTGTGTGAACGAACGTACACGAGTCAGTCCGTGAAGCTCACCACTCTGCTCGTAACGGTATACAGTACCGAACTCTGCAATACGCAGAGGCAGATCGCGGTATGAACGTGGCTTCCAAGCGAAGATTTCGCAGTGGTGAGGACAGTTCATTGGCTTCAGCATGTACTCCTCGTCCTCCTCAGGTGTATGTATTGGCTGGAACGAATCCTTACCATAATGTGCATAGTGACCAGAAGTAACATAGAGGTTCTTAGAACCGATATGTGGAGTGATTACCTCCTGATAGCCGAAACGCTTCTGAACCTTACGCAGGTGATCCTGCAGGCGCAGACGGAGCTCAGTACCCTTTGGCAACCAGATGGGCAGACCCTTACCTACCTTATCTGAGAACATGAAGAGTTCCATCTCCTTACCAATCTTACGATGGTCGCGCTTCTTAGCCTCTTCGAGCATCTCAAGATACTCATCAAGCATCTTCTTCTTTGGGAACGAAATACCATACAGACGCTGCATCTGCTCACGGTTAGCGTCACCACGCCAGAAAGCACCAGCAACACTAGTAAGCTTAACAGCCTTAATCTCGCCAGTATCCACGAGGTGTGGACCACGGCAAAGGTCAGTAAAGTTGCCCTGTGTATAGGTAGTGATTGAACCGTCTTCCAGATCCTGCTCGATGTGCTCGCACTTATAGGTCTGGCCCCACTCAGCAAACTGCTTGAGTGCCTCGGCCTTAGGAACCTCACGACGAACTACTGGCTCTTTCTTACCAGCCAGCTCCTTCATCTTAGCCTCAATCTTTGGGAAATCACTCTCCTTGATGCTCTCGCCATCCTTAAGCAGAACATCGTAGAAGAAACCATTCTCGACAGCAGGTCCGAAACCGAACTGTATGCCAGGATACAACTCCTGCAAAGCCTCGGCCAAAAGGTGGGCTGAGGTGTGCCAGAAGGTATGCTTACCCTGCTCGTCGTCGAACTTGTAGAGCTCAATGGTAGCATCCTCGTTAATAGGACGATTCAGCTCTACTGTCTCGCCGTTTACTCCACAGCTTACAACGCTGCGTGCGAGAGCCGGTGAGATGCTCTCTGCAATCTGGAAACCAGTAACGCCCTGCTCATACGAGCGAACAGATCCGTCTGGGAAAGTAATGTTAATCATATCTACAATATATGTTTAAATTATAAATTGCGTGCAAAGATAGTGCTTTTATTCCGAATAAGCGCATGTTTAACCGAAAATTTTATTTTTCACGATACTTTTTGATGACGCTATAGGCTTGATAGAGTCCCAATTCGCCAGCTTTCGACAAATCTTCAATACCTTCTTCCACATGTTTTGCGAAAATCTTAGACAATCCACGGTTATACCAAGCCTCAGCCAAATCCTGATTAAGAATCAGAGCCTGAGAGTAGTCGGCAATAGCCCTCTGATAGTCACCACGAAGCGCATACAGGTTGCCCCTATTATAATATAGGTATGAGTTCTGTGGAGAAAGGGCAATAGCATCCGAGAGGTCGCCAAGAACATTGGCCGACTTCAGATCGATATTGGTACCCTCTGAGGCATTGAATTCATTTATCTTAGCCTGACATACAGCTCGCTGCCAATATGCTAACGATGATGTAGAGTCAATCTGTAAGCAGATACTCAGATCGTCGATAGCATTATCGAAATTCTGAATAGAAGCATAAGCCACAGCACGGAGCAATAGCAACGGAGCGACCTTGGCTGTAGTCTTTGCCTGGTCTATAATTGTACTTAGCGAATCGATATACTCGAAGGTACGCTTCATACGACTCTCTCCCACTGTTGCCTGATCGCATGACAGGTATATTGTACGAGAACCTGAAGTCTGATTGAATACATCAACAGAATTCTCAAATGGAGTATCTACCTTGACACTGTTTTGTGGCTGTATAAACGTTAGCGCATACATTGGCAGCAAGGCGACATCAGTCTTGCGATTCTGAACACGTCCGCGATAGTCGCTCTTGTATTCATGCTCGACCTCCTGCTCATCAGCCACAACAAGCTGATTATACTTATCAGGATCAATATCGCTACGTTTACGCATCTGTTTCTTTGACAATCGAGGCTGCTTACCATAATGCTTGTCCATTTGAGCCTTAAGGATACGGAATTCATCAAGCTCTGCCTGCTTGGTATTACCAAGTCGACGATAGCAAGAGGCTCGGTGTTGTAATCCGAACCAGAAGTTTGGATACTCTTCGATAACCTTAGAATAGTCGCGAATTGCAGCACGGAGATTACCAGTCTGTTCCAAAAGCAAGGCACGATTGAAAAGAGCCATAATATTATTAGGTTCCAACTTCAATACAAAGTCAAAGTCCTCGATACCGCGGTTGTCATCGCCCACCTGAGCGCGAAGCAATCCACGATTATAATGACCAAGGAAGTTATTTGGATCGAGGTCGAGAGCCGTATCATAATCGGCCATCGCGCCACGTAGATTATTCTGATTAAAACGTGCCAAAGCACGATTGATGTAGTTGCCCGAATGTTTTGGCAACAAGTGGATACTCTTGGTAAGGAACTCCTCACCCTCCTTCCATTTCTGACGAGCCAGACTTATAACGGCTCTCTCTGCCCAGATACCACCATCATACGGGTCCAGTTCAAGACTCTTGTCAAGCGATTTAACAGCCTTGGTGGTATCTTTCTTCAGCAAATACACCTCAGCCTGCATTGCATAAGCTCGGGCATATTTCGACCATCTGGCTGACATAGTATCAATCTGTGCCAAAGCCAAATCGTAATTCTTTTCCTGAATAAGACACAGAATACGATTATGCCAAAGCCCCTGATTATCAGGGTTGTAGCGTAAGGCGCGATCATAATCGCTTATCGCCTCACGATACTTTTTCTGATTTATTCGACAAAGTCCACGCAACTCATACGCATTAATCACGTATGGGTTACGCTCTATGGCCTCCGAGCAATCGCTCTCTGCCCCACGGAAATCGTCGAGATAGAATTTGGCAACCCCACGAAAGAACCAAGGCTCATAGAGCCAAGGCTTCATACTGATGGCTTGATTAAAATACTGGATACTAAGCACATAATCCTCATAATAGAGTGCCGAGCGCCCTATCATCACCAGGCGGTCAGTATTAAACTGCGCATATACGGGTGATAGTTTTTGGGTGATGGGTGATAGTTGTATCAAAGCTATCACCAGGAAAACTCTAAATAACCTTAATCTGCACATAACTAACACCTATCACCTAACACCTAACACCCATCACCTATTTTCTCACCGCCTTGGTCTTGTAACCACAACGGTAGCGACCTTGAGTCAAGGCACGGAGCTTGCTCTTGATGAGCTGTTTGCGGAGCGGAGAAATACGGTCTACAAACATCTTACCATCAAGGTGATCGAACTCGTGCTGCATTACGCGAGCCAGATAGCCCTCAATCCACTCATCATGGTGTTCAAAGTTCTCATCGTCCCACTCTACGCGGATGCGGGTTGGGCGTGTAACCTTCTCATGAATTGCAGGAAGCGAGAGGCATCCCTCTTCAGAAACATCGGTATTTGTTTCGTCGTACTCAACGATATGAGCGTTGATATAAACATTGCGGAATCCCTTATATTCTGGCAGATCATCCGACAACACATCAAGGTCGATAACAACAAGACGGATGGGCTTGCCAATCTGTGGAGCAGCAAGTCCGATTCCCTCAGACTCAGCCAGTGTATCCCACATATCACCAATAAGATCCTTGAGCTGTGGGTATTCAGGAGTGATATCCTCAGCTACTTTACGGAGTACTGGCTGACCAAAAACATAAATAGGTAATATCATCTTTATTTTCTATTTGACAATTTACAATTTCTTAGAACGCATATAATCTTCGAGGATGATTGTGGCAGAAATCTCGTCGACCAAGCCTTTATTCTGACGAGCCTTTTTCTTTAGTCCACCATCCAGCATGGCCTGATGAGCCAATACAGAAGTAAAACGCTCGTCGTAGAACTGAATGGGAACTTGAGGAACGGCCTTGCGCCAACGATTCACAAACTGCTGAACTCGCGCAAGATTCTCACTTGGTTCGCCATTAGGCTGACGAGGTTCACCTATAACAATCATCTCTACCTGCTCGCGAGAAATATAGGCTTGCAGATAGTCGAAAAGCTCGGATGTAGCAACAGTCGCCAATCCTCCAGCGATAATCTGTAGAGGATCGGTGACTGCTAATCCGGTGCGCTTCTTACCGTAATCGATAGATAAAATCCGGGCCAATGGTGCTTTTATTAACGAGCGTTATAAAGCAACCAAGCATCAGGATATGATGCGCGAATCTGATCGCGGCTTGCTGCTGCAGCAGCCTTATCAGCAAAGGTAGAAGCGATAACACGGTACATATTCTTATCGTCGTTCTTTACAACCTGTGCATCGTAACCAGCATCCTTAAGGCGCTGCATCAGGCCCTCGGCATTAGCACGAACGCCAAATGAACCAACAACAACGCTGAATGCCTTCAGACCGCTACCGCTAACAAGCGATACGCTCTCCTGACGTACTGATACGTTGTCGAGATTGTCAACTACCTGAGTCTCAGTAGCTGGTTTAGCCTCAACAGGAGCTACAACTGGAGCTGTCTCAATAGTTGGCTGAGGAGCAACTGGCTGAGCAGTATCATACTGCTTTGCCTTCTCGTAAGCCTTCTTATAGGCACTCTCACTTGTCTTACAGCTTGTCATTGCCATTGCGAGGCAGAGGCCTGCGCACAATACAGTGTACTTCTTCATTTTTCCTAATTTTTATTTCTAATTAATTATTAATTCAAATATTTCGAGTGCGAAATTACTAATTATTGCTCAAAAGCGAGCGAAATTAGCACATAAAGTTTGTTAAAACGGGGAAAACACAACTTTTTTATAAAAAAATTGGCGCTTTTTTGCATTACAATCGAAAACTTTCGTATATTTGCAAAGAAATTACTATCTTAATACAATTAATTTATAAATAAGTAAGGTTATGAAAAGTTTAGGTTACATTGGCGCATTTCTCGGCGGTGCTATCGCCGGTGCAGCACTTGGTATTCTGGTAGCTCCCGAAAAGGGACAGGACACTCGTGTAAAAATCACAGATGCTGTTGAGGACTTCCTGAAGAAGCACAACATCAAACTGAGCCGTAAAGAGGTTGTTGACCTTGTAGACGACATTCAGGACGCAGCTGCTGAGGAGGAGTAACCCATGCTATCCAGCGATAAGAACGTTGAAAATATAGCACAACTGATAGAGGTGCTAAAACATTACCTCGGGCTGCAAACAGAGTACGTTAAGCTCGATGCTATAGACAAGGTGGTACGTCTGGTTACGGCTGCCGCCTTGGCTATCGTGTTCATTCTGGTGATTTGTGCGGTATTGACATACCTGTCGTTTGCCTTAGCTTTCTGGCTGGCTACGTTTACAGGCACTGCCCTAGCCTTCCTTATCATCGCTATACTCTATCTGTTGCTGCTCATACTCTTTTTCTTCTTCCGCAAGCCTTGGATCGAAAAACCTCTGGTTAGATTCCTGGCTAGTGTATTACTCGGTAAATAACTATTATGCAGAATAATAAGAAGACAACAGATTTCTGTACGCTCGATGAGATACGCGAGCGCAAGGATGCCTTGCTCGATGAGATTCAGAAGGACAGTGATAAGGTAACTGCGCTTTGGAACGACACATTCGTTAAGCGCGACGAGACATCGAAGGGCGACTATATAGCCAGCTTAGTAAGCAATGGCTTTATTGCCATCGATGCATTCCTGCTGATACGAAAGCTTATGAAGGGTTACGGATTTCTGTTTGGCAAGAGCAAACGAAAGAAGAGAATATAAAAAAAAAGGGTCACCGCTGTGACCCAAACCTTTGTTAACCTTAAATCTAATACTATGAAAAACACACGGTGCAAAGTTACGACATTTTTCGACTTCGCCAAAAAATATCCCTAAATATCGGCCTCAAATTAACCTATTTTAAGGGTTTGCGGTGCGGTTTTACATAATTATAGATAAATCTCTTGTCCATCGTAAGCCAGATCAATACCCTCTGGAAGGCACTTATTTACCTCCTCATGAAGGCCCACATCATGGCATACATGTATGATTAAAGTGCGCTTGGCTCCCACCTTTTGAGCAAAGGCAATGGCATCGTCCATCAGCTGGTGAGAATGGTGTGGTTTGTCGAATCTCAACGCATTTACCACCAACAGTTCCGTACCCTCAAGATACTTCAGTTCGCCATCGTCTATAGTCTTCATATCTGTAATATATGTAAGTTTGCCAATCCTGAAACCCAGAATAGGCAACTTTCCATGCATCACTTGTATTGGCATTATCTCAAGATCGCCAATCTGCAATGGCTGGTGTGGGAATATCTCATGCAGACCTATTGCTGGCACGCCAGGATAGCGGTTTTCGGCAAAGCAATAAGGCAACATCTGCAGCATCGACTGCTTAGCTATTGTGTCTGCATAAACATTGATTGCACCAAACTGACAATATGGACGGATATCGTCCATTCCTCCCATGTGGTCGTAATGCGAGTGGGTTATAAGAATACCGTCAATCTTGCGGAATGGCTGTGGCAATATCTGCTGACGAAAGTCAGGACCACAATCAATCAGTATGCGCGTATTGTCTGTCTCTACAAGTGCAGAGCAGCGTGTACGTTTATCTTTAGGGTCGGCACTCTGGCAAACCTTGCATTGGCATCCTATTACAGGTACGCCACACGATGTTCCTGTGCCTAAAAACGTAAGTTTCATATAATATTTACTTCTGGACGGATGTCAACACCAAACTTCTGTTTAACATCCTTCTGAATAGTCTCGCAAAGTGTAACAATCTCCTGTCCTGTGGCACCTCCACGATTCACCAGCACCAAGGCTTGTTTATCGTGTACCCCTGCCCTACCAAGCGACTTTCCTTTCCATCCACACTGATCAATCATCCAACCAGCAGGTATTTTCACATTATCGGCATCAACATCGTAGTGAGGCATTCCTTCGTATTCGGCTGCGAGTTCATTATATTTCGAGCGGGCCACAATGGGGTTCATAAAGAAACTGCCAGCATTGCCAAGCACTTTAGGATCAGGCAACTTTGCCTCGCGAATACGGATAATTGTATCGCGAAGTTCTTGAGCTGTGGGCTCGCTTATGCCCTGTTTTTCCAACTCTGAACGGATATTACCATAGTCAAGGCGTGGTGAAAATTCCTCAGAGAACTGATAGTCGACACTTACAATAAGATACTTGTTCTTCCAATCGTGCTTGAATCTACTCTGACGATAACCATATTCGCACTCGGCATTCTCAATAACACACACGTTTCCTGTGGCTATCTCGATGGCACGTATACTGCGAATCAGGTCTTTAGCCTCAGCTCCGTAAGCACCAATATTCTGAACTGCACTTGCACCAACATCACCAGGAATAAGTGAAAGATTCTCAGCGCCATAAAGACCTTGGGGGATACTATAGGCCACTACATCATCGAACACCTCGCCACTTCCGCAAATCAATCGCGAACCTTGGCGCTCAATACCCTTACAGGCAGAATGCACCACAATGCCCTCGTAGTCGCGAGTCAACAGCAGATTGCTGCCTCCCCCTATTATTATATAAGGTACGCGTGAAGAACGAAGCAACTCGGCCACCTCTTTAGCCTCAGCCTCCGAGCTGTATTCCACAAATTGTGCACACTTGGCGTCAATACCAAATGTGTTATGCTGTTTCAGACTATAATCTCTCTCAATTCTCACTTCTAAAAACTCAATTGGTGTATTATGTCATCATCTTCTTCAGCATCCACTTTCCGCCCTCCTTCTTGAAGCGCAACTCCATCTCGAGTCCGTTGGCCACACCTCTAAGTAGGTAAATCTTCTGATTACCTTCCTCCTGAGGCTTGCCATAAATAATGTTGTAAAGGGTTTTATGTGGCAATGTTGGTGCGAAAGCCTCCCAGGTATCAGGAGTAATCACACCCTCCATCATATTGAAGTCATCGTCAGGATCTGGTCCTACAAAGTCTACCGTCTCGCTTATGCTCTTAATCTGGAAAGCAGTATCGGTAACAAACTTTCTGTAGAAAGTTAGGAACGATGCATTGGCATTACTCTGCAGTGGTGTCACCTTAATTTCGCGCAGCAGCCAAGCACCTTTTATGCGCTGGAAGCAGTAGTTCTTAACCTGATTTTTGGCCAGCAGAATCTTCTCTACTACAGCCTCGTTTACGGCGGTGTCTTTCATCAGCTGCATCTGCTTGTCGTTATTAAATAATAAGGTGTAATAACCTTGACGCATAAACAGATGTTCCATCTTCCAGTCGCCAGCTTCAATCTTAGTGGTATTTCCATTCTCAGTAACTCTTAGTGGGAATACCACACGCTCTTTCTGAAGCTTTTTGTTAGCAAGGAAGTTAAACAAGAAATCGTCGAACATGGCATCAGCAGCTCTCGGCATTGGAGTTTCTGTAATAAGCATCTCCAGTGTGTCTATATCCGTGGTGTCAGTAGAGTCAGCCACTGAATCGGCTGGCACTTCTTCAGTTTGATTTGCTCTGTTCCCTGTGCATGAGAACGTCAAAAGCAAAAATGCGAAAAACGCTAAAAAATACCTTTTCATCTACTTAAGGAGTAACCTAATCTTTCTAATTTCTCTCAAAATTTCGGCAAAGGTACAAAATATTCTCAATTCTTAATCCTTTTTCTCATTTTTTTTGTACCTTTGCACGCAAAATTGCAATTTTTATAGTTTATGATACTTGATAAGATAGACGAACTTCTGAAAGAAGTACAGAATTTGAGCGCTAAAAACGCTGAGGAAGTTGAGCAGCTCCGACTGAAATATCTGAGCAAGAAGGGTGAGATTACAGCCCTGATGAACGACTTCCGCGAGGTTGCCGCCGACCAGAAGAAGACGGTTGGTATGAAGATTAACGAGCTGAAGACTCTTGCCACCGAGCGCATCAATCAGTTGCGCGAGGAGTGTGAGACTCAGGAGAGCACAGATGATACTCTCGATCTTACACGTACTCCCTACCCAATCAATCTGGGTACACGCCATCCTCTTACAATCGTAACCAACGAGATTATCGATATTTTCTCACGCATGGGCTTTGTATTGGCCGATGGTCCTGAGGTTGAGGACGATAACCACATCTTTACCAAGATGAACTTCGCTGCCGATCACCCCGCACGCGATATGCAGGATACATTCTTTGTTAGTCAGCATCCAAATGATGTTACCAAGAATATCCTTCTGCGTTCGCACACATCAAGCGTTCAGGCTCGCGTAATGGAGCACATGCATGATGAGAACGGTAAGCTTACCGCTCCTATCCGTGTAATCTGTCCAGGTCGCGTATATCGTAACGAGGCCATCACCGCCCGTGCACACTGCTTCTTCCATCAGGTTGAGGGATTGTATATCGACAAGAACGTATCGTTTACCGATCTGAAGCAGGTTCTGCTCTCGTTCGCTAAGGAGATGTTTGGTGCTGACACAAAGATCCGTCTGCGCCCATCTTACTTCCCATTCACTGAGCCATCAGCCGAGATGGATATCTCTTGCTTCATCTGCGGTGGTGAGGGTTGCGGCTTCTGTAAGCACACTGGTTGGGTAGAGATTCTGGGTTGCGGTATGGTTGATCCTAACGTGCTCGAGCTCTGCGGCATCGACTCTAAAGAGTACACAGGTTACGCCTTCGGTATGGGTGTTGAGCGTATCACCAACCTTAAGTATCGTGTTTCTGACCTCCGCATGTTCTCAGAGAACGATACCCGTTTCCTCGAAGAATTCGAATCAGCAAACTAAGGTTTACTGTTTTACAGATAATTCAAAGCCTCGAAGTAAAATTCGGGGCTTTTTTGTTATCAATAGTTAAATTTATCGTTTTTCGATAAGTTTTTATTGTTTTTATTTGGTTGGTATTGCAGAAATATATACCTTTGTATATCGATAAACGATAAATAAACAAATTTAAACGATAAATAAAGATATGAGTACAAACAAGAATGTGTGGAAACAATTAAAAAAGAATGCTGTTAGTATTGCAGCTTTGATGTGTCTCATTGCTTGGGCAGCATATACTATTTATAGTGACATCCATGATATGCAAGTGGCTACCACATTTTACGAATATAGTAAAGCGCAATGCAGCTTGATTGAGTCTGTAGGCAAGTATATCACTTGGTGTATTTATTTTGCCATTGCTTATCTCACCTACATCCACAAGCAGTACACTCGCTACAGTCTTTGGCTATATTATCTTGTAGTAGTAACCTACATTATATACTTTATAATTGCAAGCTCTACAGCCGACAACGTTCTCACCCACATCGAGTCCGAGAATATAGAGCACATGCCATCTCTGATCCGAAGTTTATATGGAGCTCCTGTCTATTTTATGTTATTCAGTTTACTATTCATGCCCAAACTCATCAAAGATACTATCAAGCTGAAAAAGGAGCAAGATCTTACAGTATAAATTCCACAATTATATAGCTATGAAAAAGAAACTGAATATTTTCTGCGTGTTGATGTTGCTTTTGATGGCAACACAAGTAGTGATGACGTTTGTAACTGGTGCCGATGCTTTTATGGAAGGTTGGGAAAAAGGCCGTCAGGCAGAAGCAGCCCAAACATGGAGTGCAATATTAGGCTTCTTCGTTGAGATGTTTGCCGTAGTAGCCGCCCTCGTTTCGTTCATAAGCTTCATCCGTTTTATCCTCAACGTCAATCATAACAAGGTGTTTGTTTGGGAGAATGTCAAGCTGCTTCGCCTCACAGCCTATGGTTTGATGCTTCTTGCAGTCGTAGCTGCTGGCGATGAACTATATTCTGGTTGTAGCTTTACCGAAGTATACAATCATTTCTTCGATGCATTCCTCTTTGGTGTGTTCAATCTCATTGTTTCTGAGGTATTTGCCATCGGACTGAAGTTACAAGAAGAACAGGATTTAACCATCTAACGGCTTATGGGACAGATCATTGTAAATCTTGATGTTGAGATGGCCAAGCGCAAGATGTCGCTTAGTCAACTGGCCGAGCGCGTAGGCCTTACACTTGCCAATCTATCCATTTTGAAAACTGGCAAGGCCAAAGCCATCCGTTTCAGCACCCTCGAGGCCATCTGCCGCGAGTTGGGTTGCCAACCTGGCGACATACTTGAATATAGAGACGAATAATCACCTCAAAAAAAACTCCGACCAATATGAAAAAGATAAAAATCTATAGTAAGAATTGGAATCGCATCGTCTTGCCTGCATTCGCTATTCTCACATTGATACTCCTGGTATTAGGCATCAAAATGGCTCATAACTCAGGCAGCGAATTCAATCCACTATTTTTGGAGCTATACTTTGCATTCATCATCGCTAATTACATCATAGCTTCCGTCATCCGCAAACCCAAGCTCATCATCACCGATTATTCTGTAACCATCAACGCCGATGAGCCTTGGGAGGTATTCTTCGAAGAGGTCGACTCTTTCTACCTCTCACATTTCAAGAATCAGGAGCTCATCTGCATCCGTTACAAAAAAGACGTAGAAGCCGGCATCAGCGATCTGGAGATAGAGAACGGACGTATCTTCCGCATCCGCTATCCTGAGAATCTACACCCAGGCCAGCCCTACGACATCTACGTTACAGGCCTAGCTAAAAAGCCCCAAGAAATACTCGAGATTTTAAATCACTCGGTAGCGCATGCTGGTTAAGGAATAAGTAGGTGGTATTCAGGGCGATAAAGTCGCGCGACATATACCAGATACCTTTATATTCCCCACTCTGCCCCCATGAATTCTTTACCATATAGTAAGGATTACCCTGCTCATCTATGGCCTTTCCGTAGATGAGCATTACGTGGTCGTAGGTAAATCGCCAGTTGTCCCATTGTTCCTGTCGCATCTGCTGGGTGGGTTTAACACCTTCTGGTAGCATGGCCAGTCCTGTGCGTGTAAAATCGCCTGTCACGTCGCCGCCCCAAGCCACTGTGTAGCCGGCATCAATAGCCTTGTCGAGCACATCCATCAACTGTTCAATAGGGATATTGTAACTGGGTTTCAGTCGCCATTTGTAGGGTGCCTCTATCACGAACCAGTGGTTAAACGGATGATGCGTGAAGCTAGTCAGACTTACGTAATCGTCGAGGTTTAGGCCAAGACTCTCTGCAAACGTTTTTGGCGTGTATTTTTTTCCCTGATAGTCAAACTTCTCAGGACAACTTCCTATATAACGTTCGATGACAGCTTGCACACTATCCTGCCAATGAGCCTTGGGGGCTTTGGCGCCTTTGGTTACGATACTGCTTATAGTACGTTCCAACTCAGGGAAGAACACCTTGAAGTTAGCCAGCGAATCGCCCGTCAGCGAGCCTGGTGCTGGCATCGCATTCTCTGGACAGATGCCATGCTGACGTATCACCTCGAGTACATCATCGCACGATCCACCCTCTGAAATCTGACTGTAGCCATGCATACGAACATAGTGTGTGGCGTTGTCCATATAGTCGTTGTTCACCACAAACATCTCGCACAGGTCGTAGGTCTTACCTGTCTGTCGCAGTATCTCGCTTTCAAAATAGCCCAGTGTTGCGTAAGCCCAACAAGTGCCACTACGATATTGGTTCTTCACACTGGTTATCGAAAGTTCCTTCACCGTAGTAAACGTTTTCTTTACCTGCGAAGCAATGGCTCCGCGCTGCAGATTCTCCTGTGCCGATGCTGTTGTTGCCATCAGCATCATTGCAACGATCGCTTTATAAAAATGTGCCATACTCTAACATCTATAGTTCGTCCGCAAAAGTAAATAAAAAAGTGTGAAGTTCCAA
>Ga0256405_10000659_pt1 | contig 110140 bp, 110 predicted proteins | sample RumenRJG_02DNA_FD_189096 | JGI IMG/M metagenome (GOLD analysis project Ga0256405, IMG submission 189096) | Bovine rumen microbial communities from Lethbridge, Alberta, Canada - RJG_02 | ecosystem: Host-associated > Mammals > Digestive system > Stomach > Rumen | place: Canada: Alberta...
TTAATGCTTCTTCTTTGAATTCTTTACTGTACTTCATAGTCGTTTTCCCTTTCTGGTTTTATTATTTATATTCTACCAGATTTTTGGGTGTTTGTCGACTGCTATTTAAGTATAACACTTCATTGCTATTCCGTTCTTGTTTCCACCAACAGTGCTAACATAATATCCTCTGCACCAAAAATGCCTGTTTCCATACTTGTATTTTAAGTTAGAATACCTTTCAAATATTATCATTGTGCTTTTCCCTTTTAGGTATCCCATAAAATCACTTACTCTTTGGTTTGGCGGTATCTCTACCAACATGTGTATGTGGTCGGGCATTGCATTTGCCTCTATTATACTCACATGCTTTCTTTCGCACAACTCTCTCAGTATTGCGCCAATATCTCGTTTTAGTTTTCCATAGATAGCTTTTCGTCTGTACTTTGGTGCAAACACTATATGATATTGACATTTCCAGCTTGTATGTGCTAAACTATACGTATCATTAGATTTGTTTTCCATTCTGGTGATCCCTCCTTGATTCTTTGTAATACGGTTGGTAGCCTATTACCATTGTATATCAAGGAGGCGTTTTTGTCTATTGTGCGTTACTGATTATGCTCTTACTAAAGTTTTATCCATTCCACCTGCATAGCAGGTGGTTTTTTTATTAGGATAAAAAAAGACCCGAAGATAAACTTCGGGTCTTTGAGTATCGTAATTTTATTCGCTTACAGCGTTCTTTGCGATAACGTCTGCAACGAGGTTAGCAGGAAGCTGCTCATAGCGGACTTTTTCAAATGTGTATGAGCCTCTGCCCTGTGTGGTCTGGCGCAGATACATTGTAAAGTCAGCCATTTCAGCCGTTGGAACCTCGGCAACTACCTCGGTAAGTCCTGCCTTTTCAGACGGATTCATTCCGAGAACTCTGCCTCTTCTCTTGTTCAGTTCGCCCATGATGTCACCTGTGTTGTCGTCAGGAACGAGAACGTTGAGAGCGCCGATAGGCTCAAGAAGGATAGGATCTGCAAGTCTCATACCCTCTTTGTAAGCGATGCTTGCTGCCATTTTGAATGCCATTTCCGAGCTGTCAACAGGGTGATAGGAACCGTCAACGAGGATAGCCTTGAGTCCTACAACAGGGAAGCCTGCGAGAACGCCCTTCTTGATGCTTTCCTGAAGGCCCTTTTCAACTGCAGGGAAGAAGTTCTTAGGAACTGCGCCGCCGAACACCTTTTCTTCAAAGATAAGCTCGTCTGATACGCATGGCTCAAACTCGATCCAAACATCACCGTACTGACCATGACCGCCTGACTGTTTCTTATGACGACCCTGAACCTTGACTTTCTTTCTGATAGTCTCTCTGTATGCAATCTTAGGAACTGATACTTCAACATCTACGCCAAATGCGTTTTTAAGCTTGCAGATAACGGAATCAAGATGAACACCGCCGAGAGTAGAGATTATCTGCTCAAGTGTATCAGGATCCTGCTCATAGTTAACGGTCTTGTCCTCTTCGAGAATACGAGCGATAGCTGCGGAGATCTTGCTCTCATCGCCCTGAGCCTTAGCTCTTACAGCCATTTTGTAGCTGCCCTTAGGGAACTCGATAGATGGGAACTTAACAACTCTTGCTGCATCGCAGATAGTGTCGTTGGTGTTAACATTCATTTTAAGAGCAACAACGATGTCACCGCAGTTAGCTTCTGTGATATCGGTCTGCTTTTTACCAAGCAAGGAAACGAGCTTACCTACCTTATCAGCTGCGCCTGTTGTTGCATTTACAACAGCCTTATTAGGAGCAATCTTGCCTGAGAATACCTTGATGAATGACATCTTTCCAACGAATGGGTCAGCAACGGTCTTGAATACGAACGCTGTCATCGGGTCGCTGTCGTTGCACTCAACCTCAACAAGCTCACCGTTTGCGTCTTCACCAACCATAGCGTCCTTTTCAGACGGAGGAGGCAGCAGCAGGTCGATCTCTTTAAGAAGCATATCAACGCCTGCCAGCTCTGTGCTTGAAACGCACACAACAGGTGTGATAGCGCCGCTGTTCATACCCTTGTGGATACCGTCAGTAAGCTCTTTCTGAGTGAATGCTTCACCAGAGAAGAACTTTTCAAAAAGCGCTTCGTCTGTTTCTGCAACGGCTTCCGAAACGGCTTCAACAAGTCCGTCAATACGATATTCCATATTTGCTGCGATCTCAGCTGTTGGCATATCGGTAGGCTCAGCCTTGCCGTTAACATATTTATATGCCTGCATCTCGATAAGGTTTACATAAGAAACGATCTTTCTGTCTGCGATAACAGGAACAACAACAGGGCAGACGGTAGGACCGAACTCAGCTTTGAGCTGTGTGAGAACGTTGTTGAAGTTGGCGTTGTCGTCGTCAAGCTTGGTAACAACGAACATTGTAGGCTTTTTATATTTCTTAGCGCAGTCGTAAGCCTTATGTGTGCCTACCTTAACGCCAGATTTAGCTGATACTGTGATGAGCACGCAGCCGCTGGCATAGATACCCTCGATCATTTCACCCTCATAGTCGAACAGACCCGGGGTGTCGAGCATATTTACCTTGAATTCGCCGGTCTCCATTGTTGTAAGGGAAGTATAGACAGATGTCTTTCTGGAAATTTCGTCGGGGTTATAGTCGGAAACGGTATTGCCGTCTGCTATCTTTCCGAGTCTGTCAGTAGTTCCGCTCTTATATAACAATGCCTCTGTAAGTGATGTCTTACCTGAACCTGCATGACCTGCAATGGCAATATTTTTGATCTTTGTGCTGTCGTAGTTTTTCAATTTGAATCTCTCCATTCGATGCTTTTTGAGCTTGAAATTTGCGGTATGTACTAAATGTACAAAAATGCACAACCGCATACGTTAATTATATACTATTTTGAACATCATTACAATAGCTTTTTAATAAAAATCTTTCGTTATTATGAACAAATTTTATACTTATCTTTTGACGTAATCAACATTTCATATCTATTTCGGCAATAATTCACCATTTTGAGGGCTTGAGCATATACTTTTGTTAAGGCAGCTGTCATAGCTTTTGACAGCTTGTCTGTATTATGTTATGAATGCGGAGCGGTGTTTATGATAGGTCCTGTGATTCTTTGTGTGGGCGGTGACGCAAGAAATATATATGTTTGCCAGAAACTTTATGAATTGGGCAAGGTGTACTCGCTTGGTGTGTGTGGCTGTGCAGGTAATGCTATCCCGCTTGAATCTGTCTATGATATGCCACAAAAAGCGGATATTCTTGTTTTGCCTATAATGTCAAGCGATGAACTCGACATTAAAACACAGGCTGGAGGAACGGTTTCCTGTGCACAAATCGCAGGGAAACTGAATAAAAATGCTCTTGTATGCGGCGGCAAGCTTGGCAGACAGGTCATTGAGTTCTTTTCGTCGCTGGGACATGACGTGAAGGACTATTTTGCTCGTGAGGAGCTGGCTGTAAGAAACAGCGTTGCGACTGCTGAGGGTGCTTTGTCGATAGCGATGAGAGAGTTGGGCGTTACCATACGAGGAACAAAGACGCTTATCATTGGTCATGGCAGGGTAGCAAGATCTTGTGTTACTGTTTTTTCTGCGCTGGGGTCGGAGGTGACCGTTTGCGCGAGAAGCATTGGACAGCGGGCTGAGGCTGAAAATCTTGGCTGTAAAGCAATAGGATTTGACAGGCTTTCGGAAACTGTGAGTGAATGTGAGATTGTGATAAATACTGTTCCTGCGCTTGTTCTGACTGAGCCGATTCTTGAAAAGGTTCACAAAGATAGCATTGTGATAGACCTTGCATCAAAGCCCGGCGGGACAGATTTCGATGCCGCAAAGAGACTTAACGTCAGAGCAGTGCACGCTCTTGCGCTTCCGGGTAAGGTCGCACCGATAACAAGCGGATATCTTATTGCAGAGACGATAGAGAACATATTCAATGAAAGGAGAGAAACAGATGTCTTTAGAAGGCATTAGGATAGGTTACTGCCTTTGCGGGTCGTTCTGCACTTTTGAAAAGAGCTTCAAAGCGGCGAAAACGCTCGCTGATATGGGTGCGATGCTTATCCCTGTTATGTCATATAATTCGGCAGGACTGTCCACGCGTTTCGGCACGAGCGAAGAAAATATCTCAAAGCTTGAAGCAATCGCTGGCAGACCCGTCATAAAATCTATCGTTGATGCAGAACCAATAGGACCACAGAAGATGTGTGATGTTATGGTCGTTGCACCCTGTACAGCAAACACTCTTGCAAAGCTGGCGCTCGGTATAACTGATACGCCTGTGACAATGGCGGTTAAAAGCCATTTGAGAAATGGTTTGCCTGTTGTAGTTGCAATATCCACAAATGATGCACTCGCAGGCTGTGCAAAGAATATCGGTTTATTGCAAAACTACCGAAACTATTATTTTGTTCCTTACAAGCAGGATAATTATGAGAAAAAGCCGAATTCTATCGTTGCGGATTTTGATATGATACCTGAAACGGTGCAGGCGGCACTGATTGGCAAACAGATACAGCCTATGATATTGTGATGCAGAAGATGTAAAGCAATTTGCTTTACATCTTCTTTTACATATTTCACACAAAAGTTCGGAAAAATAGTTGACGTTTTTGTATTAAAGTGATATAATGAATAAAATAGTAATTCAGATTATTATTACAAAATTTTAATAGATGAAAGGAATCGTTGTATGAAAAATTTACTGTTCGTTTCTTCGGAGTGCGTTCCCTTTATAAAAACAGGAGGTCTTGCCGACGTTGTAGGCTCTCTGCCTAAGTGCTTTGACAAGCAGTACTATGACTGCAGAGTTTTCCTGCCAAAGTATATGTGCATGGACGGCAAGTGGAAAGACCAGCTTGAATATGTTACCCATTTCTATATGGACTACGACGGTCAGAGCAGATATGTCGGAGTTCTGAAGATGGTTTATGAGGGCGTGACTTTCTATTTCCTTGACAATGAGTATTATTTCTCTGGCGACAAGCCGTATCTTGAGCATCACTGGGATATTGAGAGATTCATTTTCTTCGACAAGGCTGTGCTTTCAGCTCTGCCATTGCTTGATTTCCGTCCTGATGTTATCCATTGTCACGACTGGCAGACAGGTCTTATCCCTGTGTTCCTGCACGACTCTTTCCAGGGCGGCGAGTTCTTCCGTGGCATAAAAACTGTAATGACTATTCACAACCTCAAATTCCAGGGTAATGACAATGCCAACAGGATAAAGTGGCTCTCGGGTCTTTCTGATTACTATTTCTCTATCGACAAGCTCAGAACGGGAGTTGACGGAAATATGCTCAAGGGCGGTCTGGTTTATGCCGATGCTGTTACTACTGTCAGCAACACATATGCCGAAGAAATAAAGACTGCTTTCTACGGCGAGGGACTTGACGGTCTTATGCGTGCAAGACAGCACGACCTCAGAGGTATCGTTAACGGTATCGATTATTCTGAGTATGATCCGAGCAAGGACAGCTTTATCAATGTTAAGTACAGCGCAAAGAATGTAACCGAGAAGAAAGTTCACAACAAGCGTGCTTTGCAGGCTGAGCTGGGTCTTGAGGTCAATGATGACCGCTTCATGCTGGGTATTGTCAGCAGACTTACCGACCAGAAAGGCTTTGACCTTATCGCATACATGATGGAGAGAATGTGCCAGCAGGGTATTCAGTTCGCTGTTCTCGGCACAGGTGACGGCAAGTATGAGGATATGTTCCGCTGGTTTGCGGGCAGATATCCGGGTCAGGTTTCAGCTAATATCTATTACAGCAATGCGCTCAGCCACAGGATATACGCATCTGTTGATGCATTCCTGATGCCTTCGCTGTTTGAGCCATGCGGTCTGTCACAGCTTATGTCTCTGCGCTACGGTACAGTTCCTATCGTTCGTGAAACAGGCGGTCTTAAGGATACTGTTGAGCCGTACAACCAGTTTGAGCACACGGGCACAGGTTTCTCGTTTGCAAACTATAATGCTCACGAGATGTATAACACGGTAATGTTCGCTAAGTATATCTTCGACGACAGGAGAGATGACTGGTACGGCATTATCAAATCTGCAATGTCGAGAGATTTCTCATGGCGGGCATCTGCTAAAAAGTATCAGGAGATGTATGACTGGCTCATAGGCTACTGATACCCAATAATTAAACATAACAGCCTCCGTTTGAACATATTATTGTTTAGAAACGGAGGCTGTCCTTATGATCAGATCACTTTCAAGATTGCTGTTATGCGCAGCTTTTGCTGTGTTTATGGCGGTTCAGACTTCTTCGGCTGTATTTGCTTCGGGTAACGGCATTCAAACTGCTGGTAAAACTCTGACGCTGGCTGAGCAGCTTGCATCGGTATCTTCGCCGAGCTATATACTTACCGAGATGCAGACGGGAACGGTGCTTTACGAGAAAAATGCTGATAAAAAGATTTACCAGTCGCATCTTGCAAAACTTATGACTTTGCTTTTGCTTGCGGAGAAGATGGACATCGGCGAAATCAGCAAAGATGACGTTTTCACGGTGACTGACAGGGCTAATGCTCAGAACGACCCGCAGATATGGCTTGACAAGGGCGAAAAGATAACTTCTGACGAGCTGATAAAGGCGATAACTGTGGGTAATGCGAATGACGCGGCGGTAACGATTGCAGAGAATCTGTGCAAGAGCGAGAAGGAGTTTGTAGCTGAAATGAACTCTCGTGCCAAACAGCTTAATATGGATAATACGCATTTTGCTGATAGTACGGGAGTTAACAAGGGCAACGTGACCACGGCTAGAGACTTGTCAAAGCTATGTTCGGAGCTTGTGAGATTTGAGTTTCTCACGCCATATCTTAAAACGTGGCTGGTCAATGTGCGTTCGGGAAAGGCAGAACTCGTCAATTCTAACCGTCTTGTTCGAAATTACAAGGGTATTACGGGTATGAAGGGTTGTTCGTCGAAGGAAAGTGGAAGCTGCGGTTGCGTGACTGCTGATAAAGGACAGATGAAACTATGTGCTGTGGTGCTGGGCTGTGCTGATAATGACAAGCGTGATGAGGATATCAAAAAGCTGTTAAAGTGCGGAGCAGAGGGATTTCAGCTGTATTCTCCCGAGATACCGAAAGAACTATTGCAGAGCATATCTGTAACACACGGAGAAGAGCTTGAATGCGAACTTAAAGCAGAATGTGAGCCTCTTGTAATAATTAAGCGAGGCACGGCATCTGAGCTCACAGCTGAGAGCAAGAGAGAAGAACTGCTTGAAGCACCTGTCGAACAAGGGCAAGTCTGTGCGGTGTACTCTTTGTATGATGACAAAAAGTGCGTATTTACGGTTAATATTGTTTCAGCAAATAGTGTCGGGAAAATGAACTGGAAATGCGCTATCAAAAAACTGTTGTATAATCTGATTAAATTGTGAAATATTTTTCGTTAAAATGCACAAATACTTTTTAAAATTTATAAAGCCCTTGCATTATAAGAAAAAATATTGTATAATTTGATTAGTTGAAAGTGAAAGGATCTGACTGTATTGTCTATAAAACTGCAAACAAAATATCTCAGCAATTTTATCCGTGAAGATGAATGTAAGGGCGTTGCTCCGCTCATTACTGCGGCTCATACAACACTTGCATCTGAGAACGGCCTCGGAAGTGATTTTCTCGGTTGGGTAACTCTGCCTACCGACTATGACAAGGAAGAATTTGCAAGAATCAAGGCTGCTGCCGAAAAGATCAAGAAAACCTGCGATATTCTTATCGTTATTGGTATCGGCGGTTCGTATCTCGGCGCAAGAGCTGCTATTGAGTTTCTCAAGTCGCCTCTTTACAACGATCTTCCTAAGGATACACCAAACATTTACTTTGTTGGTAACAGCATAAACCCTGCATACCTCAATGATGTTCTCAAGATCTGCGAGGGCAAGGATATCTGCGTTAATGTTATTTCCAAGTCCGGTACAACTACCGAGCCTGCACTTGCTTTCAGAGTTTTCAAGCAGCTGCTTGAAAAGAAGTATGGCAAGGACGGCGCTAAGGAGAGAATCTTTGCTACTACAGATAAGGCAAAGGGTACTCTCAAGGAGCTTTCTGACACAGAGGGCTATGAGACATTCGTAGTTCCTGACAACGTTGGAGGAAGATTCTCAGTTCTCACAGCTGTTGGTCTTCTGCCTATCGCTGCAGCAGGCTGCGATATCGACAAGCTGATGGAGGGAGCAAGAAAGGCTCAGAAGGCTTATGCTAATGACGACAACAACGATTGCTACAAGTATGCAGCTATCAGAAATATACTCGCAAGAAAGGGCAAGGCTGTCGAGATGCTCGTTTCTTACGATCCTGCATTCACAATGATGGGTGAGTGGTTCAAGCAGCTGTTTGGCGAGAGCGAGGGTAAGGATAACAAGGGTATTTTCCCGGCATCCGCTACTTTCTCTACCGACCTTCATTCGCTCGGTCAGTTCATTCAGGACGGTTCTAAGGAGATTTTTGAGACAGTTGTCGACTTTGCTAAGCCGAGAACAGATTTCTGGCTTGAGGACGACGAGGCTAACCTTGATGGACTTAACTTCCTCACAAACCAGAACATGTCTGTTGTAAACAAGAAGGCATTCCAGGGAACAGTTCTCGCTCATACTGAGGGCGGCGTTCCTAACATCATTCTTGAGGTTGATGCTCCTGATGAGGAGAACCTCGGTGAACTGATCTACTTCTTCGAAAAGGCTGTTGCTATTTCAGGTTATATGATGGGTGTTAACCCATTCAACCAGCCTGGTGTTGAGAGCTATAAGAAGAATATGTTCGCTCTGCTCGGCAAGCCGGGTTACGAGAGTGCAAAGGCTGAGCTTGAGGCTAAGCTCGCAGCTGAATAATGGGATAATGAGTGGAAACACTCTTAAAATAAAGCTTTTTAGCAGAACGGAGAGTTTATTATGATTAATTTGATCCCGGGTAAAAAGGGCACAGGCAAAACTAAGATCCTCGTTGAAGCGATCAAGAAGGCAGCCGAGAGCGCTACCGGAAACGTTGTGTGCATCGAAAGAGGAATGCAGCTCACATATGATCTGCCGCACAATGTAAGACTTGCAGACGCTGAGGAGTATGGCGTTAACAGCTATGACGCTTTCTATGGCTTTGTTGCAGGACTTCTTGCCGGAAACTATGATATACAGGAAGTCTTTGTTGACGGTATTCTTAAGATAGGCGGCAGAGACTATGAGGCTCTTGGCGCAATGCTCGAAAAGGTTGCTATTCTCTGCAAGGACGTGAACATTGTTTTCACAGTTTCTGCAGATGTTGAAGAACTGCCTGCAAAGGTAAGAGCATACATCAAGTAATTATAAAACAGGTATCTTCGGCAGAAAATTGAAAAAAAGTATTGACAAATCACAGAATTCGGTATATAATACTCTTTGTGATGTTTGAGGTGTAGTATGAATATACAGTTGAGACAGCTGTTCGACATCGTGGGAGAATGCGTAGAAATCGACTATTCCATAAGTCCGGATGAGCTGAAGGATATTAGTGCATATTCGTTTGCATCGCCTGTTACGATAAAGGGTAAGATCCAAAACCGTGCCGGAGTTGTCAGACTGACATACGAAAGCAGGGCAGAGCTTGCACTTGAGTGTGACAGATGCCTTACACAGTTCGTCAGGGAGTTTTGTTACAGCTTTGAACATATACTTGTTGCCAGTACGAATACTGATGATGATGAGTATGTGGTCTGCCCGAACAATATACTTGATCTGAACGAACTTGCTGTATCTGATTTATTGCTGCAGCTACCAACTAAAATACTATGTAAAGATGACTGTAAGGGACTTTGCTATACTTGCGGGAAAAACCTTAACGAAGGCGAGTGCAGTTGTTCCTGATGCCGAAGAGGAGGTGCCAAAATGGCAGTACCAAAGAGAAAAGTATCCAAAGCAAGACGTGATAAGAGACGTTCAGCTGTTTGGAAGCTTGATGCACCTGCGCTTTGCAAGTGCTCTAACTGCGGTGAGCTTACTTCACCACACAGAGTTTGCAAGAATTGCGGATATTACAAGGGTGTAGAGGTTATCAAGAAGGAAGCGTAAGCTGTCTTTTGGTGACTAAACAAATGCTTAAAAATAAAAGCAGAGGTTGTTTATAGCGTCCTCTGCTTTTTATTTTTTTATATACTATTTTAATGTTGATTTTTCATATAATATGTGCTATACTATATGTTGGGTATGTGTGGAAATCAGGTGAATTGGAGTTGATAAAATGGCATTGCCTGTTGTAGCTATTGTTGGCAGACCAAACGTAGGTAAATCTACGCTGTTCAATAAGCTGATCGGACAAAGGCTTTCTATAGTTGAGGATACCCCCGGCGTTACAAGAGACAGGATTTACGGCAAATGTGAGTGGCTGTCCCACGAGTTTATGCTGGTTGATACCGGCGGAATCGAGCCGGATTCAAATGATGTTATCCTCGAACAGATGAGAAGACAAGCAGAGGTCGCTATTGCAAGCGCCGATGCAATTATATTTGTTACTGATATGAAATCGGGTGTTACCGCAAGTGACCAGGAAGTAGCTCAGATGCTGCTAAAATCGGGAAAGCCTATTGTGCTTTGTGTCAACAAGTGTGATGCACTTGGCGAGCCTCCGATGGAGTTCTATGAGTTCTATAACCTCGGTCTTGGTGAGCCGTTCGCTGTTTCTTCTGTGCACGGTCACGGCACAGGCGATATGCTTGACGAGGTTCTCAAGTTCCTGCCCGAAGAGAAGGACGAGGATGGTGAGGATGATGTTATCAAGGTTGCTGTTATCGGTAAGCCGAATGCAGGTAAGTCCTCGATAATCAATAAGATATGCGGCGAAGAAAGAGTTATCGTTTCTGACATTGCAGGTACTACCCGTGATGCTACCGACTCCGTTGTTGAAAATGAAGATGGCAAGTTTATATTTATTGACACCGCGGGAATAAGACGTAAATCAAAAGTACTTGACAGCATCGAGAAATTCTCGGTTCTGCGTGCATATATGGCTGTTGACAGAGCTGATGTTGCAGTTATTGTAATTGATGCTACCGTTGGCTTTACCGAGCAAGATTCAAAGGTTGCCGGATATGCTCACGAAAAGGGTAAAGCGTGCGTTGTTGCAGTCAATAAGTGGGACGCTGTTGAAAAGGACACGAACACGATGAATGAGTTCATCAAAAAGCTCGACGAGGATTTCTCGTTTATGAGCTATGTTCCTTATGTCTTTATTTCGGCAAAGACCGGTCAGCGTATGAACACGCTGTTTGAAAAGATCAAATATGTTGCAGAGCAGAATGCTATCAGAATTCCTACGGGAAGGCTTAACGAAGTCCTTGCATATGCAACATCAAGAGTTCAGCCGCCGTCCGACAAGGGCAAGCGCCTGAAGATATACTACATGACGCAGGCATCTACAAAACCGCCTACGTTCGTTTATTTCGTCAACAGAGCAGACCTTTTCCATTTCTCGTATCAGAGATATCTGGAGAATCAGATAAGAGAAGTGTTCTCTCTTGACGGTACACCTATCGTGTTCAAGATCCGTGAACGTGACAGGAATGATGTAAAATAGCTCATTTACAACAGCCCTGAAGATTTTCGGGCTTAGGAGGAAGTTTAGTGGATTATCTGGCATTAGCCTTTACAGTTGTTTTTTCATATCTTTTCGGAAGCCTTAATTCGGCGATCATTGTGTGCAAATTATGGAAGCACAAGGATATTCGTGAATACGGCAGCAAAAATGCGGGACTTACAAATGTTCTGAGAGTGTTCGGAAAGGGACCTGCTCTCGCAACGCTTATATTTGACCTTATCAAAGGCGTCGCTGCAGTTCTGATCTGCCGCATAGTAGTTACGGATGTTATGGACGTGACATTCTTTGGCGACAGTAAGTTTATAGGCTATCTTGCAGGCTTCATTGTAATGATCGGTCATATTTTCCCTGTTTTCTATGGATTCCATGGCGGAAAGGGTGTTCTTCTCGCAGCTACGACGCTTCTGACGATAGACCCTCTTACCTGTGCTTTGTCGGTCGGTGTATTTATCCTACTGGTAGTTATAACAAAGTATGTTTCTGTCGGTTCTATCGCTGCTGCGATATCATATCCGATATTTACGTTTATCGTTCAGTCGTTTATCATCAAATACCCTGAGGGAGTTATCCCTAACACCATAGTTGCTGCGCTTATCGGTGCTGTTATCGTTTATATGCACAAGCCTAATATCCAAAGGCTTATGAATGGCACAGAGAACAAATTCGGCAGCAAGAAAAACAAAGAACAAACCGAAGAAAACTAACGTGTTGAAAGGAGCGTTATAATGGCTCGTGTTACAATACTTGGTTCAGGCGCATTCGGACTTGCGCTTGCAATAAACTGCGACAACAACGGTCATGATGTTACCGTGTGGTCGGCGTTTGAAGAAGAGATCGAAACAATAAAGACTACCGGAGAAAACGGAGCAAAGCTCCCCGGTGTTAAAATAAACAAAAGCATAAAGCTCACAGCTGATATTTCGTGTGTCAAGGGTGCAGACCTTATACTGCTGGGAATACCGTCTTCGTTCCTGAGAGGTGTTTGTGAGCAGGCTGCGCCGTATGTAAGCGCAGAAAGCATTATTCTCAATACCTCAAAGGGACTTGAGGCTGGCACGTTCAAGACGATGAGCCAAGTTGCAAAAGAATGTTTCCCGCAGAATACGGTTGCTGTTCTTACAGGTCCGTCACACGCTGAAGAAGTCGGCAGAGGAATGCCTACGACAGTTATTACCTCATGTGAGAACTATGAGGCGGCTAAGTTTATTCAAAAGGCATTTTCGACCACTACGTTCAGAGTTTATCTTTGTGATGATGTTATGGGCTCTGAGATTGGCGGTTCACTTAAAAACGTAATTGCGCTTGCTGCGGGTGTGAGTGACGGTCTGGGCTTTGGCGACAATACAAAGGCTGCTCTGATGACAAGAGGTATAAGTGAGATACGCAGACTCGGCATAGCTATGGGAGCGCAGGAAGAGACTTTTGCAGGTCTCAGCGGAATTGGTGACCTTATCGTTACCTGCTGCAGTATGCACAGCCGTAACAGACGTGCGGGTATACTTATCGGACAGGGTGTTTCTCCTGAGGAAGCTGTTCGTCAGGTGGGAACTGTTGAAGGTTATGTATGTACCAAGAATGCTTATGCGCTTGCTAAGAAACTCCGAGTTGAAATGCCGATAACCCAAGAGCTTTACGGTATTCTGTTTGAAGGCAAGCCTGCAAATATGGCACTTTCAAATCTGATGAACCGTCCGTCCACTACCGAGACTGAGGCTGATTTCCTTAACAGATAAAGGAGAATTGATCATGCTTAAAGCTATTCACATTAAGACTAAAGAGCCAAATGCTTTTTACAACATTACAAGCTATGTAAGACAGGCTGTTATCGAGTCAGGCTGTAACGAGGGCATCGCTGTTGTATATTGCCCTCATACGACCGCAGGCATCACGATAAACGAGAATGCGGATCCTGATGTAGTTGAGGATCTTACGTATGCTCTTGCTAAGACGTTTCCTGACCGTCCGCAGTTCAAGCACGCAGAGGGAAACTCAGATGCACATATGAAATCGACCTGCATAGGCTGCTCGGAAACTGTTATCATAAGCGATAACAGACTTCTGCTCGGCACATGGCAGGGAATATATTTCGTTGAGTGTGACGGACCGAGGGAAAGAACGGTCTATGTCAAAATCATCAGAGGCTAAGTAACTAAACGGGGTTACCCGATAAAAAATAAGAATTATAAGGAGTTGCTGTTATGGAACCAGTTTACAAAAGAATACTTCTCAAACTCAGTGGCGAGGCTCTCGCCGGCGACAAGACAATGGGTCTTGACTTTGATGTTATCAACACCTTTGGCAAAAGCATTAAGAAGTGCGTTGACGCAGGTGTAGAGGTCGGCATTGTTGTCGGTGGAGGAAACTACTGGAGAGGACGTTCAAGCGGCGCTATGGACAGGACAAGAGCTGACCATATCGGTATGCTTGCTACAATAATGAACGCTCTGGCAGTTGCTGACGGTCTTGAGAACTGCGGACTCGAGGTAAGAGTTCAGACATCTATCTCAATGCCTCAGGTGGCTGAGCCATACATCAGAAACAGAACCATGAGACACTTTGAAAAAGGCAGAGTCTGCATCTTCGGCGGCGGTACGGGTAACCCGTTCTTCTCTACCGATACAGCAGCTGCGCTCAGAGCTGCAGAGATAGAAGCTGATATATTCTTCAAGGCTACCATGGTTGATGGTGTTTATGATAAGGACCCGCACCTGTATCCTGATGCTGTTAAGTTTGATGAGCTGACATTCAATGATATACTTTCAAAAGGCTTGAAGGTAATGGATTCCACAGCAGCTGCTATGTGCCAGGACAACAAGATACCTATCCTCGTATTTGACCTTGGCAGACCTGATAATATATTTGATGCCTGCATGGGCAAGAAAATTGGAACGATCGTTAAATAATTGAAAAGGAGTTACCGATATGAAAGAACTTAAAGAAAAAGCTAAGAGCAAAATGGAAAAGTCCATTAACGTTATGCTTTCAGACTTTGCTGCTATCAGAGCAGGCAGAGCTAACCCTAACGTACTTGATAAAGTAAAGGTAGATTATTATGGAGCACCAACTCCTGTAAACCAGATGGCAGCTATTTCTGTTGCTGAGGCAAGAGTGCTTGTTATCACTCCCTGGGACAAGACAACTCTCAAGTCTATCGAAAAGGCTATCCAGGCTTCTGATATCGGCATCAATCCGCAGAACGACGGACAGGTTATCAGACTTACTTTCCCTCAGCTCACAGAGGACAGACGTAAGGAGATCGTTAAGGACGTTAAGAAGGGCGGAGAGGACACAAAGGTTGCTATCCGTTCTATCAGACGTGACGCTATGGAAAAGATCAAGGCTATGAAGAAGAACAGCGAGATCACCGAAGACGAGCAGAAGGACGGCGAGGAAGCTATCCAGAAGATGACCGACAAGTTCTGCAAGGAAGTTGACGAGCACGTTGCAGAAAAGGAAAAAGAGATCCTTTCTATCTGATAACTTGAACTAAGAGGTTTATGCTATGGCATTGTTCAATAAGTCTGCAAAGACTGATCTTTCAAACGTAAAGATACCCACACATGTCGGCGTTATAATGGACGGAAACGGCAGATGGGCTAAGAAACGTGGATTACCGAGAAAGTTCGGTCACCGTCAGGGTGCGCAGAATTTTCGTGCTATCACAAGGCACGCTAAGGAAGTCGGCGTTAAATATATAACGTTCTATGCGTTTTCAACAGAAAACTGGAAGCGTCCGCAGGAAGAGGTCGACGCTCTTATGGATCTGTTTGAGAAGTATCTTGACGAGCTTGATGATTTTCTCAAAGAGCATGTGCGTATCCGCTTTATCGGCGACCGCACAAAGCTCAGCGAGTCTTTGCAGCAGAAAATGCTCGATTCAGAGCGCAAGTCCAAGGACTATGACATAATGACGCTTTTGCTTGCTATCAATTACGGCGGCAGAGATGAAATTTGTCACAGCTGTAAGACGCTTGCGCAGCAGGTGAAAGAGGGCAAACTTGAGCCTGAGGACATTACTATGGATATGATCGAGCAGAACCTATACACACAGGACGTTCCGCCTGTCGATCTTGTTATAAGACCGAGCGGAGAACAAAGACTGTCTAACTTTATGATATGGCAGTGCGCTTATGCCGAGTTCTATTATTCGGATATACTCTGGCCTGATTTCAATAATTCGGAATTTGATAAGGCTATAAAGGCGTACAGCGACAGAAACAGAAGATTCGGAGGAGTTTAAATAATGGGCACTCGTATTAAATCAGCAGCCGTTGCGATTATCTTGGCGGTCATTATGCTGATACTGCACGACACGTTTGTTTTCAATCTTTGTATTGGATTTATTATTTGCGTGGCAATCTGGGAAATATTCAGAGCAACTGGCTATGCAAAGCATCAGAAGGTTGCAATAGCTTGCTATTCTTTTGTTGCACTTGACGCAATAATGCCTGCGCTGCACGCACATGGCTGGGTCACGTTCTTTAATTCCGAACTGTATTATCTGCTGTTCCTTATTGCTGTCTGCGTGCTGTATCTTATGGATCATAAGAACTTTACTTACACTGATTTCTTTGTAATGATAGGTGTTACTTCACTTTACAATTACTGTTTTTCAAAACTTACAAACATGGCGAGAGTTCCCGGCGGTGTTTTCCTGCTTCTTATCACTCTGTGTGCTGCATGGCTTGCGGACAGCGGTGCTTATTTTGCAGGAACATTCCTTGGAAAGACACATCTTTGCCCTGAGATCAGTCCCAAAAAGACTGTTGAGGGTCTCATCGGCGGCGTGGCTGCAAACGGTATAATCATGCTTATAATTTCTCTCGTTTACAGATACCTTTGCAAAGGATATCCTGTGCACTTTGTATGGATCGTTGTTGCAGGTATGATCTGTGCGGTAATTGGTCTTATAGGTGACCTCACAGCGTCGATAATCAAAAGACAGACAGGCATCAAGGATTACGGTAACATAATGCCTGGTCACGGCGGAGTTATGGACAGGTTTGACAGCGTTGTACTTGTTGCACCGTTCATGTTCTACCTGTACACACAGGGCTTGATATTTGCTTAAAACCAAAAACGTACTTTATTAGGGGCAGGCTTTTCGCTTACCCCTATGCGTATTTAAAAGGACATTGATATGAAAAAGATCACAATTCTCGGTTCTACGGGTTCAATTGGTACACAGGCTATTGAGATATGCGACAAGCACGGTCTTGAAATCGTCGCACTTGCGGCTAATTCAAATGTAAAGATGCTCGCAGAGCAGGCAAGATCACATAACGTCAAGACAGTTTGCATATACTGTGAAGACAAACGTGAGGAGCTTGAATCGCTGGTTGACAGTGATGTTAAGGTTCTCACCGGTATGGACGGACTTAAAGAAATTGCCTGTATGGACGGCGTGGACATAATGCTCAACAGTGTTGTTGGAATGGTCGGACTTGTGCCGACACTCACGGCAATTGAGCACGGCACAGACATTGCACTTGCAAACAAGGAAACTCTTGTTGCGGGCGGAAAGCTCGTTATTAACAGCGCAAAAGCCAAAGGCGTGAAGATATATCCTGTTGACAGTGAACACTCTGCTATTTTCCAGTGCTTGCAGGGCAACAAGAAAGAGCAGTTAAAGGGTATAATCCTCACAGCATCGGGTGGACCGTTCTATCAGAAAACAAAGAAAGACCTTGAAAATGTCGGTGTTGAGCAGGCGCTTGCGCACCCGAACTGGTCTATGGGCAGAAAGATAACGATTGACTCTGCAACGCTTATGAACAAGGGACTTGAATTCATTGAGGCTATCTGGCTGTTTGATTTAAAACCTGAACAGATAGAGATTGTTGTTCAGCGTGAGAGCGTTATCCATTCTGCTGTTGAGTATATGGACAACTCGGTTATCGCTCAGATGGGCGTTCCCGATATGAAGATACCTATACAGTATGCACTTTTGTATCCAAACAGGGTCGATTGCCCGACAAAGCATCTTTCGCTCGCAGATTACGGCACACTTTCGTTCGGCAGACCTGACTACGAGACGTTTGACTGTCTTACCGCCTGCATTAAGGCAATAAGCATAGGCGGAACAAAACCTGCAATTGTTAATGGTGCGAATGAAGCTGCTGTTGCGGCGTTCCTTGACGGAAAGATAAAGTTCCTGAGGATTGGTGAGCTTGTTACGCAGGCTCTTGAGAATATCAAAGAGAAAGAGATAACATGTGTACAGGACGTACTTGATGCTGATAAGGCTGCAAGAGATTATGTCCGTGCGCAAATAGAAGGTTAGAAAGGGATAATCAGTCTATGAAAACATTGGGGTCGATAGTCTTTGCCATTTTCATGTTTGAGTTTATCATTGTCATTCATGAGCTTGGTCACTTTATAGCTGCAAGACTCAACAAAGTAAAAGTCAACGAGTTTTCCGTTGGTATGGGTCCTGCTATCCTGAAAAAGAAAAAAGGCGACACGCTTTATGCGTGGAGGATAATACCATTTGGTGGATACTGCGCTATGGAAGGCGAAGACGGAAGCAGTGATGTTGATGGAGCATTCTGCAAAAAGAAGGTTTGGCGCAGAGTAACTATCGTTATTGCCGGCGTTGTGATGAATCTTATACTCGGATTCATCCTTCTTATCATAAACACGGCAACAAGCGGACCTTATGCGTCGACAACTATTTCGTATTTTGAAGAGGGTGCATCCTCTCACGAAACCGGTCTTGAACTTGGCGATAAGATAGTTAAGATCAACGGAATGCGCATATTTACAACTATGGATATGTCGTTTCAGTTCAAAAATGATGCTGACGGCGTCTTTGACATAGTTGTTGAGAGAGACGGCGAGCTGAAAGAACTCAAAGACGTTACTTTTAAGACTCAGGATAAGACTATGCACGTTGATTTCAAGGTGCTGCCTGTTGATCTGAATGTGGGAACGGTGCTTTCGCAGTCGCTGAAAACGGGAGTATCTGACGCAAGACTGATATTTATATCTCTTCGTGATCTTATCACGGGTAAGTATTCGCTTAGAGAATTGAGCGGACCTGTCGGCATTGTTGATACTATTGGTGATGTAGTTGATTCTGAGACAGACAAAGAAACGGGCAAGATCGACTGGTCAAGTCTTATAAACACGATGCTTTCGATATGTGCGTTCATAACGATAAACATAGGTATATTCAACCTTCTGCCGTTGCCTGCGCTTGACGGAGGACGACTTGTGTTCCTTATCATTGAGGGAATACGGCGAAAACCCGTCAAACCAGAGCACGAGGGGATGGTGCATTTCATTGGGCTTATAGCGCTGTTGGTGCTAATGGCGATAATAACGGTCAGCGACGTGCTGAAACTATTCTGACAATGGTGATTTGATATGAGAAAATGCAGACCGGTAAAAGTCGGCGGACTTACGCTCGACGGTAAAAAGATATATGTTCAGTCTATGCTGAGTGTTCCTTCAACTGACATTGAAGGTTCAGTCAAGCAGGCTGTGGAACTCGAAAAGGCAGGCTGTGAGATTATTAGGGCGGCGATTCCTGATTTGGAAGCGGTTAAGCTGATACCTGCAATAAAGCAGGCTGTGAAAATGCCGCTTGTTGCTGATATCCATTTTGATTACAAGCTTGCTATCGCATCTGCTGAGGCAGGCGTTGATGCAATACGTATAAATCCAGGCAATATCGGAGATATTGACAGGGTAAGAGCAGTTGTTGATATTTGTAAGGCTAAGGGACTGCCTATCAGAATTGGTGTAAATGGCGGCTCGCTTGAAAAGGACATTCTTGCTAAATACGGAAAGCCTTGCGCTGAGGCTTTGGTTGAAAGCGCTCTCGGGCACGTTAAAATCCTTGAAGAGTGTGATTTTGAGGATATAGTTATCTCTATCAAGTCTTCTGACGTTGAGACAATGATAAATGGTTACAGACTGCTTGCTGACAAATGCGATTATGCGCTGCATCTTGGCGTTACAGAGGCTGGCACGGAAAGAATGGGACTTATAAAGTCTGCTGTCGGCATCGGCTCTTTGCTTGTTGACGGCATTGGCGAAACGATAAGGGTATCGCTTACTGATGATCCTGTCAAAGAGATTTATGCGGCAAAGGATATTCTTAAAGCAGTCGGAAAGGGAAGCGGCATAAAAATCGTATCCTGTCCGACCTGCGGCAGAACGAGGATAGACCTTATTGGTCTTGCAAAGAATGTCGAAGAAATGACGAAAGATATTGACAAGAACATAACGGTTGCTGTTATGGGCTGCGTTGTGAACGGCATAGGCGAAGCAGGCGAAGCTGATGTTGGCATTGCTGGAGGTGACGGCTGTGTGGTATTGTTCAAGCACGGCAAAAAGCTTTGTAAGCTGCCTGAACAAGAGGCACTCAAAGCACTTATGAATGAGATAGATAAGTTATAAAAGGACATACGATGAATAACAATACATTTGAAAATCTGTTCTCACAGTTTGATGAACAGTTGCCCTCGGCTATTGCAACGGGCAGAATCTTAAAGATAATTTCAGGCAGCGATAATACAGAGCTACATTTTATCGCTTCCTTTGAAGAATATGTTAAATATGATGAGCTTGAACAGTTTTGCATCGCTATGAAAAAGCATCTTAGGGCTGCAAAGCTTACTGTTGAGTGTAAGTTCACCCCGGACAAGCTGTCTGCGGAGTATTTCCCGGAGATATTCAAGTTTTTTAAGGACAAGTTCCCGCTTGTAAACGGCTTTTTCAATAATGCTGATGTGGTGATTGAGCAAGACGAAGTAAAGGTTACGCTCAAAAACGGCGGTTATGCTTTGCTTGAAAGAAACGGCGTTTCAAGGGCGCTTTCTTCTCTTGTTGAGAATATGTTTTCGCGCAAAGTGAATTTCACGTTCGATGGAGTGCTTGAAACAGATCTGGAGGCTTATCAGAAACAGCAGGAAGATTTCCTTGCAAGTATGCCGCCTCCGATACCTCCTGCTCAGAATAATGCAGCACCTGCACCTAAGCAGGGTGCGCCCGCTAAAGCTGATGAGGGTATACAGTTCCGCAGCTGTACTGCAGACTTTACAAGACTGCATTTGCTTTGTGAAAATGCTGTCGTTCTCAAAGGCTCACCGATCGACTCTCAGACAAAGGTAACTGAAATGAAGGATATCCCTGCAGATTTCGAGGGTGATATTACCGTCTGGGGCGATGTGTTCAAGGTCGAGACCAGAGAGACAAAGAACGGTATGCTTATTGCATCACTGTTTATTACTGACTACACATCTTCTTTCTCTGTAAAAATGGTTGGTGTGCTCAAAGCTAACAAGTACAATCCATTTACAAAGGCAGTGCTTGAAGCTGTTCTAGGCAAGATGAAAGTTGGCAGCACTGTAATTATGTCAGGTAAGATTGAGGAAGATAGTTTTGATCATACTATCAATCTTGTACCGGCATCTATAATGCTTGTTAAGCGCGAACCGAAAAAGGATAAGAGCGAGCAGAAGCGTGTTGAACTGCATCTGCATACAAATATGTCTCAGCTTGATGCTCTCACACCGCCGTCTAAGCTCGTTAAGCGCGCCGCTGATTGGGGTCACAGAGCGGTCGCTATTACAGACCACGGTGTCGTTCAGGGATATACTGATGCAGGTAACGCCTGCAATGATATCAGAAAAGACAATCCTGATTTCAAGATAATTTACGGTGTAGAGAATTACGAAGTTAATAATGACGATTCTATCTTCGTTGGCTGGGACCAGAGAGAGCTTGACGGCGAGTTTATTGCTGTTGATATTTCTGTCAGCGGCAATGATATAAAAACTGCTCAGATCACGGGTATAACAGCTGCCAAGATAAAAAATCTTCAGGTTTGCGATAACTTTGAAATGCAGTTCGGTACAGAGCAGGCTGATATTTCAAATGCGCTTAAGAGCTTTACTGAGTTCTGCGGAACGGGTTCGATTCTTATTTTCTTTGATTCGAAGTCTTCGACTAGTGTTCTCGACAGGTATCTGAAGGAGAATGAGATAACATTCGGTTATTATCATGTGTCGCTTATGAAAATGAGCGAGCGCATGCTTGAAATTGACGAAATAAAGAATCTTGAACAGGTTGTATCTCACCCTGATAATGAGCAGCTCAGCGGGCAGGCCGCAGAGCTTATAGCAAACATCTTTGTTCATTATTGCAGCAAGCTGATCGCGCAGTATCCTTTGCTTGTGCTCAGGATAGATATGATAAACAGTCTTCTTGCAACAGAAAATGAAGATGTAATCAGAGGTATGCCGAGATATCACCAGATAATACTCGTGCGTAACAACACAGGTCTTAAAAACCTTTACAGACTTATTTCAGACTCTAATCTGAAATATTATAAAAAGAACCCAAGAATACCTAAGTCTCAGCTTGTTAAACACAGAGAGGGACTTATCGTAGGTTCTGCCTGCGAACAGGGTGAGCTGTTCAGGGCTATCGTTGCAGGCGAGCCGTGGGAGAAACTCAAGCAAATTGCTGCTTTCTATGATTACCTTGAGATACAGCCTATTGGCAATAATGAGTTTATGCTCAGAAAGAATGTCGTTCAGTCTATCGAGGGACTGAGGGATTTCAACAGAACTGTTTGCAAGCTTGGCGAAGAACTTGGCATACCTGTTTGTGCAACAGGTGACGTTCATTTTATGGACAAGTCTGATTCGCAGTTCAGAGCTATCATTATGGCTGCACAGGGCTTTACTGATGCAGATCAGCAGGCGCCTTTGTATTTCAAGACCACTGACGAGATGCTTGAAGAGTTTTCGTATCTTGGCGAGGACAAGGCATTTGAGGTCGTAGTTACTAATCCGAACAGGGTAGCGGATATGATTGACCCTGACCTGAAGGCTTTCCCGAATGGTACTTACACGCCGTTCATTGAGGGCGCGGTATATGAGCTTCAGGTCATCTGCTGGAGAAAGTGTCTCAGCGTTTACGGTGACTGTGATCCCGATGATATAGTTGTTCCGCCTGAAAAGGAGCTTAGCGAGGATCAGCTTTGTCATATAAGCGAATTCTACAAGGGTCATATACCTCCGATAGTTTTTGACAGGCTTGAAAGAGAGCTTGACTCTATCATAGAGCACGGTTTTGCTGTGCTGTACATGATCTCTCAGAAGCTTGTTGCATATTCTAACGAGAACGGCTATCAGGTAGGTTCGCGTGGATCTGTTGGTTCTTCTTTCGTTGCGTCTATGTCAGGTATCTCTGAGGTTAATCCGCTCGAGCCGCATTATGTCTGCCCGAAATGCAGACACAGCGAGTTCATCACTGATGGTTCTGTTGGTTCAGGCTTTGATCTGCCGCCGAAGAATTGTCCTGTCTGCGGCGAGGATATGGGACGTGACGGACACGATATCCCGTTTGAAACATTCCTTGGATTCCACGGTGATAAGGCTCCTGATATCGACCTTAACTTCTCGGGAGACGTTCAGGGTAAGGTGCATAAGTACACTGAGCAGCTGTTCGGTGAAGATCACGTATTCAAGGCTGGTACTATCGGTGCTATACAGGAAAACACGGCTTTCGGATATGTTATGAAATATCTTGATGAGCGTGGAAGAAGCCTGCCTAAAGCCGAGATTGAACGACTTAAGATGGGCTGTTGCGGTATCAAGAGAACGACTTCTCAGCACCCAGGCGGAATGGTCGTTATTCCAAGCGATTATGAAGTGTATGATTTTACACCTGTTCAGCACCCGGCTGAAAAAGTCGATTCGGACATGGTAACAACTCACTTCGATTTCCGTTCAATGCACGATACCATACTTAAACTTGACGAGCTCGGTCACGATGTGCCGACTATATACAAGTATCTTGAAAAATTCAGCGGAAAGGATATTACTAAGATCCCGATGTCCGATCCTGATGTTTACAGCCTGTTTACCTCGCCTCAGGCTCTCGGCGTTGAAAAAGAGGACATCTTCTGTCCAACGGGTACGCTGGGTATCCCTGAAATGGGAACTAAATTTGTTTGTCAGATGCTGCTTGATGCAAAGCCGAAGAATTTCTCTGACCTTTTGCAGATATCAGGTCTTTCACACGGTACTGACGTTTGGCTGGGAAACGCAAAGGACCTTATTGCAGCTGGTACTTGCGACATTTCCAATGTTATCGGTACTCGTGACAGTATCATGACATATCTTATTTATCATGGTGTTGATAAGAGCCTTTCTTTCAAGATTATGGAGATAACCCGTAAGGGTAAGGCACCAAAGCTGCTGACTGAGGAAATGAAAGATGAAATGAGAGCACATGATGTTCCTGAATGGTACATTGAGAGCTGTCTTAAAATCAAGTACATGTTCCCGAAAGCTCACGCTGCGGCATATGTTACGGCGGCTATCAGACTTTGCTGGTTCAAGGTGCATGACCCGCTGACGTTTTATGCTTCTATCTTTACGGTAAGAGGCGAAGATTTCGATGCTGGTATCGTTATGAACGGTATGTATTTTGTCAGAAACAAGATACAGGAGATCGAGAACAAGCCTAAGAACGAGAAAACCAAAAAAGATGAAGATGTTTGCGATACGCTTATGCTTGTAAATGAGATGCTTTCGAGAGGATATGAGTTCCTTCCGGTTGATATTTATAAATCTCATGCATTTATGTATCAGATCGAGGATGGTAAGCTCAGACTGCCATTCTGTTCTCTCAACGGCGTAGGAGAGAATGCTGCCAAGCTGATCTATGAAAAGGCTCACGATACAGGGTTTATCTCAGTTGAGGAGTTCCAGCAGCAGAGCGGCGTTCCGAAGTCTGTCGTTGAAACGCTTGACAGAAACGGCGCATTCGGTGATCTGCCTAAGCAGAATCAGCTCACACTGTTCTGAGACGTTTTAAAATAGTTTACAAAATTTCACCTCTGTTTTTGTGCAAAACTACTTGACAGGGGTGGAATGTTGTGTTACAATAATTTAAGTTAATAGCATACTACTATGTTATCACTTTACTACGATAAAGCAAAGGAATGAGGATCAGATGAAAAGGAACGATCTAATCACCCCCGAAGGCACAAGGGATCTGCTTTTTGATGAATGTCTTGCAAGACGTGAGGCAGAACAAAAGCTCAATACACTCTTTACAGGTCTTGGTTACAGCGAAGTCGTTACCCCTGGTATCGAGTTCTATGACCTGTTCAGCTCCAGCACACGACATTTCAGACAGGAGAATATGTATAAGCTCTTTGATTCAAAGGGCAGAATAATCGTTATGCGTCCTGATTCGACGATACCTATTGCAAGACTTGCAGCGTCACGTCTTAAAGACGCAAAGTTCCCGCTCAGATTGTTCTATAATCAGAGTGTTTATGAGAACAACGCGCTTTTAAAAGGCAGATCTGATGAAGTTGTACAGGCTGGCATTGAGCTGCTTGGCGGTGAAAACAGAAAGAAAGCTGATTTTGAGGTTCTGAGTACGGCACTTGAAGCTCTTGCCGGTTTTGATGCTGACAATTTCAGACTTGAGATAGGTCATATCGGATATTTCAAGGAGCTTATGGACAAGCTTGATGCTGATGACGGCGTTAAGGAAGAGATCAGATCGCTTATTTCTTCTAAGAATTATCCGGTTCTCAACGACCTGCTTGATGAGGTCGGCGACAGCAAGATAACAAAGGCTCTCAAGCAGCTCCCGAGACTTTTCGGCGGCGTTGATGTGCTTGATAAGGCAGCTGAGCTTTATACAAATGATTATATCACTCATATACTCGATAGCCTGCGTGAAGTTATAACAAGACTTTCTGCGCTTGGCTATGAGGGCAAGATCTCTCTTGATCTTGGTATAGTAAGTCAGACTGATTATTACACGGGTATCGTTTTCAGAGGCTATCTTTCCAACATAGGCGAGGCTGTTCTTAAGGGCGGCAGATATGATAATCTTGTTGGTGAGTTTGGCAGAGAGTGCAATGCAGTCGGTTTTGGTGTAAACGTTGACAGCGCTGCAAAGCATATGATGCTGCAGGGCACGAATGCTTCGGGCGAGAATGCTGAAGTACTTGTGTTTGGCGAGAACGGTTTTGAGGTCGAGGCAATGGCTTATGTTCATAAGCTCGTAAAGCAGGGCGTCAAGGCTGAAAATTCACTTTTTGATACGCTCGATGAGAGCAAGGCTTATGCCAAGGAGAACGGCATAGCAAAGCTTGTTGTTATAAACGATAAGGTAAACGAGATTTCTTTGTAAGAGCACGGAGGTAGCTAAAAATGAATAAACCGCTTAGAATTGCTCTCACAAAGGGCAGACTTGAAAAAGATACAGTCGGACTGCTTGAAAAGTTCGGCTATGATTGTACATCAATAAGAGAAAAGGGCAGAAAGCTGATTCTTTCTGTACCGGATGGTAATCTTGAAGTTGTACTTGCAAAGGCAAATGACGTTATAACTTACGTCGAGCACGGCGTGTGTGATATGGGCGTTGTCGGCAAGGACACGTTAATGGAAATGCAGGGCAAGTGCTTTGAGCTTGTTGATCTCGGCTTTGGCAGATGCAAATTTGCACTCGCTACGAAAAAAGGCTATGATTTCTATGCTGGCTACAACGTTAAGACTATTGCTACAAAGTATCCTAACATCACGAGAAAATTCTTTGAAAGCAAGGATATGGACGTTGATATCGTAAAGATCGAAGGCTCTGTTGAGCTTGCTCCGCTGCTTGAACTTGCAGACGGAATCGTTGATATTGTTGAGACTGGTACAACTCTCAAAGAAAATGGTCTTGAGGTAATCGAGGACGTTTGTCCTATCTCGGCAAGACTTATCGTTAATATGGTAAGTATGAAGCTGAGACAGAAAGAGATAGAGAGTTTTGTTGAACTTGTCGAGAAAAATCTCGGTTGATAAAAGGAGAGATAGAATTGTTTGATTTTATCACAAATGATGCGTTTGATTCTATCGCTGATAGCGCTTTTAAAGGGTGTATCATTGGCTTGATCGTTGGTGTGTTGATTGCTGTTGTTAAGGCTGTAAGCAAGAAACAGAATTCCAATGATGAACAAATAGTTGCTATGCTTGGAGAAGATGTCAAAAGATATCTGATGACTACACCGATGCAGCCTGTTAACGGTTTGCCGAATGCTGCAGCTGTTGCAGGATATATACATAGCGTAGTAAAACAGAATCAGCAGTTCGTATGGTTCAAGGTTATGTACTATAATCAGTATTTCCCAACCTTGAGAGACAGAATAATCAGTTGTGACGTTAAGGTAACTATCGCTGAAGCACAGGCGCGCGGTCTTAATGTCAACTGTGCTGCTACGCTTCTGTTCAACCAGGATAACGCCCCGCAGTTTATTTAAAATCGGAGGAGATTAAAATGTCACTTATCAGAAAGATATATGTAAACGGAAAAGATGAAGTTGAGTTTTTCAAGCAGCTTGAAAAACGCAACGGCGAGACCAACAAAGAGATCACTGCCGTTGTAAGTGAGATACTTGAAAACGTAAAGGAAAACGGTGATAAAGCTGTCAAGGATTATACCGTAAAGTTTGACGGCAAGCTCCCGCAGTATTATGAAGTTCCGAGAGATGTTATAAATGATGCTCTCACTGATGCAGATCAGCAGCTCGTTGAATCTCTTCTCAACTGCATCGAGAATATAACTGATTTCCACCAGAGACAGAAAGCACAGAGCTTTGTTAACTGCACAGAGGACGGCTGTGTGCTTGGTCAGAAGGTAAGAGGTCTTGAAAAGGTTGGTCTGTATGTACCGGGCGGTACGGCTGCTTACCCATCAAGTGTGCTTATGAACGCTATCCCTGCAAAGATCGCAGGTGTTAAGGAAATAACAATGGTTACTCCGCCTCTCAAAGACGGTACACCTAACAAGGATATCCTCGTTGCTGCTGCACTTTGCGGTGTTGACAGAGTATTCCTCGCAGGTGGTGCACAAGCTATCGCAGCTCTTGCTTACGGCACAGAGGAGATGCCAAAGGTAGACAAGATCGTAGGACCTGGCAACATCTACGTTGCGACTGCAAAGAAACTGCTTTACGGAACTGTTGATATTGATATGTTTGCAGGTCCGAGCGAGATACTCGTTATGGCAGATGAAACTGCAGATCCGAGATATATTGCCGCTGACCTTATGTCACAGGCTGAGCACGACAAGCTTGCATCTTCTATCCTTGTAACAACAAGTGAGAAGATCGCAAATGAGACAATAACTGAAGTTGAAAAGCAGATGCAGACTCTTGAAAGAAAAGACATCATCAAGTATTCCCTTGAGAACTATGGTGCAATAATCATCTGCAATACAAAGGACGAGGCTTGCGAAATGGCAAACAGGTTCTCACCCGAGCACCTTGAGGTTCTGTTTGAGAACCCGATGGAGTATGTCGGCAGGCTTGACAATGCAGGTTCTATCTTCCTCGGTCAATATGCTCCGGAGCCGCTTGGCGACTACTATGCAGGTCCAAATCACGTTCTTCCTACAAGCGGTACAGCAAGATTCTTCTCGCCGCTTTCTGTAACAAGTTTTGAAAAGCGCTCAAGCTTTATTTACTACACTCGTGAGGCTCTTGAAAAGGGCAAGGACGACATTATCTATGTTGCTGAAAAGGAAGGCTTGACAGCACACGCTAATTCTATAAAGGTAAGATTCTGATAAAAACTAAACAGGCAGGTGTTTGAAAATGAGAACAGCTAAGATCGAAAGAAAAACTAAGGAAACTGATATCACACTCTCTGTTGACCTTGACGGTAAGGGACAGGTATCCATTGACACGGGCATAGGCTTTTTTGACCACATGCTTACAGCTCTTGCTGTTCACAGCGGAGTTGATATGACCGTTAAGTGCAATGGCGACCTGAATGTTGATGGACATCACAGCGTTGAGGATATCGGCATATGTCTCGGCAAAGCTTTTGCAGAGGCTATTGGCGATAAGTCGGGTATTGCCCGTTACGGCTCTGCATATGTTCCGATGGACGAGTCACTTGCGTTCTGTTCTCTCGACATCAGCGGAAGAGCTTTCCTCGTTTTCAACGCAAACTTTTCTGATGACAGGATAGGCGAGTTCGATACTTGTCTTACAGAGGAGTTTTTCAGAGCATTTGCATTTAATGCAGGTATTACCCTGCACATCAGACAGGAATACGGAAAGAATGATCACCACATCTGCGAGGCTATCTTCAAAGCTGTTGCACACGCTTTGAAGCAGGCTCTAGCATCTAACGGCGGCGGTGTTTTATCAACAAAAGGAGTTCTCTGATGATCGCTATAATTGATTACGGTGCAGGCAATATATTCTCGGTAAAGAATGCTCTTGACCACCTCGGTATCGAGAGCGAGCTGACTAACGATAAGAGCAAGCTCGAACAGGCTGATGCACTTATTCTGCCAGGTGTTGGCGCTTTCCCTGCAGCTATGCAGAAACTCAATGAAAGCGGACTTGTAGAAACAATAATAGAACAGTCACAGAAAAAGCCTTTTCTTGGAATTTGCCTTGGAATGCAGCTTTTGTTTGAAAAGAGCTTTGAGTTCGGTGAGCAGGAAGGTCTTTCGCTTATCAAGGGTTATGTTGATAAGATAGAAGAACCCGACCTTGTTATCCCGCACATGGGTTGGAACAAGCTCGAATATAATGGCGAGTGCAAGCTGCTTGAAGGCCTTGGTGACAATGAGTATGTGTATTTCGTACATAGTTACAAAGCTTTCTGCGGCGATGAAAACTTGTTTGCATACTGCGAGTACGGTCACAAAGTACCTGCTGTTGTGGGTGACGGAAAGTATGTTTACGGCTGTCAGTTTCACCCTGAAAAGAGCGGCAAGACCGGCTTGAAGATACTTGAGAACTTTGCAAAACTGCGTTAGGAGGCAGACGATATGCTTGCTAAAAGAATAATTCCCTGTCTTGACGTGCGTGACGGCAAGGTCGTTAAGGGTGTAAACTTTGAAGGAATAAAAGAAGTCGGTGATCCTGTTGAGTGTGCCTATGAGTATAATCTGCAGGGCGCAGACGAGATAGTATTTTATGATATTACTGCATCTCACGAGGGCAGGGGAGTTATCCTTGATGTCGTGAGAGAAACTGCTAAAAAAGTATTTGTTCCGCTGACCGTTGGCGGCGGTATCGCAACAGTTGATGATATCCGTGACACTCTTCGCGCAGGTGCGGATAAGATTTCTGTGAATTCGCAGGCTGTCAAGAACCCGCAGCTGATAAAAGACGGTGCTGACATCTTCGGCAGTCAGTGTATCTGTGTCGGTGTTGATGCCAAAGCTGTAAGTCCAAATAAATGGACAGTTTATATCAACGGCGGAAGAATAGACATGCAGATAGACCTTATTGATTGGGTCAAGAAGTGTGAACAGCTGGGCGCTGGTGAGATCTGTCTGAACTCTATTGACACTGATGGCGTTCGTGGTGGTTTTGACATACCGATGCTCAAAGCTGTTGTTGATGCAGTCAAGATACCTGTCATTGCTTCGGGCGGTGCAGGAAAGCTTGGAGATTTCGCAGATGCATTTATAAAGACAGACTGCTCTGCTGCACTTGCTGCAAGCCTGTTCCATTTTAAAGAGCTTACAGTCGGACAGGTCAAGGATGACTGCCGCAGTAAAGGAATAATAGTAAGATAGACAAAAACAAAAGGGGAGAACAATATGCATTTTACATCGGAGTATGCTGATGTTCGTTTTTGGGAAGAAAAGAACAAGGTACTGCTTACCTGGAAAAAGGAAGCAAAGTTCGATAACTATCGTAATCCAACTACAGCAGCGCTGGAACTTTTGCGTGAGCATAACTGCGATTTTGTAATTGACGCACGCAACGGTTTTGAAGACGAAAAAGCAGACGTTGAATGGGGCTTTTCGTTCCTGCTGCCGGAAATTGCAAAGACTGGCTGCAAAACTGTTTGGTTCATTATGACTCAGGTCAATGAGGATACTATCGGCGAGGAAATGGATATGTGGACAGCAGAGTTCCTCAAATACTTTGCTGTAAGAAAAGTGGACGACCCTGAAAAGATAGTTTGAAGGGGTGAACAGAATGATTGAGTATAAGGACATACATGATTTTACAGAAGATCAGCTTGAAAGACTATTCCTTTCTGTTGACTGGTCATCGGGTCATTACCCTGATAAGCTTGTAACTGCGATGAAAAACTATGAGACTGTTTATTCTGCTTGGGACGGAGATAAGCTTGTCGGAATGATATGCACTATGGATGACGGTATAATGACGGCGTATATCCATTATCTTCTTGTTGATCCCGATTATCACGGACAGACTATCGGCAGGACTCTGGTGGAGATGACCAAGGAGAAGTACAAGGATTATCTGAGGGTAGTTCTTATTTCATACAAAAAAGAAGCGCATTTCTATAAGAAATGCGGATTTGAGTGTGAGAGTGAATCTCAGCCGATGCAGATAACTACACTATGGACATAAAGGAGACCAAAATAGTATGAGTAATATCAAAATTGACATCAATGACCTTGATAAATATTTCGTGAAGAGTGAACTTATTCCTGCGATATGCTTTGAGGCAGAAACAAAAACAGTTCTTATGCTGGCTTATATGAACAAGGAGAGCCTTAGAAAGACTCTCGAAACAGGTTACACTTGGTTTTGGAGCCGTTCAAGGCAGGAATACTGGAACAAGGGAGCTACGAGCGGTCATATTCAGAAGGTGGTAAGCATCTATTCAGACTGTGATGATGATACTTTGCTTATAAATGTCAAGCAGACAGGTGCTGCTTGTCATACAGGCGCATACAGCTGCTTTTTCAATGAGATGTACAATGAGGAGGAAAAATAAATGACAGTTTATCAGGAAATATTTGAGGTGCTCAAACAGAGAAAGATCGACAATGACAATGGAAATGCTCCAGAAAAGTCATATACCTGCTATCTTTATCAGCAGGGTGTTGATAAGATCTGCAAAAAGGTCGGCGAGGAAGCTGCCGAGACTATTATCGCAGCTAAAAATGGTGATAATGATGAGCTTAAGAACGAGATCAACGATCTTATCTATCACATAATGGTGCTTTGTGCTAATCAGGGACTTGATTGGAGCGAGATCGAAAAGGTTCTTGAAGAAAGAAACGAAAAGATAGGCAATCTCAAGACTTTCCATACCACAGATAAGAATACCTAACATACTTAAAAGAGCGGAAAAACTGTCCGCTCTTATTTTTTTTGAACGCAGATATTGCACATAATCAGTCCCGCCTGAATAAGATGTAGGGAAGTAAAAAATGCTTCTAACATATTATTTTCAGGAGGATTTGACTATGAGTGATTCCGTAAAACAGAACACGTATAACGATGCTGTCTGTGTTGAAGCGATGAGAGTGTTCGATTCCTGTTCCTCGCAGGATTGCCTTGAAGATCTGCTTGTTAACGTTGACACGGCGACGCAGACGCTTCTGAACAATGCGAGCCATGTCAAGATACCTTGCGCAGAGGTAATTGATGCAACGTTTACAGTTGACGCTGTGCCTTTCAACAAGGGTTTCTATTCTGTGGACATAACCTATACCTACAGTCTTGAAATGGAGATAACTTCGTGTGATGAGGGAGCGGCGGTCAGTGAAGCGGTAGGTTCGTGCAGATTCAACAAGAAAGTTATCCTGTTTGGCAGCGAGGGCAACACAAAGTCGTTCAGGTCTGATGAAACGACCACACCTGTTATAAACGGTTGCAGCTGCTGTTCGACACTGCCCGTTGCCTCGATAACTGCTGTAGACCCTCTTGTACTCGGAACGAAATTCATATGCAATCCGTGTCAGCCTGTAACTACCTGCGGTTATGATTGCAATGATGGATTGAGTTGTCAGGAAGATCAGCCGTTTGACCCGACAAACAAACAGGTGCTGGTAACGCTTGGTCAGTTCTCCATTATAAAGCTCGAAAGACCTGTCTCAGTGCTTGTTCCTGTTTATGATTACTGTATTCCGCTTAAAGAATGCTCAAGCAACACTGATTCGCCTTGTGAGGTATTTGAAAAGATCGCATTCCCGACAGATGAGTTCTTCCCTAAAGGACTTGAGACTGACAGCGATAATGATAATAACGGCAATAACTGCTGAAACTTGCGATATTGCGCTGCGGGATCGTCCGCGGCGCTTTTTTCGTGTTTTGTGTTGACAAAAATGTCGAAAAGTTATATAATAAAATAGTATTGTTATGTCCTGATAATGACTGGAAATGAGGAAGATAAATGGCACATGATGCTTCAAAAAAGGAATATGCAAAACAGCAGCTTGTCCAGTTTTCTGCTCAGTTTTCCGAGAATTTTGGGAAATCTCCGCTTGCTTTTGTTCACTCGTTCGGCTGTCAGCAGAACGTCAGTGATGGCGAAAAGATAAAAGGTCAGCTTTCTGATATCGGATTCGGTTTTACCGACGATTATCAGCAGGCCCAGCTTATTCTTTTCAACACATGCGCTGTCAGAGAGAACGCTGAGGATAAAGTATTTGGCACTCTAGGTGACCTGAAGCATTTCAAAGAGCAGAATCCTGATACAGTCATTGCTGTATGCGGCTGTATGGCGCAGCAAAAGCACGTTGCTGAAAAGATAAAGTCAACATACAGGCAGGTCGATCTGGTATTCGGCACTTTTGCTTACAATGAGTTTTATCAGATGCTTTGGGAAGTGATCTCAAAGCGCACACGCATCTTTGAGATAACCGAAAATATGACTGATATAAGCGAAGATTTCAGACAGGTCAGAGATGATAAGCTAAGAGCTTTTGTGCCGATAATGTATGGCTGCAATAATTTCTGCACCTACTGCATTGTTCCGTATGTGCGAGGCAGAGAAAGAAGCAGAAAACCAGAGGCAGTTATTTCAGAGGTAACGGCGCTTGTCGAGAATGGATATAAAGAGATCACGCTCCTTGGTCAGAATGTTAATTCGTACAGCTACGGCTTCGCTCAATTGCTCAGAGAGCTTGATAAGATACCGGGAAAATTCCGTATAAGGTTCATGTCAAGCCACCCGAAAGATGCTTCCAAGGAGCTTATAGATACGATACTTGAAAGTGAAAAAGTCTGCAAGTGTCTGCATCTTCCTGTTCAGGCTGGCTGCAACAGGATATTAAAGGCAATGAACAGGCGCTATACAAAAGAGCAGTATCTGGACATAATAAACTATGCAAGACAAAATGCACCTGATTTTTCGTTTTCGACCGATCTTATTGTTGGATTCCCCGGAGAGACATATGAGGAGTTCTGCGAGACCAAAGAACTTATAAAACAGGTGAAATATGATAATATCTATTCGTTTGTATATTCTCGCCGCAGCGGGACAAAAGCAGCTGAGATGGAGGACAATATCAGCGACAAGCAAAAAGGTTTGTGGCTGAGAGAGCTTCTGCTTGAGCAGCGCGAGGTTTCGTCACGGTGGCTTGCACGTTTTGTAGGCAAGACTGTGGAGGTTCTTGCTGAGGGCGAGGGCAGAACTGGTGATGGTTACCTTACCGGAAAAACAGACGAGGGAATTATCGTTGAATTTAAGGCTGATAAAAAACTTATTGGTGAATTCGTACAAGTCAGCATTACAAAGGCTATGAACTGGGCTTTGGCTGGTGAGCTTGTTGAAGATAAATAATTATTGTAAGGAGAGTTTAAAATGACAGTTATCGAACAGACAAGAGAACTCGGAAAGGCACTGCAGCAGGACGAGAGATACAAGAGGTATATCAAGGCTTGCGAAGTAAACGATACCGATACAGAGGTACAGAAGGCAATAGGCGATTTCAACCTTAAAAGAGCTGAGCTTAGCAAGGAAATGAAAGAGCCTTCCAAGAACGCAGACAGACTCACTGAGCTTGACAAGGAAATCAGAGAGATGTATGACGAGATAATGGCTATGCCTAAGATGGTAGAGTTTAACGAGGCTAAGGCTGATATGGACAAGCTGCTTGATTCTATCAACTATATCGTTTCTATGGCTGCAAACGGCGAAGACCCTGCAACTTGTCCGGAAGAGGCACCTCATGCTTGCAGCGGAAGCTGCAGCACCTGTGGTGGATGCCACTGATTTTGACTATTTTCTGACGGAACGGAGTGAGACAAGTGCTTTTTAAGGATGTTGATGTATCAAAGCTTTCGCCTATGATGCAGCAGTATTTTGAGGTAAAGAAAAACTATAAGAATCATATCCTGTTTTACAGGCTTGGTGACTTTTATGAGATGTTCTTTGATGACGCGATCACTGCGTCAAGAGAGCTTGAACTCACTCTTACCGGCAGAGACTGCGGACTGAAAGAGCGTGCGCCGATGTGCGGCGTACCTCATCATGCCTGCGACCTTTATATCAAAAAGCTCATTGATAAAGGCTTTATGGTCGCTATCTGTGAGCAGACAATGGACCCTTCGCAGTGCAAGGGCATTGTTCCGAGAGAGGTCATCAGAGTTGTGACCCCGGGAACGCTTATTGAAAGCAGTATGCTTGACGAAACTTCAAACAATTACATATGCTCATTCTATACGCAGGACAAGGAGAGTGCTCTTTGCTTTGCTGATATTTCAACGGGCGATGTGCATCTGTTTGAGTTTTCGGGAAAACAAATGACAAATGAGGCTATCAATGAGCTTTCAAGGTTTGAGCCGTCAGAGGTGCTCATCAACGATGCCTTTTTGTCCGATAAGGAACTATCTAAATTTATCCGTGAAAAGCTAAAGACTTCCGTTCAGCTTCTTGAAGAAATGGAGTTCTCGGTTAAATATCACACAGAGGATGTTTTGAAGCAGTTCTCTGTGAATAGTCTTTCGGAACTCGGTATTGACGCTGAAAAGGTAAGTGCTAAAGCTGTTTGCGGACTTTTTGCGTATATTCATCAGACGCAGATGGCTCTTGTCGGTAGATTCTCTAAGATAACAAGGCACGATGTTGACCCTGTTATGACTATCGGTTTCACGGCGAGAAGAAATCTTGAACTGACTGAAACATTGCGCAACAAGGAGAGAAAAGGCTCACTGTTGTGGGTGATTGACTCCACAAAGACATCAATGGGCAAGAGAATGCTCAAAACCTGGCTTGAACAGCCGCTTATAAACCCTGCAAAAATCATTGCGAGGCTCAATGCAGTTGAACAGTTTGTGGAGAATCCTGTTCTGCTGGGCGAGATAAAGGAAGTCCTTAATGGTGTTTACGACCTTGAAAGACTTATGACAAGGGTAATGTATAAGACTGCTTCACCGAGAGACTTGAAATCGCTGTCGCTTACTGCGCTGAAACTGCCTACGCTGAAAGAACTGCTCTGTCAGTTCGATGCAAAGCTTATCAGCGAGTGCGAAAGCAGGATATCTACACTTGAAGCTGTATCTAACCTTATCGAGAATGCTATCGTTGATGAGCCGCCTGTTAATGTGAAAGACGGCGGAGTTATCAAGGACGGATTCAACGAACAGCTCGACGGACTTAGAAATATCCGTTCGGGAGGAAAAGAGATAATCGAGGATATCTGTGAACGTGAAAAGGAAAAGACAGGTATCAAGAATCTCAAAATCGGATACAACCGTGTATTCGGTTATTATATCGAGGTAACAAAGTCGTTCTATGACCTTGTTCCACAAACTTATATAAGAAAACAGACGCTTGCGAACTGTGAGAGATTTATCACTGAGGAGCTTAAAGTGGCAGAAAACACCATACTCGGTGCGAGCGACAAGATAATCACTCTCGAACAGGATATCTTCACCGAGATAAGAGAGTTTGTCGCTACTCAGCTTCGTCTTGTTCAGGAAACTGCTTCGGCAGTTGCTGAGATAGATGTGCTTTGTTCGTTTGCGAGTGTTGCGATAAATAACAACTATACCAAACCTGAGATAGCTATCGACGGCATTATTGACATCAAAAACGGCAGACACCCTGTTGTTGAACTGATGCAGAAGGACGAGATGTTCGTCCCGAACAATACATATCTTGACCTGACCAGCAACAGAATGGCTGTTATCACGGGTCCTAACATGTCTGGTAAATCTACGTATATGCGTCAGGTAGCACTTATTACGCTTATGGCGCAGATAGGCTGCTTTGTGCCTGCTGATTATGCAAAGATATCGGTCGTTGACCAGATATTCACCAGAATCGGTGCGTCTGACGATCTTACTGCAGGTCAGTCAACATTCATGGTAGAAATGGCTGAGGTTGCAGATATAGTTAAGCACGCAACAAAGAACAGCCTTGTCATTCTTGATGAGGTTGGTCGTGGAACATCCACGTTTGACGGTATCTCCATTGCAAGAGCGGTTTCTGAATATATATCAACATCTCGCTCGCTGGGTTGCAAGACTTTGTTTGCAACTCACTATCACGAGCTTATCTGTCTTGAGAGTGAGCTTGTTGGTGTCAGAAACTTCTCCGTTGCTGTTAAGAGACAGGGAGATACTATAAAGTTCCTGCGTAAGATAGTTCCAGGCGGAGTAGACGAGAGCTACGGTATTGAAGTTGCAAAGCTTGCAGGTCTGCCTGACAAGATAATCAAGAGAGCTAAATCTCTGCTTTGCGAGCTTGAAGAAGAGAATCGCAAGGCGAGAGCGGCTGTCGAAAAGGTCGACGCTGAACAGGTATCGTTTGAAAAAATCAACGATTCGATCGTTGTCGATAGATTGAGGAAAACCAATATTGATGAGCTGTCTGATGATGAGCTTCGTGGCTTTATTAAGGAGCTTACGACTTATCTCTAAGACTTAGAAAGGAAAGAAAATGTCCGAGATCAAAGTTCTCAGCAAGGAGGTATCCGAGCTTATCGCCGCAGGTGAAGTAATTGACAGACCTGCCTCGGTAGTTAAGGAACTGCTTGAAAACGCTGTTGATGCAGGCGCAAATGTAATTACGGTCGAGATCAAAAACGGAGGCAGAACATATCTGCGTGTTACCGATAACGGCAAGGGTATTTCCGCTGAGGATCTGCCGACAGCTTTTTTGCGTCACGCAACGAGCAAGATAGCTGATAAGGACGATCTTGAAAAGATACTCACACTTGGCTTCAGAGGTGAGGCGCTTGCGTCTATATGTGCAGTTGCTCGTGTCAACGTGCTGACAAAACGCGCTGGTGATGAATTGGGAACGCACTATGAGATAGAGGGCGGAGAAGAAAAGGTCAATGAGCAGAGTGGTTGTCCTGATGGTACAACATTTGTTGTCAGGGATTTATTCTATAATGTGCCTGCAAGGCTGAAATTTCTAAAAAAAGATACCACAGAAGGCAATTATGTTGCTGAGATAGTGACAAAGCTCACGCTTTCTCACCCTGAGATTTCTTTTAAGTTTATCAGGGACAATAAAGTCGAACTGTTGTCAGCTGGTGATGGCAAGACATACTCTGCCGTTTATTCTGTGTTCGGCAGGGAATTTGCATCTTCTCTTGTTCCTGTAGATTACACATGGAAAGGCATTCACATCGGCGGTTTTACTGTAAGACCTCTTGAATCGAAGTCAAACAGGAAATTTCAGAATTTCTTTGTCAATAGCAGATATATCAAATCGCTTGCGTGCTCGTGCGCACTGGAAGACGCTTACCGCAATCAGATAATGGTCGGTAAGTTCCCTGCATGTGTGCTTTATATTGACATTGCTCCTGATACGATTGATGTTAACGTTCACCCGACTAAGATTCAGGTGAGGTTTTCTAACGAAAGCCTTATGCACGAGGCAGTTTATTATGCTGTTAAGGACGCTCTGTTCAAGAATGATAAGCCCAACGAGATAAAATTTGAGAGCAAGCGTAATTTCACTGACAAGGATCTTTACAGCGTTGCACCAGACCCAGGTGTTCAGATGAAATTTGCAGAGCCTGCGCCTGTAAGTCAGCCAGCGCCGCCTGTTCAGCCAGTTGTTCCAGTTCAGCCACTGCAGAATAGCTTTCTTCCAAAGCCTGAACCAGTAAATGAAAGCGTCAAGAGCATACCTGAGACACATTATACACAGGCAGTTTCTCAGCCTGCTGCTACTGCTACGGTTCAGCCTATAACGCAGGAGCCTGTTGTTAAACCGCAGAGCAGATTGACTGTTGAAGAGGTCAACAGAATAGTCAGCGAGATACCGCTGCCCAAAGATGAAGATGACGGCAAGTTTAAGTATATTGCCAATCAGAGCTTTGAAAAGAAACAGGAGCAGCCTGTTGTAGTTGAGGATCATGCTGAAAAGCCGAGACCCATTGTGGTCGGTGAGTTGTTCAGGACATTTGTTGTTGCGCAGTGCGGCGATGAAATGATTCTTATGGACAAGCATGCTGCTCACGAGAGATACATTTTTGAAAGAATAAAGGACGATAAGAATCAGCTTGATCCGCAGATGCTGCTTGAGCCTGTTATGGTCGTTCTTGCTTATGATGAGTATGATGCTCTTTCGCAGAATGTCGAAAAGGTCAGGGAACTTGGCTTTGAAATAGAACCTGATGTTGCACCGACCATTGCTGTAAAGGGCGTGCCAATAATTCTCGGAGACGAGAATCCCAGCGAGGTCATAAGCGATCTTGCCAAGAATTTTATTGCAAATAAACTTGATCCGCAGATAGAGCTGTTTGATGACCTTTATCATTCGCTTGCCTGCAAGGCAGCGATAAAGGCTCATGATAAGTCGAGCATAGTTGAGCTTCAGGCTTTGCTTGACAAGGTTTATGACAACGATGATATCAGGTATTGTCCTCACGGAAGACCTGTTATGATCAAACTCACAAAAAGAGAGATAGAAAAGCAGTTCAAACGTATAGTCTGAAATGAAAGGCAGGTGTCGGATGGTGGATAAAATACCTTTGTTAGTAATTTGCGGTCCGACAGCTTCAGGAAAAACAGCGGTCGCTGTTGAACTTGCCAAGAAGTACAATGGGGAAGTCGTTTCTGCCGATTCTATGCAGATATATAAAGGACTGAGTATTTCGACTGCTAAACCTGATAAGCAGGAGATGCAGGGGATTCCTCACCACCTGATTGACTTTCTTGAACCTGATCAGGCGTTTTCTGTTGCAGACTATGTACAGAAAGCGGGCGAGATAATCGCAGATATATATTCAAGAAAGAAACTGCCGATACTTTGCGGAGGCACGGGTCTGTATATATCTTCACTGGTGGAAAATGTAAAGTTTGATGATACGGGCAGCGATGAAACGATCCGTAAAAGGCTTTCTGATGAAGCGGCGGCTAAGGGAAATCACTATCTGTGGGAAAAACTTGCAGAGGTCGACCCTGAGACTGCTGAAAAAGTGCACGAAAACAACTTGCCAAGAGTTATAAGGGCACTTGAAGTCTATGAGATAACAGGTGTCAAGCTCTCTGAGCATAAGATAAACAGCAGACGTGAGGCATCGCCTTATGATGCGTGCATTATCGGGCTGACTTGTGCTGACAGGGATAAACTCTATGACAAGATCAACTGCCGCGTAGATTTAATGGTCGAAAACGGGCTGGTTGAGGAATGCAGAGCTGTTTATGAGAGCGGTGAGCTTAAAACGGCTTTCCAGGCTATCGGTTTTAAGGAGCTTGTCCCATTCTTTAAAGGGGAGTGCGAGCTTGGTGATTGCATAGAAAAAATCAAGCTGGAAACCCGTCATTACGCTAAAAGACAATTGACTTGGTTCAGAAACCTGAACGGAATTAACTGGGTCGAAACTGATAAAAACGATTCTTTTGAAAAAAATCTTAAAAATATCGAAAAAATTGTAGCCAAATCCGAAATTATGTGCTATAATATATTTTGAGCAGTTATATTTCGACTGCTAAATTGTGTCAGACAAAACATAAGGGGTGCTGAAAATGACTAAGAACATCAATTTACAGGACGTATTCTTGAATCAGGCTAGAAAGGAAAAGGTAGGCGTTACGATCTTCCTTATGAACGGATATCAGTTCAAGGGCATCGTAAAGGGCTTTGATAGCTTTATCGTTATCCTTGATTGCGAAGGCAAGCAGAATATCGTGTACAAGCACGCTATTTCCACTATCTCTCCTTCAAGACCTATCAGTATTCAGGAACAGGATAATAATTCAGAGCAATAAAGGACAGGTATAAATGAATTCATTGACCGTAAAAATACTTGCGGCACTGCTGTGTGTGCTTATGGTCACTATGCTCGGAAGTCAGATATACTATGCGATAAACGAAAAGCATGATACCGAAGAAGCTGTTCTTTCGACGATAAATGAGAATATCTCTTTTGACGGAGTAGTTGTCAGAAATGAAACTGTTATCAACTACAACGGAAAAGGCGTTATAGACTATCTTTTCTCTGACGGCAGCAAGGTCAAGGCTGATGATGCTATAGCTGAGGTTTATAACAGCGAAGATCAGATCTTTGCGAAAACCAAGGCAGAGCAGCTCGAGTCTGAGATAGACAAGCTTGGAAAGGCGCAGAATCCTGGCACTACGAATTTCGTACAGCCCGAGGCAATCAAAAACAGGATCGATGGCGAGTACAAGCAGATGCTCAACAGGATAGTTAACGGAGATTACTCTAATCTCAGAGAAGATAAGAGCAATCTTTCTATGACGATGAACATCTATGATGTTGTTACCAAGTCGGAGACAAGCTTTGACAGCAGGATATCCTCGCTTACCAGTGAAAAGAACAAGCAAAGTTCTGCTGCTTCGGGTATCAAGGACACCATAAAAGCGACTAAAACAGGTTACTTTGTATCGTCTGCAGACGGCTACGAGAGCCAGCTTTCTATGGATAAGATCGATTCTATCACAGAAAATCAGATAAACGAGATAGTTAAAGCATCACCGCAGAAACTTCCAAATGCCGTAGGCAAGATATTTGACGGATATTCATGTAAAATAGTCGGCGTTATGGACGCCGATAAGCGTGTTGTTGAGGACGTTTATCTCAAACTTGCTATGAGCGCTTCAAAAAACACATACGACGTTCACGTTGATTCTGTTAAAAACTGTGATGACGGCAAGATACTTGTCGTGTTCAGCTGTGATAAGCTTGATGAGGAGCTTGCATCTACAAGAATTGCTTCGAGTATGATCGTTTTCGACGAGTATACCGGAGTCAGAGTTCCGAGAAAGGCTATCCGCTTTAACGGCGATCAGAAGGGCGTTTACGTTATTCTTGGAAAGGATATTACTTTCAAGAAGATAGATGTAATCTATGAGGGCGACGATTTCGTACTTTCAAAGAATACAGACGATCAGGAGTATTTGCTACTTTATGATCAGATTCTGCTTGAAAACGTCAAATCAGAGGACGTTTCAAGTGTGAGTGACAAAAAAGACAGTTCAGAGAGCAAAGGTGAAGCCAAGGATGAATCCTCTTGAAAATAGTGATGTTAATTTTCAATATATCCTTGAAAATTATAAAGAAATATGTTATAATGTAGAGAATGCGAAGGTAAAGTACGCTAAAAACGGCGCTGATGTGGCTATAATGGCTGTCACTAAGACAGTAGAGCCTGAAAAGATCAATTTTGCGGTCTCTCAGGGTATTAAGCTCCTCGGCGAAAACAGGGTGCAGGAGTTCATGTCCAAGAAGGATATGTACGACAAGAGCGCTCAGGTGCACTTTATCGGACATTTGCAGACAAATAAAGTCAAGTATATTATCAATGATGTATCTCTGATACAGTCGGTGGACAGCATTAAGCTGGCAAGTGAGATCAACAGACTTGCTGTTAAAAACAGCAAAGTTATGGACGTGCTTGTTGAGGTCAACGTTGGTGATGAGGCATCAAAGAGCGGTGTTGCGTTTGAAGAGTGCATCGGTCTTGTCAAAGAGATATCCGCATTTGACAATGTTCACATCAAAGGCTTGATGGCTATTCCGCCTATCGGCTGCGGCGAGGACACTTTTGAAAGAATGCATGAGCTGTATCAGAGAATCGGCGAAATGCAGATAAAAGGCGTTGACATGGATATATTGTCTATGGGAATGTCGGGAGATTATGAGCTTGCTATCAAACACGGTTCTAATCTCGTCAGAATTGGCACAAAGCTCTTCGGAGCAAGAAAATATTTTGGAGGGTAATGACTATGGGATTCGTTCAGGGATTTAAGAATTTCTTCATAGGCGAAGACGAAGAACCTGAGATCTATCAGGCACATCCGGAAAATAATGATATTCAGGAGGATAGAGAAATGTTCAGAGAGAATAACGTAGAGTATAATCAGGCACCGGTTCAGACATCAACTGCAACAACATACGAGAGAAAGCCTGCACCTGTAATGCAGCTTGTTCTTGCAAGACCAAAGACTTTCCAGGAAGTTAAGTCTATCGGTGATGAGATCAATGCACAGAAGACTGTTATTCTTAATCTTGAGACAGTAAGCAACGATGTTGGAACAAGAATAGTTGATTTCCTTTCCGGCGTTTCTTATGCTAACAGAGGCACAATGAAGCTCATTTCAGCTAAGACCTTTGCAATTCTTCCTGAGGTCGTTTCATACGGCGGAGCAGATATTGCTCAGGAGCTGGAGAAGAACGGCTATAACTTCTGATAATGGCTGAAAAGAAGTTTTCTTTTCTTAATAATATTTCTGACGATGACAGGGTGCTGTTGAGCCATGTGCATGATATGGCAAATGCAGTAAAAGAAAAGTATGTGACTAAGTTTACGTTTTTTCTTGATGACAGACAGCAGGAACTGTGCAGACGGGTACTTGCTTCTGACAAACTAGATAATTATCTGCTCTGGGGCGGATTTGATTCTGCTGAAAGAAAGATGCTGGGTCTTTTCCATAGTTCTCAGGAGGCTGATATCGAGATGTTTCCTGTCAAGTCGATTTGCTTTACTTACCGCAAGGCTGACAAACTGTCACATCGTGACTTCCTTGGTGCACTTATGAGCTTGCAGATAGAAAGAGGCTGCGTTGGTGATATAATCGTCGGTGAAGGCTGTACCAATGTGCTTGTGACCGATAAGGTAGCTGACCGTATTATCTGCGATGTCAGTAAAATCGGCAGAGTAGGTGTTAAAGCGTTTGAGGGCTTTGATGAAAGCGTCAAGCCGAAGATGGAAATGAGTGAGATAACGGGCACAGTTTCTTCTCTCAGAGCAGACTGCCTGATTAGCTTTTCGCTTCGCATCTCTCGTGAAAAGGCAGCTGCGCTTATCCGTCAGCTTGGTATCAGCGTCAATCATATGATAAGCTATAAAGCCGATACCGTTCTCAAAGAGTCAGACGTATTCTCTGTGAAAGGTCACGGTAAGTATATTTTAAAGTCTATTAATGGCGTGTCAAAAAAAGAGAAGATACGCATTACATTGTGTAAATTCATTTAGGAGGGACTTGTAATGTTTAATCCAAACAATATCAGGAACAAGGGTTTCAGTGTCCAGAAGAGCGGATACGATATGGACGAGGTTTCTGATTACTTGAAAGATGTTGCAGATGATTATGCTGCGCTTATCAAGGAAAACCAGGAGAAAGATGTTAAAATCAATAAACTGGTAGAGAAAGTAAATGAGCTGCTTGCAGATAAGGACGCTATCACAGATGCTCTTGTCAATGCACAGAAGGAAGCTCGTAAAATCGTTAACGATGCTAAGCAGCAGGCTAAGGAAATGGTCGACGGCGCTAAGAGCGAGCAGATGAGACTTGCTGAGCAGAGTGCTGCAGAGTGCGAGAAGATCGTTACCGAGCACAAGGAAAAGTGCGCTCAGCTTATCAGAGATAACACTGCTATCACAGAAAAGAAGATAAATACCATCAGAACTGCTTATGAAGACGAGCTTGCAAGATACAAGCAGCTTCAGGCTGATGTTACATATTTCAAGGCAAATCTTATCGAGCTTTACAAAGAGCAGATTCAGCTCGTAATGGATCTCCCTACAATGAGTGAGCAGGAGCTCAACGAGTATGAGGAGTCTTTTGACGAGAACGGAAATTATGTTCCAAAGGCAGCAGAACCTGCACCATCGCAGGCAGCAGCAGAGCCTGAGGCTCCAGCAGCACCAAAGGCTGTTATCCCTTCCGGTGAGTCTGAAGAAGCAAGAGTAGATAAGATCCTCAACACTGGATCGTTTGAGCCGGTGATCCCTAAGAGCACCCTTAACGATCTTCAGTTTGGAAAGAATAATTGATCAATTAGGCTCTGTAACCAAACATATGCGTTTGAATACAGAGCCTTTTACTGACTTATTGTAATTTTGCAGACAGCTTGGAGCTGACTGCGTGGGATGTGCGTTTATGTTTATATTTTCCCTTGTGCTTATTGCTGTGCTGATAGCTGCAGATCAGATTATCAAGATAATCGTTGATTCAACAATGGAAGTTGGAAGCATTGTTGAGGTTATCAAGTTTGGTGACCATAAGGTTTTTAGCCTGATGCATGTTAGAAACAGCGGTGCAGCATGGAGCATTATGGAGGGCAAGACCTGGTTTCTGGTTGGTGTTCCTCTGATTGTATGCGGACTTGGCATTTATTATATGTACCGACAGAGAGATAAGAGCAGATTTCAGCTTGTATCATTGTCATTGCTTGTAGCAGGCGGAATTGGTAATCTTATTGACAGAGTCAGACTTCACGAGGTTATTGACTACATCAAGTTTGAGCCTTTGGATTTCCCTGTGTTCAATTTTGCTGATATATGTGTTGTTGTTGGCGCGCTGATGTTTGCGGTTTATATCATTTTCCTTGATAAGCCGCAGAAAGTCGTAAAAGCTGAGAAAGTAACTGAAATAACTGAAAAATCAGACATAAGTGACAGCGAACCTGAATCGACTGAAACTGAATCTAATTCGGAGGACAGCGATGAGTGAGCTGTTTTTCAAAGCGGAGGCTGAGGATGCCGGAGTAAGAATCGATAAGTTCCTTGCTGATAATGAATCTGAGCTTACCAGAAGTGCTATACAGAAGCTTATTGATGATAAGCTGGTGCTTTGCAATGATAAAGCCGTTGCAAAGAATTATAAGCTCAAAGCAAATGATGAGATTACAGTGACTGTTCCTGAGCCTGTCGAGCTTGATGTTGAGCCTGAGGATATTCCCCTGGAAATAGTATATGAGGACGATGATCTTCTTGTGGTGAATAAGCCGAAAGGAATGGTCGTTCATCCAGCGGCAGGGAATTATACGGGAACACTTGTAAATGCGCTTTTGTTTCACTGTAAGGGCAGGCTGTCTTCAATAAATGGCGTTATAAGACCGGGTATTGTACATAGGATAGATAAATACACAAGCGGTCTGCTTATAGTTGCGAAGAATGATAATTCGCACAACAAGCTGGCTGAGCAGATAAAAGCTCACAGTTTTACACGTGAATATATGGCTGTCGTTGTCGGCAGATTAAAAGAAAAAACAGGCACGGTCGATGCGCCGATAGGCAGAAGCAAATACGACCGTAAGAAAATGTGTGTGACAGAGCAGAACTCAAAGAACGCTGTTACGCATTATGAAGTAGTTAAAGAATTTGCGGGGCACAGTCTTGTGAGATTCAGGCTTGAAACAGGAAGAACGCACCAGATAAGAGTGCATTGTGCATATATCGGGCACCCGGTTTATGCTGATGATGTTTACGGCAAAGCTGTAAAGGGCATCGATGGTCAGTGCCTTCACGCTAAGAAGATAGGCTTTATTCACCCTACTACCAATGAATATATGGAGTTTGACAGCGAGCTTCCCGAATACTTTGTAAGGGTGCTGAACAAGCTCGAAAAGATGTGTTGAGGAAAGTATGTTTGAGGATATAAGCAAGGTTTTGCTGATAACTGATATGGACGGAACATTTCTTCCGTCAAGCAAGATACCGGGCAGGAATACCTTAAAGGCTGTTGATAAATTTCAGAAGGCAGGCGGAAAGTTTTCTATCGCCACAGGACGCTCGCTTCAGGCATCACAGCAGTATTTTGATACTGTTACTGTGAATTGCCCGATAATAATGTGCAATGGCGGAATGATATATGATATCAATACCAAAAAGCAGATTTATGATGTGTATGTTCCACGGGAAACAAAACAGATAGTCAAGCAGATACTTGATGACAACAATTATGTTGGCTGCGAAGTGCTGAAACTTGACAATGTATATGTGCCTCAGCTGACACCTATCGAGGAAAAGCATCTGAAGATATGCAAGGTCAATGATCCCGTTATCTGCGGAATTGATGATATTGCTGATGATTGGTATAAGGTGCTTTTTGCAGTTGAGCCTGAAGATATGGACAGGCTTATAGATTATGTTCAGGCACAGGGATTTGAGGGCGTAGATTTTGTGAGATCTGCTCCCGAATACTACGAGATACTTCCGCAGAATATCTCAAAAGGCTATGCTTTGGGTATGATGCGTGAGGTCTGCGATATGAGTGATTATACGTTTGTCGCAGTTGGTGATTATAATAACGACATCGAAATGATTATGGAGGCAGATGTAGGGATTTGTCCTTCTAATGCTACACCCGATGTCAAAGCAGCAGCGGATATCATTCTCAATCAGTCCTGTGAACAGGATGCAGTAGCTGCGGTAATTGAGTATATTTTTGAAAAAACAATAAAATAAATTTGGAGGTTTACAGTATGGACGCTACATTGAAAAAACAGCTTGAGATCACAGCCTGCAAGATACGTCTCGGTATCATTGAGGGCGTTTTCAATGCTAAGTCGGGTCACCCGGGTGGTTCTCTTTCAATCGCAGATGTTATGACTTATCTGTATTATGCAAAGATGAACGTTTACCCTGACAAGCCTGATGAACCGCAGAGAGACAGACTTGTTCTGTCAAAGGGTCACACCGCTCCTGCACTTTATTCTACACTTGCAGAGAAAGGATTCTTCTCTAAGGATGAGCTCAAGAGCCTTCGTCACATCGGCGCAATGCTCCAGGGGCACCCGTGTATCACAATCCCTGGTGTAGATATGTCGTCAGGTTCTCTCGGACAGGGTATCTCAGTTGCCTGCGGAATGGCTCTTTCCGGCAAGATCACAAATGATACCTACAAGGTTTACACTATCCTCGGTGACGGTGAGATCGAAGAAGGTCAGGTTTGGGAGGCTGCAATGTTTGCTTCTCATTATAAGCTTGACAACCTCGTTGCTATCGTAGACAACAATGGTTTGCAGATCGACGGCAAGGTCGAGGACGTAATGAGCGTATATCCTATCGCTGACAAGTTTGAGGCATTCGGTTGGCATGCTATCAGCGCTGATGCACACGATTTCGATTCTCTCGAAAAGGCATTTGACGAGGCAGAGAGCATTGCAAATCAGCCTGTTGTTATCATTCTCAAGAGTGTTAAGGGCAAGGGCGTTTCGTTTATGGAAAACAACGTTTCATGGCACGGATCTGCACCTAACAAGGAGCAGTACGATCAGGCAGTCGCTGAGCTGACTGCGCAGCTTAAGGAACTGGAGGGTTAAGCAATGGCAGAGTTGAAAAAAGTCGCTACCAGAGAGAGCTATGGTAATGCTCTTGCTGAGCTTGGAGATAAGTACGAAAATCTTTATGTTTTTGATGCAGACCTTGCAGCTGCTACAAAGACAGGTATATTCAAGAAAAAGTTCCCTGACAGATTCTTTGACTGCGGTATTGCAGAATCCAATATGATGGGTGTTGCTGCAGGTATGGCTGCAACAGGCAAGATTCCATTTGTTTCGACATTTGCTATGTTTGCCGCAGGCAGAGCCTTTGAGCAGGTAAGAAACTCTATCGGTTATCCACACCTCAATGTTAAGATCGGCGCAACACACGCCGGTATCTCTGTTGGTGAGGATGGCGCAACGCATCAGTGCAACGAGGATATTGCTCTTATGAGAACTATCCCTGGTATGACAGTTATCATTCCGGCTGATGATGTTGAGGCAAAGGCTGCTGTTGAGGCTGCTATCAACTATGAGGGTCCTGTTTATATGAGATTCGGAAGACTTGCTGTTCCTGTATTCAACGATCCAGACACATATAAGTTTGAGATCGGCAAGGGTATCAAGCTCCGTGACGGCAAGGATATCACTATCGTTGCAACAGGTCTTATGGTTTATGAGGCTATTGAGGCTGCTAAGACACTTGCTGAGCAGGGTATCGAGGCTACTGTTATCAATATCCACACTATCAAGCCAATTGATAAGGATATCATTATCGAGGCTGCTAAGAACACAGGTCTTGTACTGACAGTTGAGGAGCACAGCGTTATCGGTGGTCTTGGAGAGGCTGTTTGTGATGTTCTCAGCGAGAACTATCCTACAAAGGTCGTTAAGATCGGTGTTAATGATGAGTTCGGTCACTCAGGTCCTGCTGTTGATCTTCTCAAACAGTATGGCCTTTGTGCAGAAAACATTGTAGCTAAGGCTTCAGAGGCTGTTAAGGCAAAATAAGTTGAGATTTTAAGGCTATCGCTTCGGCGGTAGCCTTTTTCACGTTATGCACCAATTTTGAGTATAATAAGGCGGAGGCGATAGCGTGAGTGCATACAAAAGATCAATAAAGAGCAAACTGTCTTATATCGTGCTTGTTATGTTTGCTGTTGCAGTTTTCCTCATTGGCGTGTTTTGCTATCAGCTATCCTTGCACATTGACGAAATGAGTAAATTCGAAAGCAAGCTGCTCGCAACAGATATTATCAATTCGGCGGTAGGAGAAGCGTTGGAAAGCTATTCATCGCAGGATGTTATTGAGGAGGTTAAAGATAGCAGCGGTAAGACAGTTTCATTTTCGCTTGATTCTGTAAAGTGTAATGAGATCAATAAGATTATTTCCCAGGCAATTACCGAAAAAATAAAGAAAAGTGAGGATAAGGGTTTCAATGTTCCTGTGGGAACTCTTTCGGGAATCACTTTTCTTGCAGGCAGGGGTTTTGACCTGGAACTTCGCCTGCATCAGCTGGGCAGTGTTTCAACAAAGATAATGTCAGAATTTGATGACTGTGGCATTAATCAGTCGCGATACAGAGTATATATAAATATCTCTGTCGAACTGAGTGCGGTTTTGCCAATCAAAACGACAGAGATAACGGTGGATCGCCAGTATCTGATAGCTGAAAAGGTCATTGTCGGAGATGTTCCAGAAGCTTATTTTTCAGGCTAAAATGCTTGTAATTTGAGTGCGGTTGTGGTATAATATCTTTTGGAATGTCAAAAACTCAGATACAGGCGGTGAAAGCTATGGAAATGAATGAAACCAGCGCAAAGAAAAGAATTGATGAACTTGTTGATGTGCTCAATTACCACGCAAGGCTTTATTATGTTGAGGACAGAAACGAGATCAGCGACTACGAATATGATATGATGCAGCGTGAACTCAAACAGCTCGAAGAGCAGTTCCCGCAGTTTATTCGCAAGGATTCTCCGACCCAGCGTGTCGGCGGAGCACCTGTGTCTATTTTTGAAAAGGTTACTCACAAGGTACAGATGGGTTCGCTTCAGGACGTGTTCTCGTTTGAAGAAGTGCGCAGTTTTGTTGATACCGTACGCAAAGGTGTTGATGGTCCGCATTTTGTAGTTGAACCTAAAATAGACGGCTTGTCGGTGTCTCTTGAGTATCATAACGGCGATTTCGTGATAGGCTCTACAAGAGGTGACGGTTTTGTAGGCGAAGATGTTACACAGAATCTGAAAACGGTAAAGAGCATTCCTGTCAGCATTTCTGAAAAGCTCCCTCTTATTGAGGTCAGGGGCGAGACATATATGCCGAGAGATGTATTTCTGAGACTTGTAAAAGAACAGGAAGAAAACGACGAGCAGCCGTTTAAAAATCCAAGAAATGCTGCGGCTGGCTCTCTGCGTCAGAAAGACCCGAAGGTCGCAGCTAAACGAGACCTTGATATATTTGTGTTCAACGTTCAGCAGATAGAGGGCAAGACTCTGACCTCGCATAAGCAGTCACTTGATTATATCAAAGAGCTTGGTTTCAAGACGATACCTGGATATGTTCGTGTCAGCACTGCTGATGAAGTCATTGCACAGATCGAAAAGATTGGCGAGCAGCGCTTTGATCTGCCATATGATATCGACGGTGTTGTAATCAAGGTAGATGATTTTGCACAGCGTGAGGTGCTTGGTTCGACTGCAAAAGTGCCTAAATGGGCTGTTGCATACAAGTTCCCGCCTGAAGAAAAGAATTCAAAGCTGCTTGATATAGAACTTAACGTGGGCAGAACGGGTGTAGTTACTCCTGTTGCTGTGTTTGAGCCTGTATTCCTTGCAGGTACAAGCGTTTCAAGAGCAACTCTGCACAATCAAGACTTTATAAACGAAAAGAATATCGGTATCGGTGATACTATCCGCGTGAGAAAAGCAGGCGATATTATTCCCGAGGTGCTTGGCAGTGTTGAAAAGCATTCTGAGGGCGTGTTCAGTCTGCCCGACAAATGTCCTGTTTGCGGATCGCAGCTTGTCAGAAGCGAGGAAGAGGCTGCTATCCGCTGTCCGAACGTAGATTGTCCCGCACAGATATTCAGGAGCATTGTTCATTTTGCATCAAAGGGTGCAATGAATATTGATGGACTTGGACCGCAGATAGTAAGGGTTCTGCTTGATAATGAGCTTATCAGTTCGGTTGCTGATCTGTATCAGCTGAAAATATCTGATATAACAGAGCTTGATAATTTCAAGGAGAGATCGGCTAATAACCTGCTTGGTGCTATTGAGGCATCCAAGAGTAATTCTCTTGACAGACTTGTGTTCGCTCTTGGAATAAGAAATATCGGACAGGCATCTGCCAAACTGTTATGTGACAAGTTTGGTGACCTTGATAATATCATGGCAGCTACCGCAGAGCAGATCGCTGAGATTGACGGTTTCGGTGAGGTTATGGCTGCAAGCGTTTATAAGGCGTTCCATGAGGAGCATATGATCAAGCTCATCGAGAGACTTAAACAGAGCGGTTTGAATACAAGCTATGTCAAGGTACAGGTCGATGACAGATTTGCAGGAAAGACTTTTGTTCTTACAGGCACACTGCCTACACTTAAGCGAGATGAAGCCAAGGCTTTGATAGAGAAGTTCGGCGGTAAGGCTTCAGGCTCTGTTTCCAAAAAGACAAGCTATGTTCTTGCTGGTGAGGAAGCAGGCAGCAAACTTACCAAGGCTCAGGAGCTTGGTATCGAGATAATAACCGAAGAACAGTTCAGGGAAATGATAAAGTAACTGCGGAGTGACGTATGACTATTGATGTTGATAAGGTTTCGCGGCTGTCTAGACTAAGGATAGATGCTGATAAAAAGACTATGTTTGAAAAGCAGATGAATGACATCGCACAAATGGCTGGAGTGCTCGCAGAAGTTGGTTCTCAGCAGATTGCTGAGGACACACGCAGAGCATTACTTCGAGATGATGCTGTCAATGTTCAGTCTTTTGAAAATGACAAAGCATTGCAGAATGCTGCGTTTGCAAAAGACGGATTCTTCTGTGTTCCCAAAACGGTGGAGTAGCCTATGCAGCTTTATGAATACAATGCTTTTGAGCTGAGTGAACTGCTGGTCAGCAACAAAATAAGTTCTTTTGAGCTTACACGTTCATTGCTTGACAGGATAGACTCGGTTGATAAAAAGCTTAATGCTTTTATTACAGTGTGTGCTGAGCGTGCGCTTGTGCAGGCAAAGGCTGTTGATGAAAAGCGAATGAAGGGTGAATCGCATTCAAGGCTTGCGGGTATACCCATCGGTCTTAAAGATAATATCTCTCTTAGCGGTGTGAAGATGACCTGCGGTTCAAAGATGCTTGAAAACTATATAGCACCGTATAATGCGACCGTTGTGGATAAGCTCGAAGCAGCGGGCGCTGTGATTATAGGCAAGCTTAATATGGATGAGTTTGCAATGGGTTCGTCAAGCGAAACCTCAGTTTTTGGAGCAGTTAAAAACCCATATGATTTAGAGCGCGTTGCAGGAGGTTCTTCCGGCGGCTGTTCGGCTGCTGTCAGCGCTGGCGAGGTAGCTTGTGCTCTCGGTTCTGATACGGGCGGTTCTATCAGACAGCCTGCGGCATTCTGCGGTGTAGTCGGATTAAAGCCGACATACAGTTCTGTATCAAGATACGGTCTAACAGCTTTTGCATCGTCATTTGACCAGATAGGTCCTGTTTGCAGATGCGCTAAAGACGCCGCTATGCTTTTTGATGCTATTTGCGGTCATGACAGGCATGATTCGACTACTTCTCAGAGGCAGTACACATCTTTCTTTGATAAACTGTCGAGCAATATCAAAGATTTGAAAATCGGTGTTCCGCGTTTACTTTTCGAAGCGCTCTGCACTTCTGAAGTGCTTGATAATTTCAACGAAGCTTTAGATGATTTGCGACAATGCGGTGCACAGATAGTAGAAATACAACTGGATAATATGCAGTTTGCTTTGCCTGCTTACTATGTGATTTCTTCGGCAGAGGCGTCATCAAACCTTGCACGCTTTGATGGTGTACGGTACGGTTTCCGAGCTGAGAACTGCAAGGATTTGAATGATATGTATATATCAACACGCTCGCAGGGCTTCGGTGATGAAGTAAAGCGTCGCATAATGCTTGGTACTTTTGTGCTCAGTGCAGGATACTATGACAGCTACTATAAAAATGCTTTGTCAGCGGCGAAGTTGATAACCAGGAACTTTAAAGAACAGTTTGAAAAAGTGGATATTATTGCGATGCCAACATCACCTGAAACTGCGTTTAGTCTTGGCGCTAAGACTGATGACCCGATAGAGATGTACAACAGTGATGTTTTCACGATCTTTGCAAATCTTACGGGAATGCCTGCAATTAGCGTTCCTTGCGGTCTTGCAAAGAATGGTTTGCCCGTAGGTATTCAGTTTATGGCTGACAGCTTTTGCGAGCAGAAACTGCTGAATACGGCTTATGCCTATGAATGCGCAAGAGGACTGGTAGCAAGACCAAAAATCTGATAGGGGAGTGTGTATGGCTGAATATAAGACTGTTATAGGGCTTGAAACACATGCAGAGCTTAACACCAAAACAAAGATTTTCTGCGGCTGTGCCAATCAGTTTGGCAGTGAACCCAACAGCAATGTTTGTCCTGTTTGCCTTGGATTGCCCGGCGCTCTGCCTGTTCTAAACAAGAGTGTTGTTGATTACGCCGTCAGAATGGGACTTGCCCTTAATTGCAGAATCAATAATGTTTCAAAGCTGGATAGAAAAAACTATTTTTATCCCGATTTACCCAAAGCATATCAGATATCGCAGTCATATGTTCCTCTTTGCGAGGACGGATATGTGGATTTCTGGTATGATGGAAGCGTGCGCAGAGTGCGTATTGAACGCATACATATTGAAGAGGACGCTGGAAAACTCGTTCATTCGGATACCGATGACAGCATTTCTTATGTAGATCTTAACAGGTGCGGCGTACCGCTTATCGAGATTGTTTCAAGACCTGATATATCATCGTCTGGTGAGGCTTACGCTTATCTCAAAACGCTCAAATCAATTCTCCGTTATCTTGATATATGCGACTGCAAGATGCAGGAAGGCTCTATTCGCTGTGATGTGAATGTTTCGCTTAACCGCGAGGGTGAGCCATTGGGCACAAGATGTGAAATGAAAAATGTCAACAGCTTTTCAGCTGTAACAAGAGCAATAGATTTTGAAATAAAGCGTCAGAAGAATATGCTTGATCAAGGTGAAAAAGTTGTTCAGCAAACCTTGCGCTGGGATGATGTAAAGGGCAGAAGTACGCTTATGCGTACCAAGGAAAATGCCGATGATTACAGGTATTTCCCTGAGCCTGATATACCGCCGTTCGAGATTTTAAAGGAAAGAGTTTCAGAGCTAAGTGCTCAGCAGCCTGAACTGCCTAATATCAAGATCATCCGATATGTCAGTGAGTTTGGCATTGATGAAAAAAGTGCTGAATACATTGCCGATGACATAGAGCTTGCTCATTTTTTTGATGAATGCTGTTCTTCGCAAAGGCACGCGCCGAAAAGCTATTGCAGCTGGATCATGAGCGAACTGGTCAAGCATCTCAACGCGAAAGATTGTGCTTTTTCACAGACTAAGCTGACGGTTTCTGGTTTGAGCGACATGCTTGACGCCGTGAATAGCGGAAAGATTTCTGCGACTGCTGCAAAGAGAGTTTTCGAGGTTCTGCTCGAAAAAGAGCAGCCCGTAAATGATATTATCAATGAGCTTGGACTTGCGCAGGTCAGCGATGAATCCGTGCTTAAAGAGATAGCTGAGCAGGTAATTGATGAAAACGTAAAGTCGGTAAGTGACTACAGAGCAGGGAAGACCAACGTGCTTGGTTTCCTTGTTGGTCAATGTATGAAAAAATCAAAAGGGAAAGCTGACCCGGTAAAAATGAAGAGCATTCTTCTAACTTTGCTGGGATAGTTTATAAATAGCTTCTTGAAGGGAGGTAAAAATGATGGCTTTTTGTCCGGTTTGCGGTGAAAGCGTTGCAGATAACGCTCCAAACTGTCCAAAGTGCGGTGCTCCACTTAATCAGCAGAACACTGCAAATAATGGTTCTCAGCAGGCAGTAAATGATTTCGTCAACAACTTGAATAACACAGCTGATTATTCAAGTCAGATGGATGCGGCTGATGTTGAGAAGAACAAGGTTATGGCTGTTCTTGCTTACATAGGAATACTGGTGTTCGTTCCGATTTTTGCAGCACCTGAATCCAAATATGCAAGATTCCACGCGTGCCAGGGACTGACGCTGTTAATTGTCGGTGTTATCTATAGTCTGATAATGACAGCTGTCGGAGTTACTGTTGGAAAGATAGATGTTATTGGTCCGATAATAACTGCAATTTGTGGTCTGCCTGGTCTTGCTATTCTGGCGCTTGCTATCTGCGGCATTGTAAATGCTGTTCAGGGCAGAGCAAAAGAGCTTCCGGTCATCGGTAATCTCAAGTTCCTGAGATGATTTGATGACTTGGATTGTTAAATGAAGAAAACAGCATCTGTGCTTTGATTTAGAACAAAGTATTGATGCTGTTTTTTGTGCATTTATGAGAATTTGCTGATTTTACTTGACTAAAATTGATTAATATTATGAATAAACGATAAACATAGATGATTGCCTGAATTGTATTTCTGCATATAGAACGATTAAACAATATAACAAATCAAAAGGAATTGAGGCTATGAGAAAGAATGCGCATAGAAAAGTATTGGCACTGCTGTTAGCTGTTATGACTGTTGGACAGTCACTTTCGCTGACGAGTTTTGCGGACAGCAGCACGCCGCAGACTGACATCTCGATAAGCGCCGCCGGCGCGCAGAGCAATAAAACGTCACAGAGCTTTTTATCGATCAGACAAACCGTGACGCTTCATCATAACCGAGGGTATAGAGAATAATTGCGGATACTACTCCCGTTCTGTCTTTGCCTGCATTGCAGAAAAACAGTATATTATCGTATGAGTCTATCATTTTGCCAATGATACGCTCCATCTGGTCGTCGCACATCGAATAGAAGACAAACATACATCTTCTGGTTTACAGGGGACAGCGTTTCCGCCTGTAACTGGCATATTGAAATAATCAAATCGGGTGTCGTCTTTAAGATGACACGGTTTAGCTTCGCACTCTTTTTCATCGCGAAGGTCAATTATGGTGAAAACTTTCTCGTGAACAAGCCAATCTATTTCGCTTGCAGACAGATTGCTCGGAACATCGCTTCTTATGAATCTGTTGCTGCCATCAATCAGTCTGCGCGTGTTTTTAGTGCTTGAAAATAAACTACTCATATCTTTACTTTAACTCTACAACCGTAACACCGTCTTCGCCCTCGCCATAAAGTCCCTTACGTGACGACTTAACGGACGGGTGATGTTTAAGGTGCGAACGGATGGCATTTTTCAGAACGCCTGTGCCTTTGCCGTGTATTATTGTAACTACGCCAACACCGGACATAACTGCGTCATCTATGAAACTGTCAACAGCATATATGCCATCGTCTGACGCATAGCCTCTGATATCAAGTTCGGTCGATATTTTTCTGGTCATACGGCTTTCAACGCCCTTGGTTGAAACAGCACCCTGCTTGTTCTTGCTCTTAGTCTTTACTGGCTGTTGTTTTTCAACAAGCCTTAGTTTTCCAACTTCGACTTTTGATTTCATAACGCCTATCTGAACAAAGCAGTAGCCTTTGCTATCGGGCGGTGATATGATTATGCCATTGCGTTTCGTATCCCAAACAAGCACTCTGTCTCCCTTGACAAGCGCTCTCGGAAGAACATAGCCGTCGTTGCTTTCCTCAATTACGGGATTTGCTTCAAGATACAGCTTGTTCATTGTAGATTTTTGCTTGTGGCGAGCATCAATTGCTCGCTGAGTGAAGTTCTCTTTTTCCTTTTCCTTGCGCAGTTCATCAAGTTCATCAACAAGCTGCTGAGATTCTCTCTGAACTCTGCGAACGATGTCCTGTGCTTCAAGCCTTGCACGTTCAAGAATATCCTCTTTTTCCTTTGCCATCTTTTCTCGTTCGTTTTCAAGTTCCTGCTTGAGAGCCTCAGCTTCTCGCTTGTAGTTATCAGCAGCTGCGTTGTTTTTTTCAAGCTCTGAACGAGTCTTTTCAAGGTCGTCGAGTATGTTCTCAAACTTTTTGTTCTCCGAAGAAATAAGAGAGCTTGCGTACTTTATTATGTCCTCGTCAATGCCAAGGCTGCGCGATATCTCAAAAGCATTTGACTTGCCTGGGAAGCCGATAACAAGATTGTAAGTCGGCTTGAGCGTTTCAACATCAAACTGACAGCTTGCATTCTGTACGCCGTCGGTGTCGATAGCATACATTTTTATCTCCTGATAATGTGTTGTTGTTACAAGAGTTGCGCCGAACAGCTTTATTCTGTCGATTATGGAAACGGCAAGTGCAGCACCCTCAACAGGGTCTGTGCCCGAACCAAGCTCGTCTAGCAGAACAAGGCTATCGCTGTCTGCTTCGTCGAGGATGTGCTTTATAGTGCTGATGTGTGACGAGAACGTAGAAAGATCATTTTCGATCGACTGCTGGTCACCGATATCAACAAGCACCTTTTTGTAAACAGAGATCCTGCTTCCGTCAGATGCAGGTATAAGCAGACCACACATTGTCATAAGCGTAAGCAGACCTACTGTTTTCAGTACGACTGTTTTACCGCCAGTATTTGGTCCTGTAATTACGAGTGTGTTATAATCCTCGCCGATAGAAAAGTTTACAGGTACGACTTTCTTTTCGTCAATAAGCGGGTGGCGGGCTTTGTTGAGGATTATTATACCGTCATCACTTATCTCAGGCTGCATTGCTTTCATATCAGCCGCAAGATTTGCTTTTGAAAAGCAGACATCAAGCTCACAGATGGCATTATAACTTGAAATAAGCTGCTCTTTGAGCTGTCCGCATTCAGTTGAAAAGTCTGTCAGTATCCTGTGTATTTCGTCCTGCTCTTGTCCATGCAGTATTCTTATGTCATTGTTCGCCTCAACTACGCACATAGGCTCGATGAAGAGGGTAGAGCCTGTTGAAGAAATATCATGTACAAGTCCGCTGACGTTACCTTTGAATTCTCTCTTAACAGGAATTACAAATCTTCCGTCACGTATCGTTACAATAGATTCCTGCATATATTTCTTGCCTTCGCTTGATTTTATCATCTTATCAAGCGACTCTCTTATCGATATCTGAGAGCGAGAGATCTTTCTTCTGATGCTTCTGAGTTCGGGACTTGCATCATCTGAAAGACTGTTTTCGTCAATGATAGCGTCGTTCAGCCTGCGGAGAAGGGAATTCTCGGGGAAAAGGCTTTCAAACAGATAGCTTATCTCGTTGTCCTTGTCTTCAAGCTGATCAAACCATTTAACAAGCACGTCTGTCTGCATAAGCACACGGCGAACTTCCATTAATTCTTTTATAGATAGTATTCCGCCCTGTTCAGCTCTTTTAGCTATCGCGCTTATGTCGTTGACCTTGTAAAACCCCGGTGTACCGAAACGTATTGTCAGTTCTAGCGCACGGGCTGTTTCGTTTATGTCTTTTTTTACCTCGAAAATATCTGTCTGTGGTCTGATTGCAAGTGCCAATTCTTTTGATTTCGGAACCGTGCATTTGCCAGACAGCATCTCAAGTATTTTATGTAATTCGAGTGATTTATAGTTTATATTCTCCATTGGTTTCTCCTATAAGCTTTTGTAGTATTCTAGAGTTCTGAATCTGCTTTTGAAGTTGAATGCGATGAAAGACTCTGTGAATTCGGTCAGCTTTCTGAGATAGCGTTCACTCAGTCTGAAATAGAACAGCTTTTCAAATTCTTTCAGAGCAATAAATCTGACTGTATACAACAATGTTTTGTCCATTACTGCCTGAATTGAGTTTTCATCGGTGATATAACATTCATCACAGTATAGTTTGTTATCTCTGAAATCAAAATGCATCTTGTCATCTTCGTATTTGTAGCAGACTGCACACCCTATAAGATCAGGTCTGAGACCTATCTCGCAGGGAAGTCTGAACTCAAACACACATTTGAGCAGATCCATATTCATTTTATCATTATCAAGAAAATACAGCGAGTTGAGTATCAGCCGCATTACTTCGTGATATCCTGCTTCTTCTGTGCGTGTGAACAGGATAAGCTCGCTGAAATATGCGGCAAGTGCAGTTTTTTTGATGTCCAGCCTTATATTTGGAAAAGCGTTGAGCAGTTCGCTGCTGTTGAGATAGTACTCTGTGTGACCTGAAGCTGTTCTTTTCTCTTCGATACAAAGCGTTGAATAGGTGAACAGCTGCGTGCTTGCCGCATTTTTGACGCTTTTTTGCCCGCCTCTGATAAAGATGTCGATAACGCCTCTTTCTACGGTCAAAACGCTGACAGACTTGCTGATCTCACCTATGTTCTTTTCTTTCAGTATCAAACCTCTGACCGTCAGCATTCTTTACACCTCTTTCTGATGCGTATTTCAGGTAATCAGAAATTTTTCCGCTTGCAAAAAACTTGTCCCACAGATCCATACAGAACACACCTTTCATTTATTACTAAAAGTAGTATCTGCTTCTGTCAAGTTTATTATAAGCGGAAATTTTTAACGAGTATTTGATTTAATCAAGACCGAAGTTTCTGATGATACCTTCTCTGTTTCTCCAGCCTTCTTTTACTTTGACCCAGCATTGCAGGTTGACTCTTATCCTGAAAAAGTCTTCAAGCTCCTGCCTAGCTTCGCTGCCTATCTTTCGCAGCATAGAGCCGCCTTTGCCGATTAAGATGCCCTTGTGGGAATCCTTTTCGCAGAAAATTGTAGCCGTAATGTCCATTATCGGTTCGCCGTCTTTTGTGTCACGCTCAGTTACAGTTTCAATGGTAACTGCAATTCCGTGCGGAACTTCCTCGTTTAGATTTATAAGCGCCTTTTCTCTTATCATTTCAGCCATAAGAACTCTTTCCGGCTGGTCAGTGAATTTGTCGTCGGGGAAGTAGTGCGGACCCTGTACGGCGAGCTTATCAAGAGCCTGCATAACGGTATCAAGACCGTCTCCTGTAAGCACGCTTGCTGGAATTACTTCAGTGAAATCATACAGTTCACTGTACTGAGCGAGCTTTTCAATAAGTTCATCCTTCTTATCCACAAGATCTGTTTTGTTGAGAACAAGAAGAACCTTATCGTTTTTGCGGAAACTCTTTATAAGATCTGTCTCGTTAGGAGATATCTTCTTTGTGCAGTCGCACATCATAAGAATAATATCTGCTTCAGCAACGCTGTCGCTGACAGTTTTGAGCATATGCTCTGAAAGCTTATTTACGGCTTTGTGCATACCAGGTGTGTCAATGAAAACAAATTGGGTCTCATCCTTTGTGAGAACTCCCGTGATCTTTGTTCTCGTTGTCTGCGGCTTGCTGCTTACAGCGGCAATCTTTTCACCGACAAGTGCATTGAGCAGGGAAGACTTGCCTGCATTTGCTCTGCCGACGATAGTTATAAATGCATTTTTAGTTTGTGCCTGTTCGTTCATTATTTTACTGTCCTATCTTTGCTGTTATGTATCGTTATGCTCGTGCTCACCGATAAATGTAGCATCTCTTGAAATTCCGAGGTTTCCGAGGATAGCCTCTTCCTTCTCGCGCATTATGCGCTCCTCAAGCGAGCTTTTCTCGTGGTCGTAACCGAGCAGATGAAGCATTGAATGAACGGTAAGGAAGCCAACCTCTCTTTCAAGAGAATGGTCATATACCTCAGCCTGACGGCAAGCAGTCTCAAGGCTTATCACTATGTCACCTAGCAGGAAAGCGCCTGTTTCACGGTTGAGATCATACTTTCCGTTTTCTCCGAGAGGGAATGACAGAACATCTGTTGACCTGTCTATATTTCTGTGTTCGAGATTAAGCTGATGAATAGTCTCGTCATCAACAAATGATACCGATACCTCAAAATCATCATTGAATCCCTCATATTGCGTTACGGCATGGCAACAGCGTCTTACAAGCAGTCTGATGCCTACGGGGATTTTAACCTGAGTCTGATTGTTTGCAATAGAAACCTTTACCTTACCCATTATTTTTCACGTTCCTTTTATTATATTTTTCGTATGCCATAATGATATCCTGTACGAGTTTATGGCGTACAACATCGTTCTGATTGAATCTGCAGATGCTTATATCATCAATATCCTTAAGGATATTCATAGCCTGAACAAGTCCTGATTTTCTTTCGTCGGGCAGGTCTATCTGTGTGATGTCTCCTGTGATGACTATTTTTGAGTTGAATCCAAGTCTTGTCAGGAACATCTTCATCTGTTCATGTGTGGTGTTCTGCGCTTCGTCAAGTATTATAAACGAATCATCAAGAGTTCGTCCACGCATATACGCAAGCGGTGCGACTTCGATACATCCGCGTTCCTGCTGTTTGTTGAAAGTGTCTGGTCCGAGCATCTCAAACAGTGCATCATACAGCGGTCTGAGATACGGGTCTACTTTGTTCTGTAGGTCACCGGGCAAAAATCCAAGCTTTTCACCAGCTTCAACAGCCGGACGAGTGAGAATTATCTTTTCGACTTCGTGTGCTTTGAATGCTTTTACTGCCATAGCAACGGCAAGATAAGTCTTTCCCGTTCCCGCAGGACCTACGCCGAGCACAATAGTCTTATCCTTTATAGCCTGAACATATTTTTTCTGACCGAGCGTTTTTGGCTTTACGACTTTTCCAGAGACAGTGACGCATATACCGCCCTCAGAAAGATGACTTATCTCGTACTGCCGACCCTCTCTGACAAGAGAGAACACGTAACGGATAGTCGTTTCATTGAGGGTTTCACCTTTTTCGATAAGTGTGATGAGCGAGTTAATAGCCTCACTTGCCTCAAAAACGTTCTTTTCCTCGCCTGAAACGGTTATATTTTCACCTCTGCCGAGAATGACGACAGAAAACTCACGCTGTATCAGATTGACGTTTTCATCATAATTGCCGAAAAGACTGAGCATTGTCTCTATTTTGCCGGCTTTTATTTCCTTTTGAATCATTAAATGCTTCCTTTATATACCAATTAGCTTTTCCTCATAATAAGCCAATGATAGTATATCACATTTCGCCAGCGATTGCAATAATAAAGTGTTCAAATTAAACATAAATTTTCTATTTTGCTATAAAAAATGCGCTTTCTTCACATATATTTCCGTACAGCTTATATGTTACTTCAATTTTTACTGATTTTTCGTTGCAAACTGTCTTTACATCCTTGTTTTTTATCTTGTATTCAGACAGAAAGTTTCGCTCATATCGTTCGCATTTGTTTTTTGCACGCTCCGCAGCCTCCTGTTGCGTATACCGTACAGGTTTATAGTCATACTCCTTGAACGTCAGCGTTTTTATACCAAAGGGGAGCGTTACATTTCCAATGTGTGCACTTGATAGCTTTTCTTCTGTGTAGTAATTGCCGACTCTTTGCTTGAAAAACAGCGGAATATCTGCTGAAAACAGCTGGAAATAGCTTTGTGTATAAACATTGCCTGTTACCTTTTTGACAACATCATCAAGCGGCTGCTCAAATGTTACAGTTCGCTCAAATGTGCCCTCTATTGTTCCCATTGAGCGAGTGTAGCGTACATTGGTTTCAATTGTTTCCTTGCCGTCTTTCCAGGTAGACCTCTTGTTTTCTACCGTTCCGCTGATTATGATATCGCCCTTACAGACACCACTGCCAATGATGGTTTTGACCTGACCGTCGAGCAGCATTATCTTTTCGACAGTTGCATTTTCCTTAGCAACGAGATTTGTAGGAAAACGGCTGAAACTGCCTTTGACTGCTGGAATGTTCTCGATAACGTCAATTATGAGCGTATTGCCTTTACGGGTTATTCCAGCCCAGCTGATGCCTTCAACACGCTGTTTAAGAGCACGCTCAACCTCCACAAGCTTTATTTCCGGGATATACGATCCTACTGTAATGCCTTCTTCGGTGAGAACGTTCATTATGTCCGATCTTATCTTTTCATCATCGTTCATTATATCAAAACGCAGAACGATATCTTTGAGATATATGATCGCCAGCAGAACTAAGCAAAGACTAATCAACAAGGCAGGTCTGTGTTTAAAGCGTTTGAGCGCTTTGACTGCATCTCCATCTTTGACTCGTTCAATTGAATAGCTGTTTTCTTTGCAAAGGCGTTTTAATGCTTTGCAATTAAGTATTGATACACTAAGATTTATTTCATTGTTGGTTTCCTGAATATCCGTGGGATTTATGTGCTGGTCTTTTAGTTGCTTGAAAAGTCTTTCAGGTTGTTCTGTTGAGATAGTATATTGCCGTCTGAAAAACGTGATGGATTGTTTTGTCTTAGCGCTTTTCATTTGCTTTCCTGTCTTTCTCTGAAACGCTTAGATACGAGCTTTATGCTGTCGATAATGCCCTCGATCAGCACACTGTCGAGAGAGTAGTCTGACATTTTAAGCTGTGCGCCCCATATTTCGATATAATAGTCTCCTGCACAGACTTTTGCCATTATATCATTGCACTCGCATATTTGTCGGCAGTTTTCTACGAGAACTGATTTGTTGTCTGTGATGGAAACATAAGAGCCAAGGCATGCGAGATCCTTTGCTTTGCCTACAAAACCAAGTCTTGTATTTGTTTTATTCATTGCTTTTCCTCCGTGTCAGCGATATAGGACATACCGTTGTCCTATTGAATTATATTACTGAGTGTGGATACATATACATTGATATATAAATGAAAACAAAGGTGAGCGTATGAATAAGCATATAAAAGGATCGTTAGGTTTCTTGATTTCCGCAATTCTTGTGTGGTTTTGCATAGTTCTGATAACTGATCAGGTGAGCATCAGGCGAAGTGTTATAGATGCGATAGACAGGTGCATGAATGTCATAATTCCGTCATTGTTTGCGTTTATGGCTTTGTCAGGGATAATAACATCCAGCGGTGCGTATATAATGATTTCAAAACCTTTCTTTTGGTTGTCTTATATAACTGGTATTCCAAAAGAACTGCTGAGTGTTTTTATAATTTCAAATATAGCGGGTTATCCGGTTGGTGCAAAATTAATTAGTGACTTGCAAGAAAGGGGACAGATTGATAAAAATACTGCAAAAACAATGCTTTGCTTTTGTTATGGTGCAGGTCCTGCTTTTCTTGTTTCGGTTGCCGGGCTGGCTCTTTATGGGAGCACTAAGATCGGCATTCTTATATTCATGTCGTGCGCGCTTAGCAATCTGATAATTGCATCTGTTTTATGCAGGATAAAAAAGCCGAGAGTTAAAACTGTTCAGAATCATTTTAGAATTACTGCGCAGATGCTCAACGACTCGGTGCTTTCAGCAGGGAAGTCGCTGTTTGGAATCTGCATGATGATAGTTTTCTTTTCAGCAGTTGTGGCTATTCTTGATGAGAGTGGATGTATAAACTGGGTATCTTCTTTTCTTCCCGTCACCAAAAGCAAGTGTTTAGTAAAATCTGCGCTCGAAATATCCAGCATTACTCAAATCACTAAAACACCTTATAGCTATATTCCTATAATATCAGGCGTTTGTTCATTTGGTGGAGTATGTGTCCTGTTCCAGACGTCATCTGTGGTTGGTGGTCGCTTCAGCTTAAAGCCGTTTTTGCTGATAAGACCGGTTGCGTCATTGCTTTCTGCTATCAACAGTTATTGGATTTGCAGGTTTATGCTTCCCGATAATCTGACAGCAGTTTCAACTAATCAGCAAATTTTCGTTAAAGTGTACAATTTTATACCCTCTGTTTGTCTAATATTAATGATTTTCTTACTGAAAATAAAGAAAAGGGTAGCATTTTCAAGTCAGTTGTGATATAATTAACAAGGATAAATAGTATCTTTACTTGATATAAAAGGAGTTGCGTCAATCATGGCAAAGAAACAGTATTTTGGTAACGGTATCGAGCCTTCCTGCTCATATTGCATGTATGGCAATCGTTCAAGAGAAGGAAACAAGGTGCTTTGTGAAAAAATGGGACTTGTAGATGCTGATTACTCATGCAAGAAATGGGTTTATGACCCTATCAAGCGTGTTCCGAAGAAACAGCTCAACATTCCTAATCAGGAAGACGATATCATCTGATACAAATATGATAAGCCGATGCTTTAGCATCGGCTTTTTTACTTGATTATTTTAGAACTGAAATATAAGTACAGTTTTATAAATTCAAAAGCCGATGCAATGCACCGGCTTTTTCTCATATTTTCTTTACCTTGGCATAGTTCGCCATTATCTTTTTAGTACCCTTGGTATCAAAAGCGATTTCAAGTAATGTGTCGTTCGCCATTGGAGTTGCACTGAGAATAGTACCCTCACCAAAAATCTTATGCTTTATCCTGTCACCAGCCGAAAAACTCTGCGATTCAGCTGCAGGAGCCTTTTCTGCTTTTCTGATATTGAGCTGCTGCCTGAGCGACATACTGCGTATAGAGCCAACTTCGCCAAAAGCATTTGATGTAGAGCTGACAGCCTGAGACAGACCTTCCTGCTCTTTCTTTTCGACGTATTCTCTTGGTATTTCTTTGAGGAAACGAGACTTTCTGTTCCTGTCGGTGTGACCATAAAGCATTCTTTCACACGCTCTTGTAAGATAGAGTTTTGATTTTGCTCGGGTCATTGCCACGTATGCAAGTCTTCTTTCTTCTTCGATATCTTCTTCGCTTTCCATGCTTCGCGCTGACGGAAAGATGTTTTCTTCCATTCCGACAACGAATACTATCGGAAACTCAAGTCCCTTGGCAGCGTGCATTGTCATAAGCGCAACATAATCTGCGTTCTGGTCAAGTGTGTCTATATCTGTGAACAAAGAGATCTGCTCAAGGAATCCCGAAAGGGTAGGCTCTTGGTCTTCTTCCTCATACTGTGCCATTGTAGATTTGAGTTCGGCGATATTTTCAAGTCTTGCTATGCCCTCGTCACCCTGTGATTGCAGATATTCGCCATAACCAGAAACGTCAAGCAGTTCATCAAGGAGTTCTTCCAGCGTGCTTGTCTGGGCAAATTCTGCGAGCTGGGTGAACATATCTGCAAGAGCTGTAAGCTGTTTTGCTCTTTTTTCAATAGGTGCAAGGTCCGCGGAATTTCTCATTACTGTAACGGGATCTTCGCCAAGATCAGATGAGATCTGTTCAAGCAAGGCAACTGTTGCGTCACCAATACCACGTTTTGGCTCATTTATAATACGCTTGAGCCGGAGCATATCAGCGTTGTTGTTAATGACCTGCAGATATGCGAGAATATCGCGTATTTCCTTGCGGTCATAGAATTTCATTCCGCCGAAGATCTTGTATGGGATACCGCTTTGCATAAGTGCACGCTCGATGCCGTTAGACATAGCGTTTATCCTGTATAAAACAGCGTGGTCATTGTATTTTCCGCCATTACCGACATCTTCAAGTATCTGCTCGGCAATGAATTTAGCCTCGTTCTTTTCATCAGCGGCTTTGTAGAAAACGACCTTATCTCCATCGCCTGAATCAGTCCAGAGATTTTTGCCTTTTCTTGCGCTGTTGTTCTTGATAAGCTCATTTGCGCAGTTGAGAATGTTCTGTGTTGAACGGTAGTTTTGCTCAAGCCTTATAACATCTGTTTCAACATTACAGCCAAACTGTTCTTCAAAATTAAGAATATTCTCAATTGTCGCACCACGGAACTTGTAAATGCTCTGGTCATCGTCACCGACAACGCAGATGTTGCCGAATTTGCGCGCGAGAAGCTCTACAAGCCTGAACTGAGCGGTGTTTGTATCCTGATACTCATCGACCATAATGTATTTATACCTGTTCTGGTAGTGGTCAAGTACATCGGGGAAGTTTTCAAACAGTGTAACTGTATTGAAGATAATATCATCAAAATCCATCGCATTGGCAAGTCTCAGCCTGTGCTGATACTCTTTATACACCTTTGCAATAGTAGAAAGTCTGTAATCAGAAGCGGCGATTTCTAAGAACGTGTCCTCATCAGTCAATGCGTCCTTGCGGTGAGATATCTCGTTCATAACGACTTTAGGAGGGAACATCTTATCTGAAATATCAAGATCTTTCAAGATATCCTTTATTGTTCTCTGAGAGTCGTCCGAGTCATATATTGTGAAATTCCTTGCATAACCAAGTGCTTCACATTCGCTCCTGAGGATTCTTACGCAAGCCGAGTGGAACGTAGATGCGGCAACACCTTCACCAGCTTCACCAAGCATAAATGAAAGTCTGTCTTTAAGCTCGTTTGCAGCCTTGTTTGTGAATGTGATAGCAAGAATGCTCCACGGCTGTATCGGATTTGATGCAACTATATCAGACAGCTTGGCACTGTCATCGGTCTTTCCGTTTATATAATCTTCAAGGAACTTGCAGTCAGCATCGTCAGAGTTGTTTTCTGTGCTGTTGTATGCGTTGCCGAAATATATCATATTTGCAATGCGGTTGATAAGGACAGTAGTCTTTCCGCTTCCGGCTCCGGCAAGTATAAGAAGGGGACCGTTTATCTTGAACACAGCTTTTTGCTGTTCGGGATTCATTCTGGAAAAGAACTTTTCAAGTGCTTTCTTTTTTAGTTCAATATAATCTTGTGCCATAGCGGACAACTCCTTTCCTGCATATTACTGACATTATACCATAAAAAAATCGATTTGAAAAGGGGTATTGAACAAAAAAATGACAGTGAATGATTAATTACTTTGCAAAAGCCAATACTGATATACATATTATTAGTATCGGAGGCAAACAAATGAAAGGTATAATTCTTTGCAGGCAGAATATCAATGGACTTGAGGCTGTTACAGAAAATACTATCCCTGCGCTTTTGGAGATGTGCGGAAAGACTTTTCTTGAAAGGCTTGTGGACAAGTTAATAGCTTGTGGTATAGAAGCGACATATGTTTTGAGTGAAAACTATGACCGTAGAATAAGCAGGGTGATTGAGCATTTCAGCCATAAAGACAGGATAAAACTGGAATACTTTAGTGGGCAGGACAACTTTGAATTTGATACTGAAAGCGATTATCTTGTATGTGATGCTGTTGCTTGTGCAGATTTAGACATCAAAGATTACATTGAACAGAATGCAGATAAAGAGAACCCCGAGACGATTTGTAATAAAAATGGCTCTTTTGTTATGTCAATAGCGCACAAAAGTGATATAAAGGAATTTGACTTTACGGACGAAAGTACCGCATTTGCGAGAATTTCTGACTATATCGGAAATGACACAAGTGTTGTTAGAACGACGGACAGCATTGAAGATATCGACACGTTTCTTAATTATCAAGCTGTAACACTTGACAAAGATGGAGGTATAATTAAGCGCACTGACAACAATTTTAACGGCGTTACTTTCATACCACCTGTGTATATTGGGAAGAATGTTTCGATTGGCAGTGGTGCTGTGATCGGTTCGCACACTGTCATTTCGGATAATGCAAGAATTGGTGAGGGTACAGCTGTTTACAGGTCGTATATTGGTCAGAATGCCGTTATCGGCAAGAATTGTGTCATTGAGGGAGCGTATATGTGCCCAAATTCAACACTTATGAACAGAGTGCGGCTTTCTCAATCGGTTCTTGTGAAAGACTCTGTATGCGTGCGCTCTAACACAATTGTCAGTGAGAACGCAGTTATCGACGCCAAGGACAGTCGTTCATTTGTTCGCGGAGAAAAGCCGCTTACTTTCGATGATGATGGGATTTGCAATTTGTTTGACGGAACGACTGACGTTTCTGAGTACGTACGCCTTGGAAAAGCGATAGGCAGTTCTCTCAATATTGGAGAAAGTGCTGTTGTTGGTATATCAGGTGACAGCAAAATGGTTGTTCTGTCAAGTGCTGTTTGCTGTGGCTTATGTTCTGCGGGAGTCGACGCATATGATTTAGGTGAGTGTATTCTGCCTCAGTTGTCATATGCTGTCACAAATACGAATAGTGCTGTCGGCATTTTTATTGGCGTTGATGCCAATGGCGATGTAAGGCTCGTTCAGAAAAGCGGATTGCCGCTAATTACGCGATTTGAGCAGGATATTTGCGATAGTTTTAACCAACGCTCGTTCAGGTGTGTTGGCTTGTCAGATGGTGGAAAAGTCATAGATTCAGCAAGCGAAAAAGCTTCATATAAGCGCTTTCTCAGTTCCGTATCGCCAAAAAGCCTGAAAAGGATTTGCGCAAACGTGAGGACAAATGATACTGTTGCGGCGCGGCTTGCTGATGAGTTGTTTGAGGATTCAAATGATTGCAGGGGTGAACGCATAGTTTTCCAGTTATCAAGTGACCTTACTTCTGTCAATGCATATAGCGAAGAAACGGGAAATGTTCGCTGCGAACAGCTTTGCCTGCTTGGTTGCAGGATCTTTTTTGATGAGAACAAACCTGTCAGTATCCCATATTCGTTACCTTTTGCGGCAGACAAGCTGGCAGAACGTTATCAAGGGACTTTGTACAGATATAACACGATTTGTGTTGACGAGACAGATGCAGCTGCGCGGGAAGCGGCTTGTCAGCCCAAGGGCAGTTTTGTTCGTGATCCGCTGCTGTTGACTGTGCTGATATGCAGATATCTCAATGACAGGCAAATCACACTCAAGCAAGCTCTTGATGAGACTGAGCCTATTTGCTGCACCCAGCGTTATATTTTTGCTGATTCAAAAGCCGCTTTGTACCTCGAAAATGCACAGGCAGTAGGGGCTGAGGGATATGAGGTCAGAGACAAGAACACAACTGCATTCATAAGACCTTGCAAGAACAGTCAATCGCTTATGATTTTTGCCGAGAGCACAAACGTTGAATTTGCAAGCGCTTTTTGCGACGAGCTTGTTGAAAAACTGCGCAAATACGCCGATAATTCCAAATCGGAATGAAAACTGAAATGTGGAGGACGATAAATCATATTACTTGACATTGGCGGCGGGTTTTGGTATAATGTATCTTAGGTATTTTGTGCGTTCAAACAGAAGAAAAGCTCACTTTGACTTACCTTTATATCATACAAGCGCTTATTCTGCGCTGTGGTGACGCTTTTCTTCTGTGCAACAGACATAATATGTAAAGTAACGAAAGGAGTATATCAAGAGCCTTGGAACGAACGGAAAACAAGGCTGATAGTGATCAAATGGGTAATAATAACGATAGAACAGGTAGAACTGTTTACAGAAGAAGAAAAAGTGAGCCGCAGGCTGAATCAAAGCAGAATTCAGAGAACGGAAAGAGGTCGGCTCGCAGTGTAAGTGCAAAATCGCAGGGCAGAGGTCAAAGAACTGCATTGAGACAGGCATATGCGCCGAGACAGCCCAAGGAGCCGTCAAGAAAGACGCCTGTCAAGATAATCCCTTTGGGCGGACTTAATGAGATAGGCAAGAACTGCACAGCTATTGAATGTGCAAATGATATGATTATCATCGACTGCGGAATGGCTTTCCCTGACAGCGAATTGTTTGGAGTAGATATAGTTCTGCCCGATTATTCTTATGTTGAAAAGAATATCGATAAGCTCAGGGGAGTTGTGCTTACGCACGGACACGAAGACCACATTGGCGGTCTGCCGTATTTCCTTAAGAAATTCAATGTTCCTGTTTATGGAACAAGGCTTACTCTCGGTCTTGTTGAGGGTAAACTTGAAGAACACGGCATACTTGCAGGTGCAAAGCTTAATGTTGTTACGCCAAGGCAGACTGTAAAGCTCGGCTGTATGGCTGTTGAGTTTATCAGAGTGAATCATTCAATCCCTGACGCTGTGGGAATGGCAATACACACTCCTGCAGGCGTACTCATCCACACAGGCGACTTCAAGGTCGATTACACGCCAATTGAAGGCGGCATCATTGATCTGCAGAGGTTTGCAGAGCTTGGAAACAGAGGCGTTCTCGCGCTGATGTCTGATTCTACCAATGCCGACAGACCCGGTTTTACTATGAGTGAGCGTAAGGTCGGTGAGAGTTTTGAGAAGCTTTTTGTTCAGGCGGAGGGCAGAAGAATCATTATTGCTACCTTTGCGTCTAACATTCACAGAGTTCAGCAGATAATCAACAATGCAGTGTCAACAGGGCGTAAAGTTGCTGTTTCGGGACGAAGCATGGTCAATGTAATTAGCATTGGTATTGAACTTGGCTATCTGAAAGTGCCTGACGGAGTGCTTGTTGATATAGATATGGTTTCAAGATATCCTGCCGATAAAATGGTCATTGTAACAACGGGCAGCCAGGGTGAACCGATGTCTGCGCTGACAAGAATGGCAAATAACGAGCACAGACAGGTTTCCATTACTCCAATGGACTTCATAATCATTTCTGCAAATCCTATCCCAGGCAACGAAAAGCTCGTGACAAGGGTAATCAACGAGCTTATGAAGCTGGGCGCACATGTTGTTTATGAGAATATCTATGATGTGCACGTTTCTGGTCACGCTTGTCAGGAAGAGCAGAAACTGATACTTTCGATTACGAAGCCTAAGTTCTTTATTCCTGTTCATGGTGAATACAAGCATCTTTATCAGCATAAGGCTACGGCTGTTGCAGTTGGAATACCTGAGGATAATGTAATTCTCGGTGATAATGGTTTTGTTATCGAAACTGACGGCGTAGATATGAAGGTCACAGGCACAGTTCCGGCGGGCAGAGTGTTCGTTGACGGACTTGGCGTCGGAGATGTCGGTTCTATCGTGCTTCGTGACAGAAAGCACCTTGCAGAAGACGGTCTTATTATAGCTGTTGCTACGATAGACAGGGATACGGGAGTTATTCTCGCAGGTCCTGATGTCGTTTCAAGAGGTTTTGTTTATGTTAGAGAAAGCGAAGAGCTTCTCGGTGAGGCAAGAAAACTGCTTACCGAAACGCTTCAGAGCTGTCTTGATAAAAATGTCAAAGATTGGAACACTATAAAAGGCAAGATGAAGGACAATCTGTCTGAGTTCATTTTTGCAAGGACAAAGAGATCTCCGATGATCCTGCCGATTATTATGGAACTTTGATGTGAGCATAAAGATTCGTTAGAAGGAGCTGTTGAGATTTGAAAAAGACTAACGGACTGTCAGCGCTTATAAAGCTTACGATCGCTGCTGTTGCGCTTTCAGGTCTTATCTCTGCATTTCTTTTGAAAAGGGCGCCCGGATATACAGGCAGCGGTAAAGTTTTGATGATCATTTGCATCATTTCTGTGCTTCTGCTGATATTTGAGGCAATCGTATTCAAGAATATTACCAAAAAGAATGTCACTCGGCTTGCAGCTGCGATTTCGCGCAAGGAGAAGAACTCTTTGATGAATTTCCCTGCGCCCGCTGTCATAATCGACTCAAAAGCGACAATCTTGTGGTATAATAAACGATTTGCACGGGATATTCTTTCTACTGAGGAGGCTTATGGCTGGAAAATAAGTGAAGTCGGAAATATAGATCTGCAGAAGGTCTTTACTCCGCAGGGCGATCTTGTTTGCCTTTCCAAGAGATTCTATGAAGCAAAGGCAGTACATAACGATGTTGCGCAGGACCCGCTTTCCCTTATCTATTTTAACGATATTTCTGATTATATCGAGCTTAAATACGAGACTAAGCAGTCACATAAGTCTATCATAATCATTAACGTTGATAACCTCGATGATGTTATGGCTAACATAAGGGAGAGCGAAAAGGCACATATCATCGTTGAGATAGAAAAGCTGATTGAGAACTTTGTTGAGGGAACCACTGCTGTTTCCAAAAAGACATCATCTGATAGGTTCTATATCTTTATGGAGGAAAGACACCTTGCTCCGATAATTGAGAACAGGTTCAAGATCCTCGAAGAAGCGCGTAAGATATCTGTTGATTCAAGAAACAACATTACACTTTCTATCGGTGTAGGTCGTGGTGCAGATAATCTTATAAACAGCGAAAAGCTCGCAAGACAGGCTCTGGAGCTTTGTCAGGGCAGAGGTGGAGACCAGGCTGCAGTTTCTGAGGACGGCGAGTTCAAGTTCTTCGGCGGAGTTTCCAATTCAAGCGATAAGAACAATAAGGTTAAGGTCAGAATGGTCGCTAAGGCGATGCTTGAAAGAATTACAGCATTTGAAAAGGTACTTATCATGGGCCACCGCTATGCTGACCTCGATGCTGTTGGTGCAGCAACCGGACTTTGCTGCGCAATTAAGCCGCTTGTCAAAGAGGCTTACGTTGTTGTAGATCCAGACAATAATCTTTCAAAGCCGCTTATCGAGTATATTAATGAAAACGATATTACAAATTACTATATCACTCCACAGCAGGGACTTGAAAAGCTCGATTACAACACACTTTTAATTGTTGTTGATACGCACAATCCGAAGCTTGTTGAGTCTACGGAGATCCTGCAGAGAGCAAGAGAGGTCATAGTTATTGACCACCACAGAAGAATGGTCAATGCTATCGAACCTACCGTTATGACTTATCTCGAATCCGGTGCTTCTTCCGCAAGTGAGCTTGTTACAGACCTTGTTGAGTATTTCGGCGATAAGAGCAAGATATCTGTTCACGCAGCTGAAGCTTTGCTTTCAGGTATTATGCTTGATACAAAGAATTTCGTTATGAGAACAGGTGCAGGCACATTTGAAGCTGCTGCTTACCTCAAACGAATGGGTGCGGACAGTATAGCTGTTAAAAAGCTGTTTGCTAACTCTATCGAGACTTATCATCAGAAATCTGCAATTATTAATTCTGCGGAGATCTATCACAAGTGCGCTATTGCGTCCACAACTGAGCAATTCTCGAACATACGAATAGCTTCCTCGCAGGCAGCTGACGATATGCTCGGAATTACAAATGTAGCTGCATCGTTTGTAATGTACGAGTCAAATTCTATCGTTAACATTTCAGCACGCAGTATGGGTGCTGTGAACGTTCAGGTCATCATGGAAGCGCTCGGCGGCGGAGGACATCATACAATGGCTGCCTGTCAGCTGAAAACTGATATTGCAAGTGCTGAGCAGGCACTCAAAAATGCTATTGATGATTATATCAGAAATAACAGTTAAGAAAGGATAAAATATAATGAAGGTAATTCTTATCAAAGACGTAAAAGGATCAGGCAAGAAGGGTGACGTTCTCAACGTCGCAGACGGATACGCAAGAAATTTTCTGATCGGAAAGGGCTATGCTCTTGAGGCAACACAGAAGAATCTTAATGATCTTCAGGGCAAAAAGTCTTCTGAACAGCATAAGATCGACGTTGAAGTTGCAGATAATACTGCTCTTGTTGAGAAGATCAAGGATAAAGAAGTTGTCGTTAAAGCTAAGGCAGGACAGGGCGGTAAGCTGTTTGGTGCAGTTACTGCTTCCGTTGTAAGCGATGAGCTGAAAAAGCAGTACAATGTTGATGTTGACAAGAAAAAGATCGCTCTTAACAGCGAGATCAAGGCATTTGGCGATTTCAGCGCTGCAATCAAGCTCACACACGGTGTTTCCTGCAATATCAAGATCAAAGTCGTAGAGGAATGATCGCCAATGGCACTTGAATTGAAAGACCAGCTCGCGGCTGACCTTATGGGTTCAAATGCTCAGTTCTCACAAGAGGCTGAAAGCGCCGTTATAGGCGGTATGCTGTATGACCCAAAGTGCATAGACAAGGTTGCAGAGCTGATAAAGACCCCTGATTATTTTTACAGAGAACAGCATCAGAAGCTGTATTCTGTTATCATGAGGTTTTATTCTGTCGGCAAGGCTGATGATATCGTTTCCATAATAGATGAATCAGTCAAAGCCGGTGTATTTGCGAATACTCAGATGGCAAGAGAATATCTGATGGGACTTATACATAACGTTACAAGTGTGGCGAACATTGAAAGCCACTGCAAGATCGTTATGGAAAAAGCGCTAACCAGAAGACTTGTCAATGTTGCGGAATATGCGATAAAAGAAGCAAGTGAAAACGCTACCACTGCTGATAGGCTTCTTGATGATGTTGAACAGAAGATATTTGACATCAGACAGGGCAGGAGCATGGACGGACTTACGCAGATAAGCGAGGTCGTTGTAGGTACGCTTGATCACCTTCAGGAGATATCAGGTGCTGATGCATCTGACAAACTCGGCGCAAGCACGGGCTTTTCAGAGCTTGACAAGGTCACCACAGGTCTTAATAAAACAGACCTTATAGTTCTTGCGGCTCGTCCTGGTATGGGTAAATCGGCTCTTGCTCTGAATATGGCTGTTAACTGCTGCAAGAGAACAGGCAGAGACGTTGCTATATTCTCTCTCGAAATGGGTAAAGAGCAGCTCGCAATGAGAATTCTTGCGTCTGAGGCTCTTGTTAACAATACCAATCTGAGAGACGGTCATCTCAGCAGCAAAGACTGGGATAACCTTGCAGCAGCAGCTGATGTTATCGCAAGACTGCCAATATTCATAGATGACAGCGCGGGTATTACTGTTCCGCAGATGAAAGCTAAGCTGAGAAGAATGAGAAATCTCGGTCTTGTAGTTATCGACTATATTCAGCTTATGGAATCCCCAAACAAGCACAGCAGCCGTGTAACCGAAGTTTCTGAGATCACAAGACAGTTAAAGCTGCTTGCAAAGGATCTTAACGTGCCTGTTATAGCCCTTTCTCAGCTTTCAAGAAGCTCTGAAAAAAGAGATGATAAGCGTCCTATGCTTTCAGACCTGAGAGAATCGGGTTCTATCGAGCAGGATGCTGATATTATCCTTTTCCTGTACAGAGCTGCCTATTATGAGGAAGACACCGAGGACAAGTCTATTGCTGAGTGTATCGTGGCAAAGAACAGACATGGACAGACTTCAAAGGTCGAGCTTGGCTGGAAAGGCGAATACACGCTGTTTACATCACTTGAAAGATTTACAAGGTATGAATGATCCATTTTTGAACAAGGTATTTGATACCATTGAACAGTTTGATATGTTCACCAAGAGTGAGCGCTTGCTGGTCTGCCTTTCGGGTGGTGCCGACAGCGTTTCACTCCTTTTGTGTTTAAAAATGCTTGGATACAACATATGTGCTTGCCACGTCAATCACCAGTTAAGAGGTGACGAAAGCGAGCGTGACCAGCAGTTTTGTGAAGAACTATGCAAAATACTCGAAATCGAGTTAACTGTTCAAAGGATCAATGTTAATGAGTTTTGCAAGGAGCACGCTGTTTCAATAGAAGAGGGTGCACGGAAAATGAGATATAGGATCTTTGATCAGATCAAAGCCGACAAAATCTGCACCGCTCATTCGCTTTCGGACTGCATTGAAACTACAGTTTTTAACCTCGCGAGAGGAACGGGTCTTAAAGGTCTGTGTTCTATTCCACCGAAACGAGATAATATAGTCAGACCTCTGATAAATTGTACAAGGGAAGATATCATAGGATTTCTGGAAAGAAACGGACAAGACTTTGTTACTGATTCGACTAATCTTACAGATGAGTACACCAGAAATCGAATCAGGCACAACATAATCCCACAGCTTAAACAGCTGAATTCCTCGCTGATGAAAAGCTATGAAAACACTCTGTCCTATCTGCGCAATGATATGATATATCTTGAAAAAAGTGCGGATATGGCTTATGCAGAGTGCTGTGATGGCGGGCAAGTTGATACAGATAAGTATTTTGAGTATGATAAATGTATAAGAGACAGGCTTCTGATCAGACTTTTAAATGACAATGGTTTAGACGCTTCTCACGATATGATAGGTCTTATGAGTGGTATCATCGAGAACGACGGCAAACTTAACATCTCAAAAGATTACTATTTTGTCTGCAAGAATAGAAAAGCATACATTACCAAGCAAAGTACTGAAGATATGGCATGTATTGATCCTGTAGATATCAATTCAGACGGTGAATACCTTTATGGCAAACGAAAAATATCATTTAAATCAATCAATATGGCAGATATTGACTGCGAATATCCAAATGTTCATAAAATGTTTGCATATTGTTGCCTGGATTGTGATAAAATTATAGGCGGACTTGTGTTGCGTAAACGCTCTGAAGGTGACAGGATTCATCTTGTCAACAGAAGGGGTGATGTCAGCATAAGAAAGCTGTTAAAGAACAGTTTTCCGTTGGAAAAGCGTTCGCAAGCTGTAATTATCTATGATGATGTCGGTGCCGTCTTTGTTGAGGGCAGCGGTGTGAGTGAACGAGTCAAAATTACTGAAAAGACAAAAAGAGTGCTAACATTTGCTATTGAGTATATCATATAGTTATCACATTAAAGATATATAATTCTCTTTGTTTAAGGAAAGTAAAACTAAATTAGAAAAAGGTTGTGATCAATTGAAGAATAGCGGTGGAAAGACTTTACTAATCTATTTGCTGGTGTCCATCTGCGTTGTGGGCGGAATCGTTTTTATGCTCTCTAATATGAGCAGCAGTTCTGACAATGTGCAATACTCCGAAATAATGGAGCAGTTCGACAGCCTCAATGTAAGTGAATTCAGTCTTGATTTAGGCAGCGGAGAGCTCAAGTATAGACTTAAGAACGAGAGCAAGGATACTCCTAAGCATGTTTACAGTGTGCCGAATGTTTCGATATTTGCTAATGAAGTTCTCGGCGGTGAAAGTGATAATAATTATAGAAAGCGTTACGATGCTAAAAACCCGGATAATCCGTTGGTTTATGACCTTATCCCGATTTCAGACAACAGCTTTTTATTAAATCTGATACCGACTCTTCTGATGCTTGGAGCTATGATTTTTATCTTCGTATTCATGATGAGGAGCGCGAACGGCGGAAAGATGTCTTCTTTCGGCAAATCCAATGCGAGAGTTGCGGCAAGCAGCAAAAAAGCTACATTTGCAGATGTTGCGGGAGCAGATGAAGAAAAAGAAGAATTGCAGGAGATCGTTGACTTCCTGCGCGACAACAAGAAATATATCGACATAGGTGCGAGAATACCTAAGGGAGTTCTTCTCGAGGGTCCTCCGGGTACCGGTAAAACGCTGCTTGCAAGAGCAGTTGCCGGTGAAGCAAAGGTTCCGTTTTTCTCGATCTCAGGTTCTGACTTCGTTGAGATGTTCGTCGGTGTCGGTGCTTCGAGAGTAAGAGACCTGTTCGATCAGGCAAAGAAGAGCTCACCGTCTATCGTATTCATCGATGAGATCGATGCTGTCGGACGTCAGCGTGGTGCTGGTCTTGGCGGCGGTCACGATGAACGTGAGCAGACACTTAACCAGCTGCTTGTTGAAATGGACGGTTTTGAGGATAACACCTCAGTTATCGTAATGGCAGCTACTAACAGACGTGATATACTTGACCCTGCACTTTTAAGACCTGGCAGATTTGACAGACATATCGTTGTCGGCAGACCTGATGTCAAGGGCAGAGAAGAGATACTCAAAGTTCACACAAGAAATAAGCCTCTTGGTCCTGACGTTGACCTTAAGGTCATTGCCAAGACAACTGTTGGTTTCACAGGCGCAGACCTCGAAAACCTCGTAAATGAGGCTTCACTGCTTGCTGCGAGAAACAACAGAAAGGCTATCACAGAGGCTGATATCGAAGAGGCTTCGCTCAAGGTAGTTATGGGACCTGAAAAGAAGTCGAGAATAGTTACCGACAAGGAAAAGAAACTTACCGCTTACCACGAGGGTGGTCACGCACTTTGTCACTACTATTGCAAGACACAGGACGATGTTCATTACGTCACTATCATTCCTCGCGGTCAGGCTGGCGGCTTTACGATGTCAAGACCTGAGAAGGATGACAGCTATGTAAGCAAGAATCAGATGGCTGAAAGCATTATTGTGCTGCTTGGCGGTCGTGTTGCTGAAAAGCTGATTCTTGATGATATTTCAACTGGAGCTTCCAATGACCTCGAAAGAGCTACGTCAACAGCAAGAGCTATGGTCACAAGATATGGCTTTAGTGATAATCTCGGTCCGATTGTTTACGGTCAGGGTGATCACGAGGTATTCCTCGGAAGAGATTACAGCGCAACGCCAAGCTATTCAGATGCTGTTGCCGCTGAGATCGACCATGAGATCCGTGCTGTTGTTGAGGATGCTTTTGAAAAGTGCGAAACTATCCTTAAGGATCATATCGATAAGCTTCATGAACTTGCTAATTACCTTATGGAGCACGAAAAGATCGACGGTGATACATTCAAAAAGCTTATGGAAGGCAAACTGATCGTTGACAGCACTCCTGTTGAGATCAAGGACGAAAAGGCTGATAATAATACGGCTGATTCTGAAGATTAATAATTAAAGGTGCTTGCTTATTGCAGGCACCTTTTTTTGCGCATTTATGAGGAATTGACAGTAAAATATGATTTCTGATGATATTTTAGTTGCAAAATCATAATAATTGTGTTATAATCAATACAAAGATTTGATTACGCTTAGTAAAACTGAAAGGCAGGTAGATCGTTTTGAGCGAAAAAACACCGGATCGCCGCACACAAAGAACCAGAAAAGCACTGTTTGATGCGCTTGTTGAGCTGCTAACCGAAAAGGAGCTTTCTAAAGTAACTGTTCAGGAGATCAGCGACAAGGCTGAGGTCAACCGTGTAACGTTTTACAATCATTTCCTTGATGTATATGATCTCTACGATAAGATAGAGCAGGAGGTGCTGGTCGAGATCGGGCTTCTTATGCTCCAGCTCGAAGAGCTTCCTTCCGAGAAATTCTTCAAGCATCTTATTGATTATGTTGATCAGAACAGGACTGTATTCAAGCTGATCTTTTCGCCGAATGCAAAAGGGGAGCTTCGCAGCAAGTTCAATACGCTGATCGAGGGTCTTTTCAGGCAGATTCAGACCGAGAAGCAGAATTCTGACCTTAATGATACGTTGCTTGTATATCAGAACTGCTATCGTTCACAGGGCTGTCTTGCAGTTATTGAACGGTGGGTAAGTCGTGGCTTTACCGAGTCCAAAGAGCTTATTTTCAGCACGCTTTCAGGTCTTGATTCCAACACCGAGAGATTTATTGCATCTAAGTAGATAAACAGTATGCGAACTATCACTGCATTTTTGTAGTGATAGTTCTATTTTTATCTTATATTGCTGTGTTTTTATTGACAAATCACTTGCAAAAATCAAAAATATAGTGTATAATCAGTTCATACAAAGTTGAAGGAGAAATCTATGAAACTACTATTTGTTGGCGATGTCGTAGGCGAGAGCGGCTGTGAACTGCTTGGCAAACAGCTGTATAAGATTAAAAAGGAGTATGGCATTGACATAACTGTTGTCAATGGAGAAAACTCTGCAAAGGGCAACGGTATCACGCCTCATTCAGCTCTGAGTTTGTTTTCAATGGGTGTCGATGTTATAACGACAGGAAATCATTGCTTTAAGCGAAAAGAGATAATGGATACATTCTCGGGAAATGATTTTCTTCTCAGACCTGCCAATTTCCCTGATGGCGTTGACGGCAAGGGTGTAGCAATTATAGATATGTGCCCTTACAGGATTGCAGTTGTAAACCTTATCGGCACGCTTTATCTCGATGCTGTGGATAATCCGTTCAACGTAGTGGATACTATCCTTGAAGATATAGACACACCCAATATAATAGTAGATTTTCACGCAGAAGCTACAAGTGAAAAGAAAGCTATGGGCTTTTACCTGCAAAACCGTGTTACCGCAGTGCTCGGCACACATACTCACGTTCAGACTGCTGATGAAACGATACTTGGTGGTCATACAGCATACATTACTGACGTTGGTATGACTGGTCCTGAGCTTTCTGTGCTCGGCGTCGACAAGGATATAGTTATAACGAAGTTCAAAAAGCATATACCTGTCAAGTTCTCGGAAAGCTCTGAAAAGTGCTTTATCAACGCCGTTGTAGTTGAATTTGACGAAAAGACAGGAAAGGCTTTGGATATTAATAGACTAATTATCAGATAAACAGGAGGTATTGACAATGGAGATCTTAAAAGTTTCGTCTCGTTCTGTTCCTAACTCAGTTGCAGGCGCGATAGCCGGCGCAGTGCGCGAAAGCGGCAGCGTAGAAGTTCAGGCTGTTGGTGCAGGAGCAATCAATCAGGCTGTTAAATCCATTGCAATTGCAAGGGGATACCTTGCCCCGTCCGGAATCGATCTGATATGTGTGCCTGCATTTGGTCAGGTGATGATCAATGAGGACGAGCGAACAGCTATTAGGTTTATCTGTGAACAAAGATAAAAAATCAGGGACTGCATTCAACGCAGTCCCTTTTATGTTATGTATTAATTTATAACCCAGTTGAACAAAGGCTTTCTCGGATCAAACTTGGTGATTGTGAGCTTTCCGCTGCTGGAGCAATTAAGGATCTGCTTGAAATCCTTTGAGCCGACAGTTATGATAAACTGTCTCTTTCCTGTGCAAATTGCTCTGAATTTTGCAGGCTCGTGCTCAGAATCCGGCTTAACGTATCCCTTAAGATTTTTTGCGACCAGATTGCTGTCAGCAGTTTTAAGGCTGAAGCTGCCGTCATTATTCCAGCAGACTTTGAGCTTTTGCTCGAGGTCTTTATTAAGCTCTGCAAGAGCAAGTCCTTTGTTTGTTGCTGTAAGGCTCAGACCGCTGTATGTGCTCTTGAATGAGCAAACCTTGCCGTCTGTAATGAAATTGCCGTTATCGGTGGTGCAGTCGTTATAGAAACGCACCATGAGCGCCATAACGTTCTGCTGTGTGAAGATAAGGGTGTTTTGCTCTATATCATCAAACTGAAGAGGATCAAGCGATCTTACCATTTTAACGTATTTTGCGGAGAAATTGACCAGCTTGTTCAGTGCGTCCTGGAAAGTATCCTTTTCATAGAGTTTTGAAAGTCTGCGGTCAAATGTCTCTGCTGTATAAACCGAACAAGTTGTTTTTGCGTGTTTTTCAAAGGCGTAGTGGATATTTCCGCGTCTGTCGATGCATCTGATATTTGAAACGTGAACAGGGCAGCCCATATCAGAAACAAAGTGTGCTGCTCTTGCAAAGCAAGTCATACCTTCTGATTTCTTTCCAGCTCTGTAAAGTGAAACTGCTGATGTATAATTCTGTTCACAAAGAGTTCTTGCGCTTGGCAGGAATCTGCCGAGTCTGTCCTTGTAATAGCCTTTCGTCTGCTTAAGCTCTTTTCCACGTGGCTTTGAACAGGAATAATAGTGCATGCCTGCGCCGCAGTCGATATCTTCGCCCGAGTCAGGAGCTGTGCAGCCTTCTTCAAGCTCTTTATAGTAGTCTTTGAAAAATGCATAGACTTTTGTTTTTTTCTCTTTGTCCAGCAGGTCAAAGGCTTTTTTCATAATGTCCCTGTGGGTAACACCGCCCCACGCGTGACATCTGATAGTTCCGAGCTTGCAGCAAACCACCGCTGCACTTGCAATGGCTAATACTTTTTTCATAGATACTGATTCCTCTTTTATTTTGATTTTTTCTTTTTCTTTCTCACGGAATAACCAAATGAACCGAGTTTTTTGCCAAGTCCGTAGTATTCACCGTGGGAATATGCAAGCAGACCTGCCTTTTCAAGTGCGAGTCTGCCTTTTTCATCAATGAGTTCATTTGCAACATCCAGAGCGACGATATCGGCAATGAACATATCGTGAGTGCCGAGTTTTACGACCTCTCTGACTTTACATTCGATATTGACAGGGGATTGGGCAAGAATAGGCGCTCCGACCTTGCTTGCCTTTTCACAGGTCAGTCCGAAATGTGCGAACTTATCGAGCTTTCTGCCTGATTTTACGCCGCAGATGTCAACTGCTTTTGTCAGTTCTTCTGTTGCCAGATTTATCACGAATTCTCCGCTTTCACTTATGAGTTCATAGGAGTAACGCTCGGGTCTTACCGAAATGTATGTAACGGGCGGCTGGGTGCACAATATACCCGTCCACGCAACAGTAAAGACGTTTCTGATGCCGTTATGTTCACAAGTGACCAGAGTAGGCGGTACAGGGGAGGTAAGCACGCTGCCTTTCCAAACCTGTTTAGTAAATGTCTTATATGCCATATTACTTTTCCTCTTGTGTTATGCCGTACACTTTTTCATATATCTGGTCGTAGTATTTATAAAGCAGCTGTACTGAGTTTTCAAGGAAATAATAGTGCTTTATGTATGGCACGAGCAGCACGAGCAAGAGCACTGCAAGAGGTATAAGTACAAGCGTCTGCCAGATAATGATCGCAAGTATAGTCATAACAGTACACACAGCAAACAGCATCATAACAAGCAGATGGATAAGACGTTCATGCGCAAAGAAAGCTATTTTATTGCGATGATAGTCTAAAAGCTGTTTGAAATCGCAGTTTTCATCACCAAGGCACTGAACGATGAACTCTTTATATCGTGTAAGATACTTAGTCATTCGCAGTCTCCTCAAGTTTCAGGTCAAATGGAATAGAAGGCTCAATAGAGAGCTTTCTCAGCTTCGCTGATTTGATGCCCTCATTCTCACGGCGTTTCGCCTCATTTGCAGCAACTTCCTTGGCTATTGTTTTGGTTATGAACTTATCAACTAATTTATAGTGCTTTTGTGTGCGCTGGATAAAATTCTTGCGCTTTTCAGGTTTCTTTTTCTTCTGGTCAAAAATAATAGCAAGAATAGCAGACAAAGCCGTAACAACTATGGTTTTCTCTGCATTCGTATTGACTTTAAAAGCAACCTTTTTCATATCTTGTCCTCTTTTCGTGATAAATATCCTGAATAATTATATCACTAATTGATACATTTTGCAACTGGTTTTGTCAATATACTGAAAAATCAGATGGTAATATACTTTTCTAGTTCAACAAACTCACTTTGTGTGATGGCCTGACTGAGCAGCACCTCTGGTTTTGTAACGTAGCCGCCTATCCTTTCACGAGTATCCACTATCTTTTGTGCTCTTTCGATTGAAATAAGCAAGGCATTGGATATTTCAACTGCGTCTGCTGTATTGATGTTGACCTGTGAAAGCTGCTTTGCAGAAGTGACCAGCGGCGCAGTTGTTACTTTGGCTGTTTTGGAAGTTGTAGTCGAAGAGGTGGTTTGAGCTTTATCACTGTCTGCAACAAACAGATATTTTTCCAGTTTTGTCAGCGTCTTTTTGCCTATGCCCTCGACGTTAAGCAGCATATCAAGTGAACTTATCAAGCCAACACTGCTGCGATAGTCAAGAATGCGCTGAGCAGTTGATTCACCAACGCCGTCTATCGCGCAAAGCTGCTGGAGATCAGCCTTATTGATGTCGATAGGGAAGCTGACGGGAGCACTTGTCTGTTTGGTGTCATCAGGCTTTTCCGAGTTAGCTTTAGTTGTCTTTTCAGCCTTGTCAGTTTTGCTTTCCTTATTCTTTTCAGCGTTTTCAGATACTGAATTGTCGGAATTCTCAACATTATTGTTATTTGCATCTATAACAATCACGTCTTTGCGCTTTGCTTTTATCATTACTGTCGTGACTGCAACGCCGATAATAAGCAGTGCAGCAACAGCAGCAATGGCATATTTAGCAAATTCAGGCTTTTTGTTCTTATCAGACATTGTTTTTCTCCTATATTATTTGTTGTTCATCTCATTTAATTCTTCGATCATTCTTACAAGCTCGTCATATGTCATTATAGCATCGCCTGTAAAGCTGAGAACCGCTCTGATAGGCATTTCTCTGAGCATCGCATCTACCATAAGGTCACCTGCTGCACCCATAGTGCCCTCAGGCTGTGCAGCTTTCATATCTTTGTTTATGTTTTCTATAATCTCACCAAACAGCTTTCTGCCGTTCGGATCAGCGGCAATGTCACCAAGAGGGCTGTTTACTGTGAATTCGGCGGGTATTCGATCGTTTGAAGAAATGATAACATCAGCGGTGAGTTTGATATCTCTCGAAGATGATCCGATACAAATCTCAAAATCGCCTTCCTCAACGATCCAGTCATGTGCAGGCTCACAATAGAATGCAAACGCACGTCTGTCGAGCTTGAACATAACCTTCTTTGATTCTCCGGCTTTCAGAGATATCTTTTCGAAGCCTTTAAGTTCTCTTATTGGTCTGATAACGCTTGATTCCTTATCGCTCACATAAAGCTGAACGACCTCTTTGCCGTCAATTGTGCCTGTGTTTTTGACCACAACAGATACGGTCAGCTCGTCATCTGCTGAACAAGCGTTTGATGAGAGTTTAAGATCTGAATATTCAAAGGTTGTGTATGAAAGTCCGTGTCCGAACGGGAACAGCGGCTCGATATCTTTGAAATCATAGTATCTGTATCCGACAAAGATGCCTTCTTTGTAACGAACATCGTCCTTTTCGCCGGGGAAGCTGAGATAAGACGGGTTATCTGACAGCTTTGCAGGGAACGTTTCTGCAAGCTTTCCGCTCGGGTTAACTTTGCCGAACAGCAGGTCGCAAGCAGCGCCACCGACAGCCTGACCGCCAAGATACATTTCAAGAATGCTGCTGACCTTGTCTTTGAAAGGCATTTCAATAGGCGAGCCGTTATGCAGCACTACGACTACCTTTTTGCAGACGTCACATATCCTGTCTATGAGTACAAGTTGGTTTTCAGGCATACGCATATGCTGTCTGTCAAATCCCTCTGACTCGTACAGATCGGTAAGACCTGCGAATATAACTGCTATATCATTCTGCTTTGCACATTCGACAGCCTTGGCTATCTTTCCCTCGTCTACTGCGTCGGTTTTATTATCATATCCTTGTTCGTATGACACTTCGCAGTACTCTTTTACAGCATCAAGTGCTGATGTTATCTTTGAAGAGTTGATGTGAGAGCTTCCGCCGCCCTGATATCGCGGGTCTTTTGCGAACTCACCGATAAAAGCAATCTTCTTAGTTTTGTCAAGAGGCAGCAGCGAGTTTTCATTTTTGAGCAAAACAGCGCATTCACTAGCAATCTTTCTTGCCAGCTGATGCTGAGCTTCTTTATCCCACTGGGCATCGTCGCTTGCGGCGTGCTCTGACTTGTTTATAAGATTCAGTACATTTCGTACTGCCTTATCAACCAGTTTCTCATCAAGTGTGCCATTGTTAACAGATTCTACGATCTTTTTGTCGTTTACACCATGGCTTGAAGGCATTTCAAGGTCAAGACCTGCCTTAATTCCCTCGGGTCTGTCGTTTACAGCTCCCCAGTCGCTCATAACAAGGCCATCATAGCCCCATTTTTCGCGAAGAACATCTGTAAGCAGGAACTTGTTTTCTGATGAGTAAACATTGTTTATCCTGTTATATGAGCACATTATTGTATATGGCTTGGCATTCTTTACAGCGCCCTCAAAAGCTGCTGCATATATCTCAAAGAATGTTCTTTCGTCCATATTTGCTGAGCAGGTCATTCGTCTTGTCTCCTGATTGTTGCAGGCAAAGTGTTTGAGAGACGTTCCTACACCCATGCTCTGAACGCCTTTAATGTGCGCAGTTGCTATCTCTGATGCAAGGTAAGGGTCTTCGGAAAAATACTCAAAGTTTCTTCCGCAAAGAGGTGAACGTTTGATATTGCAGCCAGGACCAAGCAGAACAGCGACTTTTTCAGCTTTGCAAGCCTGACCAAGAGCTTTTCCCATGCTTGATACAAGCTCTCTGTCGAACGAACAGGCTGTTGCACATGCGCTTGGGAAGCATATTGCTTCAATGGCATCATTCATGATCTCAGAGTCATCTTTGACTTTTCTGAGTCCGTGCGGTCCGTCGGAAACCATTATTTCCGGGATATCGAGCCTTTCAACAGGCTTTGTGTGCCAGGAATCGTTTCCGGAGCAGAGTGAGGCTTTTTCCTCGAGTGTCATTTCTTTGAGAATAGTGTCAATGTTCATATTTAACCTTCTTTCTGAAATTTGTTTAGTATCTCGATCAGTTTTGCTTTGAACCTTTCATTTTCTTCGCTTGTACGCTTGTGCGGTCCTTTGAGCTTTCCGCCGCTGCAGCGAATCTTTTTGGCAATATGCCGTGACAGCAGCAGAGAATCAATATTCGACTCATCGTAAACCATACCGTTCTGCGACAGACAAATGCATCTTTTCGCAAGGCACATTGCAGCAAGCCCGTAATCCTGAGTTATAACAATGTCTCCATTTGCCGCAAGATTGGCAACTTTCATGTCTGCGCTGTCTGAACCCTTGTCAACGGTAACAACATCAGCATAATCGCTCGAAAAGAAATGTGATGTGTCACAAACGATTGTCACGGGAATGTTTCGGTATTTACATATCGCGATAGTAATATCAACAACAGGGCAGCCATCTGCATCAATATATACCTGCATCAGTTACCTTTGCCTTCAATATAGAATGTAGCTTCCATATCTGCAATATGCGTTGCAAGTGCAAGCGGATACATTTCAAGCGCCTTTCCAATGGTGTTTACGTTTTCTTCGCCCGAAAAGCCCATATGCCACCTGATAGCCATGGCTTCTTCGCGGGACAGCCTCATGAAACCGCTTACTATGTAGACTGATTTTTCGCCGTGGCCATAAGGCAGGGTATCATTATACTCATAATAAGGGACTTCGACCCATTTGCCGTTTTCATCTTTTTTATTTCTCTTGCTCGTTTTATAAAGATTCACCTTGCAGATATCGTGTAAAAGCGCAACAATGGCAATTGTCTCGTCAGAATAGTCAAGTCCATATTCGCTCTTGACACGTTCACGCGCAAGATATTCGTAAAGACAATGGTATACGTTCATACTGTGCTCGCAAAGACCGCCCTCATATGCGCCGTGATAGCGTGTAGAAGCCGGCGCGGTGAAAAAGTCGCTTTTTGACGACATAAGATATTCAAGCAGTTTGTCAGAACCTTCTCTGGTAATATGTTCCTTATAGATGCTGATAAACTGTTCTTTCAATTCGTTTGGTGTCATAAAAATACTCCTTCTAAGTTTGAACAAGTCAAACAGGTTAGTTAAATTATGAAAAAATGAGACAGAATATATGTCTTAATTATTATAGCATAGTTTACCTTTAAATAAAAGTATTTTTTATTAAACTTTCAAAAAAAACTTGATTTTGTGGTCAGAATGTGCTACAATGTCTAAGAATAGTTGTATAGGCTATTGTAATATTAAGTAAATCATGTGCGGGAATATCCCGGATATAATAATCGGAGGTAAATCATATGTGTGGAATCGTTGGATTTACAGGTGACAAGCAGGCAGCCCCTATTCTTCTTGACGGACTGTCCAAGCTTGAATACAGAGGCTATGACTCTGCAGGAATCGCTGTCCGCAACGGCGAAAGCGATGTAGAGATAGTAAAGGCTAAGGGAAAGCTCAAAGTCCTTCAGGAAATGACCAATGACGGCGCTGCAGTTAACGGCTGCTGCGGTATTGGTCATACGCGTTGGGCAACTCATGGTGAGCCTTCCTCGCTCAACGCTCATCCTCACGCAAGTGATGATGAAAATGTTGTTGCAGTTCACAACGGTATTATTGAGAACTATCAGGAGCTTAAAGAAAAGCTGACAAAGAGAGGTTATACTTTTAAGTCACAGACTGACACAGAGGTCGCTGTAAAGCTCGTTGATTACTATTACAAGAAATACAATGAAGGTCCTGTAGACTCTATTGCAAGAGCTATGACACGTATCAGAGGTTCATATGCACTTTGCGTAATGTTCAAGGACTATCCGGGCGAGATCTATACAGCTCGTAAGGACAGCCCGATGATCATTGGCGTTACAGACGGTGAAACTTATGTTGCATCCGATGTTCCTGCTATCCTTAAGTATACAAGAAATGTATACTATATCGGTAATATGGAGATAGCTAAGCTTGAAAAGGGTAATGCTACATTCTATAACATTGACCGTGAAGAGATCGAAAAGGAACTCACAGAGATCAAGTGGAATGCCGAAGCTGCTGAAAAGGGCGGATATGAGCACTTTATGCTCAAGGAGATCCACGAGCAGCCAAAGGTTATCAAGGATACTATCAACTCGGTTGTTAAGGACGGAAATATCGTTCTTGAGGAGTTCGGTCTTACTGACGATGAGGTAAAGGCTCTTTCTCAGATTTACATCGTAGCTTGCGGTTCTGCTTACCATGTAGGCGTAGCAACACAGTATGTCATTGAGGAACTGACAACTATCCCTGTAAGAGTTGAGCTTGCTTCTGAGTTCAGATACAGAAAGATGCCGCTTGCAAAGAACAGCCTTGCTATCATCATCAGCCAGTCGGGTGAGACGGCTGACAGCCGTGCTGCTCTTACACTTGCAAAGGAAAGCGGTGTCAAGACTCTTGGTATCGTTAATGTTGTAGGTTCTAACATTGCAAGAGATGCAGACAACGTATTCTATACACTTGCAGGTCCGGAGATCTCCGTCGCTACAACAAAGGCATACAGCACACAGCTTATCGCAGGTTATCTGCTTGCTATGCAGTTTGCTAAAGTTCGCGAAGAGATAAGCGAAGAAAGATTTGCTCAGCTGCTCGAAGAGATACAGACAATTCCTGAAAAGGTTGAGAAGATCCTTGAAGATAAGGAGAGAATCCAGTGGTTTGCAGCTAAGTTTGCAAATATCCGTGACGCGTTCTTTATCGGCAGAGGTATTGACTACGCAGTAAGCCTTGAAGGCTCGCTCAAGATGAAGGAGATAAGCTATATTCATTCGGAGGCTTACGCTGCAGGTGAGCTCAAGCACGGTCCTATCTCTCTTATCGAGGACGGCACGCTTGTTATCAGCGTTTTGACACAGCAGAGCCTGTTTGAAAAGACGGTTTCCAATATGGTAGAGTGCAAGAGCCGTGGTGCATATATCATGGGTCTTACAAACTACGGTAATTACAGTGTTGAGGATACTGCTGACTTTACAGCATATATCCCTAAGACAGATCCGCTGTTCGCAGCAAGCCTCGCAGTTGTTCCTCTTCAGCTTCTCGGATACTATGTATCCGTAGCTAAGGGTCTTGACGTTGATAAGCCGAGAAACCTTGCTAAATCCGTAACTGTAGAATAATATCACAAAAGGCAGTCCTTGCGATTGCCTTTTGCTTTTGTAGGAGAGTATAAAATGAGCAAATACAAATTCTGTATCTTCGATTTTGACCTGACGCTTGTCGATTCGTCAAAAGCCATTCTGACCTGTTACAAGCATACTCTTGCAAAATTCGGACTGCCAATACCTGATGACAAAACGATTTACAAAACTATCGGCAAAACATTGGCAGATTCGCTGAAGATCCTTTCGGGAATAAACGACGATGATAAGCTCGAACAGATGAGACTTGAATATGTAAGAAAAGCGGATGAGGTCATGGCGAGAGATACCGAGTTTTACGACGATACGCTTGCAATGCTTCAGATACTTCAGTGTGCCGGTGTTAAGGTCGGTATCGTTTCATCAAAATTCCGTTACAGGATAGTAGAGACTTTCAGGTATCACACAAGTTCGTTCCCGATAGATCTTATTATCGGAGGCGACGATGTCAAAGAGGCTAAACCGGATCCGCAGGGATTGGAGCTTATTATCAGTAAATTCAACGCATGTAAAGCAGATGTGCTTTACATAGGTGACAGCTACATAGATGCTCAGACAGCTCAGAATGCAGGCGTTGATTTTGCCGCTGTAACGACCGGATCTACCACCGCAGAAGAGTTTGAAAAATACCCGAATATCTATGTTGGAACAAGTCTTACTGACATTTTTCAGCATATATGAATTTCAAGTAAACATATATTGAAAATATAGTTAAAAATGCTTGCTATTTCACAAGCAAAATGGTATAATTATTTGAATATTGAAATATATGAATTCAGAAAGGAATTATAGCTATGGTTAAGAGCATGACAGGCTTTGGCAGAGAGCACGTTGTGGCAAACGGCAGGGAGATAATTGTTGAGATTCGTTCCGTTAACCACAGATATTATGAATTCACTGCAAGAACACCGAGATCTTACGGTTATCTTGATGAAAAGCTCAAGGCATTTCTTAAAAACGGAATTTCCAGAGGTAAGGTAGAGGCATCGGTAACGATATACAACCAAGAGGGAACAGACGCGGAGATTGAACTGAATGAATCTGTTGCAAAAGGGTATCTTCAGGCGCTCAGATGCTCAGCAGAAACCCTTGAACTTGATGATGACCTTACACTGACATCAATAATGAGACTTCCTGATATCTTCACTGTCGTTAAAAAGACCGATGATGAAGAGGTCATTTGGAACGAAGTCAAAGCTGTTGCTCAGGTCGCTCTTGACAGATTCGTAGAGATGCGTAATGTCGAGGGTCAGAAAATGTTTGACGATATTAGCTCAAGACTTGATTTCATCGAGCAGACCGTTGGCAAGATCGAGGCTCAGTCTCCAACCGTAAGTGAGAATTACAGAGACAGACTTTATGCAAAGATAAAGGAAGTCCTCGCAGACCGAAATATAGATGAACAGAGGGTGCTCACAGAAGTAGCTATCTTCTCCGAAAAGGTCGCTATAGATGAAGAGACAGTAAGGCTCAGAAGCCATATCGCTCAGTTCAGAGACCTTATCCAGTCAAACGAGCCTGTCGGAAGAAAGCTCGACTTCCTTGTTCAGGAGCTCAACAGAGAGGTCAACACGATCGGTTCCAAGGCACAGGATCTGTCAATAACCAAGATGGTCGTTGATCTCAAGAGCGAGATCGAAAAGATCAGAGAACAGATCCAGAACATAGAGTGATCGTTGGGAGGTCATTATGCAGCTGATCAATATAGGTTTTGGAAATATGGTCTCATCTGCACGCCTTGTTGCAATCGTTTCCCCGGAATCTGCGCCTATCAAAAGGCTTATTCAGGAGGCAAAGGATAAAGGAACTCTGATTGATGCGACTTATGGAAGAAGAACAAGAGCTGTTATAATAATGGACAGTGACCACGTTGTGCTTTCGGCTGTGGCACCAGAAACCGTCGGAAGCAGATTAAGTATAGATGAAGGAGAAAAAGAGGATGGATAGAGCAAGGCTTTTTGTTGTTTCTGCACCGTCTGGCTGCGGAAAAGGTACGATTTTAGCTAAGGCTTTTGAAAACAGACCGGTTTATTATTCCGTATCGTACACAACACGTGAAAAGCGTGAAGGCGAGCAGGAAGGTGTAAACTATTTCTACACTACACGCAAAGAGTTTGAAAAGATGATCGATGAGAGAGATTTCCTTGAATATGCTCGTTTCAACGATCAATACTATGGAACACCAAAGCTTCCTGTATTTGAACACCTTGCAAGAGGAATAGATGTTATTCTTGAAATCGAAACTCAGGGAGCTTTCCAGGTTAAAAAGACATATTCCGACGCAGTTTTGCTTTTTATTCTGCCGCCGCGTGTTGATGATCTTAAGAAACGCTTGATAAAGCGCGGAACTGAGACCATGGAGCAGATCGAAGAAAGATTCGGACATGCCAAGAAAGAAATAAGAGATGCTTATCATTATGACTATGTTATAATGAATGATGACCTTGACAAAGCAGTTGAGGACTTCCTGACAGTTATTGATTCTGTCAGAGCAGGAGATGAAAGGGCTGATATTTTCAGCACTGAACACGATGAAGCAGTTAAATTAATTGAAAGGGTGTTAATAGATGCTTAGACCAGCAGTTTGCCAGATACTCAAGAACAATGAGAGCACTTATTCTCTTGTAATTGCAGTAGCAAAGAGGGCAAGAGAGATCACAGACGACGCATTTGAGGACAAGGAGATCCTCGATGAAAAGCCGGTTAAAACGGCTGTTGACGAGTTTGCAAACAACGAATACAGATTTGTAGAGGATCCTGCAGTTAAAGGCTGATTTATCGGAGGTCAGATGAATGCGTGGTGTGTTCAAGGTCGCTAAGGTCGCTATAAGCCGTGCTTCGTACGGTTTTGACAACGAATACAGTTATAGTGTGCCTGAGCACCTGCGTAAAGATGTTGACGTCGGTATCAGAGTAGTCGTCCCATTTGGCAAAGGCAACAAAAAATCCATAGGTCTTGTAACAAGGACTTATGAGGAAGCGGAATATAATGCCGCTTTAAAGCCGATAATAAGTCTTGTTGACAGAGAGAGTCTTATAACGCCTGAAATGATAAAAATCATTTTCTGGCTGAAAGAGAATACTTTCTGCACATTCTTCGATGCTTACAAAACAGCTGTTCCGTCGGGCTTTTCATACAGGATAGACCTGCATTACACACTTGCCAATACTTATATTGATGATTCTGCGCTTTCGCAGGACGAACTTGGCATAATCAACTTTATGCGATCGTCTTCAAACCAGCGTGAGATTGACAAGTATTTGTCCTTGACAGCCGGTGACAAGCACAAAAAGGTGCTTGAAGGACTTATTGACAAGGGTTATATCGAGCAGTCTGATCTGCTTAAACGGCGCGTGGGTGATGAAAACGTCAAGATGGTAAGGTTGTCACAGGATTACCTTGACGGGAACATCAATATCACACTCACGCAGAAACAGTCGCTTGTTGTAAGATTTCTTGAGGAAAGCAAATGTGCAAGCAAAAGTGAAGTTTGTTATATGACAAACTGTACCAATGCTATCATCAAACGGCTTATTGACAAGAAAGTCCTGCATGAGTATAAATATGAGCTTATGCGTGATGCTATCGGTGAGATATCAGATGATCTCGATCCTGAGAGCGTAGTGCTTAATGAAGAGCAGAAAGAAGCTTTTGACGGTATAACCGAGCTTATCTCTCAGGGAAAACCAGCCGGTGCTTTACTATATGGAGTTACCGGCAGCGGAAAAACGTCAGTCTTCATTAAGCTTATCGACTATGTCACCAAGCAGGGAAAAACCGCAATGCTGCTTGTTCCCGAAATATCTCTTACTCCTCAGCTTCTGAGCAAGTTCAAATCGTATTTCGGAAATATGATAGCTATTCTGCATTCGTCGCTGTCTCTCGGTCAGAGAACTGACGAATTTAAGAGAATCAAAAGCGGCGACGCTCGGATAATTATCGGTACAAGGAGCGCTGTGTTTGCTCCTGCAAGAAATCTTGGCATTATAATTATGGACGAAGAGGGCGAGTCATCATATAAGTCCGACTCGAATCCACGTTATCATGCCAGGGATGTAGCGATACAAAGATGTGGTCACAATAACTGTGTGCTGCTGATGGCTTCAGCTACTCCGTCAATCGATAGTTTTTATTATGCTAAAAACGGCAGATTTCATCTGTTCACGATAAAGCAGCGTTATAATGATGCAGAGCTGCCGCAGGTGAAGATAATAGATATGCAGACAGAGGCTGCTTCGGGTAACGACAGCCTGCTAAGCAGAGAACTTGCAGAAGGAATAAGAAGCACGCTTGAAAAAGGCGAACAGTCTATCTTGCTGCTCAACAGGCGTGGATTTAATACTTATGTTAGCTGCGCTTCTTGTCGGCAGCCTATAGTTTGTCCGAACTGCAATCTGCCGCTGACATATCACAAAAAGAACGGGCACCTGATGTGCCACTACTGCGGATATACAATGGCTATGGCTTCGACTTGTCCAAGCTGCGGCTCTGATAAACTCAGGGCAAGTGGTGTCGGCACTCAGAGAGTCGAGGACGAGATCGCAAAGCTGTTTCCAGATGCAAGAGTTCTGCGAATGGATGCGGATACGACAGCTTCAAGATACGCTTACGAGGAAAACTTCAGCGCATTTGAAAAAGGCGAGTATGATATCATGCTCGGTACTCAGATGATAGCTAAAGGTCTTAATTTCCCGAATGTTACGCTCGTTGGCGTTATTTCGCTTGACAAAGCACTTTTCACGGGCGATTACAGAAGCTATGAACGCACGTTTTCTCTGCTGACACAGGTCGTTGGAAGAAGCGGCAGGGGAGATAAGGCGGGAGTTGCCTATATACAGACTTTTGTCCCTGAGCATTATGTGCTCAATCTTGCGTCAAAACAGGATTATGACGAGTTTTATGCACAGGAGATAGCGCTCAGGCAGGCGCTTATATATCCGCCTATTTGCGACCTTTGTGTTATCGGCTTCAGTAGCACTATGGAAAGCAGATGCATAGCTGCTTCCAAGTGGGTGACTTCGCTCATAGCTGAGTATATTAAAAAGAATAAGGTCAGATTCCCTCTGCGTGCGATAGGACCTGTTCCTTGTACGCTCGAGGTCATTAATAACAGGTATCGTTACAGATTGATACTTAAAACCAAAAACAGCAAAGAATTCAGAGATATGATCAGATATGTCCTTGATGAGTTCTATAAAAACAAAGATATGAGGACTGTTCGTATCTATGCCGATATTAATGGTGATGTCGGACTTTGACATTATCTCTTGGAAAGGAATTATAAAATGGCAATCAGAGCAATAATGAATAAAAGAGAAGAAGTTCTTCACAAGATTTGCAAGCCTGTGACCAGCTTTGATGAAAAGCTGTGGGAACTGCTTGATGATATGGCAGAGACACTTGAAAAGGCTAACGGAGTAGGTCTTGCTGCTCCTCAGGTAGCCAAGCTCAGGAGACTGTGCATTATCAAAATAGGTGAAGAGCCTGTTTATGAGCTTATAAACCCTGAGATCACCTGGAAATCAAATGAAACTCAGAGGGTAGTTGAGGGTTGTCTTTCCTGCCCGAATGAGTGGGGTTATGTTACAAGACCTATGAAGGTAAAATTTAAGGCTCAGGACAGAAACGGTGAATGGTACGAAAAGGAAGCAGAAGGGCTGTTTGCTCAGGCTGTGTGCCACGAGCTTGATCACCTTGACGGTCATCTGTTTACTGAGATAGTTGAAGAATTTGTTGAGGTTGAAGATAACTGATGAAAATAATCTTTATGGGAACTCCTGATTTTGCAGTTCCGACACTCAAAGCTTTGTACAATACCGATCACGAGATCGCAGCTGTATTTACACAGCCTGATAAGCCAAAGGGCAGGGGATATAAGCTCACGCCGCCGCCTGTAAAGGTTCTGGCGCTTGAGCACAACACGCCCATTTATCAGCCCGAAAGCTTGAAAAAGCAGCCTGAGATGTGTGATATCATCAAGGAAATAGCTCCTGATTGTATCGTTGTTGCGGCTTACGGCAAGATACTCCCTAAGGATATCCTTGATATCCCTAAGTATCATTGCGTCAATGTTCACGGCTCACTTTTGCCGAAATACAGAGGCGCCGCGCCTATTCAGTGGTCTGTTCTCAACGGAGATGAGGTCACAGGAATAACAACAATGCTTATGGGCGAAGGACTCGACACAGGCGATATTCTTCTTCAGGAAGAAACACCGATAGGCGAGAATGAGACGGCCGCCGAGCTTTTTGACAGGCTTGCCGAAATCGGTGCTGGTCTTCTTGTAAAGACGCTTGAAAAGCTTGAAAAAGGCGAGATAACGCCTGTAAAGCAGGACGATAGCAAAGCAACATACGCATCTATGCTCACTAAAGATATGTGTGTTATAGATTTTTCAAAGCCTGTAAAGCAGGTTCATAAAACGATTTGCGGTCTTTCTGACTGGCCTTGTGCAACAACTTTATTGTGCGGCAAGCGCCTGAAAGTATACAGATCAGAGATAATCAGCACAAAGCCTTCCGGCAAGGAACCGGGAACGGTCGTTGATACTGATAAATTCTGTGTAAGCTGCTCAGATGGTGTTCTGAGGTTTACAGAGGTTCAGGCTGAGGGCTCAAAGAGAATGAAATCAGAAGATTATCTAAGAGGAAAGCCGATAGCAGCGGGAACTGTACTTGGTGTGGAGTAAGATATGGTAAATGCTCGTAAACTTGTCGTCAAACTGCTGACAAGAATGGACGATAATAATGCATATTCTAATATTCTGTTGTCTGATTCGCTTAAAAGGAATGAGTTATCTCAGCAGGATAAAAAGTTCGCATCTGCGCTGTTTTATGGTGTCGTAGAATGGCAGTACACACTTGACGAGATAATCAGAGAGTTTTCAGCTAAAAAGAGTCAGAGAATCAGCAATGAGATACGAAATGTATTACGCATAGCGTTATATCAATTGCTTTATATGGACTCTGTACCCGACAGCGCCGCTGTTGATGAAAGCGTTAAGCTCGCAAAGCAAAGCAGAAAACCTAATTCCGCAGGATTTGTCAATGCATTGCTCAGAGAGTTTATCCGCTCTGGAAAGAAACTCCCGACAAGGAGTTCATCCGTTGACCAGCGTGCGATAGATTATTCCTGCCCTGTCTGGCTTGTAAAGAAGCTGATCAGAGAATATAATGACAGAGTATGTCTTGATGTGCTTAAAACATCTATTGGTCAGGCGCCGACTACTGTAAGAGTGAATACAGTTCATGCTCCATTGGAGGACACGCTGAAAATGCTGTCCGCTGAGGGCATTGGATATGAAATAGTCAAGTTCCTGCCCGATTGCCTTATACTGCATCTGCCGGGCAGTGTTGAGCAGACAAATGCATATAAAAACGGCAGAATACATGTTCAGGATATTGCTTGTCAGTTCTGTGTGGCGGCTTTGGAGCCTAAAGAAAATGACATCGTGCTTGATATGTGTGCTGCACCTGGCGGTAAGACATTTACAATTGCAGAGCATATGAAAGACAAAGGTACTGTCTATGCTTTTGATCTGCACGAAAACAGAGTCAAACTGATTCGTTCGGGGGCAAAGCGTCTCGGACTTAACTGTATCCGTGCTCGTGCAAATGATGCCAAGGAATACCTTAAAGATATGCCGATGGCTAACAAGGTGTTATGTGACGTTCCGTGCTCAGGTCTTGGTGTTATTCGCCGAAAGCCTGAGATTAAGTATAAAGACCCCGCTGATTTTGAAAGATTGCCTGACATACAGAAGGTCATTCTTGACACTTCAAGTAAGTATGTTAAACGCGGAGGGATCCTTGTTTATTCTACTTGTACGCTTTCGCGTGAAGAGAATGATTCGGTGGTTGCCGATTTCATAAAAAGGCATCCCGATTTTGCTCCCTGCAAACTGGGCAGCTACTTTGGAAACGACAGGGATAAGTCAAGGCTGACTTTTACCCCTAGTACATACAACTCAGACGGATTTTTTATTGCAAAGTTTATGAGAATAGGGTGATCGCTTGCTGACCTTTGATGCAAACGGAAAGATAGATATTCTTGCGCTTTTGCCTGACGAACTTGAGGCTAAGATAGTTGAGCTTGGTGAGAAGAAATTCAGAGCAAAGCAGATATTTAGTTGGCTTCATGTAAAACAGGTTAAGAGTTTTGATGAAATGACTGATATTTCTGCACAACTTCGCAGTAAATTGAACGATTCGTTTTGTTTAAAATCACTATTTGCGGTCAAAAAGCTTGAATCTTGTACCGATAATACGGTAAAATATTTATACGAGCTTTCTGACGGCAATCACATTGAATCTGTGCTTATGGAATATGAGCATGGAAATACAATTTGCGTGTCTACGCAGGTAGGCTGTAAGATGGGCTGTAAGTTCTGCGCTTCGACGATTGCAGGCTATAAAAGAGACCTGACAAGCTCGGAGATACTTTTGCAGATATATGAAGCTCAGAGGCTCAGCGGACGCAAAATAGGCGGAGCTGTTCTTATGGGAATAGGCGAGCCGCTTGACAACTATGATAACGTGGTTAATTTTCTCAAATTAGTGTCCTGTCCTCAGGGGATGAATATGTCGCTCAGGCATGTTTCTGTGTCGACCTGCGGCATAGTTCCGAGAATATATGAACTTGCTGAGCTGAAGCTTGGCATAACACTTTCTATCTCTCTTCATTCGACAAACAACAAGGCAAGAAGTGAGATAATGCCCATCAATGATAAATATGATATTAATGAGCTGATACAAGCCTGCAAGTATTATTTCAGCGTGACAGGCAGACGAATATCATTTGAGTATTCACTTATCAGCGGACATAATGACAGCAAAGAAGATGCGCAGAAGCTTGCAAAACTGCTCAGAAACTTTACCTGTCACATAAATCTTATCCCAGTCAACAAGATAAAAGAACGTGATTTTCACTCAGACAGGAAATCAGCTTATCGATTCCAAAAATATCTTGAAGAGCTTGGGATGAATGCAACAGTAAGAAGAACGTTGGGTGCAGATATAGATGCAGCCTGCGGTCAGTTAAGGAGAGAATATGAGATCTGATGTATCGAATGCATTGATCTTATCAATAAATGCAAGAACTACATTGAAAGGTGGTGAATTGCTTGTTTATTTCTTCAAAAACCGATATTGGTATGAAACGAAGCGAAAACCAGGACAGAGTTTATACTCAATTCCTTGGTGAGAATGTTTCTGTGGCTATTGTTTGTGACGGAATGGGCGGAGCTTCCTCAGGCGGAGTTGCAAGTCAACTCGCTATTGATTCTATCGTGAAAAGAGTCAAGGAGAATTTCCGTGATGGAATGTCAGAGAACTCCATAAGAAATATGATGCTCACTTCAGTCCATTATGCCAATACTGTGGTTTATGAAAACAGCAAAGCAGACATTGAAAAGAACGGTATGGGAACTACAGTGGTAGCTGCATTGGTCGTAAACAAAAAGATCTATGTGGTGAGCGTAGGTGACAGCCGTGCATATTTGCTCGATAAAGAAGGCATCAAGCAGATCACTACCGATCACACTTACGTTGAGATGCTTTACCGCAACGGTGAGATAACAGCAGAAGAAAGGGAAACCCACGAACTACGAAATGTTATCACAAGAGCTGTTGGCGTTGAAGCTGACGTAGATGTTGATTACTTTGAGCTTGAAGAGTATGATAATTTCTCGGTTCTTCTGTGCTCAGACGGTCTGTCTAAATACTGTAAGAAAGAAATGATTTATGACACAGTATTTGAAAAAGACCTTGATCTTGCGGTGGACAAGTTGATTAACTACGCAAATGACAGCGGCGGTAAGGATAATATCACCGTTGCGATCGTTGCTAACTGATGAGGATAATATCAAAAATAGGAGTTGGAAATGATGGATTCTAATATCGGCAAAAAGCTCGACGGCAGATATGAGATCACTGAACTCATAGGTGTCGGAGGAATGGCTGATGTCTACAAGGCTGTAGACGTGATGGAAGACCGTGAGGTCGCAGTCAAGATCCTTAAGCCTGAGTTCGCAGAGAACGAGGAGTTTCTGAGAAGATTCAGAAACGAGAGCAAGGCTATCGCAGTGCTTTCTCATCCGAATATCGTTAAGATCTACGATGTCGGTTTCTCTGATGAGATACAGTATATCGTTATGGAGTACATAGACGGTATTACTCTTAAGGAGTTTATTGAACAGCAGGGCGTGCTCAAATGGAAAGATGCTCTGCATTTCGTAACACAGATACTCAGAGCTTTACAGCACGCTCACGATAAAGGCATCGTTCACCGTGACATCAAGCCTCAGAACATTATGCTCTTTACCGACGGTACTATCAAGGTCATGGACTTTGGTATTGCAAGATTCTCAAGAATAGACGGAAAGACACTGTCTGACAAGACAATAGGCTCCGTTCATTACATTTCACCTGAACAGGCAAGAGGAGATATCACCGACGAAAGATCGGATATCTATTCTGTAGGTGCTATGCTATATGAAATGGTTACGGGTCATAAGCCTTTTGATGGAGAAAACCCCGTTGCTATTGCTCTCAAGCATATGCAGGACGACCTTGTTATGCCAAGAGAGATCATGCCATCTATCCCGGAGGCTCTCGAAGAGATTATCATTCATGCAATGGAAAAAGAGCCGACTGCAAGATATCAGTCAGCTGCTGATATGATCAGAGATATTGATACATTCAAGCTCAACCAGTCAGTAGTGTTCGGATATAAGAACGGCGCTGCACCTGTCAACTCCGATTATTACGGAGATGATTACGATGATTACTACGATGACAGATACAACGACAGGTATGATGACAGATACGATGATGAATATGACGATGAGGACGACGATGATGATGAAGTTCCTCAGAAAAAGCGTTCCTACATTGTTCCGATACTGCTTGCTGTAACAGTTGCAGTCGTTATAATGGCTTCTGTTATCATCTGTATAACAGTATTTAAGTCGCTTGGCGGATCAAATGGGCTGCATACAGGATCAGTTGAAATCCCTGATTTTGTTGGTCTCAGCATTGTTGACGTTGAACAGGAATACAAGGACAGACTTCAGTTTGAAACAACCAATGAAAACAACAATGAGTATGAAGCCGGAATCATCTTCTGGCAGGCTGATACTCCGGGTAAGACGGTTAAGGAAGGCTACACCTGTACGATAAAGGTAAGTAAGGGCAAACAGATGACAACTATCCCTGATGTATCCAACAGAGAAAAGGGAGTTGCGGAGAGTGAACTCAAGGCTGCCGGATTTGTAACATTCCTTTCAAGCGAATTCAACGATGATGTTCCTAAGGGCTATGTTACAAGAACTGAGCCAAGCGCCGGTTCTGAGTACCATGTAGGCGGAACAGTTAAGATCTTTATCAGCGACGGTCCGTTCGATACTCAGGTTAAGGTACCTAAGGTTGAAGGTCTGACACAGGAGAAGGCAATCGAGGTTCTCAAGGAGAACAAGCTCAATCCTGTTGTTAAGGAAATCGGACACGACGGAGACAAGGGCCTCGTAATTACACAGAGCATTGCAGAGAATACAAGAGTTTCTCGTGGTTCAGACGTAATCATCTATGTTTCTAAGGGTGAAGTTGACGAGACAACTCTTACGATCCAGCTTCCTATCCCTGACGGCGCATATGGATCATACTCAGTAATTGTTTACAACAACGCTAAGATCGTTGGAACTGCACCGATAGATAAGGCTGAAACAGTTGCAGGTTCGTACTTCGAGCTTTCTGTAAAGGGTAAGAAGACCCAGACCTATACAGTTCATATCAGAAACAACCAGACAGGTAAGACTGTTGAACCTTATGCAGTATACAATGTTGACTTTGAGAAGAAGAGTGCTACTATCACCAAGGGTCCTGATACAGCTAAACTTCTTGAAATAACTCCGACAACAACAGTCGAAACAACTACTTCTGAAAGTCGTACCAGACGTACACAAAGGACATCAGAGACTTCAAAGGAGCCAGATCCTGATCCAGACCCAGATCCAGACCCGGATCCACAGGATCCTGAAGAATAAAGGACATATTTAAACATATGACTGGATTAATAACTAAAGCAATCGGAGGCCTCTACACCGTGGAAGCCTCCGACGGTGTTTATGAATGTAAAGCCCGCGGAATATTCAGAAAGCGCGGCATATCGCCAAGCTGCGGTGATAACGTGGAAATATCAGTTGATTGCGACGGTAAGGGTATAATCGAAGAAATATTGCCTCGCAAGTCCCAGATAATCAGACCACCACTTGCTAATCTTGATGTGCTGGTCTTTGTTTCATCTGTTTGCGAGCCAAGACCTAATCTTCTGTTGCTTGATGAGTTTATCGCGATAGCGGAATACAAACACATTCTGCCCGTTGTTGTTTTCACGAAAATAGACAAGCAGGACAGCTCACAGCTTGCAGGCATCTATAGAAACGCGGGATTGACGGTTTTTGAAGTAAATAATATGTCAGGTGAGGGCAGTGATGAGGTCAAGAAGTTCCTTGTCGGCAAACTGTCTGCTTTCACTGGCAATACAGGCGTAGGAAAATCATCGCTCATGAACAGGATATTCCCGCAGCTTGATCTTGCAACAAACGAGATAAGTGAAAAACTTGGCAGAGGTAAGCATACGACTCGCCATGTCCAGCTGTTCAAACTCGATGAGGGTGGATATATTGCCGATACTCCTGGATTTTCAAGCTTTGATACCAACAGATACGATATTATCTATAAAGACGAGCTGGCAGACTGCTTTTGCGATTTCAGGGAATACATAGGTAAGTGCAGATTTCAAAACTGCAGTCACACAAAAGAGAATGGATGCGCTGTTATAGAAGCTGTTAATGACGGAAAAATAGCTAAAACACGTCACGAGAGCTACCTTGCTATGTATGAACAGGCAAAACAGCTCAAAGAATGGGAGCATAAAAATGGTTGATTGTATTATCATCGGCGGAGCTGATATGAATACCGAATGTGTTGACCGAAGTTCTTTTGATGAAAAATACATCATCTGTGCTGATAGGGGAGTCGCTCACGCCCAGAAGATAGGCGTCAAACCTGATCTTATAGTAGGTGACTTTGATTCGCTTGGCTTTGTTCCGCAGGCAGATTGCAGGATAATGCAGTTTAAGCCTGAAAAGGATGATACTGATTTGATCATTGCTCTGAAAGAGGCGATAAAGCTCGGCTTCAAAGACATTTTGATCTATGCGGCGCTTGGCGGCAGGCTGGATCACACTTTTGCAAGTATACAGACGCTTGCATATGCGCTTGATCACGGTGCAAAGGCTCAGCTTGTATCTGAAAGCGATATAGTAGAGCTTTTTGTTCCGGATGAATACAGCATAAAGCGCAAAGAGGGATACTCAATGTCGCTTTTCAGCTATTCTGCGAAGGTCACAGGGTTGACTATTAAAGGTGCAAAATACGAAGTTACTGATGTCGATTTAGATTGTTCATTCCCCCTTGGTGTTTCAAATGAAATAATTGAAACTGAGGCGGCTATATCATTTGAAAGCGGAAGATTGCTGGTAATACAGTCTCTTTTGCAGTAACAGTTTTCTGACAATTGAATAGTATGGTGTAAAGCGGTCATACGCTTTTAAAATGTGCTGTTCGATTGGAGGTTTACTTATGAAAGTTGTAGTAGTCAAAAGCCCGAAAATCGTTTCGGGTATTCTGAGATTTATTTTTAAGATCAAAAAAGACGAAGATGAATGATTTAGTGTCCGTAGGTAGTCCTGCGGACACTTTTGCTATTGCAAACTTTGCAGAAATGTGTTATAATAGTTCATACAAAAAGAACTCCAAAAAACTATTGATACTAAATCGGAGACGGTTATGAAATACAGATTTGATGTTGACAGCTGGGGAGGTCACTTTTCCGTTCCCTGCAGCGTTGCAACTGAATATTTGAAAACAAGCGACGGCAATTATTTGAAAGTGCTGCTGTGCATTCTTTCGTCTGCTACGAGAGACATTGAGTCTCAGAGCATTACACAGGCAACAGGACTTGACGAGGACATTATAGAAGATGCTATCGTTCATTGGACAAGCCTAGGCGTTTTAAAGCTTGTAGGTCAAAGTGAAAGCACTATACCTGCTACCGCTGTACAGGTCGATGATAAAACTGTTCCAGTATCAACAGTTGAATCGATCAAACCTACATCTAAGGCTGTCGATAGGAAGATCGTAGTTAGCTATACTGTCCAAGAGATTAACGAAAAAGCTCAGAAAGACCCTGAACTCAAGCATCTTTTCGATGAGATACAAGGATATATCAACAATACCATCAACGGCAAGGAACTTGGTATGCTGACTGATTTATATGAGACATATCATTATGATGTACCTACGATCCTTATAGCTGCCGAGTACTGCAATACGCTTGGTAAATATAGCGTTCATTATCTTTCTAAACTGCTTATGGATTGGTCTGAGCACGATCTTTGTACGTACGATGAAGTCGAGGCTGAAATTATCAGGCGCACCGAATACAATACATATGAAAGCACTGTACGCAGATGCTTTGGATTGACAAATAAGCTCTCGACCAAGCAAAAAGAGTATGTTGAAAAATGGAAAAGCTGCGGCATTGATGAAAGTCTGCTCAATATCGCTTGTGAAAAGTGTCTGGACGGAACAGGCGGAAAGATCAATTTCAAGTATATTGATCAGGTCATTTCATCGTGGGTAAACAAGGGAATTAAAACTCCTGAACAGGTTGCTGCAGATGACGCAAAATACACAGGTAAAGGCAAAAATTCGCATTTCGCTGCAAGCGCGAAAGACAATTCGTTCACTGTTGAAAAACTTGAGCGACTGGTCAAAAACTATTCTTCAAGAAATGAGGATTCAAGTCAATGAAATATTCAAAGAAAGCATATCCTCTTGCTGAGGAGGAGTTATCCAAGCGCAGAAATGCTGCTGAGGATGAACAGAAACAGCGCTTTCAGGAGATTTCCGCAATATCTCCTGAGATCGTTGAGATTGACAGAAAGATAAAAGGTTTGAATTTTGAATTGCTCAAAGCAATATCCAATAAAACAGAAAATGTCAGTGCCGGCGAAATGATACTGCAGATAAAAGAGAATAACATCAAAGCACATCAAAAAAAAGCTGATATACTCAAACAGCTGAACTACCCCGAGGATTATCTTGACACAAAGTATACTTGTGAAAAGTGTATGGACACCGGATATGTTGACGGAGTTATGTGTGGCTGTATGACCAAGCTGCTTTCAGAGTATACATTTGAAGAAATGGCTGAAAATTGTGAGATAGCTTTACATGACTTTGATGAATTCAAGCTCGCATATTATCCTGTTGGGAATGGCGAAGAAGATGACAGAACTAAGATGTCCAAGAATCTCAACAGATGCATAAAATATGCAAATGATTTTACCACTAAATCAAATTCGATATTTATGATCGGCAATACCGGTTTAGGTAAGACTATGCTGTGCTCTTGCATTGCAAAAAAGGTCGTTTTGCAAGGGAACTCCGTAATATTCAGATCAATTACAAGAGTATTTGAAGATATTCTTGCTGAGCATTATGGCAGACGAGATGGCAATACACTTGATGAACTGAAAATGGCTGACCTTGTGATTCTTGACGATCTTGGATCGGAATACAATAATCAGTCAGATCCATTTCTTTATCAGATCCTAAATGACAGAATAAACCGCTGCCGACCAACGATCATTTCAACTAATCTTTCTATCCCACAGTTGTATGAGAGGTATAATGAGCGAATCGTTTCCCGTCTTTTCGGCGAATTTGAGCCAATGTATTTCGTTGGTAACGATATTCGCATTCAAAAGCTTGAAAATGGTCTGAGATAATTGTGACTGCACCTTAACGGGTGCAGTTATTTTTGTTTACAATTAGCACTTGACAAAAGAGTTAGTTTATGCTAACATAATATAGTAAAATGAAATAATGGAGGCATATTATGACTTTGGACAAGCTGCCGGTAGGGAAGAAGGCAACTATCATCTCTGTTGGCGGAGAGGGTGCACTGCGGTGCAGATTGCTGGATATGGGACTTATCCCCAAAACTAAGGTTATGGTGCGCAAGGTTGCTCCGATGGGTGACCCGATAGAGCTTCAGGTTAGAGGATATGAGCTTACTATAAGGATAGCAGATGCGCAGAAAATAGAAATACAGGAAAGCGGTGAAGATTAATGGTTTTTGCTCTTGTAGGAAATCAGAATTGCGGCAAAACCACGCTTTTCAACTGCTTGACAGGTTCTAATCAGCACGTAGGAAATTTCCCCGGTGTAACTGTTGATCAGAAAATGGGTAAGATCACCGGAACTAAGGACGCTTCGGTCGTTGACCTGCCGGGTATCTATTCACTCAGACCATATACGCAGGAAGAGATTGTAACAAGAGATTTTATCATCAACGAAAAGCCTGACGGTATTATCAATATAGTAGATGCTACAAATGTTGAGCGAAACCTTTATCTTTCGCTTCAGCTGCTGGAAATGCATATTCCAATGGTCATCGCCCTGAATATGATGGACGAGGTCAGAAATAACGGCGGAACGATAGATATTCCTAAAATGTCGGAAATGCTTGGCGTTCCTGTTGTTCCAATAAGTGCAGCTAAAAACGAGGGTATCACGGAAGTTATTTCCAACGCAATAGATGTAGCAAAGAATAAGATATATCCTAAAATAACGGACTTTTGTCCGCAGGGTCCTGTTCACAGATGTGTGCACAGCGTTACCCACCAGATAGAAGACCACGCTATTAAATACAGCATATCACCAAGATTTTGCGCCACCAAGCTCATTGAGAACGATGACGATTTCATTAAAGTGCTTGATCTTGACGATAACGAGCTTGAACTGATCGAACACAGCGTGCTTGAGATGGAGACCGAGCACGGAATGGACAGAAACGCTGCTCTTGCAGATATGCGCTATAATTTCATAGAGAAAGTCTGTGATTCATCTGTTGTCAGGTGTAAGGAGAGCAAAGAACATAAACGAAGTGTTAAGATAGACAACATACTGACAGGCAAGTATCTTGCAATACCGTTGTTTGTTGTTATAATGTGTACGATATTCTATCTGACATTCGGTGTAATCGGCTCGGCGCTCAGCGATCTGCTTGCAAGCGGTATAGATAAGCTCACAGATGTCGTTGACAAAGGACTGACTTCATATGAGATCAATCCGGTCGTACGCAGCCTTGTAGTTGAAGGAATTTTTGCAGGCGTTGGAAGCGTGCTCAGCTTTTTGCCTATTATAGTTGTTCTGTTTTTCTTCTTATCAGTACTCGAAGATACGGGATATATGGCGCGAGTTGCCTTCGTAATGGACAAGCTCCTGCGAAAAATCGGTCTGTCAGGGCGGAGTATCGTGCCTATGCTTATAGGATTCGGTTGTTCTGTTCCTGCAGTGATGGCAACAAGAACGCTGTCATCTAACAGGGACAGAAAAATGACGATAATGCTTGTGCCGTTTATGAGCTGTTCGGCAAAGATACCTATCTACACACTTTTTGCATCGGCGTTTTTCCCTCGGCATGCAGCCCTTGTAATGATAATCCTTTATTTCTCTGGTATCCTTATCGGTATTATTGTGGCACTGATGCTTAAATCAACGCTTTTCAGAGGCAATCCAGTTCCATTTGTAATGGAACTGCCAAACTATCGTATGCCATCACTCAAAACAGTTCTGCTGCTTATGTGGGATAAGGCAAAGGATTTCCTGCAGAAAGCATTTACAGTTATTTTTGTGGCAACCATTATCATATGGTTTTTGCAGAAGTTTGATGCAAGACTCAATGTTGTTACTGACAGCTCAGAAAGCTTGCTGGCTCTTATCGGTAAATTCATCACTCCGATATTTGCTCCGCTTGGCTTTGGTGATTGGAGAATATCAACTTCACTTATTTCGGGCTTTTCAGCAAAAGAAGCAGTTGTCAGCACACTTGGCGTCCTGACGCACACATCTAACACAGAACTGCAGAACACGCTCGGCTCGATGCTCACGTCGGTTTCTGCGGCAAGCTTCTTGGCATTCACATTGCTGTACACGCCTTGTGTTGCTGCTGTCGCTTCGATCAGAAGGGAACTTGGTTCAAGAACAAAGACACTGCTTGTGGTGCTGTTCCAGTGCGCTATTGCATGGTTTGTGGCACTTGCTGTATTCCAGCTTGGCTCAATGATAGTGTGAGGTGACAGATGGGAATTGCAGATATTATCCTGATAGCTATAATTGCTTTGCTCGCTGCACTTGCGGTAATGAACATAATTAAGCAAAAGAAAAGCGGCAAAGGCTGCTGCGGACAATGCAGCGGCTGCTCTATGGCAGGAAACTGCGAAAAGAATAAAAAGAATAAAGACAGGTCTGATGATTGACCTGTCTTTTTTGTCAGCATATCTTTTCTAAGTTCTTCTTGATGTCCTTGATTATACGCTTTTCAAGCCTTGATATATATGACTGCGATATTCCTACTTTATCAGCGACTTGTTTCTGCGTCATTTCGTGTCCTGTGACAAGTCCAAAACGCATTTCCATTATCATCTTTTCTCGTTCATCAAGCTTGCTTATCTCTTGCCTGAGTACCTGTTTTTCAACTTCATGCTCAATACCCTTGTTAACTACATCATCATCAGTTCCGAGAACATCAGACAGTAAAAGTTCATTGCCGTCCCAGTCTATATTAAGCGGCTCATCAATAGATATTTCGTTCTTATACTGCGATGCCTTGCGCAGAAACATAAGTATCTCGTTTTCAATGCATCTCGACGCATATGTAGCCAGTTTTATATTCTTTTCGGGGCAAAATGTCTTGACTGCCTTTATCAAACCAATAGTTCCGATAGAGACAAGGTCTTCTATGCCTATACCCGTTGATTCAAATTTCTTTGCTATGTATACAACGAGTCTGAGATTGTGGATTATCAGCAGTTCTCTGGCTTTCTTTTCGTCAGTTTTGAGCAAAACAAAAGCTTTTTGCTCCTCGTCTTTGCTAAGAGGCGGCGGAAGCTGGTCTGCACCATTTACATAGTCAACTGTTTCTTGCTCTGCGCCGAGTATAGATAATAACACCTTTTCAAACCTTTTAGCTAAGCCTTTTATATTTACCATTTCATCACCATCTTAATTTATAATTTCGGGGTTGAAAATCGCTCTTGCTCTTTTACCGTCAGACTTTGCAATACCAATGCAGCATCTGAGTTCTGAATAAACTGAGCGTTCATTTGCTATAATCACATTACCCATATATGTGACTGCGATCAGCCCGCTGCCGCCTATCGTCTCAAATGGGAGAAGCCTGAATTTACCTGACGCAAGAGAATCAGGCATATCAAGCCCAAAATGATAATATAGGTCGTCACAGTATAGTATCACGACCGATTCTCCTGAAAAGCTGTCACACAGCTTATTGCCTGTGTCAGCTATCGCCGGGAGCGTAAGCTGATAGTTGCCGCAGGAATATGTTGCGTTAAAGCTGCCCGAACTGTTTGACGTACGCCTTATGATTTCAACAATTGTCAGCAACACATAAGTCAGTATTATCGCAAGGGTTATCTGCATTATGGAAATGTTGAAATAAATCGTGTAGTTGCGCACATAAATCAGTTTTGAATCGGACAGATCCCACAGTATCAGAACTACAGCTGTGTATACAAACTGAGACAGAGTAAATATGACCGTGCTCTTGATTAGCAATGCAAATCCCTTGAATTTGAAAGCTAATACAGTTATGAGCGGCATTCCGAGTATTTTTGCTGCGGTGACAGCAACAGCGGCAGGGTAGCTTATCGTCGGAACTATAATAAGCAGCGACATTAATCCGCCGACTGTGCTTGCGATAAACACACGCTTGTTTGATATTCTTCTGTGCAGCAGTTTTGCTGTTATTTCAAGACATAGCAGCGTTACAACGGTGTTAGTTATGACCGCTACATCTAAGTAAACTTTCATTATATTGCCCTCCGACTTCTCATTGTCTTTATTATAGCGATACACGTCCGAGAAAATAGTCGGATAAAATAGTTAAGATATAATAAAAAATCCGATCACCATAATTGAACCGCACCATTTTGTGCGTACAGCACAAAAAAGCCCCTATGGCAAATTAACTTAAGCAACGAACTGGCTTCGCAATTCAAGCGGAGTCAGTTTTGTTTTGAATTGGATACGCTGATGATTGTAGAAATAGATGTAATCATCAATGAGTTGTCTCGCTTCGGCGAATGTCTTGATCTTTGTCCTGTAAATACACTCTGTTTTAAGAATAGAGAAAAAGTTTTCAGCCAAAGCGTTATCATATGGGTTACCACGCCTTGACATTGACGGCGTAATGTTGTATGATTGAGTTAGCTTAAAATTGGACTTGTCAAGAAATGTGCAGTCATAAAACACCCAAAATCTTGGATAGGCAGATATCAGGCGGCGTGATGAGAGAGCTGCTTTGAAGTTCTTAACGCCACAGGTGGGAGACCGCCTTCGTTGA
>Ga0256405_10000661_pt1 | contig 110033 bp, 86 predicted proteins | sample RumenRJG_02DNA_FD_189096 | JGI IMG/M metagenome (GOLD analysis project Ga0256405, IMG submission 189096) | Bovine rumen microbial communities from Lethbridge, Alberta, Canada - RJG_02 | ecosystem: Host-associated > Mammals > Digestive system > Stomach > Rumen | place: Canada: Alberta...
GGTGACTGCATATTGACCTGCTTCCAGCGGTGTGAAAATAAAGCTGTATTTTTTATCAGTAGCTTTGATAGTAGCTTTTTTATCGGAAGTTAAACTTGCAACATATCCGTCCATTTTATCAGCTAAATCCATACCTTCTTTAGTTACAAATTTCACGTTTAGAGTTCCATTTTCAAATTTAGAAGTTGGCTCCCTGCCCCAACTAAGAACAACACTTAATGGATGGCTGTCACTATGTTTGTCATTGCTTGTGAACCTGTGCCATTCCACAAGATACGGTTGACTGAAATCAGGATTATTATTGCCCCACCAGTTATATTCAACAGATTCATATTTTCCACAGTTGTAAACTGCTTTATCCTCATGAGCATTATTGCCAACGAAAATATTATATCTTAAAGTTAGTTTGGCACCGGCAGAATCCATATAGATTGCCGCACCGCAACCTGCTGTCCCATCAGCATGACTAGCAACATTACCTACGAATAAGGAGGACTCGATGTTTGCATTGCCTTTGCTGTTTATATATATCGCTCCACCATAATATGCCCAATTCTGATCAAAAACCAATTTCTTTGCAGTGTTGCCGAATTTTTGTGCATAAATCGCACCCCCTTTATTAGCTGAAACCATATTGTCACGAGCAACCTGGTTTCTTGTGAATATGGATGTTGAGTCCGCCCAATCTATAACATCAGCAAATATGGCTCCACCATTATCGTGAGCCTTATTACGAGTAAAGTTACATGCATCTATTTTAATAGTTTCAGAACTGTAAATAGCCCCGCCCTCATTAGACCCCATATTGTCTGAAAAATCTGAATTGCGGAAAGTGACAGTTCCAGGACCACAATTATAAATCGCACCACCTTTTAAACCATCTCCCTTAACTTCATTTTCAACAAAAGGACAGCTATCAACGATGAAATCTTTTTCATGATTAGACTTTACATAAACCGCACCACCATGATTATATGCAAAATTCTTATTAAATGAGGAATGTTTAAAAACATCAACTTTCCCATCTATGTATATTGCCCCACCATATCTATTAGCCTGATTGGAATTAAATTGACAATTAGAAAGACTTAGGGAGTTGTCATCACCCTCAAAATAAATAGCTCCTCCGCAACGGTATGCATAATTAGTATTGAAGGTACATCCATCTATAATCAAATCTGAATATTGGCAGTTAATGGCTCCACCATCTTCTCGAGCTCCATCATTTAAAAATGTACAGTTTATAATAGTGAATTTGGAATTTTTAACGGTAAAGTGAAGGGCTCCACCGTTTTCAGTTTTTGCATTTCTAAATATTATATTTTTCAAAACGACATCAATATTCCCAGTTTTATGGGAATTGAATATGCCTGTTTTACTTCTAGCGTCAATATAATGTCCGTGACCATCAACTACAACAGATTTTCCAATTGAAATTGAGTCATTTCCACCATCTACATACTGATAATCCTTATCCAACGATACATTACCACCAGCATCAATTTTTGTTTGTAACTCATTATAATTTCCCGTATCAGATAACACATCATTATCTTCACTACTGCTTATAATCTCATCATCATTCGTATTCAAAACTTCCTCTTCACTGACGCTTTCATCATCAATCGTTAAAGCGTCACTTGCATCATCAGTCATTATTGTCTCATTTTGAACAGCAAAAACCGAAGAAACGCTAAACAAAATGAGCATGACCAGTGCAATCATGAAAAATTTATTAATAGACTTCATTTTTCCTCCATAATTCTGTATAATATTTCATACAATAAAACTTATATGAATCATCATTAATTAATTTGTCGAATAAAATTGAAAAAATTCATTTTTAAAGGTTAATTTTTTTTACATGAATCTGCTGGGATTTCTACAAATCCAAGTTTTTAAATGATAAAAAGTTACTTTTATAAATATAGAAAATCATATCTTTATGTGATATTTTATTTAATATCTTAATTTTTACGAGTGATTATTATGAAAATGTATTACGACGACGATGTAAATACAGACGCTCTTGAAGGAAAAACCATAGCAGTAATTGGTTACGGTTCCCAAGGAAGAGCACAATCTAGAAACATGGCTGACAGTGGAGTTAATGTTATTGTTGGTGTAAGAGAAAACGGAAGTTCCTGGAACTTAGTAAAAGAAGATGGAATGACAGTAAAAACCATCGAAGATGCAGCTAAAGAAGCTGACATCATTCACATTTTGCTTCCTGATGAAATCCAGGAAAAAGTCTACAACGAACAAATCGCACCATATGTTGAAGCTGGTAACACCATTTCATTCTCTCACGGTTACAACATCCACTTTGAATTAATCAAACCTGGTGAAGACGTAAACATTGTAATGTTCGCACCAAAAGGACCAGGATCCATGGTAAGAAGAACCTACGAAGAAGGATTCGGTATTCCAGGTCTCGTTGCAGTTGAACAAGACGCTACCGGTGACGCTTTACAATTAGCATTAGGTATGGCAAAAGCTTGCGGTTTAACCAAAGCTGGTGTATTGGAAACCACTTTCAAGGAAGAAACCGAAACCGACTTGTTCGGTGAACAGACCGTATTATGTGGTGGAATCACTGAATTAATCAATGCAGGATTCACAACTCTTGTTGAAGCAGGTTACCAACCTGAAATCGCTTACTTTGAAACCTGTCACGAAGTAAAATTAATCGTTGACTTAATCTATGAAAAAGGTTTTGCTGGAATGTGGCATGATGTAAGTAACACTGCTGAATACGGTGGATTAACCAGAGGTAAAAAAATCATTACCGATGAAGCAAAAGAAGGTATGAAAGAAACCTTAAAACAAATTCAAGATGGAACCTTCAAAAAACAATGGGCTGATGAAAACGCAACCGATGGTGCTAACTTAAGAGAAATGAGAGCAGCTGAAGGTCAAAAAGAAATTGAAATTGTCGGTGAAAGATTAAGAAAAGCTTGTGGATTACAAAAAGACGATTAAACACGTCTTTTTTCTTTTTTTATTTTATTTTTATTTGTGATTATCATGGTATTTATTGGAATGGACCATGGAACAACTGGAATCTCTTTTTGCATAATGTCCGATGATGGGGATGTCATTGAAGTTTTCAAAATCGGAAGGGAGGAAAGTAAGAAGGGTCTAGTTTCTGCTTCAGAAGAACTGAAAAAACGCGTTGATTTAAGTGATGTTAAATTAATGGCAATAACCTACGCAATGGGCGACGGAATAAGCAAAATACTACCAACTGATAAAGTCAAGGACCGTGGAATTTTATCAATCAACGGTGCAGGCAAGGTCACCGGTGGCGGAACAAGCGTATTTGATGAGCTTGAGGAATTAAACATTCCATCTGTCATGATTCCAGGTCTTCATAAGGATTCAGAATCATTAGATAAATTGTTCAGAGCCGCTTACTCACACCAGGCAAGCCCGGAAAAGGTCAGCATTTCATATAATGCGGTAAAGGAAACCGGATGGAGCAATTTCATAGTTGCTGACATTTCATCAAACAGTGTCGACATCTTAATTGAAAATTCAAAAATTAAGGGCGCAATGGATGCATGCCTGGGTGCTATGGGTGTCGTTCACGGACCGATTGATTTGGAAATGATTCGTGACATTGATGAGAACAACGCATCAGCCAACGGATGCTTTTCACATGCCGGAGCGATAAAGATTGCCGGAATTGACGGCAAGGTTGCAAACATGAAAAATCAATTGCTTAAAAATTACTCTGACGGTGATGAAAAGGCAAAGCTTGCGATTGACACTTTAATAATGACTGTTGCAATGGAAATTGCCGGTTTGGATGTGGTTTGTGAAAATCCGATTGAAGGAATTGTTTTGACAGGTTCAATTGGAAGTGCAACAGAACCTTTTGACTTTAAAGATGAAATCAATAAGTACTTTAAAGGAAAATATGATTTGAAAGTGATATCATCTGAATCTGGAGCTATTGGTGCAGCTCAAATAGCAATGGATGTTTATGGTGGTAGAAAAGAAATATTAGGTATTGAAGTAAATATCTAATCTTCTTTTAAACTAATAAAAATTATATTTCCGCCTTTTATAGTTTCAAGGCCATTATCATTTTCTAATACAAGATTTAAGTAATTATCAATAGCGATTACTTTACCTTCGGTTTGGTAATCTCCCCTTAAATCAACACTTACATATTTATTTTTAAATTGGGTAAAAAGTTTGTTTACATTATCTTCGCTCATTATTTCAAATCCTTGAGTTATCTATTTCTATTATGGTATTTCAACTTTAAATAGTTTGACATTAATAATATATACTATGGCAATCAATCAATTAGAAGAAAATTTAGAAGCAATTACAAGAACAATTGAACAGTTAAAAAGAGATGGATGCAAGGACGAAGAAATCTTAAACGATCTTCGCCAACAAAGAGATAAAATACTTAAAGACTTAAACTTATAAGTACTCTATTCTAACCATTCACGCAATGAATCAATATCACTTGTCTGATCAATTTTTATTGGTGTAACAGTGGTTTTGCCTAAATTGTGTAAAGCATAACCATCACTTCCCGGTTTGTGGTTCGCATACGGTTCGCCGCCAATCCAATAGTATGGCTTTCCGCGAGGGTCCAGGCGCTTGTCCATAACCGGAATATACATCCTTTCGCTTAGCTGTGCAATTTCAAATTCTTCATCTGAAGGATTTTCCGGAACATTAACATTCAATATATCAATTCCTTCAGGTAAACCTTTTTTTAAAACGATTTTGGTAATTTTATTAAGCATTTTGCCTGCAAATGAGAAATCCACCTGGTTTTCACCGTTCTCAAATTTAATATCGTCACGGGTCACTTCCTGGGATATTGCAATGGTGGGAATGCCGAAGCTTGCCGCTTCTATTGCTGCACCTAATGTTCCGGAAGTTGTAAGTTCAGCTTTTCCAATGTTAAAGCCTGTATTTATTCCTGAAATCATGATGTCAGGTTTTGAATCCATTATTTCAAACAATGCTATTGTGACGGCATCGGTTGGTGTTCCGGTAACTCCATAGCCTTTGCTGCCATCTTTTAAAGTATGTTCATTGACCCTTAAAGGTTCATATAATGTTAATGCATGACCGATTCCGCTTTGTTGGGTTTCAGGAGCAATGACATATGTTTCACATAAATCTTCAACTGCTTTTTTAGAAGCGAGTATTCCTGAAGCGGTTATTCCGTCATCATTACTAATTAAAGCTTTCATATAATTTATTCGGTACTTTGTTTTTTAAATAATTTTTGTATCATAAAAAACTTTAATAACAATTTAATGCATAAAATATAATATTATTGTAAAAAACACATGCGGGTGGAAACTTGGAAAAACCACAATTAATTAATTTTATAGCAAAAGTAATGGAGGACTCTGGTTTTAAGGTTTACAAGAATTTTAAAACCTCTCAAAAAGTCATCGACATATACGCAATTCTACCCACAACAATTGGGGACTTTGGTGTAGTTGTTGCATGTAAGAATTATGAAAAAGAGTTTAGAATCGGAGTCGACGTATTAAAGGAAATGGAAGATGTTCAGGCCAGTATTAAGGCGTCTAAGGTGACTATTGTTACTTCAGCATATTTCTCAGAGCAGGCTAAAAACTATGCCCTTAGAAAAAACATCAAGCTGGTTGATCGTGACAATCTGCTTGAACTTGCCAAAAAGTATCAGGACAGGACAAATCAAACAACCCTTGACAATACTCCTTATGACGGTGGAGCTGCAGCTTATATTGATGAGGAATATCCCGAATACAATTATGACGCATCAGATATGGAATATTTGATGCAAAGAAGAAATAATCCTTACGTTTATCAAAATACATTATACAGGCAGGTTGATGAGCCACGAACTAATGTGATTTCATCACTTTTAAACAGGAGGGGCCATCAAAGAAATGCAGGCAGTTTGGAGCCTTATACTCAAACCAATTTGTATAATTATGATACAAGAGCCTCTTCATTTGGCCAAGACCAAACAATATTTAGGCTAATCAGCAATCCTATTGTCATAATTCTTTTGGTTGTAATATTTTCATACCTTATATCATTCATTGCAGGAAGATTGCTTGGAATGGATGCAGGTATCACCGGTCTGATTGAAATGTTTGTTGCATTGGCATTGTCCTACGGACTTTCCCTATACACAGATAGGAATGCTGACTTTATCGTAAAAGGAACATTCATTTTCTTCATTTCATTGATTATATTGATAATCTTAATTTTCGTATAAAATTAGTTGTGTTTTAGTTTAGTGAGATTGATATCTCACTACCCGTATTATTTTTTATAAAATGTAATTAGCAAATAGATTAATCCGATTAGATATAAGAACCAAATCATGATGTCTGTTGGGCCTGTTTCTATCCAGATTATTGTATGTGTTAGAATGATTGCGTAAATTCCAATTCCAATACTTTTTTTAACCTTATTCAGCAATCCCAAAAACACTCCCATGAATAGCATTTGAATTGTCAGGCCAACGTATCCGAAATCAAGCATCACCGGACCGAAGAGTGTGGAAGTTAGGCAAACTGTGTATTTCAGAACATATTCGCCGATGAATGTACGCGGACTTCCAGATGAAAATATCATGCCTAAAATGTGACCATGTGTTGTTCCGGCCAGTGGTATTATCTTTTCAAAGACTTCCAGAGTAAATGCTGCACGGTAGAATATTAGCTCCAATGGATTCAATGTCCAGTGCTGTCCTGCAATTGATTGGGAGGCGATGTATCCAACAGCCATCAAACCGATAATGATTAATGCAACAAAAGCTATTGCAAATTTTTTGGATATTTTATCCAGGTAGTATAGTGTTATAAATGAGCTTCCAAGAATTCCTAAAACTGATGTCCTGTAGCCGTTGAGGCCAAATATCAATGCGCCGGCCAAAACCAGTATCAAAAATTTTCTGTCATAGTATTTGGCAAGCAAGAAGTTGATTGTGATTAAAAACAATGGATAGGCTATTCTCCAGATGTTTGTTGTTGCATTTGCCTTTAGGGTGGAGTTGAAAAGCGGGATTCCACCTAATAAAACCAGATTCAATGCCTGTAAAATCAGGGCAATGATTGCCAATGCCAGAAGCAGTTTTTTTGATAATATGTCAAGCTTTTCATTTGCTTCGATATTTATCTTATATTTGACAGCTAAAAATCCGACTGCAAATGCGATGCAGGCAAAAATTACGGTTAAAATCACTTCCATGTCCAGGGGGTCGTCAAACCTGTAGTTGAATGATCCCACATATCCCATTGCCAGAAATGCCAAAACGGCAACCACAACAATTAATGGATTGAAAAAATCATATTTTTTCATTTTAATCTCCCAGTTCGTTGGCTGAAATGCACAGATTTCCTGCAAAGTTAGGCATTGCCGCAACATGAGTGTGGACATAGCTTGCAAGGGTGTTTTTTGCCATGAAACCGTCCTGCAGGTTGTAGGATCCTTTTCCTCTTGTAACTTTAAATGCCAGTTTATGTTTTAAATCATCAACAATGACTTTTGAGTAGTGGAATTCATGGCCGTGGAAGACCTCTCCCTTTTTGGAGATGATATTGTCTTCTTGTACTTCAGCTATTGTGTATTTAAGTGCCTGCACACGGTCTGTCAGCACAGCCTTGTAGGGGTAAACGTCAACCACCTTGTCGTCATGTATTGAGTTCATGAGATACATGAGGCCTCCGCATTCGGCAAAAATTGGTCTTGACTCTTCATGGAACTGCTTGATGTCTTTAAGCATTTGAGTGTTTGCGGCAAGTTCCTTGGAGAAGAGTTCCGGATACCCTCCGCCAATGTACAGTCCGTCAACGTCCGGAAGGTTTTCATCGTTCAATGGTGAGAAATATTCTATTTTAGCGTTGTTTGCCTCCAATGCCTCGATGTTTTCCTTATAGTAGAAGTTGAACACCTCATCATAGGCAACGCCAATCCTGACGGGCTGTTTATTTAATTTATTCCATATCGGAATGGTTTCAGAAGTCAGTTTAGGTGCTGACTTGGCTATTTCAACCAATCTGTCCAAATCGATTGACTCCTGTATGGTTTTTGACCAGATGTCAATGAACTTGATTGAGGTTTCCCTTTCACGTGCAGGAACAAGTCCCAAGTGCCTCTGTTCAATTGAGATGCCGTCGTCACGAACGATCCCTCCGATGACTTCTGTTTTTGTTATCTCCTCGATTGACCTTTTGGTCTTCTCATAGTGCGCCTTGTTCTTGACCTTGTTCAGGATGACTCCTGCAATGTTAATTTCCGGATCCAGTGCCTTGAAGCCCAAAACCAATGCGGCTGCACTTTTAACCAGGCTTCTTGAATTTATAATCAGGATAACCGGTGCCTTAAGGGCCTTTGCAACACTTGCAGTGCTGCCGATGTCATTGATTGAGTCTATTCCCTCATACAGTCCCCTGACGCCTTCAATCACTGCAATGTCCTTATTGTTCATTGCCTTGATGTAAGAGTCACGGATTTGGCCTTCCTTCATGAAAAATGAGTCAAGGTTTCTTGAAGTGTTTCCGGTGGCCAGCGTATGGTATGAGGGGTCGATGTAATCCGGTCCGACCTTGAATGGCTGGACATTATATTTCTCGCTTAGGGCTTTCATTATTCCGGTTGCGATTGTGGTCTTTCCCACTGCACTTCCGGTTCCCGCTAAAATTATTCTCATAATAATATATTATATAATAGTATTAAATATATTTTTAATGCATGCTTTTTTCACACTATGGATGTAAACAGTTTTGCCTATTTTTAGCATATTGTTAAACACAATTTAGAAACCTCCTCATAATGATATGAATGTATCTAATGAAAAAATCTTTTTTTTAAAATAAATCATTACATTTAACACAAAAAGTTGAAAATCATTTAGTATAATTTAAATATAATGTTAGAGTTAAATAAATATGGTTAATCTATTATTGTTCACTATTCAAGTATAGATTAAATCAATTATGAGGTTGCGTAAAAAATGAAGAAATCGAAAATTTCAATATTGTTACTGTTTTTGGTAATGATATTAGCAATTTCTGCTGTTTCTGCAGCAGATACGGACGATACTTCAGACTCAGACGTACTGTCTGTGGAAGAAACCACAGTCGATGAAGTGGTTTCAGCCGACGCTGTTGACGAAGTTCAAACGGCGAGTGAAGACACAGAAGTGCTCACTGATGATGGAGATGCAAGTAATTTCACCGCACTTCAGTACAGAATAGATAGTTCAAATACAATCTGTTATATAATGAACGACTATAAAAAGGCTGAAGGAGACGATGTTGTAACAATTTCAAAGGATATCTCTATTATTGCAAGAGGAGGTACCTTTACAATTGACGCTAACAATAACGGTGGAATCTTTAAGATTAATCATGGAGTTTCTGTATATTTAAGCGGCGTAACTCTAGTGAATGGAAATTCAGATTATGGTGCAGCTATTTACAACGAAGGAGATCTTGTTTTAGATGGTTGTACTTTTAGTAACAACGTCGCCACACAAAATGGTGGTGCGATTTATAACACTGCTACATTAGATGTCAATGATTGTATCTTGTCAGACAACATTGCAACCTATCGTGGTGGTGCGATTTATAACGAAGGAACCCTTACTGTAACCGGTTCCACTATTGATTCTAACGATATCACATTCCGTGCTAAAAACGACGATAATGGTGGAGCAGCAATCTATAACAATGGCGGAACCATTAATCTAGATGATGTTGAGGTTACAAATAACTTGAAGGACATTGTTATTCGTGATGGTAATGATGGACATCTAATCAATGCTGCAATATTCACTAATGGTGATGCTACCATTGCTAATTCTTACATTGCAAACAACACTGGTTCCTGGGGTGCTGGTGTTTATGTTACCAATGGAGCTACTTTAACAGTTTCCAACACTGTATTTGAAGGAAACAACGCTACATTTGGTGCAGGTATATATGATGAAGGTGCAGTATTAAATGTTGACAACTGTACTTTTAATGATAACCTAGCAATTGGTGTCGGAAGTGCAGGAACTTCAAGCACACAAGCCGGTGCAATATTGGTGATGGCCCAAGGAGCTAGCGCAACAATCACAAACTCTAGGTTTAACAGAAATAGCGCTAAAACTGGTGGTGCTGTAAGTATTAGTCAAGCTACAGGATCTGTACTCATTGATGACTGTGAATTTACAGAAAACACTGCTTCCTATGAAGGTGGAGCAATTTACAATTATATTGCAAATGGTGCTTCATTAACAGTAACTGACTCTACTTTTACAGATAACACCGCTACCAATTGGGGGAATGCAATTTCCAACGATGGTGATTTAAGTTTAAGCGGCAATACAATTTCTGGCGATGGTGCTGAAATCGGTAACTGGTAGGAGAAATCGATACTCAATATCAGATTACAATTTTAGACGGTCAATCACATGAAGTGACAGTGCCAACTTACCAACTAACTGCTATTGTCACTGACGATAAAGGCAATAAAATCAATGATCACAACTTCATTTTCTTAGTCGGCAATGCAGAGGTTCAAGGCACATATTATACCAGTGAAGGAATGTATATAGCAGACTACACATTTACCGCTCCTGGAACTTATGTCATAACAACTGATTATGAAAATGCTGAGATTATTAATAGTAGTGTTACATTCATCGCTGCTTTGTCTTCATTAAAAAATATTGTTGATACAGCTATTGCCAATTGTGAAACATCCGTAGACTTGTCTTATGGTTTCCAATATTATGAACCAATTGACGGAGTCGACTATCCGGGTATTGTAATTAGTGAGGATTTCACCATCAACGGTAACGGATTGGCTATTGACGGTGGAAATGCTGCTAGATTATTTAATGTAACTAACGGTGCAACTCTCACTTTAAATAACATTATTTTAACTAATGGTAAGGCAGATAAAGGTGCTGCCGTTTATGTTGATAACGGTGCGAAACTAGATGCAAATGATGTTACATTTAGCAGTAATATCGCTTTGGATAATGGTGGTGCAATCTACACTGACGGTGGAGAAATCACTCTCACTAACTGTGTATTGGATGCAAATGATGTAACCAATTTAGAAACCAGTGCTTCTCAAAACATGGGTGGTGCGGCAATTTACGCTAAGAATGCACAAGTCACTTTAGTCAACACTAACGTTACCAACAACGGAAGAAGTGAGTTAGACCGCAGTAATGGTGATTTAATTAATGCTGTTATTAATTTAATCAATTCCGATGCTACCATAACCGGTGGATTATTTGAAAACAACACTGGTATTTATGGTGGTGCTATTTATGCTGAAGGTGACGGCACTCAAACTTTAACAGTTACTGGAGCTACCTTTAACAATAATAAAGCATACAATGGTGGTGCTATTGATGTTGATCATGGTATGATAACTACTATTTCAGATTCTAGTTTCAATAATAACTTAGTTGTCGGTCCTGGTAGTACAGGATATTACGGTGCCGGTGGTGCTATCTCTGTTGGTGGAACTGGTTCATTCAGCTTAACTGATTCAAATTTCACAGCTAATAAAGCAACCGGTGATGGTGCAACTGGTGGGGCTGTTCATAATAGTCTTGAAGTAAAAGATGCTTCCTCCATTTCAGGATGTGAATTCACTGATAACACCGCTACCGGTAGAGGGTCTGCTATCTTTAACAATGGTTACGTAAGATTAAGTGATAATGTAATCGATGATGAAATTGGACTTTACAGCAATGGGGAAATTGATTCTCAAGTATATGTAATTTTCATGGATAATGAAGAAAAAACATTTGATGCTTTTGATAATCTAGATGCTTACGCTAAAGTTGTAGATGACAATGGAAACATTATTAAAGTGGATTCAATTACTTTGGTCACAACTGGTTTTGCTCAAGGTTTTGGAGGAACACTTTTCGCTTTCAACGAAACCGATAATCTATACCATGCTAAACTTGTCCCAACCAAAACAGGTATGGGTGCTAGTGTATCCAATCCTCTTAAAAAGTTATTCTCAAACGTAACCATATTGTCTCAAATCATGACTGTAAATCCAGTTGACAGGATTTTGGAAGTGACTTATGAAAATATTTCTGAGGGCAATCCTCTCACTGTTAATGTAAAACTTACCCGTGCAAAAGATGGTGCTCTTTTAAGTTACACTACTGTTACAATTATCATAGGTAATGTGACCAAATCTGTTTCTACAAGAAGTGGTGTTGGTAGTGTTACTTTTGACAACTTAGCTTGGGGTAATTATGTCATCAATGCTTCAGTTAAGGGTTCTGCTTCATATAATCCTACTGAAAAATTAGCTAACTTAACTGTAAGTCCTGTTAAAGGAACTTTCACTGATTTACAATACATAATCGATAATGATGAAATTGGTTTAGTATTCTTACCATATGACTTTAAATATGATCCTAATTATGATGGTGACTTAACCAACGGGGTCGTAATTAATAAAAACTTATACATCATTGGTAATGATTACACTATAGACGCTAATAATTCTGCAAGAATATTTAATGTAACCAACGGTGCTATATTCAAAATAGATGATGCAACATTAACAAACGGTCGTGCTGATTATGGTGGTGCTGTATATGTTGATGTTGATTCATTCCTTAACACTCAAAATGTAGTGCTATACAACAACACCGCAACCTATCGTGGTGGAGCAATCTACTCTGAAGGTACTGTGGATGTTATGGATTCAGTATTGGACAGTAACGATATTACTTTCCGTACCAAAAACGATGATAACGGTGGAGCAGCAATCTACAACTTGAAAGGTGCTTTATCCATTTCAAACAGTAATATAACCAATAACCTTAAGGATATTGTCATCCGTAACGGTAACGCTGGTGACTTACTTGTTGGTGTTGTAGTAACTTCTGGTTACACATTCATTGAAGACTCATACTTCGCTAACAATACTGGGTCCTGGGGTGGAGCTATTTCATCTCTCGGATACATGAATGACGAATCTTACCTTTTATCTGTTAAAAACTCTAAATTTGAAGGAAACAACGCTACCTTCGGTGGTGCAATCTTTGTTGAATCCTCAAAATTAGAAGTGGACAACTGTACCTTTGAAAACAATAAAGGTTTAGGTGTTGGTAGTTCCGGTACATCCAATACTCAAGGTGGAGCAATTGTAGTATTCCCAGATGGAGCTAATGCAAAAATCACTGATTCAACTTTCACTGCAAACTCTGCTAATACTGGTGGTGCTGTAAGCTTAGCTGGTGTTGATAGTGACTCAATAATTGAAAACTGTACTTTCACTGACAACACTGCAAATGACGGTGGTGCAGTATACCTTTGGACCCAAGACACTGCTGTTGTAACTGTTGCTAACTCTACTTTCAGCGGTAACACTGCTGGATGGGGTAATGCTATTTCAACTGACGGTGCTTTAGCTTTATCCAACAATACAATCAGTGGATTAAGTGCAGATATTGCTAACTGGGGCGGATCTATTATATCTACTATATATGCTGTAGTTATGAACAATGGAACTTACTCATACCATATGTCTGATATTACTCTTAATGCAACTGTAACAGATGATAATGGTAACTTAATTAGAGATAGGAATATAGTATTCACAATTGGAGATATGGCAAACGTTGCTGCTAGTTATGTAGATGGTATCTATACTGCTACTTACACTCCTACTACTGTTGGTACTTATGTGGTAAGTATTGAAGAAGAAGGTGCAGATGGATTTATAGTAAACACTTCTACTATCACAATTTCTAGATCATTAACAGACTTAGCTAAATTGATTAATGATGACACTACAGGCACTATCACATTAGATGGTGACTATGCATATATTGCAGAATTTGACGAAAGCCTTGAAAACGGTATTGTAATCGATAAGAATATCATCATTGACGCTAACGGTTCCACTATCAGTGGTTCTGATGTTGCACGCTTGTTCTATGTTGCAGCAGATGCAGACCTTACCTTGAAAAATGCTACTTTAATAAATGCTAAGGCTGATAAAGGTGCTGCAGTCTATGTTGAAAATGCAGGTCAATTCGAAGCATATAATGTTACCTTCTTTAACAACACCGCTACCTACAAAGGTGGAGCAGTCTACTCTGAAGGTAGTGTGAACATTGTTGATTCTGTATTTGACAGCAACGATATCACTTTCCGTACTGCAAACGATGATAATGGTGGAGCTGCAGTTTACAACTACAATGGTGTATTGTCCATTGTTGACTCTAACATTACCAACAACTTGAAAGACATTGTCATCCGTAACGGTAACGCTGGTGACTTACTTGTTGGTGTAGTCGTTACAAGTGGTGAAACTGTCATTAGAGGTTCTTACTTTGCAAACAACACCGGTTCCTGGGGTGGAGCTATTTCATCTCTTGGATACATGAACACTGAAGATTACACTGTAACTGTAATGAATTCCAAATTTGAAGGAAACAACGCTACCTTCGGTGGTGCAATCTTTGTTGAATCCGCTAACTTAATTGTAGAAAACAGTACCTTTGAAAACAACAAAGGTGTAGGTGTAGGTAGTTCAGGCACATCCAATACTCAAGGTGGAGCTATTGTTGTCTTCCCAGACGATGCTAGTGCAGAAATTACAGATTCAACTTTCATTGCTAACTCCGCAAATATTGGTGGTGCTGTAAGCTTACCTGGTGTTACTGGAGACTCAGTTATTGACAACTGTACTTTCATCGACAACACTGCGAGTGCTGATGGTGGAGCATTATACTTCTGGACAGAAGGTGCAGATGTAACTGTAAAAGATTCAGAATTCGTAAACAACACTGCTCCGTACGGTGGTGCTATTGAAAACGAAGGTATTGGTGACTTGACTGTAGACAATTGTATCTTCACTGAAAACACCGCTTCAGCAAGAGGTGGAGCAATAATTTCCAGTGGTAACACTGATGTTTCAAATTCAGTATTCACTGATAATGAAGCTTTAGGCGGCACCAATGCAATATATCTCTATAATGAGGGCACTACATTAGAATTATCCAACAACACAATCACTGGTGATACAGTACAAATACTAGTCAAATCTGGAATTGATATTGTAAACCCATTAAATGCTACATTCTTAGGCAATCAAACAGTTCCTGCATATGTAGGAGACATATTCATTCTCAATGCTACCTTAACTGATGACAATGGTAACTTCATATATGATGCTGACCTCAGATTCTCAGTTGACGGCGAAACAATTGATGAAGTTCTCTTTGATGATGAAACCGGTTTATACACTGTAGGATATTATATTGGAACCGCTGGTCCTAAAGTCATTTCAACCAATTATGAACTGGATAGACTCGTAAAATACACTGGTATCTTAGATGTTCCAAAAGCAAACATAACCGAATTTGGTGTATTGACTATAGACGCACTTGAAGGCGAAAACGCTACAATATGGATAACCTTAATCGGTGTCAATGACCAAGGTTTAAACTCCACTGTAACTGTAATCGTTAACAACAAGGAATATGCAGTTCCTGTTGAAAATGGTGAAGGTAACTTAACCGTTGAAGGTTTAACTCATGGCCAATACCCTGTTGTTGCAATGTTTGACGACCCTAGCTATAACCCTGCAATCAACTCATCCGTATTCTTTGTAAAAGGAAAATCAGTATTGAACATCACTGAACTCACTGTTGCTGAATATGGTGATGTAATTGAAATCGCTATCAATTTAACTGACAGTCAAGGCAAACCATTAACTGGCATTGTTGTAGTTGATGAAACAATCACTGTCCTTGTTGAAAACGGTATTGGAACATTTGTCATTGACACTCAGCCTGATGTGGGTAACTACACTTTCCAAGCTGTTTACGATGGTGATAATGACTACTTCGGTGACTTAGCTGTATTTAACGTTACTGTAAACACTAAAGTAATTGATCCTAGTGATATCGTTGTTGACATTCCAAACATCAACGAATTCGGCGAAGCTATTCCTATAACAATCACTTCCCCTGTTGACGGAATATACACGGTAAACATCAACGGCACTCCTGTTGAAGTTGAAGTCGTAAACGGTGTAGGTAATGCCACTATCACTCTTGATAAACCAGGTATTTACAACGCAACCGTTGACATCGCTGATGAAGGATACAGCTTAGAAACAATCACAACTGATGACTTTGAATATCTGGTAACTCCTGAATTCAATGTTGAAATTACAGGAACTTACCCTGAAGCTGAAATCAGCATAACCGGTCCTGCAGGAACTTACCATATAATTATCGATGGAATGGAACCTGTTGACATTACACGTGAAGAATCTGGTCTTCCTACTATCGAAAAAATTGATATGGATGCCGGTAACTACACTGCATTCGTATCCTTTGATGCACGCGATGAGTATTACGGTGATTATAAAGAGATTAATTTCACTGTAAACAAGGCTGCTTTAGACATTGCAGAACCTGAAGTAATCGGTGATAAGGTAGTTGACGCTAAACTCAACATTACTTTCACATTACCTGCTGATGTTGACCCTTCAAGTGTAACCGCATTCATGGACGGTACTCCTGTACCTGAGTTTGTAATTAATGAAACCACTGGTGTCTACACTTTACCGTTAGACGGTTTCTCAGTTACTGGAGGTCACTTGTTCACTGTTCAAGTAAACGACCCTAACTATGAGGAAGATGGTGCTCAAGTCAGTTTCACAATTGAAAAGGTTAAAACCGATGTTACTATTAAAGTTGATGAGTCTGAAATTGGTGTAATGGGCAGTCCTATTGTAAATATTACTGTTTCCAATAATGCTACCGGTTACATTGTAATTGATAATGATGGTACAGTTTCTGTTGTTGAAATTACTAATGGAACTTACTCATATCAAATCACTGACTTGACAGCTGGTGACTACTACATCAACGTAACCTTCTTAGAAAATGACAAATATCTCAAGTCAAATGCAACCGTAGAGTTCAACGTTTCTAAATCAGCTGCAACCCCTGATGTTGTTGTAATCACTCCTGAAATTAAGGGTGGAGAAGCTGCTGAGTTGAACATCACAATGGACAATGAATTTGCTACTGGTAATGTAAGAATCTATGTTGATGGTGCTGAAGTTGATTTAGTTGAACTTGATGAGGATTATGCTAATGCTACTGTTGTTCTCAACGATTTAACTAGCGGAACTCACACAATTGGTGTAAAATATCTTGGTAACGATAACTTTAACGAATCTGACATTGTTAACGTAACAGTTACTGTTGTCAAAGCAGATTCAAAAGTGACAATTGAACCTATCGACAACATGACTTTCGCTATTCCTGGCACAATCAGTTACAGTGTCGATAACGAAACAGTTGTGAAAATTTCAATTGTTGATGCAAACAATAATGAAATGGAGTACGAAGTTGATGACGGTATAATCACTGTTCGCAATCTTGATGTAGGTACCTACACTGTAACAATCGTCAATGAGGAAAATGGAATGTACAAAGCTTCAAATGCTACTGCGGTATTCAATGTTGTTGAAAACCCTGATTTCAGCTTAAACATTACAAATCCTGAAAACAGTACTGATACAACATTCACAATCCATGTGCCTGAAGATGCAGAAGGATACCTCTTAGTTGACGTTGACGGTAAGAAATACTACGCTCCTGTTGAAAACGGTACTGCAACTGTAAGCGTTCCTGGTTTAGCACCTGGAAACTACTCAGCAAACATTACCTACACAGGTGATGATTCATACCCTGCAGTGTCTGCTACAGCTGACTTCACAGTTCCTTCAAATGTTCCGGATAGTGCTTTGACAATTCCTGAAACAAGTGAAACAAATTCACCGACCTACTCAATCAGCCTTCCTAGCGATGCTACAGGTTACCTTGAAGTAGATGTTGACGGTAAAAAGTATGTTGCACCATTAGTAAACGGATCTGCAAGCATTACTGTACCTGGATTGTCTGAAGGCAATCACAACGTTACCGTGTCCTACACAGGTGACGGCAAATACTCTTCAGTCTCCAAAGACACTACATTAAATGTGCATGTTCCAGTATATGCTATTACTCAGAACAAAAACATTAATGTTCGCTATTCAGCTAATGCATACTACAGAGTGCTCATTACTAAGGATGGAAAACCTGTTGGCGCTGGTGAAGCTGTAAGCATCACATACAATGGTAAGACATACAATGTAAGAACTGACGGTAATGGTTACGCAACCTTGAAACTTAACACTAAAGTTAAAGTTAAAAAATACACCATTACTGCAACTTACAAGGGCATAACAGTTAAAAACACAGTGAAAGTTAAAAACATCATTAAGGCTAAAAACAAGAAAGTCAAAAAATCCAGAAAAGTTACTAAAGTAAGAATTTCCCTGTTGAAAGTTAACGGCAAAGTTCTTAAAAACAAGAAAATTAAAGTTAAATTCAGGTATAAATGGTACAAAGTTAAAACCAACAAGAAAGGCGTAGGATATTTCAAAGTCAAAAAATCCATGCTCAAAAAACTTAAAGTTGGTAAAAAGTACAAATACAGAGTAACTTACGGAAAAGATGTTGTAACCAAAAAATTAACTATTAAAAGATAAGGATTTTTGATCCTTATCCTCTTTTTATTTTTTTCAATCTACATCACTTAAATCAAAAACTTTGCTTTTTCTACAACTATCAATTAAACATCACTAACGATTAATTAAATATATATTAATGAACTTATTTTTTATTTAATGAAAGCTATTTTTAATTATTTGCAGGCTTTTTCACCATCAGTTTTTCAATATTTCTCTCTCGCTATTTTTATATAATATTAAAAATAGAAATTAAATCATTAATATATTGGTGATTAAATGAGAATACTTCTTATTCATTCTGATTATTTAAACTACACTGTGAAAAAAGAGACACCTGTAGCCGAGGAAATCGAAGAAGCTAAAAAAGAAGGCTCCTTTGATGATTCTTTAGTAGTATTTACAGCTGTTGAAAAAGACGATGAAAATAATCCAGAAGGTATTGTTGAAAATTTAGTTAAAGAAGTTCTAAAAACTAATGATCAAGTTAAAGCGGAAAATATAGTATTATATCCATATGCTCACTTGTCTTCATCATTAAGTTCTCCAAAAGTTGCCGTTCAAATCTTAAAGGATGCAGAACAGGCACTTTTAGCTAAAGACCTAAATGTCAAAAGAGTACCTTTCGGATGGTATAAAGCATTTGAAATATCCTGCAAAGGACACCCGTTAAGCGAGCTTTCAAGAACAATCACTGCCGATAAGGAAGAGGAAAAGGTTGAAAGAAAACCTTCCAAATGGCAAATCCTTGAAGGGGACAAAATCACACAAATCGATGATTTCAACTTCGAAAACCATGCATTCAAGCAGCTTGTTGACTATGAGCTCGGACGTGGAGCATCAGATGAAGGCGAACCTCCACACGTTAAAATAATGCGTGAAAAGGAAATCTGTGACTATGAACCTGCATCAGATGTCGGAAACCTCAGATGGTATCCAAAAGGAAAACTCATAAGGGACCTTTTGGCAGATTACGTTTACGACTTAACCGTAGACCGTGGAGCAATGCCTGTTGAAACTCCAATCTTTTATGACTTGGACAACCAGGCAATATACGAGCACGCATACAAGTTCGGTGAAAGGCAATACAGAACCGACACCAAGAAAAACCTCATGCTCAGGTTTGCAGCATGTTTCGGCGCATTCAGACTAATGTCCGATTCATACCTTACCTGGAAAAACTTCCCGGCTAAAATCTTCGAACTGACCCGATACAGTTTCCGTTATGAGAAAAAAGGAGAAGTTGTCGGTCTTAAAAGGCTAAGGGCATTCACAATGCCGGACTGCCACTCATTCTGTACCGACGTGCAGGCATCACTTGAAGAGTTCTCCCAACAAACCGACATGTGTATGCAGACCGGTGTGGACTTGAACCTTGACTTTGAAGTGATTTTCAGGGCAACACAGGACTTCTTCGATGAAAACGAGGAATGGATGTATGATATAGCAAGAAAATTCAACAAACCAATTCTTTTAGAAATCTTGCCTGAAAGACACCATTACTGGGTATGTAAAATCGACCTTGCAAACATTGACGCACTAGGAAGACCAATCGAAAACCCAACTGTCCAAATCGACGTTGAAAGCGGTAAAAGGTTCGACATCACCTACCTTGGTGAAGACGGCAAACAGCACAACCCAACAATCCTGCACACTTCCCCAACCGGAAGTATCGAAAGGGTGTTATGTGCAATGCTTGAAAAGACCGCAATAGAATTGGATGAAAGAGCTCCAATGCTTCCAACATGGTTAAGCCCAATCCAGGCAAGAATACTCACAATCAGCGAAGCACACAAGGAATTCGCTGAAGAGCTCTACAGCAAAATCAATGCGGCAAATATCCGTGTGGACATTGATGACAGGGATGAAAGTGTAGGTAAAAAGATTAGAAATGCATCCAAGGAATGGATACCATACATTTTCGTCGTTGGAGATAAAGAAATGGAATCCGGTAAATTCCAAGTTACTGTACGTGAAACCGGTGAGAAAGTCGACATGACAGTTGACGAATTAATCAGTGAAATTAATGCTAAATGTGAAGGAAAACCATTCAGAAGATTACCTTTACCAAAAGATATCTCAAGAAGGATTAACTTCCAATAGTTTATTAAAAATAAAAATTATAGTATAATATGGAGGAAATTTAATGGACCCAATGTATAGAATAGGAGAAGCTCTTATTGGAGACGGCCCTGAATTAGCACACGTTGACTTATTAATCGGTGATAAGTTCGGACCAGTCGGTCAAGCTTTCGCTAATGGTTTATCAAACCTTTCCGTAGGCCACACTCCACTAACAAGTGTAATTAGACCTAATTTAATGACCAAGCCAGCTACTTTAATTATTCCTAAAGTAACTGTCGGTGATTTAGATGACGCAAGTAAAATTTTCGGACCTGCACAAACAGCAGTTGCAAGAGCAGTTGCAGATGCAGTTGAAGATGGATACATTCCAAAAGATATTGTAGAAGACATTGTAATCAATGTAAGCGTATTCATCGACCCTTCAGCTGAAGATTACAGAAAAATTTATCAATACAACTATGGAGCAACCAAATTAGCTATCAGAAGAGCAATGGCAGGTTACCCAGACATTGAAAAAGTGCTTGCAGAAAAAGACCGTGGAACTCACCCAATCATGGGATTCAAAGTCAAAAAACTCTGGAGCCCACCATACTTGCAAGTTGCACTTGACCTTGACAATGAAGCTGCAATGGAAAGAATCATCAATGATTTACCAGACAACGACAGGATCTTGCTTGAAGCAGGTACTCCACTCGTTAAAAAATTCGGTGTTGGAATTATCGGAAAAATCAGAGCTTTACGCCCAGATGCATTCATCATTGCTGATTTGAAAACTTTAGATGTAGGTCGTGTAGAAGTTAAGATGGCAGCAGATGAAACAGCTGATGCAGTAGCTATTTCCGGTCTCGGTACCATTGAATCTATTGCAAAAGCAATTCACGAAACCCAAAAACAAGGTATCTATTCCATCCTTGATATGATGAATGTCAAAGGATTTGAAGAAAAATTAGCTCAACTTCCAGATGACTTGAAACCTGACATCGTATTGTTACACAGAAACGTTGATATGGAATCCTACAGAGCAGAACACGGTGAAGACACCAGTGACATGACCGAATGGGGTAACATTAAAGATATTAAAGCGACCCTCGGTGAAAAAGGACTCATTGCCGTTGCTGGAGGAATCAAACCTAACAATGTTGAAGAAGCAATCACTAAAGGTGCAAACATCATCATTGCAGGTAGATACATCATCGGTTCAAGAGATGTAAGAAGAGCTGCACAAGACTTCTTAGAACACTTTGACCCAGATCCAGACAACATGAGACTTGCAATGGATGAAGACGAAAACATTGATGTGAAAGAGTAAATTAGATTAATTTCTAATTTACAATCTATTTTTTTTAAAAGGAGTATTTTTTATGGGATTTTGTAATTCATGCGGACAGCCAATTATAAAAGAAGACTATGGAACAAATAAGGATGGCAGTTTAAATCCTGACTATTGTAAAGACTGTTTTCAAGATGGGGAGTTCACCGAACCGGATATTACATTACAGGAGATGATTGTTCGCAAAACTAAAGAGATGATGGAGAAAAATCCTGACCTTGCAGAAACTCAAGCGACTGGAATCACTGCAATGTTCATTCCAGGATTAAAAAGATGGAATCCAGAGTTTCAAGATGATTATAAAACTCTTTAGGATCTGGATAACATAAATTCTTTAACTTTATTGGCTATGAACTCATCATGAGTTTGATTAGTTTTTATATTATATAATTCTTCTTGAAGGTCGTTGAATTTATCAACTAAATCATTATATTCGCCTAAAAGTGAATCATAATCTTTTTCTAGCCCTTCGTTTAGCTCATAAATTTCAGCATAGCTAGTTTTGGTGTTGAGGTTTTCCTGTTTTAGATGGTCGTATTTAGTGGAAACGCTATTGTAGCTTTCTTTTAGGGAATGATGTTCCTCCTTGATGTTGGAACATTTTGTTTTGAGGTTTTTGTTTTCTTCCTTGATGCTTGAATATTTGGTTTTCAGGTTTTCGTTTTCGGTTTTGATGTTGACGAACTTGGTTTTGAGGTTTTCGTTTTCTATAATCAATTTGGAATGCTTGTCTTTTATTGTTTCATTTTCCTTTTTAAGAGAGTCAATGTTGTCTTGATGTAAATGTTCATATTTACTTTCCATTTCATTTAATGCTTTAGTTTTGCGTTCAATTTCAGCTTTAAGTTCATCAATTTCCTTTTCAAATTCCAAATTAGATGCCGCACTGGTGTTTTCAAGTTCTTCTTCCAATTTTTTCACTTCCTCAACATATAAATAATTAGCTACTTTTAAAGTTTCTAATTCTTCCTCTCTATTTTTAAATTCTTCGATTTCGGAGTTTGGGATAATTAAGACTTCTTCTTTATTTTCATAGATGTCTTCATTTTTCGGCACGGTAATTTGTATCTGTTCGGCTGTGTATTTTTTTCGCTCACCATTTTTCAGTGTTCTATTGTACTCTCTTGAATATTTTTTTACAATACCATTCCCATATCTCATAGTATTCCCCAATTATTAATAATATAATTATGTTTTTTTGATTTAATAAATATTTTGTAGTTGCCGAAATCATGAGTAATACTTTTTTTGTATTTTTTACCCTATCAGTAATACTTTATAAAACTTTATTATTAATAAAATTACAATATTATAATAAGTAAAATTTTTAGGGATTTATATGAATAGAAAGTATATTTTGGTAATAATTTTTTTATCATTTTTCATGTTCTCGCAGGCGAGTTTTGCAGAAACGATAGATGATAATGTTACTTTGGGAGATACTTCTCAAGACATGTTAGAAGATGTTTCAACCAATGAAAAAACAATATTCATAATATCTGATAGCCCTGGAACCAATATTATTGATTCTGCAGCGGATGAAATCTATAACCAGGATAATCTTACAGGATTCAAGCTTGTTGTAAGAAGCGGTGAACAGGTAAAGGATATGAATGAAGATGAGTTACATGAGTTGTTTGACAAATCCGATGCATTCATTGGAGAATGGATCAGTACCGATGTGGATTCAGTTTTGACAAATCTCTTTGGAAAGTATCCTGAACTATCTCATAAGGAATTGTTTTTAATCTTGGAACTTCCAGCAGGTAATTTAAACTCAGGTTCAACTTCAATAAATCTAATTAGAAACAATACCCTGAACTATAACAAGATTTTCACAGACAAGACAAATGAAGAGTTGATTGATTATTTCAAAAACACCAAAAGGGGAACCTCCTATGCAGACATTGACAATTATATCAATCACGCATCAAGTTTCAACAGTGTCTTAAATCAGTTGGTTTTATACAAGGACCTTAACGACAAGGAAAACCTAAAAAACCAGATATTATATGTTTTAAACTATTTGGGATATGACTTTTCATATAATCCTCCAAATTTCACAGGAAATAAAAATTATGGGATTTATCGCGATAGGTGGTACAGTCTGGATGAGTATATGGCCGTATTTTTCGATAAGTCAAAAACAAGAACTATTGGAATACTTGAAAGTACAATGTACATTGTATCTCAGCAGTTGCACCCAACAAATGCAATTATAGAATCTCTGGAGTCAAAAGGATACAATGTCATACCTGTTTATGCTGCTGGAGGATCCGCTGAGCAGTTGCGAGTAATGGTCGAGTCCTGGACCAATGCAGGTTCAGACATTTCAGGATTTTTAGAAAACTCTCAAAATTATGAAACCTATGTTGATGCCATAGTATCGATGGTTGCTTATGGTGTTGGTGGTGAAAACTTCACAAAGGCGACAGATTTCTTCGAAGAGCTGGGGGTACCGGTTTTCAGGGCGGTTCACTCTGATTATGTTTCAAATGAAATGTGGGAGTTGGGTTCAACAGGCCTCACTACTGAAAGAAGCGACAAATGGTGGCACATCACCATAGCTGAAACACAGGGTATTATTGATGCGACATTCATTGGGGGCCAGGCCAGCTATATATCTAATTTGACAGGAGCTAGAATTGTAACATATATTCCGTATCAGAGAAATGTCGATTTGCTGAGTGATAGGATAGATTCCTGGGTTGATTTGAAATACACTCCTAATTCTGAAAAGTTATTGTCAATAATCTATTATAATTATCCTCCGGGAAAGCAAAACATTGGTTCAAGTTACCTGGACACAATCACAAGTATCTATAATATACTAAAGACTTTAAAAGCTAATGGCTATGATGTTGGTGAGTTGCCAAGCAATGTAAGTGAACTTGAAGATTTGATGCTTAAGTGCGGTATAAATGTGGCTACTTGGGCGCCGGGTGAGCTTGAAAAACTGGCCAACCAATCAGGAGTTACACTGTTGCCGGTAAAAGAATATAACGACTGGTTCAATTCTTTAGACGAAATAGTCAAAATCCAAGTTAGGGAAGGTCCTGTTGCATACATTGGGGAATTGTCTAAAAGGGCGGTTGAGCTTGATTACACTATAACCATTGGCGATACAATTGACGATTGGTACAATCAGGTTGTAGCACTTTTGCCTGATGAAAATTCAGCCAAATCAAAAGAGGTTTTAGGAAATATAGTCAATGCCCTAAAGCAATACACTCAAACTAAAGACATTCAATACTACAATTTATTCATGCAATATTTTGATGAGTTTAAAAAGCTGAATATTTCAGGACTGAACGGTTGGGGAGAAGCACCTGGAAATGTTATGGTGGTTAACAGAAACGGTGAGGATTACTTTGTTATTCCCGGCTTGACATATGGAAATATTTTCATTGCACCTGAACCTCAAAGGGGATGGGAATCAGACATTGAAAACCTATATCACTGTACTGCTGTAGCACCTACCCATCAGTACTTGGCGGCTTATTACTATATGCAGACTAAATATCCTAATGCAATGATATTCACCGGACGTCACGCAACTCACGAATGGCTGCCTGGAAAGGAAATCTTGCTTTCCGCCACAGATTACGGATCTGTTGTCGTTGGTGATGTTCCGCAATTGTACTTCTATATTGTTGACGGTTTGGGTGAAGCTATTCAGGCTAAAAGAAGAGGTTTTGCAGTTATAATTTCCCATTTGACTTCACCTATGGCATATACTCATTTGTATGGAAATTTAACAGTTGCAGCAAATCTCATTAAAGAGTATCAGCAAAATCCTAATGACCATACTGCAGAGGTTTTACGTCAACTAATATTGGATAATGATTACTCTACAAATATAGGACTCACTAAAGATGAAGTTAAAACATTGTCTGTTGATTTGCTTATAGAAAAAGTTGATAATTTCCTAAAAACAATGCAGCAAACACTTTATCCATTGGGTCTTCATGCACTGGGACAGGACTGGAGCGAACAGGATCTTGCAAGTACGGTTTCAGCAATGCTTTCATATGACTATGTACTTGAAAACAACCAGGGTGCAGTAAATCTATTCTCAGAATTGTCAAAATATTACTACTCAAAATCATACGATGGCCTGTCAGCTTTTGAAAGGGAATTCATATTGAACAAATCACATGATATTGTGAAATCCTTGATTTACTGGGATACACAAACAGTTTATGATTTATTGTCCCAGCAAAACTCAAAATTTGCAAATCCGACATTTTTGGCATGTCTGGAGTTAGGTAAAAAATACATAGACTTGATTAACTTCAGCGTCAAAAACGAACTGGATGTCATGCTGGACGGTTTGAATGGCAAGTATGTTCCAGTAGGCGAAGGGGGAGAGATAGTAATCAAGCCTGCAGTTCTTCCAACAGGAACAAACATGTTTCAGGATCAATCTTCAGAACTTCCAACAATGGAAGCATGGGAATATGCAAAAACCTTGGCTTTACTGACACTTGCAGATTTGAATGACACAACCGAAAAAATCATAATGGGAATCTGGTGTGTGGAAACAGCTAGGGACGATGGTGCACTTGTTTCAACAGTCCTTTATCTTTTGGGAATGAAACCGGTATGGACAGACTCCTCAAGTGCAGGTTATGATGATGAGGGAAACCCAACCGGTAAAAAGGTTGGTGCAATGCCAGAAATAATAAAATTAGAAGATTTGACACGTCCGGATGGTTGGGATCATAAAAGAATTGATGTAACAGTAATTACAAGTGGGTTGTTCCGTGATTTGTACTCTTCACAATCAATATTGATGGATAATGCTTACCGTGTGGCGCTTGCTAGATCATATATGACAATGGCTAGGAATCAAACATTGATGGGAATTCCAGGTGTTAAAGATGCGCTTGAAGCAGTAATGCAAAGCATAAACTATTATGGAGTTTCAAACGAACCTTTAGATTCAAATTATGTCGCACAGCACTGGATTGAGGACACCCTCTACTACTTAAATGTAGGATATAACTCTACTTATGCCGGTGAATGTGCAATAACAAGGATTTTTGCACCGCCAAATGGTGATTACGGTGCGGGAATATCAAAATTGGTATCAATGTCATGGACATGGAACGATACATCACAACTCGCAGACTTCTACCTTGGAAGGATGGGAAACATGTACTCCAAAAACTACTGGGGAGATACAAATCCATTGGTATTCTTAAGAGCCCTATCAAACTCAGACACAATTGTTGCAAGCCGTAACACTAACCAATATGGTGTACTTGACAATGATGACTTCTTTGACTATTGGGGAGGATTATCAATGACTGTTGAAGAAATCTCCGGCAAAACACCAAAATTCAATGTATTGATGTATGCTGATAAGAACAATGCTTACATTTCCAGTTTGGAAGAGGTAATGTACAGGGAAATTGCAGCAAGATATGACAATCCGGAATGGATTAAAGGAATGATGAAAGAGGGTTACAGTGGAGCCCGTTACATGTCAAACAAGTTTGTAAGCAATTTGCACGGTTGGCAAATAACAAGACCAACAGCAGTAAGTGATGACTTATGGAACAGAGTTTATAATACTTATTACAATGATAAATATGGAATTGGTGTTAAAGACTGGTTGATGAGCGGTAATAATGCATATTCAATGATTTCAATGAGTGGAACAATGCTTACAACAATTCATGATGGATATTGGAATGCCAATGATGCAACAATAAGGGACATTGCAAACACCTGGGCACAGGCAACCGTCCAGAATGGTGTGGCATGCTGTGACTGCAGTTGCGGTAATATTGCAATGATGCAATGGGCAGTACAGTATGTGAATCCGGATATATTGGCACAATTGCTTCCTAAATTATATGAAGCAACCAAAAATCCGGTGTTTGCAAACAATACTCAGACAACTGTTCCTCCAGAAACTGAAAACAGCAATCAAAATCAAAAAGAGGCTTCAACAACCAATCCGGTTGAAGGGTCAACTTCCTCTTCAACTGTCATGACAAATTCAAGTTCAGCAACAACTCAGACTACTCCTCAAAGTGGCGATAATGCTCAGGGAGAAGCATTTTCAAATGTTGGTGCAGGTTCTGAATCAGTACAGGCCGGACATGCCTCTTCAGAAGGTGCTGATGTTAAAAAATCAGTTGAGATAAATCCAATCACTTCACAATCCGCAAGTGAGGTGGGATTGTCAATAGTGGCTGTTTTGGCTATTTTATGTTTAATAATGGTTGTAGCGGTCGGTTACTTCCGTGACAATGATAAAAGTGAGAAAAATCAAGATTTAGATAAATTATTCAATGAAAAGATAGGTGAGTAGAGTGGATGCAATTAATATTTTATGGCAAGTCGGAATTTTATCGGCTGTTTTAATCTTTGGAATCAAATTGGGTCTTGCAACAGGACTTGCAAATATGTCAAAGAAGTATCTGGCAGTGGTTTCTATCGGTTACGGTGGAGGGGTATTAATTTTAACTGAAATCTCTTCATTTTTCACTAAACAGATTACCGATTTGATTTACACATATAACTTTGAATTTTTCCTGATAATGGCTGTTATAATGATTTTGGCTGGATTATTCACAATCAGGGAATATAAGGTTTTTGAGAAAAACACTACTGCAGCAACATGCATGGCAGTCGTTGCACCGTGTCCGTGCTGTTTTGGATCAATTATTGTAAGTATAATGCTTGTGGCACCAACTGTAGGTTTAGGTTTAATGGATTTGAGTTTTGTAGTTGCAGGTGCATTGGTTTTAACAATTGTTGTTACATATTTTGCATCCAATTATCTGGTGAAATTCATAAACAAGCCTTATCCAATTGTATTGGGCAATTTCATGTTCTTTTTGGGAATATATTTCCTATTGTCAGCTTTGTTTTTGCCGAACATTACAGCAATGATTGCCAATCCGATGGATGCAATTTCAATATCCTCTCCATACTATTTGATTGGAGCATTGGTGTTGGTATTGGTGGTAATGCTTGTTGGTGGACTGATAGCTAGGAGAAACAGTAATTTTAATTAAAGGTGATTATTAAATGGTGTCAACAATTCCTGGAAGTGAGATATTAACTTCCACATTAAACATGATTTCACAGAGTCTTCAGATTCCTGTGATTATATTTCTTGTAATATTTGCAATTTTTGCAGTATTGGCCATTGGAGGGCTTGTAGCTGAATATACCTCTAGAAAAAAGGTAACTCCGGATTTAATTGAAGAATTGATTTATTCAATTTCAAATGCAACATCCCTAGAAGAAATTAAGAATGTGATTAAAAATGCAAGAATATATGAATCCCAAAAAGTAGTGTTGATAAAGATATTGCGTTCAAATGAATTGACTCCCGAATCTAGGCATGCATTGGCTAAAAAACTGATTGAATTTGAAGAAAATAAGTTCACAAAAACCATTGAAAAGACTGATGTCGTAACAAGAATCGGTCCGACATTAGGATTGATGGGTACATTGATTCCTATGGGTCCGGGTCTTGCCGCATTGGGTGCGGGTGATGTTAATACATTGGCCAATGCTATTATTGTTGCATTTGATACAACTGTTGTTGGTATCGGTGCAGGAGCTGTGGCTTATTTCGTATCAAAGGTAAGGCGTCGATGGTATGAAGAGTATTTATCCAATTTAGATGCCTTGGCTGATGCTCTTTTGGACAAACTAAATCAATAAGGTGATGTAATGGTTCGTGATAAGTCTAAAAAACGTTTTGCTGAAGGTGAAGAGGATCCGATGGCAGGAACATCAAACCTTGTTGATGCAATGCTAGTGATTGCGGTTGGATTATTGATTTTTGTCGTGATAAGCTGGAATATGCAGAGTGTTGTTTTCCAGGATAATCAGCAACAGCAAGCTATTGAACAAAATTCTCCGGATGTCACTGAAGTTGCTGAAGGGCAGGTTTTAAATGAAACCCCTGACACTTCTGACAGTTCAGGTCAGGGATATATGGAGATGGGTAAGGTCTATAAGGATCCTTCAACGGGCAAGTTGATTATGGTGGAAGGTTAAGTAATACTTTTTAATTTTTATTTTTAGGATTTTGTATTACTTTTTTTTAATATTTTTCAAATATGTATTACTTATTCCATAAATAACTTATTTTAATATAAATTTTTCTATTTTAATCAGTAATGAAAACTTTATATTAGTATTACTTTATAATAAATTTATAGTATTTTTAGTAATATAATTATAATAATTTTTATTATTTACTCTAATACTTAAAAAAATTTTTAAGAGTGGTATAATGAAAAGTAAAAGTTTAATTTTTTCTATATTTTTGGTTTTCATAATAGTTTTAAGTGTTAGTACTATATCTGCTCAAGATGTAAATGATACAGTTATTTCTGATGGGGAAGATATTACTAACCAAGGCTCTGTTTCTGGGGGAGTGGATGTAATCACTGAAAATCCTTGGGAAACAACTGGAGAGCTAAATTATGATATTCCTTCCGAAGCTAAAGATATTAAAAAGGCTACCGTTTATGTAAATGTCTATGGGGGTTCTGCTCAAAATACATATGGAGCTAATGCCAATGTATCTATTAATACTGCCAACGGCGATAAAGAACTTGCTAGTGAACAGTTATGGATTGAAGATGGGAGTGCTGATGGTACTGTTTATCAAGTAAATGATCATGTTACAAAATGTTATTCCGATTATATGATGTGTTATGATGTGACTGATTCATTGAAAAATTTGAACGGAACTCATTTCAAATTAAATGTTAAAACATTTGCTATGGATGGTAAGCAATTTGATGGTAGAATCAAATTATTGGGATTAATATTGGCATATGATGATGGCGACGAAGATACAATTAATTATTGGATTAATGATAATCAATTATGGTCAAAAAATAACGTTTCTTTAACTTTTAATACTGCAGGATTAACTAATGTTGTTGATGCAAGTTTAATTAATGTTGTTCTTTCCAGTTCAGACGGTGTTTACAGGATTAATGATGAGCTTTTGGGCGATTCATCTAAACATGAGTCTGGAAATTATTACCAATATAATAAATGGGACAATATTGATTTAATAGAAAATCAAAACACAGTCCTTAATGTTGCATATGCAGGAACAAGTTCTTATGGTTCAATTAAAAATGTCCTTTCTGTTTTAACCGTGAAAAAATTGGATATTGCAGCGGACATTACAATAAACACAGAATACACTAGTGTGCCTTCAGCATATGCAGGTACTAACAATACGTTAACTGTTAAAGTAAATACTAATAAAGCAGGAAAATATGTAATTAAGTTATTGGCAGATGGCATTGTTGTTAATCAAACTGAAATTGACTTAATTAGTGGAGATAATAATTTATTAATCACTGATCCTACAATCAGACCTGTTGATGAGTTAACAGTCAACGGTGCTGAAAACAATAAAGTGAATTACACAATCGAACTTATTTTAGGTGAGAATGCAATCAACAGTAGTTCAATCAATGTTCCAATTTTGTATAATGGTAATTTGGGAAAAGATTTGGCTTATCCATCAGGTGGATTTGGTGAAATAAACAAATTCATCATTTCCGGAGATATTGTAATCGAAGTTAAGAATGTAACTTCATATTTGGGCTCTGGTAAGTATAATAGGGAAGATGTGTGGACCATTAATTTGGATAAAGATTCTAATATAGTAAAATCTTTTATTTATGTTCCATACAATTGGTTCAACCCAAACCTTTTAACTGAAGATATTAACATGTTTAATGCTACATTTAATGGATTTAAAGTAACTCCTGTTGCTTTTTATAGGGACCAAGGTAATTTAGGTAACTATGGTAAATATGGGTATGGTGTTTTAGTATATGATGTATCTGATTTAATAAATAAATCTGGAGATAATTCATTTAACTTAACAAAATTGGCTAATACTCCTGCTGTTTATCCAAGTGCATTAGTGTACATGTACAATACAACTGGAAGCAAAGTCGTTAAAGAAGTTTACATTACTGAAGGTGCAGATTTACTAGCTAACAGTAATAATAATGCTAAAAGACCGGTTCATGCAGATTCTATTATTGATGTGGATTTAAAAGATAGTGAAAATGCTGAATTGTATATTTTTGCTGCAAGTGCTCAGTCTGGTGAAGGAAATATAATTTTCAATGGTGAATCCTATGAAAATGTGTGGAATGGAGCTTCATCCACTACTGATTTATATGCATTAAACATTACAAAAACAGTTAAAGATAGCAATAAAATATCTTTTGTTGCTACAGGGTCTACAATTTTAGCATTAAATCAAATTATTGTTTTAACTAAAACAGTTAAGGAAGATGTAAAACCAGCCACTGCTCCTACTCAAGCGCCAAATCCTACTCCAGCTAAAAAGTTAGCAACCAAAATAACTGCTAAAAAGAAAACCTTTAAGGCAAAAACCAAAGTTAAAAAATACACAATAACTTTAAAAGCTGGTAAAAAAGCAGTTAAAAGAGTTAAAGTTACTATCAAAATTGGTAAAAAAACTTACACTGCTAAAACCAACAGTAAAGGTAAAGCAACCTTTAAAATTAAAAAGTTAACTAAAAAGGGTAAATATAAAGCAGTTATCAAATTTAAAGGTAACAAAAACTACAAAGCCTCTAGTAAAAAAGTTAAAATAACTATAAAATAGAGATTAAATTCTCTATTTCCTTTCTTTTTTTCACAAATTATTTTAATTAATTTTTCTAAAACTATTTTTATGAAAGTCTTTGGAATATGTGCAAGTCCACGAAACAGCACAACTGAATATGTCTTAACCCAGGCATTGGACAAACTTGATTGTGAAACTGTAATGTTTACATGCCATAATAAGGACCTTAAGCCATGCCTTCACTGCGATTATTGTCTTGAAAACAAGAAATGCATCATACAGGACGATATGGGCGAAGTATATGAAAATCTTCAAAGTGCCGATGGAATCATTCTGGCAACTCCTGTGCAGTCCGGATCAATATCTGCTAACATGTCAATCATAATGGACAGGACACGTGCCCTTGAAGCCATTGATTACAATCTTTTAAGGGGAAAAATTGGCATGAGCATTGCCGTTGGTGGTGACCGCACCGGCGGACAGGATTTTGCCCACATGTCAAATATAACTTACTTCATGATACATGGTATCATTCCCGTCAGCGGAGGGCCCTTCGGCTCTAATTTGGGAGCATCCTTCTGGTCACAGGATTCCATTGATGAAATAAAAGAAGATACATATGGTATGGAGTCATTAAACAGAACTTTAGTTGAATTTGAAAATTTCTTAAATAAATATATTTAAATATCAAAATCAATTTATATTTATAATAACTAATTTTTAAGGTTATGTTATGGCAAATAAGTTAGTACGTGGTAGTTTGATAATTCTTATAGGTAACATCATCTTCCGTTTGGGAGGATATGTCTATCGTTTTTTAATGGCGATACTTCTAGGCCCTACCGCTTATGGTATTTTAGGAATTACTCTGCCGTTTCAAGGAATTTTCCAGACATTATCTGCAGGAGGTCTTCCTCCGGCGATAGCAAAGTATGTTGCTGAATATGAAGCCGTTGATGAAAAGGACATGGCTAGACAGACCATCTATACGGCCTTGAAGATAATGGTATTTCTGGGACTCTTCTTTGGAGTGCTGATGATATTTGTTGTAGCGCCTTGGCTTGCTTACAACTATCTTGGAAAGCCTGCTGCACTGATTCCTTTGCAGATTGTCGGTTTAATCACTCCTTTCAGTGTTATCGTTGGAGCTTTCAGGGGAGCGTTCCAGGGTGTTTACAAGATGGAGTATATCGTCTACACCCGTGCTGTTGAGCAGCTTGGTATGATTTTATGTGCCACTGCATTTGTATTGATTGGTCTTTCAACCGTTGGGGCATTGTGGGGTACTGTATTAGGTTATTCATTGTCAGTTGTTGCTGCAGTTTACATTTTCAAGTTTCATATGGGCAAATTCATTCCAAAGGCAAGCGATGATTTTGTATTTACTCGCAAGGACGAAATGAAACTTGCAGTAACTTTAGTTAAATTTTCAATACCGGTCATTATCACTGCTATTGCCGAAATGCTCATCTATAACATTTGTACAATTGTTATGGGTAGATTTTTAACCTTTGCAGACATCGGATTTTTCGCAGCAGCTGATCCGATAGCACGTTTGCCGTTAATCATATCCATTTCCATTGCAACTACAATTTTGCCTGCTTCATCTGAGGCTTTCAAGCTTAAGGATACCAGTTCACTGCAGAAATATGTTTCTGAAGCTTATAAATTGTCATTGTTGTTTGTCGTTCCGATGTGTGTTGGCCTGGCCCTATTTGCATCCCCTACATTAAGGATCCTATACTTTAAAAATCCGGCTTATGTTGCAGGGGCTTCAGCACTGGCAATCCTGTCAATCGGTATGACATTCTATTCAATATTTGCTATTTCAACCAGTATCATTCAGGGTATTGGCAATCCTAGAATCCCGATGTATATTCTAGTTGGTGGTGCAATCGTTACAGGTGTCCTAAATTGGATTATGGTTCCGACTATGGGTATTGCAGGTGGAGCACTCGCTACCAGTATTGCATGCATGCTTATGATGATTCCGTGTGTGTATTTTGTATTCAGGTTGACTAAAACCAAATCTCCAACCGCATCCATCGTTAAAATCATTGTTGCATCATTGATTATGGGCGTTTTTGCATTGATTATACCAAAAACCACCTTATGGCTCTTCCCTGGAATCTTTGCATGTGTTGTAGTCTATTTCTTTGCATTGATATTGGTCAAGTTCTTCCAAAAAGATGATATCGAAAGTTTAAGAAGATTTTCATCCAAGTTCGGACCATTGGCTAAGATTGCAGATAAGCTTTTAAATTTCGTTGAAAAATTGGAATTCAGAGACTGATTTTTCGATATGAATTTTTTTTTGAAATTATTTTCGAGTTTATTAATTTGAATCAAATAGGAAATTTATTTAAATAGGATAAATAAAAATATTATCATTATATTTCGGGGGATTTTATATGGCTGATGTAAGTGCAGGTGTTGAATATAAGATTAATGTAGACGGCAACTCATTTTTGCTTGACAGCAAAAAATACAAGTTACTTGTATCCATTTTAGAAACTGGGTCTCTAACAGCTGCCGCTAAGGAAATCAATGTTTCCTATAGGACTGCATTAAATTATATTGAAAAAATTGAGTCAACACTAGATGTTAAAGTTGTAAGTACCACTAAAGGTGGAAAAGGCGGAGGCGGAGGAACCTCCTTAACTGAAGAAGGTTACTCTATCCTAAAAGAATGTAAAAAGATTAATGCTATTATGGAACTTCACAAAGATGTGAACGAGATTGAAGCTGAAATTGTGGATATTAATGATGTCAAAGGCGTAATGACTATTAAGATGAATGAGTTTGAGATTAATGCTCCATTAAATAGGAATTATGAGATTGGCGATCATATACTTGCTTTAATCAGCTATGACAATATCTTTTTGATGCTGGAACCGCAGACTTCTAGCATTCGTAATATTTTAAAAGGCCAAATTGTTGAAATGAGACTTGAAGGCGAAATCATTCGTGTTAAGGTCAATATTGGCGGAACTACTTTGTGCAGTGACATTACAGTGTCAGCGGAAAAGGAATTGAATCTCAATATTGGTAAGGAAATTTATGTTGGATTTAAGGCAATGTCTGTTGCTACTTTAAAGTTATAGGTGATTATCATGCCGTTGCAGATTTTAGTTGATGAGGAGAAATGTATTGGTTGCGGAGAGTGTGCGGAGATTTGCCCCAAGTCTGCTAAAATTTGGAAAGTTGACAGGGTTGCACATATATTGGATTTGAGATATTGTCATGTCTGTACAATATGTGCAATGAAATGCCCTACAGATTGCATTACAATTATACGTCCGGGTGAAGATGCCTGAATTATTGAAGCTAAAATTAATTATTTTATAGGTTAGATTATGTCAAGAATTTCAAATCTTTCAAGAAAAACATCAGAAACTGATATTACAGTAAAAATGAATTTGGATGGAAAGGGAGTTTATAACATATCCACTGGTGTAAACTTCTTCAATCACATGTTGGAATCATTTTCCAAACATTCCATGATTGATTTGGACATCAAAGCAGGGGGAGACATTGAAATCGATGACCACCACACAATAGAGGATGTTGGCATCCTTTTGGGTGAGGCGTTTCTCGAAGCCATCGGTGATAAGAAGGGCATAAAAAGAATGGCCCATGCAATTGTTCCGATGGATGAATCCGTGTCCACCGTTGCAATTGATATAAGCGGCCGCAGCTATTGCAACATGAAATTGGATTTTAAGAATGAAAAGATAGGTGACATGACCTCCGATATTGTCATTCACTTTTTTGAGTCATTCGCTTCCAGTGCAAAATTAAACATTTACGGTACAGTTGAAGGTGCAAACGATCACCACAAGGCTGAAGCGGTATTCAAGGCATTTGCAAAGGCTTTAAAGGAAGCTATTAAAATAGAGCATGATCAGATCCCTTCTACAAAAGGAGTCATATAACTCCTTTTTTAATTTTTTCAACTTGATTAAATCGTTAAATAATTAAATTCTATTAAATTGGGCCTAATTATATTTTAGTTTTATTTATTGAAGTTTTTTTTAGGACTGTATTTTCTTTTCTGATTTTCTTGTTATTTTAACTAGTTTATTTTATTTTAAATTATTTTTTTTTAATTTCATGTAAATTGTTTTTACTTTGGAATATTGACTTAAACTTGTAAAATTGCTTTCATTTACAACAAAAACTATTTAAAATTTGGAAATAAATGTTATACTTGATATTTGTTTATATTATTCTAAAATAAAATATATTAAGAATATATTCAAATTAATGGGAGGTATAAAAAATATCTTATCGGCTTAAAGAATATATTATCAGTGTTTTAAAAAATAAAGAAATTATTATGGGGTATAGTTCATTGAAGAGTTTTGATATTAATTAGGGTATTGTTTAAGATTATGGAAACTTATTTATAGTATACTAAGTATACCATATATTTGAGGAATCAAGATGATGACTAAAACTATTAAAATATCCGAAAAAACACATAAATTATTGTCTGAACTTGCATCTAAAAATGAAACTTTCAATGATGTAATCGCTTTTTTAATCAATTATTATTATGAAAATGAAGAGTTTAGTGATGAAGAAGCGAAATATTACAATGAACAAATCGAAAAATTTGAAAATGGAAACAGGGATGATGTATCTAAAGTCACTTTATCTGATTTAGAAAAACGAATATCAAAATTAGAAAAAGAGCTTAAAAAATGACATATGAATTATTTGAACATGACCGTGTAAAAAAATTTTTCAAAAAACACAAAAAAGACAAAGCATTACTATTAATGATTACTAAAAAAATATTTTGAGATTTTAAATAATCCGTATCATTCAGAATTCATCGAATTAAATAGTGTTAAATGCCCCAAATGCCATAGGGCCAGGGTTGGAAATTATAGAATAATTTTTTATGTTTCCGATAATCATCATCAAATTGAAATTATTGATATAATCAAACGTAAAACTGATTATAGATTATTTTAAATATTTTTTTTAATCCTTAGGAATATATCAAATATTTTCATGTTACTCTTTTTAACAAATAAAATGATTTAAGGTATATTTTAACATAGTGAGGGCATCGTTAATTGGTGATGTTTAAAAAATAAAAAAATGAAAGTAGCAAAATTATGCTACTTATTCTGGTTTAGAGATTAAGTCTGTTTTACAACCTGGGTTTCCTTCTTTCATGTGAGGGGTTCTTAAAACAGTATCATTTGCTTTTTCAATGTCTCTTGCTTCTTGAGCTAATTTAGCAGCGCATGCAGCAATTTCGTGAGCAGCAGCTACTAAAGGAATGAAGTTTTCGAAACCTTTGGTCATGAAACATCCTTTCATGTCTAAGTTTGCAACGGATCCAGCCATTTCGTATGCAGCAATAGCTTTTGCTTTTGCGTATGGGTTTGCAAATCCGCCAGCTTCTGCAGCTTTTTCAGCAGTAATAATGAGTTTAGGTAATTCGATTTCACCTGCTTCTGCTTGTGCGATTACATCGTCAATGGTTTTTTGGACTAATCTTAATGCACCAGTTTCAGCTAATACTTTTAAGATGTCTGAGTTGAAAATAGCCATTTCAGTTGGGTCTAACCATTCTCTTTTTGCACCAATCATTGGGTCAGACATTACAATAATGTAACCTAATCCTTGTTCGTCCATTTCGTCTTTTTTACCTTTACCAGGTGCGTCACCAACGATGATAGCAGGGATGTCTTTTTCAGATAATAATTCTCTTGCTTTAGCTGGTCCAGGTGCTCCTGGGTTTGGGCTAATGAAGATTGCAAAATCAGGTTCGAAAGCGTCTATTTTAGGAACAACGTCTTCGACTTGTTCTGGGTTCATTTTTGCTCCAGATCCAAAGGTTCTTACATCGATATTTGGTCTGTCTGCTCTTTCGTCTAACAATAGGTCAATTACTGGTGAAGTACCAATATTACCACTTTTAATAATAGCAATTTTTACTACCATAATTTTATCTCCTTATTTGATATGTTAAACTTTAATGTAGAAAGTATTTAAATTTTATTATTTGATTATTTTTCATTTATTTTGTTAAATTATTATCAAACTATCCGTAATTAATGAAACTAATTTATTTAACTTAAAATCAAAAAAATACCATGATAAATCATTATAAATAATAATAAACGTAGAAAAAGTGCCCTAAAAGTAATAATATTTTGTAAAAATAGAAATTTAGTGGTTCCGACGAGACTCGAACTCGTGATCCCCTCCTTGTAAGGGAGGTATCATACCACTAGACCACGGAACCAACAAATAGTATTATGAATTTACTAATATATATACCTTTCTATTTTTACAAATTTTCATCTAAGAAAATTATATTAATATATAATAAATATATAATTTAATGGTGATAAAATGGCATGGGATGACAGACAAACAAAAGTATGGGTAGACGGAGAATTTGTTGAATGGAAAGATGCAAACATATCAGTTCTTTCACACGTGGTTCATTATGGAACAAGTGTATTTGAAGGAATTCGTGCATATGAAAATGATAATGGAGTAGCCGTATATCGTCTAAAAGAACACGTTCAACGTTTATTCGACTCAGCAAAAATATACAAAATGGAAATACCATTTACACAAGAAGAAATCGCAGAAGCAATACTAGAAACCCTCCGTGTGAACAATCTTGGAGGATGTTACATACGCCCAATTGTGTTTAGAGGATATGGAGAACTGGGAGTAAACCCACTAGGATGTCCTGTTAACGTTGCAATAGCAGCATGGGAATGGGGATCATACCTCGGTGAAGAAGGAATGGCAAACGGTGTGGATATTGGAGTATCCTCATGGAGAAAACCGGCACCTGACACTTTCCCTACACTTGCAAAATGTGGAGCAAACTACATGAACTCACAGCTTGCAAAACTTGAAGCTATCGACAACGGATTTGATGAGGCAATCATGCTCGACTATGAAGGACACGTTTCAGAGGGTAGTGGAGAAAACATCTTTTTGGTTGAAGGAGAAAAGCTTTACACTCCTACAATGGCATCATCCAACCTCAAAGGAATCACAAGGGATTCCATCATGACAATCGCTCGTGATTTAGGTTATGAAGTGATTGAGGAAACAATTTCAAGAGAAAGATTATACATTGCAGATGAAGTGTTCTTTACAGGAACCGCAGCAGAAGTTACACCAATCCGTTCAATCGACCACAGGACTATTGGAATCGGTAAAAGAGGACCAATCTCAGAAAAAATACAAACTGCATTCTTTGATATTGTTGAAGGAAAAACAGAAGACAAATACGGTTGGTTATCATACATATAATCGGTGTAGCTTATGGATATAATTCAGGGAATAATAATTGGTATAGTTCAGGGATTAACTGAATTTCTGCCGGTTAGCAGTTCCGCACATTTAGTTTTCATTCAAAAGCTATTGGGAGTTGAAAGCTCTCTTGCTTTTGATACTTTTCTTCATTTGGGAACTTTAATAGCAGTATTATGGTTCTTCAGATATGACATTTACAAAATGCTCAAGTCATGGTGGCTAAGCATTGGAGATATCCTGCAGGGAAGATTTAAGGAAGGATTTTATGAAGATCCTTACAAGAGACTTGCATGGTATGTTATCTTGGCTACTATCCCTGTTGGAATTGTAGGGGTATTGTTTGAAGATTCTGTTGACGCACTCTTTTCAGGAGCATTGTATGTTCCGGCATTCTTTTTGTTTGTAACAGGAACAATATTGTACTTGTCACAAAGAATTCCTGGCGGTGAGATAAATTACGACAACATCACCAAAAAGGAAGCTTTATTCATGGGATTGGGTCAGGCATGTGCGATTCTGCCGGGACTTTCCCGTTCAGGTACTACAATCGCAGCAGGTTTGACCATAGGTTTAAATAAGGAATTTGCAGCAAAATTCAGTTTTATATTATCAATACCTGCAATTCTTGGAGCATTCATATTGCAGCTTAAGGATATCGGCTCAGCAATGGATGCAAATTTCCTACCGATAGTATTAGGTTTCATAGCATCTATTGTGGCAGGATATATGGCAATTAAATGGATGCTTGACTTGGTACAAAATAAGAGTTTGGATATATTTTCCTATTATTGCTGGTTGATGGGTATAATAGTGTTTATGGGCTCAATAGCTCATATATTTTAAAATTTAAAATATAGAGATTAAAATAATCTCTATTTACATACTTTTTCTATTCTTTTTCTTAATTTTTCAACGGAATTTCCTAGAACGAGTGCGGTATACATTGCGCCGCCTGCACCTGCACCCTCTTTAACAAATCCTTTTAGGTAATTCTTCAATCCTTCATGTTCTGATTCCTCAAATCTAGGATCAACCACATTCACTGTAATGTTGTCGTCGATTTGCTCTAGAATTCCAAACAAGTCGGCAGTTTCATCAGCAGCCACAAAGACTGTTGTTGCTAGGTTGATTCTTGAAAAGTCAAATGTAGGTTGAATTGATTTGATTACAGCGCAAGTTGCAGCCATTTGTGTTCCGCCTGCTAAAATGATTGGAATGTCTGAACCTATTACCAGTCCTGCAATTGCGGGGATGGTCGGGTCACCCACTGCACCTATTGCCTGCATTGCATCAGCCTCGCCAGGTTCAATTCCTGCATTTTTTAATCCTTCATTCACGGTATTTGACTTTAAGTCGTGAGGATTGTGGGGCATGCTGCCGCTCACTTTCTCGTTAGCTTCATATCCTAAGGCCTTTAGGACTCCAAGTGCAGTTGTTGTTCCGGCGGCTATGCTTTCGCCGATGATTAGCATTTCATGTCTTTGGGATAATTCATTACCTAAGTCTTTTGCATTTTCAAAGATTTCCAATGGGTTTAGGACACCTTTTCCTGTTCTTATGTCTCTTCCATATTCCTTTCCCAGATTGACGTATTCAAGGTCAGGCTTTATTTTGGAACCTGCATCAACAATTACAAAGGGAATATTTGCGACTTGAAGCGCAGCTTTTGTAAGTCTTGCAGGGGTTGGTGCTGCGGCATCTCCAACTACGGTTTCTGCAGGTGCTTCACAGCATCTAACTTCACCTAAAACCATAAATTCTGCGTCACTGGCAGGTGTATATTCAGTCAAATCAGCTGAAGGGCCTGCTCCAGAAATTCCTTCGATAAGGGAGGTTTCTGTTGTTCCTATTGTAAGTAAGAATACGGCTTCGTCTTCCACTTCCTGTAATTTTTCTGTAAGTTCAGATGAGCCGTATGTTTTAACACCATCAATCATTGTTTTCACCTTGTTTTTTCAATAAATCTATAATTATCTTATTTTGATTAATTATCTTTTTGTTTTGAAGCATGATTTTCTTTAACATTTCAATTTCAGGCAGTTCATTGTCTGTCTTGAATGTTTGTCCGTCTCTTGCTCTTGGCGGGATTTTAATTTCTTCTTTTGGAGGCAACTTGTCGCTGTCTCCTTTTGGTGGAATCACTCCTTTTGAAGCGCTGTCATCTTTTGAAACAAAATCAACATATCTGTGTGTTACCTTGTTTTTTCCACGTTCCTCTAAAAGTTCCATCATTCTGTTGTCAACGTTTTCAACACCAACCAACTCTTCCTGTTCCACTTCATGCAGTAATCTTTTTTGAATGTTGTATGCATTGTAAATAGGTATTCCTCTTGCTTTGCATTCGTTTTTAAACATGTCATGGATGTTGATGTCTCCGGTTAATTGCTTAACTCTTTTTTGTTCTAATGTGTTAGCACTATAAAATCCCATGTTTTCACTTTTGTTTTTTAAATTTAAAAAATATTTTTATATTTCCTAGATATATATACTAATTAATTAAATTTTTATAGTTGATTATTTTGATAAGTTTAGGAATTGAAGGGACAGCAGAAAAAACAGGTGTGGGCATTGTTGACAGTGACGGTAATATTCTGGCAATGGCTGGAAAGCAATTATATCCTGAAGAGGGAGGAATCCATCCTCGTTTAGCTGCCGAACATCATGCCGAATGGATTCCTAAACTGATACCGCAGGCCATTGAAGAGTCCGGCCTATCTTATTCTGACATTGACTTGATTTCATTTTCACAGGGTCCGGGTCTTGGTCCGGCTTTAAGGATAGTCGCCACATCTGCAAGGTCTTTGGCATTATCTTTAAACAAACCAATCATCGGCGTCAATCACTGCATTGGGCATGTTGAAGTTGGAAAGCTCGATACAGGTGCAGTGAATCCCGTAGCATTATATGTCAGTGGCGGAAACAGTCAGGTCATTGCCTATGAAAGCGGAAGGTACAGGATATTCGGCGAAACATTGGACATTGCTGTTGGAAACTGCCTCGATCATTTCGGCCGTGAAACCGGTCTGGGACATCCTGGCGGTCCAGTCATCGAAAAGCTTGCCAAAAAAGGTTCATATATTGACTTGCCATACATTGTTAAGGGAATGGACTTCTCATTTTCAGGATTGCTGTCCGCTGCTTTAAGGGAAGCTCAAAAGGGAACTCCAATGGAGGATGTATGCTTTTCACTTCAGGAAACCGCATTTTCAATGCTGGTTGAGGTGACAGAACGTGCACTTTCACACACTCAAAAGGATGAGGTCATGCTGTGCGGAGGTGTTTCTGCCAATTCCCGTTTACGTGAAATGCTAAAGACAATGTCAGAGGAGCACGGTGCAAAATTCTACATGCCTGAAATGAAGCTCTGTGGCGATAATGGCGTAATGATAGCTTGGTTGGGGCTTTTGATGTGCAATGAGTTTGGCCCGATGGAGCTAAAAGACACAGGCATTATTCAGAAGTTCAGAACCGATGAGGTTGATATTCCATGGATTGACAATTCAAAGACCTACCTTAAACTTCCTGATGAGTTCATTGCAAAAGGTGCAGAATCAAATATAGTCAGAAGCAATTATTTAGGTGAAAAGGCTGTTGTTAAAGATCGCATCCCTAAAGGCTACAGGATTTCTGAAATCGACAATAAAATCAGAAAGGCCCGTTGCAAGGAAGAGGCTAAATTATTGTCCGATGCAAAAAGGGCAGGCGTCAAAACACCTGTGTTGTATGATGTTAACTTAAAAGATAAAGCCATAACCATGGAAGAAATTGATGGGGTAATGCTTAAGGAAGTAATTGATGACGATTTGGCATTAAGATTAGGTAAAGAGATTTCTAAATTGCACTCTTTTGATATTATTCATGGAGACATCACAACTTCCAACATTCTTTACCAAGATGATAAACTTGTTTTCATTGATTTTGGGCTTGGAAGATACTCACAATTAAAAGAGGATAAGGCTGTTGATTTGCTGGTGTTGAAAAAGTCACTGCAAAGCATTGACTATAATCTGGCCGTGAGATATTTTGATTTGGTATTGAAAGGATATGGTGATGAATCAATTATTAAAACAATTAATGATATTGAATCACGTGGCAGATACACTCATTGATTCTTATTTTTTCTTTTAACTTTTTTACTTTTTAATTCAGCTTTTTTTCATAATTTTTGTGAAATGACATCAATTTTTCAAACTGAGAGCAATTTTCCAATAGGGCATTAATTTTTCAAATTAAAAGCAATATTTACTTAATTTAAGTATTAATAAAGTTTAAATAACAATATAACAAATTTATAATTAATTAATTTAATTTTAAGGAGGAATTTTATGAAATTTAAAATTTTTCTAAGCAGTGCTATGCGAGAATTTGAAAATGAGCGCAAATATATTAAAACTGAAATAGAAAAGGATGTTGTCTTGAATAATTTTTTTGAAGTTTTCAGTTTTGAGGAGACATCCGCTTCCGGTAAAAATCCTGTCGATTTGTATTCTCATGAGGTGGTTAATTCAGATGTCTACATTGGATTGATTGGGTCTGATTATGGCAACATTTTAGAGTCTGGAATTTCACCAACTGAATATGAGTATGATCTTTTCAACAAGGCTCACAATGATGCATTGGTATTCGTAAAAAATCGAGAAACTCGTGAGGGTAAAGTATATGGATTCATAGATAAAATTGCAGATGAACACACTTATCAAACTTTTAATGATTTGTATGAGCTGTTTGATAAGGTTCAAAGAAGCTTAATTGATTTTTTAGAAAAAAACATGGTTAATTACCGTGCATATGATTCTCAATTGTTGATGGATTCATCATGTGATGATGTTGATATGGAAGCCGTTGAAATTTTTTTCAGGGTATGTGATAACAAGGCGCTTAAGGATTTAAGAAATACTAAAGGTTTGGACTATGTTTTGTCTTCAATCCATGCAGGAGAATTTCATCAAGGAGAATTTAAATTAAATGTTGCAGGCGCCTTATTCTTTGCAAAAGATATTTCAAAATTTAATATTGCTCATGAAGTAAAAATGGTTAAGTTTGTAGATAGTAAGACTATAGATAATGTTGAAAAAATCAATTCTAATAAGTCCTTGTTGAAATTACTTCTTGAAGCATTAATATTCTTTAATAAAAATATTCAACATGTTCACCATATTAAAGGATTTGCAAGAGAAACTACCGATGAATATCCTGAAGAAGCGATTCGTGAAGCATTGGTAAATGCATTGGCACATAGAGACTATTCAATCACATCTGCTCCAATAACATTCTACATATATAGAAATAAGATTGAAATTAAAAGTCCGGGCCGGTTAATGTATCCTTTAAAAGTTTCAGATTTGGAAAAACATGAACCAATTCACAGAAATAAACTAATTTGCAGTATTTTTTCTAATACTAAATATATGGAGCATATTGGTACTGGAATTCGAAGAATGAATGATGCAATGATTGATAATGGATTAAGAGAGCCAATATTGGAGGAATCTGGTGAATTTTTCAAGGCCACTTTCTTTGGTAAGGATTTTTTAAATAAACATGTTAAATTAAATGATAGGCAATCTTCTTTTTTAGAAAGTGATGTCTCTAGAATCTCAGTCACCGAATATGTTAAAATTTTTGGAGTAACAAGAAATACGGCAAGGGCGGATCTAAATTATTTGGTTGATCAGAATTTGGTCAAAAAATTCAAAGTGGAAAAGTCATATATATACAAAAAAATTGAATAATTTTTCTAACTGTCAATTATGTGTCAATTTTTTTGACACTTTTTTATTTTTTTATTGACCTATTTTTAATTAATTTTAGGATTAATATTTACTATATTTATCTGTTTAAAAATAGTTTAATCACTAATTAGTTTAATATTTCATTATAACTATATAAGTAATATTAATAGTTATTTTAATATTTTTCAACTGTCAATCATGTGTCAATTTCCCATACAAAACATATAATTAAAATCATAAATATAGTAAAAGCATGATAACATTTATAACTGGTAACGAACATAAAGTAAAAGAAGCAGAGAATATTTTCAAAGATTACGACATTGAACTTGAGCATATTGACTTAGGTTACGAAGAACCTCAAGGAACTCTTGAGGAAGTGGCCTTGTCAGGCGCAAAATATGCCAGTCGTAAGCTTGACAAACCTGTGATTGTAGAAGATGCTGGTTTATTCATAAAAGCTTTAAATGGATTTCCTGGTACATATTCACATTATGTTCAAGATACCATTGGAAATCAAGGAATTTTAAAGTTATTAAAGGATACTCAAGACCGTTATGCCGAATTCAGGTCAGTTATTGGGTACTGTGCCCCCAATTCTGAGCCCAAGACTTTTTTAGGCAAGGTCGAAGGTGAAATCGCAGTTGAAGAGAAAGGAGATTTAGGATTTGCATTTGATCCTCTGTTCTATGTTCCAAGTTTAGGTAAAACCTTTGGGGAACTAACAACTGATGAGAAAAACCAGTTTTCACATAGAAAAAATTCATTAAAAAAATTTATCGAATGGTATTCTAGTCAAGAGTAACATTATTTTCTGTTTATTGGGCTTATTTAAGATTTAAAAAATTTAAAGAGGTTTATATTATGGCAAGACCAGAATGGGTAACTTATAGTGACGAAGAAATTGAAGAAATGATTTTAAAATTTAACAGGGAAGGTAAAAGTACTTCCGAAATCGGTATCATCTTAAGAGACCAATACGGAATTCCATCTGTTAAAGACGTAACCGGTGAAAGAATCACCCAAATCTTAAAAAGAAACGATCAAGCTGGTGAATACCCAGAAGATTTATTAAACTTAATCAAAAGAGCTGTAAACATCAGGGATCACTTAGAAGAAAATCCTAAAGATTTACACTCAAAAAGAGGATTAACTATCATTGAAGCAAGAATCAGAAAATTAGCATCTTACTATGTAAGTGAAGGTGCATTACCAGAAGGTTGGAGATATAATCCAAAAGAAGCAGCACTCCTTGTTAAATAGGGCTAGTGAAGCTTGCAATATGCTTAAGGAGCATATTGAAAATGATAGTGTTATAAGATTAATTTCTCATAACGATGCTGATGGTATATCAGCTGCAGCAGTTATAGCCAATGCTCTCAAAGAGGAAGATGTTCAGTTCCACACAACAATAATCCCTCGTTTGAAGGAAGAGAATGTAAATCAGCTTAGAAGTGAAAAGTATGATTTATTTATCTTTTCTGACATGGGAAGTCCGTTCATCAAGGAATTCAACACCTACAAGCATGACGTTATAGTTGCTGACCACCACCAGGTGGATGATACTGCTTCAGAAAGCAATGTTATCCACATCAACCCTCATTTATTTGAAATTGACGGCAGCCGTGACTTGTGCGGTGCAGGCTCAGCCTATCTTACAGTTCGTGATTTGAATAAAAAGCACTTGGCTTATTTTGCTCTTGTAGGCGCTTTTGGTGACATGCAAGGTCAAGACGGCTTTACAGGTGTCAATCAACTGATTTTAAACGATGCGATTGAAAGCGGTACTGTTGAAGTTCATGAAGGTTTAAAGATCGTGTCAAAAACTTCCGAACCGATTTTCAAATCACTTGCATATACTTTCTCACCGCCTTTGCCTGGAATCAGTGGGGATTTGGAAGGATCTCAGGAATTTCTGGAAAGGATGAACTTGTCCTATGGAATCAAATTCACAGATATGGAAGATGAGGAAAAGGACCTTCTAAAAGATGCTCTAATAGAGATTAATCCTGAAATATTCGGTGATTGCTATACAGTTCCGAAGGAAACTCCTCTATTGCGTGATTTGGAGGAATATTCATATATCCTTGATGCATGTGGCAAAAACAAAAAACAGGGTTTAGGCTTGAGTATTGCACTTGGAGAACGTGACCAGGCATTGGATGCCGCTTTAAGACTTCAACGCCAATATCGTGATCAAATCGTTAAGGGCCTTGAATGGATTAAGCGTGAAGGGGCTCAGCAATTGAATTCAATTCAATACTTGTACTCTGAAGACAAGGTATTGAAATCAGTCATGGGTACAATTGCAAGTATTGGTTTGTCTGTTGAGTTATTGGATAATTCAAAACCGGTCATTGGAATGTCAAGACTTCACAAGGACATTAAAATATCTGGAAGAACCACCCGTGACATGGTTGCACGTGGCGTTAACTTAGGCAAGGCCTTAAAGGATTCATCAAATAATTTCACAGGTACCGGTGGGGGACATGACATCGCAGCTGGTGCGATGATACCATATGAGGCAAAAGATCAATTCCTACACTTAGTGGATGAAATGGTTGAATATCAATTAAATCAATGATTCGTATGTATTTAACAAAAAAAGAACAAGAAATGTGTGATGGAGAGTACGGCGAAACCATCCGTAAAAGCATGGACATTTTAGTGGCATTAGGAGACATTTACGGTGCTTCTAAATTGGTTGACATCACTTCCGCGCAGGTATCTGGCGTTTCTTATAAGACAATTGGAGAAGCGGGACTTGAATATTTGCAGGATTTGGCTCGTGATGGAAGTGGAAAGGCAACAATCAATGCTTCACTCAATCCACCTGGAACTGATTTGGACAATTGGAAGGAATTAGGTTTTCCTGAGTACTTTGCAATCAAGCAAAATGAAATTGTGGATGCATATGCAGACCTTGGGATTGCAAAAACATGCACATGCACCCCTTATTTGGTTGGTAATGTTCCAAGATTCAGGGATCACGTGTCCTGGTCTGAATCATCTGCAGTAGCTTATGTTAATTCCGTGATTGGTGCCCGTACAAACCGTGAGGGCGGACCTGCAGCACTTGCAGCAGCAATTGTTGGTAAAACTCCATTATATGGATTCCATTTGGATCAAAATAGGAAAGCTAATCTTGTTGTTAATGTTTCAACTGACCTGAAAGGTGCTGATTTCGGAGCATTAGGTTACATCATCGGTAAATTTGTTGGTGGTGGAGTTCCTTACTTTAAACTTCAAAACACTCCAAACAACAATGATTTGAAAACTCTTGGTGCGGCGCTTGCATCATCAGGTTCTGTTGCACTTTACCATATTGAAGATGTGACTCCCGAGTTTAATATTAATCAGGTTGAGGAAATTGAAGATATCATGTTCATAACTGATAAGGAAATTGCTGAAACCCGTGAATCATTAACCACAACCGACAAGGAAATTGACTTGGTCTGTTTAGGATGTCCTCATGCATCACTTGAGGAAATTAAACAAGTAGCAGCTATCGTACAGGGAAAGACAATTAAAAACAAATTATGGATCTGCACATCTGTGAGCGTTAAGGCAACAGCTGATAGAATGGGTTATACCCAAACAATTGAAGCGGCAGGCGGAAACATCGTATGTGACACCTGTATGGTCGTAGCGCCAATCGAAGAGATGGGCTTTGAAGTAATTGGTGTAAATTCCGCAAAGGCAGCAAATTATGTTCCTTCAATGTGCGGACTTGATGTTGTATATAATGATGTGGAAAATCTTATTCAGTTTGAATAGGTTTTCTCTAATTCTTTTTTTTTAAAAAATTTAAACTTTAAATTTAATGAAGTCTATAAATATATTATTAATAGAACTTGTTAGGAGACTTTTTATGAATTATTTAGTTGTTGGTGCTGGAAATGCTAGTAGGCCCGTTGCAAGATTGCTTAATTATTTGGGTCATGATGTTGTAATTACAGATTTAAAGGATATTTCTGAATTTAAAATTGAATTCCAGCGAAGTTTGATTGAAATGGAAAAAGAAGGTGTTAAGTTGGATATGGCCAATAAGAATCCTTCAGTCGATGGATTTGAAGCTGTTTATATGCCGCCAACTTTGCCTGAATCAGCACCAATTGCTCAAAAGGTTCAAAATTCAGATTTGAAAGTTTTAACTAACGAAGAATTCTCTAAAATTGTAAATGATTTGATTCCGGTTGACATCATTGGTATTACAGGCACCATGGGAAAGACCACAACAACTTTCATAACAACAAGTCTATTTAAGCAGGCGGGATATAACGTTTGGTCCTGTTCCTCACTGGTTAACAATCTCGTTTCAGAGGCTATTATTGATGGTATTGTTAAGGGAAAAGCTCAGGAATGTGACATTGCCATTTTTGAACTTCCTCATGGAACAATTGGTCTTTTGGACAGGTTGGATATTAAGATAGGTCTTTTGACCAACATTGCAGAGGATCATCTCTCAGAATTTGGAGGTTCATTAGAGTTATATCAGCAAAGAAAACTGATTCTTGAGAAGATGAGCGAAACATTCATCGCTAACTACTCATGTTATGATATAATAAATCCTCAAAGAGACGATGCATTATATTATGCTTTGGATGAAAATGTTGATTTTAAAGGTATTGTCGGTGATGAATCATTAACTGTGGAATATAAAGATGACTCTTTCACAACACCCTTCTACATGATGAGCTACTTTTTTGAAAATTCCGTAGCGGCAAGTGCAGTGGCGCTTACATATGGGGTTAAAAAGGAAGATATCATAGATGCATTGACTGATTTTAAAGGTCTTCCGGCACACATGGAAGATGTGGGAATCTATAACGGAAGAAAAGTTATTTTGGACTCAGCATTTCTTTATGATGGAATGAAAATCACTCTAGATTACTTTAAGGATGAAAGTGTGGTGCTGTTTTTAGACCACTTCGACACACTATCTGTAAGGGACAAGGCCGAAGTGGGAGAGCTTGTAAGCAATTATGATATCAAAACAGTGATTGCAAGCGGATTCAATGAGGTAACACAAGCTGTAGAAATCGAGGCGGCTCAGGAAATCCTTGATGCAATAACTAATCCCAACATTGAAAAGGTTGCAGTGGACAATATCGAAATAGCGGCTGAGGAAACATTCAAGTATTCCGAACCGGGGGATATAATTCTCCATATGGGACCGCTTATAGCATATGACAGACTGACCACTGTCGAAAAGATTATGAAAGGACTTGAAAAGGGGAGTAAGAAATATGAATAAGAATAAAACCTTTGGTGTTATTGGTGTTTGCGGTGCAAACGGTAATTTAATAGCAAGAATACTAAAGCAAAGAGGATACAATGTTATCGGAACAGACATAACATTTAAAAAAGATTGCCGATTTGCAAAAGCCCTTGAAGGCTATGACATCGAAGTGTTCTACGGTCAAACTCCAGAAGCATTCTTTAAAAAGATCGATTATGTAATTCCGCCTTTAAGCCTTTCACCAGATTCAGATTTACTTAAAAATTGTGAAAAACCAATTTTAACATTGCAGGAGGTAATTGATTTAATCAAACCTGAAAAACCGGTATTCGGAATAACAGGTACAAACGGCAAGACAACTTCCACAACCCTTCTTAAAAAAATCGCTTATGCAAATGGAATAAAACCTTGCGAGCATGAACTGGAAGGAATGCAGGGAAATGCAGAGTTCATTCCAATACTTCAGTCAAGATTGAACGGGGATGTTGGAATCCTTGAAGTCGGAACATTCGGCGTGCCTGGAACAGTTGGAAGAATAGTCAAAAACACCGAAATGTCCGGCGGGTTAATAACAAACATCACACCCGATCACTTGAATGACCTTGGAAGCTTCATGGATTACGCTAAAGTTAAAGGAGAATTCATTGAAGAGTTAGGCATTGGTCAACTGATAGTTAACGGTCATGACCCGACAATAATGGGACTTTTAAGGGAAATGGATTTCAAAGGGGAAGTAATTACCTTCGGTGTTGATGAGCTGCCTGATTCAATCGGGATGAAGGAATGTGTCTGCGGAAGGGAAGTTGCTGTAAAAGAGATAATTTCAGGTTGCGGATACTACTTCTGTCAATGTGGCATAACAACTCCTCAAGTGGACTATATCGCTACAAATGTTGACCTTCCAAATCGCACATTTGACCTGCACACTCCAACAGAGAAACTGACAGTTAAGATGGGTGTCGACGGCCTTCATAATGTTTACAATTTAACTGGTGTAATCATTGCGGCTCATAAATTCCTGGACTTGCCGTATGATAAGATATTGCCAACAATAGCAAGTTTCACTGGTGTAAGCGGAAGGATGGAAGAGGTTGGCAAAGTCAAGGGAAAAGACATTTTCGTTGACTATGCACACAATCCTGCAGGTGTGGAAACAGTTCTTAAGGAATTTAAAAAGCTGTTCGGAGACTTTACAACAGTGATAACAGTCTCATCAGAGTCAGGTTACAGGGGAGACATTGACATATTCAACAGTGTGCTCAAGTTCTCAAAATTCATTGTTCCTGCATCAGTCGCATCACAGAAAATCGCCTTGGAAAAATTAAGGGCAAATCCTAAATTAAATGACCGCATTTTCCTAAACCATGTCGATGATTTTGAAAAGAAAGGCACTCTCGGCGCATCTGAAGAGGAAGTCCGTGACGGTCTTAAGAAGGCCTTGAACCTTGATTGCGAAATGGTGATTGCAATCGGTGAGGCTGCAACAAAATTCAAATCAATCGTTTTTGATTTATAATTTTATATTTTTTTAGCATTACTTTTCAAATGCTCTCTCTTAATCTTTTTAAATAAAACCGAATAATATGATAATATGGCTAGCTACATTAATCATCCACTACTTAAAAAAGATGCAATCGAGTCAAGACTATATCAGCAGATTCTTGCAGGTGATGTCCTGAAAAAGGGTAACACCATGGTTGTTGCACCTACAGCATTGGGTAAGACAATTGTAGCGATTCTTGTAGCGGCAGACAGATTAAATAAAGTTAAAAATTCAAAAGTACTTGTTTTAGCGCCATCCAAGCCGTTGGCAATTCAGCATGAGGAAAGCTTTAAGGAATTCATAACCCTTCCATGCACCTCAATAACAGGTGCGGTTAAAACCGATGAGCGTGTAAAAAGATGGGAAGAGTCAAGAATTATATCAGCAACACCACAAACTGTTGAGTCAGACCTGTTGAATGGCAGATATGATTTAAGCAACGTGTCTTTGATTGTTTTTGATGAATGCCATCATGGAGTCGGATCATATTCATATGTTTATCTTGCATCAAGATATGTTCAGGAATCCAACTTCAATCTTATTTTGGGCCTGACCGCTTCACCGGGTTCCGATAAGTATAAAATCAAGGAAGTTTGCGAAAACCTTTATATTCAAAATATTGTTGTTAAAACTGAAGATGATGCTGATGTCAAACCATATTTCAATCCTGTGGATATTGAATGGGTTAAAATCAAGATGAGCAGCGAGCTTCAAAAGATAAAGGAAAACATAGACAAGGCTTTAAAAATAAGACTTAAGGCCTTAAAGAATATGGGCATCATCAAAACGGTTTCAGTTACAAAAGTTGATATTTTAAAGGCAAGAGGAAGGGTTCAAGGCGAAATTGCCCGCTCTGCAAATCCAGACAAGGATTTGTTTCAGGCAATATCAATTTTAAGTGCTGTCATCAATGTTCAGCATGCACAGGAGCTGATAGAGACCCAGGGTGTTCAAACATTCAACAAGTATATTGACCGTTTACGAAAAAAGAAAACTAAGGCTGCAAAATCATTGATGTGGGATGATAATTTTTCACGTGCAATATCACTTGCAAGGAGAGCTGAAAAGCATGGATGGGAACATCCCAAACTTCGTGAAGTCACTAAAATATTAAAGCAGGAGTTGGGGGACAATGGCCAAACCAAGCTTACCACTAAAAGATTTGATGATAAGAGTGATGAATCAGCATCAAAGGTAATTGTATTCACACAATATCGTGATACTCTTGAGATGATTCATCAAAAGCTTGAAAAGGAAGGAATCAAATCAGCCAAGTTCTTTGGTCAGGCTTCAAAGGATGGTGAGAAAGGACTCACTCAAAAGCAGCAAAAGGCAATTATCAAATCATTCCGTATGGGCGAATATGATGTATTGTTATCAACTAGTGTGGCTGAAGAGGGTATTGACATTCCTGCGGTTGACCTGGTGGTTTTGTATGAACCTGTTCCGTCTGAAGTTCGTATGATTCAAAGAAGGGGCCGTACAGGACGTAAGCGTACCGGTCGTGTTAAGGTGTTGATTACTGAAGGAACACGTGATGAGGGATATTACTGGTCAAGCATGCGTAAGGAGGACCGCATGAAAAACCAATTGATTGATCCTGATGTCTTGGAAGAGTTGAATGCATCTGCAATTAAGAGAATGGAAAATCAGAAAAACATTAAGGTAGTTGAAAAGCCGAAAGAAGAAAACGATTTTCCAATAGTTTACGCTGACTCACGTGAAGGAAATTCCAAGGTAATCAGGCATTTGACTGAAATGGAAATTGACGTTAAGGTTCGTTCAATGGCGGTTGCCGATTACCAGGTAAGTGATGAGGTTGCAATTGAGAGAAAAACTGCAAAGGATTTCGTTGACTCAATAGTAGATAAAAGGCTATTTAAACAGGCCAAGGAACTGTCAGAAGAGTTCAAGCATCCGATTTTAATTCTTGAAGGGGATGATTTCTATACTGGTTTTATAAATCCCAATGCCATAAGAGGATCAATGGCATCCATTGCAATTGATTTTGGAATAAGCATAATCCCAACAAGGAATGCGCAGGACACTGCAGCCATGATTAAAAGGATTGCTGTTCGTGAACAGAATGGTGAGAGGACTCCAATTCAGATTCGTACAGATAAAAAGCCGGTTAGTTTGATGGAACAGCAGTTGTTCATCATTGAATCATTGCCGAATATCGGTCCGGTCAATGCTAAGAATTTACTTAAGCACTTCGGTAGTGTTGACAAGGTTTTAAATGCTTCTGAGACTCAGCTTCAGGAAGTTGAGGGTATCGGTAAAAAGACAGCTCGTGACATTAGAAAGGTAATTGAATCCAAATATCTGTATTTTGAAAAAGAGATTAAGGAAAAGAGACTTCTCTAGAAGTTCTTTTTCATGTATTCATAACTTTTTTTGATGGAATTGTAGTCATTTACTTCGAGTATGTAGATGCCATCATAATTTTTGCTTTCTAAAGTATTGACTATATCGTTTAATTTGATTGAGCCTTCACCTAATGGTAGGTGTGCATCATCATCACCAAAATTATCATGGATATGTATGTGTTTAATTGAATCAAAAATCATCTCGTCTGCAGCATATCCCGCATGGTTGGCATGGCCGATGTCAAGTGTCATAAATAATCCATTTTCTTCAAGAAAATCATTCAACTCAACCATGTCCTTGAAAAGCATATTTTCAAAGTCTGGCATATTTTCAAATGTAGTTAAAACACCTAAATCTTCACCATATTTGCCAAGTTCAATCATTGACTCTTTTGCATAGGCATTCACTTCATTTTTAAAGAATTTGTTAGGTAAATATGAAGTAACTCCAGGATGAACAACAACTGCCTCTGCATTAATTTCATTTGCAAGGTCAATTGACCTTTTAATTTGCTTTAAGGAGTTTAATCTAGATTGATCTTGCAGGCTTGCAATGTTAACGTCCATGAATGGTGCATGAATTGAATATTTGAGATTAAAGCTTTCCAATAATTCAACGTCAATGTTTTCAGATGGAAACTGATGAACCAGTTCCGCATAATCAAGTCCTAATCCTTCAATAAATTCCAATGCATTTTCCAAACTGTATTCTATTCCTGCAAGTGTTGATGCTCCAATTTTCATAATAATCACATTTTTTGAACAGCGGTAATTTTCAATCCCATTTCAAGCGCTTCAATGATGAAATCGGATAATTCTATTCCTCTTTTTATTTTTATTTCTCCCTTTTTGGAAGTGGTTGCGGTTAAGAGGTATTCCCCATCAATTTGAATGTCAAAGTTCTTGCGGCCATTGTCCCGTCCAAGCTCCAAAATCAATTGCTTTTTGGTGTGAAGAATATCCACTTCAAACGGTGCCTTGTTAATCGGCTTTGATTCGATAACTTCCACGCCTAAGCTAATTCCAATGCTTTCCTCAATTTCAGCAATTCTTTTACCGTTCTTGCCGATGATTTTTGGAATGAACTCTTCAGGAATGTAGATGTTTGCCCTTTCGGGAGAAATTACTTCAACATCAACTTTAGCCTTTTTAGGAACAAGCTTTTTGACTTTTCTCAGGATTTCCCTCTCGGCAATCCTGTCAACTGAGGACTTGTAATTTGCCTCTTCGCCAGAGCCGTTTACAAGGGCAATGTCCATCACAATAGTCTGCTCACCGTAGGTATAAATCTCATTTTTAAGCTCTCCGGTTTCAAAGTCTCTTACCTCAATAACCGGTCTTGCAAGGTCTGCTTCCTTCATGCCTGTCGGCACCTTAACGGTCATTTTTGTCTCATAAACACTTCTTACTTGTCCATCTTCAATGTAGATGCTTGTGTCTACAATTGAAGGGATTACTCCAAGCTCCACTCTTGAAGCAATACGCTGAATAGCGTCTATAGGGCGTGTTGCATGAACCACTCCAATCATTCCCACTCCCGCTAATCTCATGTCTGCGAAAATGTTAAAGTCTGTGTTTTTTCTAAGCTCATCATAAATTGTGTAATCTGGTCTTACTAAAAGCAACACGTCAGCGGTGTTTTCCATGCTGCCCTCTAAAGGAGCATACTGTGTTATCTCATCGGGCAATTGCAAGTCTCTTGGAGATTCCATTGTCTTTACAACCTTGTTCAGTTTTGAGGAGTAGTATTTTCCTATTGCCTGTACAAATGTGGACTTTCCCGCACCGGGTGAACCTGAAATCAAAATCCCCTCGGCATTTGTCCTTATCCTTTCTAAAAGCTTGTCTGATAAATGATACTCATTCAAGTCTATGTTTGCAACAGGCCTTACTGCAGTGATTTCTAATGCTTCAGAAAATGGAGGGTAAGCTATTGATATCCTGTACTCTCTTGATTGAACGACATATGATCCTTCCTTATCTGATTCCATATATGTTTTGGGGTCGCTTTTTGCCTTGTCAAGAATTTCTGCAATGATTTCCTGAAGTTCCTTGTAGGTATAGCGCTTTTCATTCAATATTTGAAAATCTATATGTCCGGGTGTTCCCTTTTTGGCCATTGGAACGACATTTTCCTTTAGGTGAATGGACATGGTATTTTCATCAAAGTATTTTTCTATTGAAAGTGGCTTGTCTATAATCTTTTGTTCGTAAAAGTAAACTGGTATGCCTTGGGACTTTGCAACTTCAGCCTGCACCTTGTCATTTGTAAGGAGTGTTCCCATTTCACTACGGGCCAAATCACGAATAATACTATCTATCTCGCCGCTTTTGGCATAACGGATATCATAATTTGTAGGTCTTCTGCCTTTAAAAGTAATGGCCAATTCTCCTTCATCCTGCAATGCCTGCAGTTTCTGAAGTTCCCTTAATCCTTTATGTCCTTCAGACCTGTTGGCATTTGCCTGGTGTTCAAGTTCACAGACCACAGCTTCAGGCACAATGATTTCAGGATAATCCAAATCTTCCTTTTCTAAAATGTCTGAAACTGCACCTATGATGACAGCGCTTGTGTCTGGTATTATACATTTCATCTTAATACACATCTTCCGGGTTAACAAGTCTTTTTAAAATAATTTCAGTGTCTTCATCTTTCAAATCATCAATGTCGATTTCATTATCAGTGTTTATGCGTCTGAAAAAGCATGATTTATAGCCTTCATGACATGCAGCTCCGGTTTGGGTAATCTTCAATACAATTGCATCCATATCACAATCTACAAGGATTTCTTTTACCTCTTGAAAATGGCCTGAAGATTCGCCCTTAAGCCACAATTGGTTTCTTGATGTGCTCCAGTAATGGGCTTTGCCTGTTTCAATGGTTTTTATTAACGCTTCTTTATTCATGTTAGCCAACATTAATATTTCATTGGTCTCAGCATCCTGTGCAACTGCAGTAATTACTTTAACGCCATTGATTTCATGTCTGAAGTTAATATTCATGTTTATTCTCCTTTTAAGTAGTCTATAATGTCATCAATTTCAACCAATTCTTGGTCGCCGCTAATCATGTTTTTAACTGTTACCTTACCTTCTGCCAAGTCGTTAGCACCTATGATGATGATTTTTTCGACCTTGATTTTATCTGCATAGTTCATTAGTTTCTTGAACTTTTTGCCGTTTAAATCAACATCTGTTTTAAATCCGTTTTGTCTTAAGGTTTGTGTTATTTCAAATGCTTTTGTTTGAACATCTTTTGAAATTGGGGCCACATAGATATCCAAGTGGGAAGGCAATTCCTCTTTGTCTGTTAACTCTTCAATTGCATTCATCAGTCTGTCAAATCCAAGTGCAAAACCTGTTGATTCAACTTCCTGGCCTCCGAAGAGTTTAACTAAACTGTATGATCCTCCGCCGCAGATTTGCTTTTGTGCGCCAAGTTCCGGAACATAGATTTCAAACACGATTCCGGTGTAGTAGTCAAGACCTCTTGCAACGCCTAAGTTGAGGGTGTAGTTGGAAACTTGGAATGATTCTAATAATTCAATCAATTCCTTAAGTTCTTCTAAAGCTTCTTTTGGCTCTTCATATGGAGCAATTAACTCTTCAACATCAGGAATGATTGACTTGTCTCCGACAAGGTCTATGAGTTTTAACAATATTTGATTAAGCTCATCATTGTCGATTACCGGTTCGTCACCGCTTAATGACTCGATTAAAAGGTCTTTATCACCTTTGTCAATAACAACCATGATTTCCCTTTGGGTTTCTGTTGAAATGTCAAAGTGCTTGAACAGTCCTCTTATGATTCCGAGGTGGTTTATGTTAACGTCAGCGGTGGTGATTCCGAGTGATTGGATTGCATCTGAGCATAATGCTATAACTTCCGCTTCACCTTGAGGAGTCTTAGCACCGATCAATTCACAGCCGAATTGCCAGAATTGTCTGAACCTTCCCTTTTGAGGTCTTTCGTATCTGAAACAGCTGCCGTAGTAATATAATTTGATAGGCTTTACAGCAGTCTTTTCAAGCTCATTTAGGTATAGTCTTGCAACTGGTGCTGTTATTTCAGGTCTTAGTGTCAGTTCACGGTCTGATTTGTCAGTGAAATTGTACAATTGATTTACAATTTCTTCTCCGGATTTTGTTGTAAATAATTTTAATTCTTCAAATAATGGTGTTTTGATTTCCTGATAACCATAACTTTCAAATACTCTTCTCAAGGTACTTTCTGCTTGCTTTCTTTCACGCATTTCTTCAAATAAGAAATCTCTTGTACCTCTTGGTCTTGTAAATTCCATTTTTAATCTCCTTGTATGTGATATATTATAATTAAATTTAGTATTTGCAAAGTTATATAATCTTTGTTAATCAATTGATTATTATATGAATATTAAAGGAAGTACAAATATTGTTGGTTTGATAGGCCACCCTGTTGAACACAGCTTCTCACCGCCAATGCATAATGCAGCATTCAATGCACTGAACATGGATTGGGCTTATGTTGCTTTTGATGTTAATCCTTTTAATGTAAAATCGGCAATTGAAGGAGCCAAGTCATTAAACATCAAAGGTTTCAACGTAACAATCCCTCACAAGATTGAAGTGATGAAATATCTTGATGAAATCGATGAGGTTGCAGGCCTAATCGGTGCAGTCAATACCATTGACTTTAAGAGCATGAAAGGATACAATACCGACGGTATCGGTGCGGTAAAGGCAATCGAGGAAGTGACTTCGATCAAAAACAAAAATGTTGTTGTTGCAGGTGCAGGAGGTGCTTCAAGGGCAATATCATTTTACATAGCAAAATACGGTGCTGAATCTGTTACAATATTGAACAGGAACATTGAAAAAGCCCAAAGCTTAGCAGATGACATTAACCTGATTGATGATGTTAAAGCCGATTCAATTAAAAATATTAAGGGCCATGTAGCTGATGCAGACATTTTAATCGACACAACACCTGTTGGAATGCATCCAAATGTCAATGATGATGCGATAATTTGTGCAGAAGATATGCATGAGGATTTGGTCGTGTTTGATGCGGTTTACAATCCAAATGAAACTGTTTTGATTAAAGAGGCAATTAAAGCTAATGCAAAACCGGTATATGGAATTAAGATGCTACTTTACCAAGGTGCTGAAAGTTTTAAAATCTGGACAGGTCAAAATCCGCCGGTGGATGTTATGGAAGATGCTTTGAAAAAACACTTAATTTAGAATGATAATATGGATTTAATGTTTAATATATCAGATTTAACAAGTGAGGAAGAGAAATTCAGCTCATCAAAAAAGGATGTGCTCAAATACTTAAAAATAATTGGAGTTGACACAAGGTTCATATCATACACTCCCGATAAAATCTACATAAACAATTTAAGGTTTTCAAAGTTTTCAAGAACCCGTGAAAAAACATTTGCCAATCAATATCCGGAAATTGAAGTGGTTAGGAATAAACTATTCCAGAAAATATGCTCCAAAGCATCAAAGGTGCTGTCATTGGAATTGGAACCAAATACTAAAATATTGATGCCTGAAGACAATTATATCGTAGAATTGTTGTTGGAGCCCTACACCCGAAAATATGGTGTAAAATTAGTTTATGAGGGGGAATATGATTTGAGGGTTAATCCTGTAATTCTCGATGACCAGGTAAATAATATTTTTGAAGGGATTTTCAATGGTGAAGGTTTGAAATATGATTTAAATAAAAATGAGATTTATCCGTTGATTAATGTTTCTCTTGACTGGATTAACTCTTTTCTTGAAATGGATAATCAAAAGCAAATTGATTGTAAAAATATTAATGAATTGGCGAATTCATTTAGTAGATTTTTAGATGATGTTGCACCACAATATAAAGAGAATGTTTTAAGTGCAGCTGAATATATTAATTTAAAAAATAAAATTAAAAGTTAAAAAGTGTTGATTGTTTGGTATTATCTTTCTTTTCAACTTTTTCTTCTTCTTTAATCTCTTCTTCAATGGGTTCTTCCTCAAGAGGTTCTTCTTCAATAACCTCTTCAGTTGTTTCAACGCCAGGAATCTCAAATGGCAGGTCATCATCACTTGGTGTTTCTTCAACTTCTGGAATGACATTTATCATTTGGTTTTTAAGCTCTTCAGCACGTCTGTCACGTTCTTCCACATGCATTTGTGCTTTGCGCTTTTCCATTTTTGTTATAACTTTTTTAGGTATTTTTTTCTTTCTGAATACTTTAATCAACTTTTCAGTTTCTTTTTCATCTTTTTCATCAAAAAAACCTAAAAATTCGGAAATTTCCCATGCAAGCTCATCATTTTGAAACATTATTTCAAGATATGGAAACATTGAAATGGCCTCTCCGCTTGAAACATGCATTTTTTCAAACATTTTCTCAGTTATCTTATCACGTAAATTACGCTTTCCACGGCTGCGTCCCATAAGTCCGAATGTTGATGGAGTCTGGATTTTAGTGAACTTTTTATAGGTTTCATGCTTGGAAATGCTTACTCCGATTCCCATGAAATCGCTTGCATATTTCCAATAACCATAATGTCTGCTTCTGTTTGTTCTTCCAAAGTTAATGTCGGCTTTTGAAATATAATCATACGCCTTTTTGATTTCTTCGGGTTTTTTATATTCTCTTGGAATGTTTTCAGCAATATATTGCATTACAACTGTAGGGTCCTCTTCAATCCACATTGCCTCTTTGACATGTGCAGGGGTTTTACTTTTCAAAACACCTGTAATTGCATTGAAGATATCTGAACGTGAGTCTTTTGTAACGATGTTTTCAACATCGCCAACAGTTAATACTCCGTCCTTATCTGAAAGTGCCTGCAGTGTGTTGATTGCAGACCTCACATCTCCTTGTGATTTTGTTGCAATTTCCTTTAGTGCAGCAGGTTCGACTTCAACCCCTTCTGCTTTTGCAATTTTTCTTAAAAGTGCAGAAATTGAGTTCCAGCGTGATTTTTTCATTTTGATTACAGTACATTTTGGCTTGATTGACTGCAATCTTTTTGAATAGAAATCATTGGCTATCAGTATCATCGGATGCTTGGATGTTTTAATGATTTCTCCGATAGCTCTTACGCCGCCACGGTCATTGGTTCCATGAATTCCGTCAACTTCGTCCATGATGATTAGTTTGTATTCGTCACCAAAAAGTGATCTTGATGAGGATGACTCTCCGATTGTGCTTTTAATCACGTCCTGTGAACGTTTGTCACTGGCATTAAGCTCCACATATTCTGAAAACTCTTTTGCTATAATCAATGCCAATGTGGTTTTTCCGATTCCTGGAGGTCCAACTAAAAGCAGTGGAATCTGCGGGTCATTGTTTTTCCATGCAGCAACCCAATCTGTGATTATCTTAATTTCTTTTTTATTGCCGACCACTTCTGAAAGTTTTTGCGGTCGGTACTTGTCAGTCCATAACATTTCTATACCTTATAAGAATTGTGTAAGTAATGCTTCAAGTTGGATTCTTGGATTTGATCCTTCTCTTATTCTGTAATCGCATTCAGCTATTGCTTCAATTAAATCCATGTAAATGCTGGCATCCATTTTTCCGTCAAGAACTCTTTTGGAAACGTCCTGGTAAATCTGGGTAACCATGTCCTCTCCGCTTGTTCCCTGCAAAACCATGGTTTCTCTTAATATGTTACGGGCGGTCATGAAGTCTCCCATTAATGCGGAATTTATCATTTTTCCGATATCCTGAGGTTTTGCTTTGGACACAACTTCATAAACGGAGTCTTCAGTTATTGCTTCACCTTCCACTGAAGCTGCCTGAAGGACGTTGACTGCTTTTCTCATATCTCCTTCAGCAAAATAAACGATTGATTCCAATCCTTTGTCATCAGCTTCGAATCCTTCATTTTCGCAGATGAACTTCAAACGGTTTTTGATTTCTTCCCCTTTGATTGGAGTGAATCTGAATATTGCGCATCTTGACTGTATTGGGTCGATAATTTTTGATGAATAGTTACATGAGAGTATAAATGAAGCGGTTTTTGTATACATTTCCATTTCACGCCTGAGTGCGTGCTGTGCATCCTTTGTCATGTTGTCTACTTCGTCTAAAAAGATTATTCTGAATGGGGCGCCGACTGGTTTCAGTCTGCAGAAGCTTTTTATTTCATTTCTTACGGTATCAATTCCTCTTGCATCGGATGCGTTCAATTCCTTAAAATTGTTTCTCCAGTATTCTCCTAGAATGGTTTTTGCAAGTGCTAAGGCTGTGGTTGTTTTACCGACACCAGCAGGACCTGTAAACATCAGGTTAGGCATGCTTCCTTCACCTACATACTTTTCAAGTCTTGTCACGATTTGTCTTTGTCCTACGATGTCTTCTAATTTTTGTGGTCTATATTTTTCTACCCATGGTCCGCTCATTTAATCACCATTTTGTTATAGTAAAATTTATGTTTGATGTAGTTAAATTATTTTTTGATTAACTTTTTTAATATATGAAATCTAACTATTATATAATTAAAGAGAGCATTTGGTAAGTAATGCACAAAAAAATTTAAGGTGTTAATAATGAGAGGCACATGGAAACTTAGATTGAGGATGATATTGACATCCGTATTGATGTTTACAATTATTTATTTCCTTATAATGCTTGTAGGGCATTATTTGGGAGTAAGCAGTTGGAGATTATACTTGGGAGCAAGTTTAGTAATAACATTTTTACAGTACTGGTTTGGACCTAGCTTGGTTAAACGTTCAATGAACGTAAGACCATTGTCAGAAGCTGAAGCGCCACATATCCACAAGATGGTTCAGGAATTGGCTGATGCTGCAGGCATTCCAAAGCCGGAAATAGGATTGTCAGAAATCAACATTCCAAATGCATTTGCATATGGCCGATCAAGCAGAAGCGGACACATTGCAATCACTCGCCCTATACTGGGCTTGCTTGACTATGATGAGTTAAGGGCAGTAATTGGTCATGAAATGGGTCATATCAAGCATAATGACATGATTGTAACATCAGCGGTTAGCGTAATTCCAATGATTTGCTATTACATTGCATTGTCATTCATGTTTTCAGGAGACAATGACAATGGGGCAGCTATTATCATCGGTATTGTGGGCTATCTGTTTTACCTCATCGGTCAATTGCTTGTGTTATTTATTTCAAGGACTCGCGAATACTATGCAGATGAGGCCAGCGTGGAATTTGGAAACCGTCCGGCTGCATTGGTGTCTGCATTATACAAGTTGTCATATGGTGCTGCAAGATGCAGTGACCAGACAATCGCTGATTTGAACACCAATCGTGCTTTCTTTGTAAATGACATCAACAATGCAAAGAATGATGTTACTGATTTCAGACAGATTGACTTTGATGGGGATGGGAAAATATCAGATGAGGAGCTAAGAAGGCTTGCAAATTCCGAGGTTAAAATCTCTAAAAAAAGCGGAGCTATGGAATTGTTATCTACTCATCCGGATTCCCTTAAAAGAGTTAAAAGATTGGCGGAGATGGAACCATGAAGATGATTTTGGATGAGCGAGGTAAAAAGTATGTTTTAAAGCCTGGCGAGGAGTTTCAAAGTGACCTCGGTATCATCAAGGCTGATGTTTTGGATGATGCCCAAGTGGGTGATGAGGTGAAAAGCCATCTTGACCACACCTTTAAAATCATGAAGCCGAACATCAACGACTTCATTGACATAATGGATAGGAGATGTTCAATATTGATTCAGAAGGACATTGGACAGGTTCTTGCCCACTCCGGATTGGGTTCAGGCTCACGTGTGGTTGATGCGGGAACAGGTGCCGGGGCAATTGCTCTTAACTTCGGAAATGTAGTGGGTCCTGAGGGTGAAGTATTCACCTATGAGATAAGGGAGGACTTTGCTGAAGTCGCATCAAAAAACATTGAAAGGTTCGGAATAACTAACATCCATGTCAAGAACCAGAACATTAAGGATGGAATTGAAGAGGAAAATATTGATTTGGTATTTCTTGATTTGCCAAAGCCATTTGAGATATTTGAGGAGGTTATGGAATCCCTAAATGTCGGGGGATGGTTGTGCGTTTATGCGCCTTATATTGATCAGGCGGAAACATCATATCGTGTTGCAAAAAAATTGGGTTTCTATAATCTTGAGATTTTCGAGACTTTAGAGCGTGGACTTGAGGTCAGGCCTCAGGGTGTCAGGCCAAAGACTCGCATGGTTGGTCATAGCGGATATTTGATGTTTGCAAGAAAATTATAGCTTATCGTTTAATTGATTTTTGCTATAATTATTTTACTATTTTTTTAAAAAATTTCGGACTAAAATCCTATCATCACCATGATCATTAGGAATGCATCTGTGAGAATGTGGGATATGTATGGCACAAGAAGATTTTTGGTTTTGTAATATCCATATATCTCGAATATTGTTCCCACTCCCTGTGTAAGCAGACATGCCCATATTGATGAAGCGAAGTCGTGGTGAAGGAGCCCAAAGCAGATCATAATTATTAGAGAGGATATCGCAAAGGACAGGTCACGTTTATTGTTAATCTTGTAGAATAGCCTCATGAAAAACATCAATGGGATGAACTTGAGTAATTCCTCTCCCATCATTGAAAAGATTAGGGATATTAGGGAAATTATATCTACCGGTATTGCTTCGCTTGTTGTTGAATACATTCCAAAATATTCCAAAGCAGATCCTATCAATATTGCATAGGCTATATACCCTATAAACATCAGCACGGCAAGTATGAGTTCATTTCTTGTTGGTTTTCTAAACAGCAGTTTGTAATCCCATTTTGAGAAATACAGCAATGGAATCAAGAGTATAAAACAGAATAAGATGCTTGAAACTAATTCATTGTCATATCCTAACACTAATCCTATAAGTGAAATCGGGACGGTCAGCAAAAGAATTATCCAAGCGATTTTTGATAATCGTGGGTTATGGTTATAGTACGGAAAATCTCTTGTTTCATCAAATTGAAAGTATTTTTTCACGTTCATTGTCTACCTCAAGCAGATTTAAAAAATAAAAAAAGTTGGAATAGAAATCTATTCCATAAAAATAGCAGGTTTGTAAGGCATAGCATTTCTAGCCTTGTTTTGAGGGTCGTATGAGTCATCAGTATGGATAACCACTTCATTTCCACATTCTTCTTTGATGTAGTCAAGTGCATCGGTCAAGATTTCTTCCTCATTGATTTTGCCGATGTATCTGGTTTTGGTTATTTCCTTACCGATTTTTTTAGCAACCATTGCGATTTCTTTTTTGTCGTCGTATATTTTAGCTCCGATTGCTCTTCCCATAATCTGGCCGATATCAGGTTTTCCGACCTCATCAGCTATTTTGTATAATTCCCATTTCCAGTCAGGGGCAAGGTAGATGTGTACTTTTTCGATTTCATCTTTAACCATCTGCTTGATGTGGGCGATGTCCTTGATGATGTTTTCAACCAGATCCTCTGATTTTTCAATTTCAGCACTCATTAGGCTTTCGTCAGCTACAGGCCAGGAAGCTTCGCTCACGAATCCTTCACCGCCATATGTGCTCCATAACTCTTCTGAAGTGTGAGGAGTGAATGGTGCAAGGAGTCTGATCCATGCTTCAAGCACTGTTGAGAGGACGTAGATTATTGCAGGGTCCTGTGAGTCAAGTAAGTGTTTGACTCTGTAGAGGTAGTGGTCCACATCTTTTTTAAGTAAGAATAGTGAGTCCTGAAGGGCTTGTCTTGTTTGGAAGACTTCCAATGCTTCGCTTGATTTTTTGATATGTTCGTTGAGTTGGCTAATCATCCACAGGTCAATTGTTCTTGTAAGTTCGACTTCTTCAATGTTGCTTAAATCTAGTGGTGAGCCTTTGATTTCTTCAACTTTAGCTGCAAACTCTCTAAACCATTCAAGTCTTCTTTTGGTTCCAAGAACTTCTTTTTCTCTCCAGTCGAAGTCTTGCCATGGTTCGGCTGATGCCATTAAAAAGAGCCTTACCACATCAGCGGTGTAGTCCTTGATAGCATCTTTTAGAAGAATCACATTTCCTTTTGATGATGACATCTTGTTTCCTTCAAGAAGTCCCATACCGAACACTACAGTTCCTCTTGGCCATTTTTCTTCAGGATAGATTGCACTGTGAGTAAACATTAAAAAGCTTAAGTGGTTACCTACAAGGTCCTTTGCGGATAGTCTCCAGTCGAGAGGATACCAGTAGTTGAACTCGTTTTGGATTTCAGCCACTTTATCTTCAGGCACGGTAATCTCACCAGAATCCTTGTTCAACAATACCTTATCGAAGAATGCACGGTTTAAATCATCAGGATTCATGTCTCTTAAGTATTTGGCGATTGCATAATAGGACATGTAGATTGTGGAGTCTGTCAACGGTTCGATTAGCCATTGGTCGTCCCATGGCATTCTGGTTCCAAGTCCCACTTTACGTGAGCATGCCCAGTCATCCAACCAGTTGATGTAGTATTCAAAGTTACTTTTAAGCTCTTTTGGAATTACTGTTTCGCCTTCAAGGACTTTTAGTGTTTTTTCGGTCCACTCTTCGTTGCCGTATTTCATGAACCATTGGTCGTCCATGATTTTAACTACACAGTTGTTTCCGCATCTGCACACCACCGGCCTTTCTGCAAAGTCATACATGATTGTGGCCATATTGTCTTCAATCAGTTTTTCCTTAAGCTCTTCACGGGCAAATCTAACTTTCATTCCTCCGAAACCTGGAATGGAATCTATGATTTTACCTTTACTGTGTTGTGCTTTGTATAATTCATTTGTTGCTTCATGCAGTTTTTCATCGTTTTGATCGGTTATTCCCAGCCTTTCAATGATGTCTGCTGCTGGAATTTCCCCGTATCCTTTTAGAGTACAGACTGGAATTGGCTCGACATTTTCAACAATTCCACTTAGGTTGTATTTAGCTATTAACTCATCATTGTTTTTCAAATCCTGAAGAGCGATGTAGTCTGCCGGTGCATCGGCAGGTTCGGAAAATACCACACCACTACCGTATGATGCACTTACAAAGCTTGCAGGGAAAATTGGCAATTCATCGCCTGTGAATGGGTTGGTTGCCATTTTACCAATCAAGTCATTAGGGTCAATTTCTTCAATGATGTCCAAGTTTTTAATTTGGTTTTTCAAATTATAGTGAGCTTCTTTTGTAATGACCCAGTTTTCACCTTCAGCATTGACAAGAACATAGTCCACATCAGGGTTCAGCCAGATGTTTGTTGCTCCCACAATTGTTTCGGGCCTGAGTGTTGCTGTAACAAGAACCTTATCTCCAATTGGGAATTTTAAAAGGGTGAGTTCATTTACGCCAACTCCTTCACCTTCAAGAAGGTCGTGGTCTCCCACTGGATTGTCACAGTTTGGACAGTATTTAACAGGGTGCTCCCCTTTTTGGACGAGTCCCTTTTCATATAATGTGGTTATTTGCCATTCGATGAATTTCTTATAGGTAGGGTCAATTGTTCTAAATTCTCTTCTCCAGTCAATGGAATAACCCATCTCTTCCATCACTTCATGGTATTCGGTTGAGAAGTATTTCACGATATATTCCGGGTCTTCGAGTTTTGGCAAGGTTTCCTTTGGAACGCCGTGCACCCTGTGGTACAAATCAAGAGTCCATGGGTCTTTCCTTTGAATCCTGTCGGCAATACCGATAACCGGTGCACCGGTTACGTGCCATGCCATTGGGAACAGTACGTTGTAGCCTTCCATTCTTTTAAATCTTGCATAAACATCTGGTACGGTGTATGTACGTCCGTGACCAATATGCATTGCTCCACTTGGGTATGGAAAAGCTACTGTTAGGAATAGTTTTTCTCTCTCATCAGGGTTTGATTCGAACAGTTTCGCATCAGCCCATTTTTTCTGCCATTTCTTTTCTATATTTTCGCTCACTAAATCACCATTAAATTGTTGTTTTTTTAGGACTTTCAGGAACTTTGCTCTTGTGCTTGCTCCTTATAACTTTAGTAATAATCATATTAACGTCATCTATTGGAATGTTTAATTTCTCTGCAATTTCAAAATTTTTCAATTGCTTTTCACTATAGAAGTAAAGTATTTGATCAAGTAAATCATAGCTCATTCCAATTTCTTCCTCATCAGTCTGGTTGTTCCACAATCCCGCTCTTGGGGGTTTGTTGATTACTTCTGATGGTATGTCTAAATATTCTGCCAATTTGTAAACGTCTGTCTTGTACAAATCTCCAATCGGTTCAATGTCACATGCACCGTCTCCGTGCTTGGTGAAATAGCCAATAAGGATTTCGCTTCTGTTGCCGGTTCCGCTTACAAGGTAATTATTGGCATTTGCGTAATAATAAATGATTGACATTCGAATTCTTGCCTTAAGGTTTCCCACGGCCAATCTCTTCTCTTCAAGTTGTGTCATGGACAAATATTCATCTAAAATGCTGTCAATAGGTATCTCGGTATAATCAATACCTAATTTTTTCGCCACTTCTATTCCATGAACGGTGTCTTCCGTTGGTGTTGTATTGGAGGGCAATATTATTCCAAACAATTTATCTTTACCTAACGCTTCACATGCAAGATATGCTGAAAGTGTGGAGTCAATTCCACCGCTTAAACCAACAACTATTCCATCGGTATGAGATTCATTGACTTTTGTTTGAATAAACTCAACAATATCGTTTTTTGTTTTCTCTAGGTTTATTTCTGGAATATTGCTAATATTTTCACCAACTTCTAATCATTTATACAGTAAATAATATGTACTTTTTAATTTATATATTATAGTATGAGTGTGGAAGTTATTTGTGAAAAGTCATTTAGTGGTGCGGACAGGGAAATATTGGATAGATTCATTGAATTTCAGCATGCCTTGATTTTAAAGGATGAGGACAAATTGAATGAAATCATTTTGGACGATTATGAACTGGTTCACATGTCAGGCAAAACCCAATCCAAAGAGGAATTCATATCCGAGGTTATGGACGGAACACTTAACTATTTCAAATCAGTTATTGAAGAACCGACAATCCTTCATGATGATGAAGATTCAGCTACTTTGATTGGTGATGTCACATTGATTGCTCGTGTTTACGGTCTTCACGGCAAGTGGACATTGAATACTGTAGCCAGTTTTCAAAAAATAGATGGCGTATGGTATTTTGGTAAATGGGATAATTGAAATGTGTTAAATGAATTATATTTCTATAAACATATAGCTAAAAGTAGCCTGTTTGATTTTCATAAGATTGCCACTTTTACGGACAATTTATAGAATAATATAGTCATCACCATATAAAATTTGCTTTTTGTTTTCAAAACAACTTCGAAATTGAAGTTATAAACTACTTCAAAACCATTGAAAGCTCGATAAATATGAAAAATTGATGAAAATACAATTCTTGAAACTCTAAAAACATCACTGAAAGAACCCTTGACGACCAGGGTTCAAGTGTTGAAATGATTTCCATATCTTTCTACATTTTGGATTTTTTTGGAAAATCATTTACTTATCACTTTTTAAAACAGATCTTTAAAGCTTGATAAGCGAATATAATCAAATTCTAATGTTTAAAAATTCACTATCGATAAAATTAATTAATCAAGGAATGATTCATAGAAGATAGGGGAGTATTCCTTGAATTTGGTGTTTACAAAAATGCGGTGATAAGTAAATTTATATACTATAAAACATTAAATTTTTAGTAACTAAAAGTAGGTGGTTTGATTTTCGTGTACTTACCACTTTTCCGTGGACAATTTGTAAAATAAACTATTTTTTTCATCTATAATAAACCTTTTTATGTTCGTCCATATCCGAACAAATTGGAATTTCATATAGTAACCTAAAAAAACTAAGGCCACTTAAAATCGTATAGTAACCATTAAAAACTAATTATTGAAAAATTTGGTTGATTATGGGGAGTTTATACATATGAATCTCTTCTTTTTGGTATTATTTTTATCGGTTCCAATTTATCAAAACTTTATTATGTAGTTTATATAAATAATATAATAAAAAATATAATACATAATATGTGTGATGATGTTTATGGGAATTGCTTCTTTTATTAAAACAAGGTTACTGAATAACCGTGTAGAACAGTATAATACTAAGCGTAGCTATTGGGGTGAGGATGAAAGGCAACCTAGAACTGATGGAATCAATACGGGTCTTGATCTTGTTGATGCCCTTCCACCAGTAATCAATAAGACAATAGCTAATGCCAGATATGCTGTTAAACTTGACGGTTATACTTCAGGAATATTGAAAAATAGAATTGATAAAGCTAATGTCAATATTGTTCTTGTGGATAAGGAAAATAAATTATCTGCTGAACAGAAATTGACTTTAATTTTATGGGCGAGAAAAATTGACATCAGCCAAATAGCTAAAAATATTCTGCAGGGAGGAATGGTTGATGGGGAAGGACTTATTAAACCTGTAGAACGTTGGGACAAATCCATTGGCAAATACATTAAACCTATATTTTTAGAAATTGGTGCTCATGGCTATGGATTAAAAAAAGAATTTAATGATGATAATGAAGTGCAGCTATATCTTCATGAGATGCCGAAAGATATTGTTAATGGATCTCCTGAAGAGTTTGATAATTATGTTAGTGTTGAGGAAGGAACATTAACGGTTAAGTATGAACCTGGGGAGGTCATTAACTTCATGTATAACGAAATATACTGTGAAGCTCAAAGTATTATCCTGAATTGCCTTGATGATATATATCACAAATGTAATTTGGAGAGAAACCAGGTAGAGAGAATTAATAAGGATAATATTATTGAAGTTAAACCTTCAGTGGATGCTAACGGTCAGCCAATGATTACTGAACTATCATCAACCGCTAAAGAAAATCTTTATGCTGACTATGGTACAACGGCCGGTAGTAATGTAGCTATTGTGCCTCCGGGAATTGAATCTAAAATCTTGGGTGGTAATAACTACCAGTCAGACTATACTAGACAAACGGAAATCTTTAGGAATAATATTTTGAGAACTTTTGTAACTCCTCAGTCTCAGGCAGGTAATGAAAGGTCTAATCAGAACGTTGCTGAATACATTAACGATTCAGCCATTACAGGATTTATCGTTAATGTGGCCAATGACCAGAAATGGGTGTTAAAGTATTGTAATGAACTATTAAATCGTCAATTGGAGTTAATGGGTGTTAATGAAACTTTAGATATCTACTTCAGCTATTCAAGAGATGATGTATTAAGATACATTATGGAACTTTCATCTGAAGGTGATGAAATCTATAAAAACTATCTCAGTAACTTTGAAGAGGAACAGCCGGTAGGTGAGAGGATTTTAACGGATAGTGGTGTTGAAATATAATAAAGATTTATATAAAAGATATAATAAAATATATAATAATTAATATAATAAAATGTGATAAATTATGAGGCATGAACTTTTTGAAGTTGGATCATACGATTACTCTGACTTGGATGATAGACTTGACAAACCTGTTGAATGGACGGAAGATGATTTAAAGCTAATTGCTGAAAATTACCGTGGAGGAATTCCACTCACTTCAGAACATGACAATATCTATGTGGGAATCGGAAATAATATTGAATATGAAGAAGGAAAGCTATTCCTTGAAATTCCCGATGAACTGGATATGGAAGGCAAAGGCCTATCTCCTAAAGTTGATGTCTTATTGAAAGATAATGGAGATTCATTTGGAATTGATACTATGAGTTTAATAGATGTTGGAGTTACTAAAAATCCTAGAAAGATTAGATTATTGAATTCTGAAATAACTGGTGAAACTGGTGCTGCTGGAAATCCAAATCCTGAACCTGCACCACAGCCACAGCCTCAACCTCAGCCACCTGCAAAAGACACTAATGTAGCTACTAGTTTACTTTTAGAAAAATTGCAAGGCAAAGACGCTGAGATTGGAAAGCTTCAGGATGAGATTAATAATCTTAAAGAAGAATCTAAAAAATACGATGAGATAAAAAAAGCTATTGAAGAAAATAAGGATTTCATTGACAGTAAAGATGATATCTTAAAAGAATTGTCTGAGCTTCGTAAAGCTGAAAATGAAAGGAAAATAAAAGAATATGAAGCTAAATATAACTTTAACTATAATGAGAACGCTCAGGATAAGGAAATTATTGATAAGCTACTTACTGGTGATGTTGATATGGAGCTGATGGAAAAACTTGCTGAGCGAAGAATAAAAATTGAAGCTAGTAAAGACGGCTCAACACCTGGAGGAAGAAATCCTGCAAACAGTGGTGAAAGTGAAGAAACCGGATCTACTGGTGGAAGTGAAGATGAGAATGCTCCTTCATTTACAACCCGTGAGGAATATAATAAAATTTTAAAGGATATGGGCTTTAACAGAACCAGAATATAGCTGTGAAGGTGTCTTTTGCACTGGAGCTATACTTTCATTTATTTGCTCGTTGTTTATATTTGAGGGGAAGTGTTTTTGCTTTCCCTTGAAATTAACAAAACTTAACCCTCGAACCGACCGGTAAACGGTCGGTTCTTAAAATCTGACAATATTAATTATTTCTTCCCATATCCATTGCGACTCATTTCATTCGTCGCAACAGTCCCTCAGAGATGGACAGCTTATTTTTCATGAATGCTGATTAGCGAAAATATCCAGAACAAATCAGTAATATTATTAAGTATTAATGTAATAAATTAGATTAGAGGAATGAATAATATGTTTTGTAAATGGTTTTATCATGGCTGTTGTCTTATATTCGAGTGTCCCTGTGATTATACTGGGTTATGCGGACTCAAAGAATGAAGATAACTTGATATAGAATATTATAAATTGTTTTTTTGCATTAATACCTACTTAGTTTCTACTTTGGTATTGTGGGGAATCAAATATTTTTCAAAAGTAGTCATATTGATAATTTCTGCAGTTCATAATTAATTTTCCATAGTCAACTCAATAGGTTTATAAATATCAGTTTATCTGCCTTTTTACATGTTAAAATTATGTTTGAATCTTGTCTCTCTGCAATCTATTTTTTTCATTTTTTAGTTAGGTTTTGATATCTGAATGTTTCCAATATAGCATAATTGGAATGTAGTAAAAAAAATTAGTATGGTGATGGTTTTATTGTGTTTTCATTTTTTAACGGTTATCCAGTTTGTGTTTTTCTGCTTGCCGTAGGTGGTTATGATTTTGCATTTTCCTACTTTCAGGTTTTTGACTTTGATTTTTGCTATTCCCTTCTTGTTGGTTTTAGCCTTGTATTTTTTGCCGTTGATTTTGAAGGTTATTTTCTTGTTTTTCAATGCTTTACCGTTTTTGTTTAGGAGTTTGGCAGTATAGGTTAGTGTTTTTCCTTTTTTGATTTTCTTGTTTTTTGTAATTAAAGTTGGTTTAACGGTAATCTTATTTGACACTTTAACGTTTTTGTATGTGGAGGTTATTGTGTATTTGCCTGCTTTAAGTGAAAGCTTTAATGTAGCATAACCATTATTATCTGTTTTTATTTTGACTGTGTTTTTGTTGATGTTTACTGTTATGATTTCATTTTTAACCGGTTGGTTGTTGTTGGTGAGTCTTATTTTGTAGTATTTGGTTGATCCGTAGTATTGTGTGATGTCGGTGTTTCCGGTTATTTTGTAGCTGTCCTTGTTTACTTTAAAGCTTCCTGTGGTGTTTGTGGAGTATAATATATTGTTTTCCGGGTATGTTGCAGTATAGGTGTATGTTCCGGCTTTGAATTCGCCAAGGTTTCTTGAGCCTGCACCATTGGTTATGATGATTTTATAATAGTTGCCGTTTATTTCCAATATGATTTCTCCATTCAATTTGTTGCTGTTGGAGTCTGTTAGTGTTGCATATACAAGTAGGTCATCCGCCTGGTTAATGTTTTGAATATTTACTTTTATTTGTGCGAGTGTTTTAACTGTTATGTTTTTGGTTATTGTTGCATTTTGATATGTTGCCTTGATAGTGTATGTTCCTGTTTGTGTGTTAATTGGTAGGTATGCTGTTCCGTTTTCATTTGTGGTTATTGTAGTGTTAGTGTTTTGGAATTCTATTGTGATATTGGTGTATTCGTATGGAATGTTGTTGGTGTCTGTAAGGTTTACCCGCACATATCCTGTTTTTCCGCTTTCAAGTTTCTGTGTCTCCAGAGTCAATACAGGATTTCCTTCAATGTTTATTGTGGTGTTCCATGTGCTTACAGAGTATGTGTCATCTCCATCATAATGTACATATATATAATTAGTTCCTCTTTTAAATTTGATTTCAGTGTTAATAACACCATCTGTAAGGTTTAAAATGGTTTTGTCATTGTTGATGAATATTATCACTTCACCGGTACAGTTTAAAGGATCGGTTTGTATTTCCATATGGCCTGTCAGATTAATGTTTTGTGTTAACTGGACTGTTAGTTTGGATGTTATTCTTGAAACACTGAAAGTGGTTGAGGCATTTGATGCAGCATACTTTCTATCACCAGGATAATATACAGTTACATGATAGGTTCCCTCTTCGAGATCAGTCAATGTAATTGGTGTCATAGTATTGTTTATGAAAATATTTTGTGTTTCATTGTTGATTTGAAGAATTGCATCTCCACGAACATCACCGGGATTTATTGTAATGTTTAATGTTGCATTTTCACCTTTTTTAATATCTGCACTTTCAACAGTTAAATTGGTATTCCATTTACTAACAATAAATAATGTACTTGCACTGCATCCTGTGTAGTATTCATCTTCATCGATGATTAATGTAAGGTTGTATATACCCACTCCTCTGTTGATTGTTTGTGTTATTGTATCTGTCACTGCGAGGTCTTTTATTTTTTTACCATCGATGTATAATGTTCCGTATAATTTTGCAGTGTCTGGTGTGAGCTTTATTGTTATTGTTCCAGTTTGACTGTATTTAACTTCAGGGGCAGTTATATTAACTGCTGTCGGTATTTTAAATATTGTGAAATTATAATATTTTTTAAGTATTTTGAAGTATTCGCTGTCTCCGTTATATTCAATTTTAATGGTATAATTTCCTGGTTTAAAATTGCTTGGTACTGTGAAATCACATTCGCCGTCAGTTAAGTTTACATTGTATTTTTGGTTGTTTAATGTTAGTGTAATGTTTCCTGTTGGGGTGGTGTTTGCTGTGATTTTCATGTGGAAAGTCATGTTTTCCTGTTTGTATGTGATGTTGTGGTAATTTACAGTCATGTTTGCAAATTCTTTTCCTATATCAACTAATGCAGTGTTTTTATAGTTTAAGATGTTTGCAGATATTATGTATTCTGCTTTGATTTGTGTGTAATTGAAGTTGAATGTTATTTTATCTTTTAGGAGTGTTGTTATGTTAATGTATTCTCCGTTTTCATTGACTGTTGTGATAGTAGTGTTCAAACCAGGTGTTAACAGTTTATCCCAGTCATTAAATTCAATTGAGTCTGTTCCATTGGTTAGTCCTAGTGTTAATGTGATGTTAGTGTTTTCGTTGAATTTGATTGGGTAGTATTCTTCTTCAAAAGCAGGAATGAAATAATAATTTGGATTAGCATTTTTTATTATGCTGTTTGGGTTTAGACAGTAGAAATTATAATTTATTGTTGAAGTTCCGGTATTGTATAAGAAACCATGTGGGGATTGTGCATTTATTCCTGAATATTCATTTATCAGGTAATATTGGGTATTTAATAGATATGTGTACATTACTGTTAGTTTCCCGGTATTATATATGTTTATTGATCCTTGACCTCCCCAAAAACTATCCCAGTCTTTTGGAATATTGTTATCAAAAATACACCCGTTAATTTCCATTTTTCCATCGTTTTTAATTGTACCATAATACATTGCCCAGTTACCATTATTTCCACGATATATATTATTTTCTTGTATTATAGATTTTGTGATATTTGCTTTTGCATTTTCAGCATTATAGATTACTCCAGAGTAGACTGCATCAATATATGTGAAAATATCTCCGTTAGGTTGTTCTTCATATCGATATTTGTAATCTGTTGATGCATAGTTTTTAGTAATTTGACAGTTTATAATTTCCATCAGATTAGTATTGTATATTGCTGCACCAATACCATTACATTCGTTAATTATTGTATTATTTATTTTTAGTTGATTGGTGTTGTATATTCCACCATTACATTTATTAAGTGTTGAATTATTGATGTTTAGTATTCCATTGTTTAATATTCCTTTACTGGAGGTTCCATTAATTATTGTATTATTTATGTTTAATGTACCAGTATTGAATATGCTATTACTTCCTTTGATTGTTTGAATTGTTGTATTTCTTATATTGGTTTTGTTTGTATTGTATATTGCTCCACCATCGTTTCCAGTGATACTTTGTAGTGTAGTGCCTGTAATTGTTAGGTTATTGTTGTTGTATATTGCTCCACCATTGCTTCCAGCGATTTTATTGAATCTGGAATTTAGGATATTTATGTTATTGTTGTTGTATATTGCTCCACCATCCATGGTTTTTGCATCGCTTTTAATCTGATAGTTGTTGTATGTGTAATTCTGATTTAACTGTTTATTGGTGGAAATTGTATATAGTGAATAAGTGCTTGTGGAGAGAATGTTGTCAAATAAAACGTCATCTAAAGTAATTTCCCCATCATTGTATATTATCCTATAATTGATGTTTGTGAAATTCACATCACTAACTGTTAATTTCCCCTTATTGTAGACTATTCCCTTTAGTGTTGTTGTTTCTATTGGGAAATTATAGGGTAATGGATTATCGTTATTGAATATTGTACTGGTTATTGTTAATATTCCGTTGTTGGCTATTAATCCATCATTATTCATGGTTCTTGTATGGTAAAACTGATTAATGTCTTGGATGAGGCATTCGTTGATTTCCAGTTCACCGTCATTGTTTATCAAACCAAAGCTGTTGTCTTTAAAGGTACAGTTTATTAATTGTAATTTTCCTTTATTTGACATGATATAATTATTGTTGCCGTTGAATGTCAAGTTGATTAGAGTAACATGTGTGTTTTGGCTTATTTCAACTAAAGTCTGTGTTTTTTGAAGTAAAAATGAAGCATCATTTCCAACAATTGTAAGATTTTTATTAATCTGTATTGTTTCGGTAATATCCTGCATTAGTTGTATGCTGTTTAAATTTATTATTCCATTGTTTTTAGTTAACGCTATTGCTTTTCGCAATGATTCCGCACTATTGGTCCATGTTGCGTTAGATGTGTAAATATTATCAATGATTATTTGAGTGTTGTTCAGGTTTGTGATTATTGTGTCCTTGATGTTTTCAAATTTCAATGTGTTGGAGTATACTCCAAACAGGGATGTTGTCAGATAACTGTTGGAGTGTACGGTGTAGTTGAATAGCACATCAGCAACATATGTAACTCTTGGTTGTACTTCAGGCAGGTTTTCATCACCAATGTTTATCTTTTTTATTAGTGTGCTGTTTTCATAGACATTGATGTCATATGTTGGAAATTCTCCATCATGCCATGGTGTTATAAATGAAAAATGCATATTTACAGTTATATTTCCAGTAGTTTCAAAATCACTTGTATCATTGATTGTTAATGTGATTTGAGTGCTGTATGGTGAAAAATCTGATAAAATGTCTTCCTCGTGATTTTGGGTTAAAATTTCCTGATTGGTCTGGTTAATTTCTTCACTTTGCATTAAGGCATCGTCACTATTCTGACATAATATGTTTTCAAGATTATTCTCGTCAGTTATTTCTAATTCATCTGTGTTATTTTCCGTTGCGCATATACAACTTATATTTAATAGTATTAGTAAAATAAGAGTTATTAAAATGTATTTTTTTATTTTCAATTCGTTCCCCCTCCTCACAATATTTCTTTTGAAAAAAATAGGAGATATCACACTTGTTTAATTATCAGTCAAGAAAACTTTATATATTTTTTCATATATAATATAATTCAATAGATAGTTTTTAAATTATATTTGAAAATGGAAGTTCAAATATGTTTTATTGAAAATTATTTATTGTTATAATGTAGTGAAAATAGTTTTTCTACTACATAATTTTTTGATTAATAAACTATGGGGGAATAAAATGAAAATTCAACGGATTTTTCTCATAATGGTTTTCATCATGTTTCTTGTAGGAATCACATGTGTTTCTGCTGAAAGCATTGATGATATCGGAGATTTATCAACTGATGATGCAGATAATGTAATTTCTGCAGATGATTTAGATGATAATGAAGATCTATCAACTGATGAAGCAGATGATTCATTAGATGATGGTTCTAGTTTGGATGAAAAGGATGTGCTGCCTTCACGCGGTCCAACAACTGTTACTACTTGGGCTGGATTGGGTAGTGCTGTAAGCAATAACAATTATGACCCTATTTATATTGGTGCAAATATCGCTCCAGGCAGTCAAATTGTTATAAATCATAATGTGACTATTATTGGTTCTGCTAATACTTATATTGGTGGAAGCAGTTCAAGCAATCCGGTAAGTTATAGTAATATCCCAATTTATTCTAATACAAATGGTATATCCATTACTTTAAAAGATATTAAATTCCAAAATTGTGGAGGAAATATTCTCATGAAATTCAGCGGAAATGGGAATTATATTCTTGACAATTGTACTTTTGAAAATGTAACTGCAACTGACAGTCACCAATCTGTAGTACATTTAAACTTAGGTAATTGTGAAATCATTAACTGTACTTTTGAAAAATGTACCACAAGTTATGGTACTGTAAGTAACTATAATGAAAATAGTGTAACTAATGTTCACATGACCGTTAGAGACTGTAATTTTAAAAATAATCATGCTACTGTTGAACCAGGTTGTATTAATAATTGTGGTCAATTAGAAGTTTATGATTCTATTTTTGAAGATAATTCTGCAACATGGTGGGCTGGAGCAATCCACACTCACACCAATGCAAATACAACCGTTGTACGTTCTATCTTTAGAAACAACATTGCAGGATGGAACGGTGGTGCATTATACACATACAGCCATTTAACTGTAATAGATTCTATTTTCACAGGTAATGAAGCTCACCAAACAAGTGGTGGAGCTATTGCCGGAAGTGGTTATGGTAGTAGACCATATCTCACAGTATTAAATTCTGAATTCAGAAATAATAATGCTTCTGGTAGTGGAGGAGCAATTTCATTTGGGTCTGGTGAATTAGTTGTTAATAATTCCGTATTTGCAGAAAACAAAGCATTATCTGGTACTGGTGGTGCTATTTCCACTAGTGGTGCAACTTCAACTATTACTTATTCTAATTTCACAAATAACAGTGCTACCGGAAGAGGTGGCGCTATTTATGCTACTGGTAATGGACAATTAAATGTTTATCACTGTAATTTTGTAAATAACACTGGTAGTGAAGGACAAGATATCGCATATCATTATACAACTAAAAAAACTAACAAAGCATTCTTGAGATATGATTATAATGAATTCTGGGGTGCAAATAATGCTTCAGGTTCAATATATGCATACAATCGACAATATTTAAATGTTACTGATGGAAGTCATAATGGTTTCCATGATATCAGCCAATATGTAACTCCAAGTGGACAAAATTCCACTAATAATACAAATGGTACTACTGGAAATATTATTGTTCCAGACAGTTTTGATGGTACTCAATTGTGGAATGCAAGTTTAAATGGTGCTTTAGAAGGTACACCTGTAATTTCAGGTAATTATATCTTGATTCCTGCAGGTCACACTTTATATTGTTATTATCTTAATGGTACTTATGTCTGGAATGTAACTAGTGAATGGGGTTATTTCAAAGAATTGCTTGTAGAGAATAATATTATTTATGCTCCATGTTCTTGGGACAAATTATATATTCTTAATTTAGCTACTGGTAATTCTTTGACTAATGCTAATATTTTCCAAGGATCAAGTTTATATGCTCCAGTAATTTATAATGACACTATTTATATTTGTAGTGAGTATGGATATGGTGCTAATTCTAACTTGTGGATTACCATGGTTAAATTAGTAAATGGAAATTATACTTATTACAATAGTATTTTAGAAATTGACAATGTAGCTTATGGTACACAAGCAATGTTGTCTGAACCTATTATTTATGGTAATTGCCTTTATGTAAATACTGTTAATGGTTTGGTTCGTTATAATTTAGCTGACAATACCATGACAAGTCTTGCTGGTACTATTGGTAATCCTGTAATCGATAGTAATGGTAATATTTGTGTTTTAAGAAATGTTAGTGGTTCTACATATCTTTGCCTTTTAGATTCCAGTTTAAATGTTGTTGATTCTGAATTACTTAATGGGGATTGTAATCAGTTAGTAAGTGATGGTGCAGGAAACGTTTACACTGTAGATACTAATGGTTATATCCATTATGCAAGTTATACTGGTTCTTCAATAAGTTGTGATGTTACTAGTTTCAATATTAATCCAGTTTCATCATCTATAGCATGTGCTGGAAATTATCTCTATATTGGTGATGATGCAGGAATATTATGGGTTTTCAATATTAATGAACTTGACAATGACTGGGAGTATTGTTTGTCTTGGGCATTTAATGCTACATCACCAATCGTTGGAAATATTCTTGTAGATAATTTAGGCAATGTGTATGTTGGAAATGATAATGGAGATTTTTATGCAGTAAATCATGAATAATATTTAGTTAATGGGGAAAATTATTAAAAATTTATTGATTTTTATAAATTAAATTTCTCCATTTTTTATTATTTTTATGGAGTCGTGTCTAAATTGAAAAAATATATTATTAATTCATTCATAATTCTTATGATTGTTTTATTGAGTTTGAATTTCGTTGTTGCGGGAGATTTAAATGAAACCGATAGTTCAACAATGATAACATACGAATCTATTCCTGTTGATTTAACTAGTGGGGAAAATGAACAAAACCAAGTTAATTTTGATGAAGATTCTGCCGAGGTGATGGAGGATTCAGGAGATGGATTAAATCATATTTATGTTTCTCCATCAGGTTCAGGCAGTAATGGTTCACAAGAAACTCCAGGTGATTTTAAAACTACAATAAGTTCAATACAGGATAATACTGTTGTACATATGCTTGATGGAGATTATATTTGGACTTCTGCTAATAAAAATGATGTTATTAAAATATCTTCTAAAAATAATATTACTATTATAGCAGATAATCCTGGAAAAGTAACATTAAAATCCACATCAGCTGTTTCATCAACAGAATTTCAATTATCTTCTTCAAATAATATTTTTATAAAAAATATTATATTTAAACCCGCTACATCTGCAACATATCTTTTTGAAATTAAAACATCAAATAATATCTTTTTTGAAAATTGCGAATTTACTAATTGGAATGGATATGAAAACATAATATATTCACTTTCTTCCATATCCATGTACGATTGTCGTTTTATTAATAATACTGTAAATAAAGCAGTATTGGGTATAAATGACTATAATTCAATTAATTTCATTAAGAATTGCACATTTAATAATACAAAAGCACTTAATAATATTAATTTAAATTCAAAATCTACAGATATTATTGAATGTAAATTTTTTAATTTCACTCCCAAATCTTCAACTGGTATTAATATCAAAATTGCAGGTAAGAATAATTATATTTCTAATGTAAATATTTCTTCATGTTATTTTGATGATAACTGTTTAGATTTTCAAGTAAGTGATGTAAACAAAAATACAAATTGTATACTATTTTTCAAAAATAATACAATCAAGTCAAAAAATGCAATTCAAGTTATTAACACAGGAAAAATCAATATTATTTCTCCAACAACTCTAACTGTTCTAAATAACACTCAACTTACTGCTACTAGTGGTGATGTTATTAATATTACTGCAGTTTTAGTTGATGATATGGGCAATTATATTAATATTCCTAAAATAGATTTTAGCATTGATGGTGTAACTTATAGTGCTACTTATAAGGATGGTGTTTATTCTGTTGCGTATACTGTTCCTGAAGTTACCCAGCCTGAAGAGATTTCCTTTGACAGTGCTCCTGAGTCCACTTATTTAGGCGATCTCACTGTTAAATATCAGCCACTATTTTTATTGGCTAAACCTGCTTTGAACATGACAATGAGTAATGTTTCAGACAGTGTTTATGGTGATAATGTTACAGTTAAAGTTAACATTTCCAGTTTGGAATCTGGTAATCTTATTTATCAATTCATTAAGGGTGATGTAGTTGTTAAGACTGTTACAGATTCATTCAGCAATAATATGTCTACTGTAAGTGTTAATGATTTGCCTGCTGGTGATTATACTGTAGCTGTCAAATATGCTGAGGATGATAATTTCGGAGCAACAACCATAACTAAGACTTTCACTGTCAGCAAGGCCAATTCAACAGTACAAATCCTAATTGACCCAACCATTCCGGTGGGGGATAATATTACTGTTCAGGCAATTGTGCCTGCAAATGCTGGTGGTAATGTTACTTTCAGATTAAACACAGACAATAAAACAGTTAATGTTACTGATAAGGCAGTCTTTGATGGTTTAGCTAATGGAACATATATCATCTATGCTGTATATAACGGTGATGACAACTATAATCCTAGTGAAGAGGTCAATGCCACATTTGAGGTTGTTAAAGTCAATCCGACAATAAGCATTGAATACTCAACACCTGTGATTAATGAAAACGTTACCGTTACAGTTACAATGAACGAAGACATTAACGGGGATGTTAATGTAATCATTAACAAACTTGATCCTGTAGTTGAACATGTTGTTAACGGTATTTTGGTATTCAACATCACCAATGTTCCTTACGGTCCTCAAAACATTACAGTAAGCTTTACCGGTAATGACAAATACAACGCTGGTGAAAAGAATGCTTCATTCTTTGTAAACAAGTTGGATGTTGATTTAAGCATTAGTGCTGATGCAATCACTTATGGTGAGCCTTTGGTTGTTATTGTTAATGCAAATGAAAAATTCACTGGAGAAGTAATTGTTAAAATAGGCGCCCTCAACCAAACTGTTAATGTAGTAAACGGTAAAGGTAATGCCACATTTAACAATTTAACTGCTGATGATTACTTCATCAATGCCACTTTCACAGAAGATGAAACTTTCTATGCAGACAGTGCAAACACAACTGTAACAGTTAAAGGTGTTGAAGTTCCTGCTGATAAGGCATTAAACACTAATGTTCCGGCTAACAGCAAATCACCAACATTCTCTATCAAGTTGGATAAGGATGCTACTGGTAATTTCACTGTGAGTGTTGATAATGGTAAGATTGTTAAGACTGTTTCCCTAAAAGATGGTAGTGCAAGTATTACTGTTGATAATTTGGCTGTCGGCAGTCATCAGGTTACTGTTTCATATTCCGGTGACGGCAAGTATGCTCCAATCACACAGAACACTACCGTAACCATTAAGGAACCGGCCAAACCTGCTTCAAAGGTTACTAAAAAGGCTACCAAGATTGTTGCTAAAAAGAAAACTTTCAAGGCTAAAGTTAAAGTTAAAAAATACACTATAACTTTAAAATCCGGCAAGACACTCCTTAAGAAGGTTAAGGTTACTTTGAAAGTTAAGGGCAAAACCTATAAGGCAACCACCAACAAGAAAGGTAAAGCCACCTTTAAGATCAAAAACTTAAAGAAAAAAGGCACCTATAAGGCTGTTATCAAGTTCAAAGGAAACAAGAACTACAAGGCAACAAGTAAAAAAGTTAAAATTAAAGTTAAAAAATAGGGATCATCAAATCCCTATCCCTAATTTTTTTTAAACCCTCTCCTTTTTTTCATGTAAACCTCATTTTACTAAATTTTATATTCTACTTCAAACAAAAATTAAATCATATTTTAATGTTTATTAAAATAGTTTTATAAAATGTAGATGTGAGGGAGGTGAGAAAGATAAGAAAACCTGTTAAAGTAATGCTAATCTCATTGTTATTCCTGTTCTTGGTGTTGAATGGGGTTTATGCAGATGAAAACGCAACGGATATTCTACAGGCAAATGCAACGGAATCGGATGTTTCAAGCAGTTTTCAGGATGAATCCATTATGGATAATCCGGATTCTCCGGATTTGGTGTTCAATATCACAAGCGACAACGTTGATGATTATTTTGTAAGGGGAACCTTGAAGTCCACTTACTCATATGCTAACCTGTTCATATCCGAGGATATGGAGGATCTTGGCATATTGACAATCAAGGCAAACAATGTGACAATAAACGGCAACAATCATACATTGAAAAACACCTTTTTCAGCATTGAATCCAGTGGAGTTTCCCTGAACAATCTGACACTCTGTTTGACTGAAAGCGATGAGGATAATGATTATGCGGCCATTGACCTTTGGAGGGCAAGTGGCACTACAATAAGCAATGTGAACATTGACTTTAACGTTCCTCGTGACACCAGTGCCTACGGAATCTATTCACAGGGAACCAGAGGCTCACTAATCAATAACCTGAAAATAATCAACACTACAGTCAGCATCAACGGTGATAACCGTGCCGGGGGTCGTGTCTATGGTATTCGGATGGAATATTCGCCAAATGCGGTACTTGAAAACAATACGATTAATGCCAATTTGCCTTTGCATACGGTTGCGTTCAGGGGTACCACTGCAGACCTGGACTCTGAGTTCTGTCTAGCGGTGGGAATATCCAATTGCGATAATCTAGTATTCAACAGTAATGTTGTAAATACCAATGTCAATGTCCGACCGGAGTGCGCCTATCCTACTTTGGATGCAGTGTTCATCTGCGATTCCAGGGACTGCAACATTACCAATAATGTAATCACATTGATTGATGACATTACATATAAGGATGAGGCGAACTACCTGTATGCATTGGATGGCTACAGGGTTGATAACCTGTTAATTGAAGGCAATCGTATTCGTGTGGGTACTGCAGGTGGTGCGTATGCTGCAGGTACTGCCTATCCTATTCAGCTGACCGGTCCTGCAAGCGGTGTATTGATACAGCATAACAATCTCTACTCCAAAAGCAACGGTCCGAATATCGGCATATATTCCCATAACTTCAACGGTGACAACTACATTACAATACTAAACAACTATATCAACATAACCGGTCGTGCGGGTAACCACAGCTATGCCTTGGTGGCAGGTATTGAGTCACAGGACAACAATGACATCATAATGAACAATGTCATAGAGGTCCACAATACCGGAAAGGTTGAGCTGGACGACAACATTTACGGAATTTCATATTCACAGAAAACCGACAGCACACACACTTACAGGGTTGTCAACAACACTGTCATAAGTGACGGATACTATGTGTCACATATGCTTGATGCTGACAACACTACAGTGACCAATAATACGCTGGTGAGGACTGACAAGTATGCCGACACCAATTATGATCCCTTCAAGAGGGGTGCTGCAATCGGTGCGGATACTGATGTGTCCAAGAACAATGACTTTTCGGGAAATCGTGTAATCACAATATTCGAGTATGGTCTGGAGCATCAAAGCGATGAGGTTGACGGCGGCGAACCATTTCATTATGAGCCTCCGGAAAACGTCAACGGCAGAACCAATGTCATTAACGGCAGTGGAATTGTTCCTCAAAAGCCAGGGTTTCCTGGTGGCAATCCTTTGCTTCCGGGTAACAACGGCGGCGGGTCAATCAACACCGGCGGCAATGGTCAAGGCGGTTTCCACAGTCCTGATGCGGCTGACGGTGACAACGGATATAATGGTTTTCCTGACCTGAGCGGAGACAATGGTGAAAGCCTGTCACGCAAAGCCAATCAGGGGGCCAATGTTAAAACCGTGAATTCATTCAACAATGAGGGAAGTTCGGATAACTCATACAACAATCTTGTGGCCACTTCGAATTCAACTTCCAGTGATGCTCCAAGTGTTGATGGTGTGGCTGTCAGCGGCAGATCATCAAGTTCCGCTTCTTCAGCCGGTGGGGCCGGAAGCAGTGGTGCATCTCAGGATGTGAGCAAGGCTTATGAGATTACCAAGAATATTGTGGAAAACGGTCCGGATGATATTTTGAAATTCATCGCGCTTGCAGTTGTTTGTGAGATTTTGCTTGTTGTCGGATACAGAAGAAAGGAAAATGAAGACATTACAGATTAACTATAAATATTATAGTTGATCTCTTTTTTTTATTATTTTCAAAACTATCGAATAATTGATTATAGGATTAAGCAAATACTTACTTTTTTTATTAACTCTTATTTTTATCTGCTGTTTATTTTATTATTCCATATGTATTTTTCATAATATTCTATTTTCATAAGTGTTAGATAGGTGCAGTTTATTTTAGGGATACAATTTGTGATGCTGCCGTGACAAATTGTAAATTTGTCAATATCTCTGCAAAATCTGACATTCCAAAAGATATTCTTTGGGATGGTAAATTACTATTTCTCGTCCCAAATGATGACAACATGTTATCATCTACTTTTCCAGAAAACTTTTTATCAGCAGATTGTTGATGGTAATGTAAATTCTTTTTTATTACTTTTTTTATTATATATTTTATATAAAATAAATAATAAATTATTGTATATGACATTGCAGGAAAAATTACAAATTAATATTGTCCTGAGTAATTACAACGAAAGGAGTGGCAGCTATTCTGGAAACTATGATTATATCTTCTTGGATAATCTGGCCGATAGCTCTTATTCCAATCTTTTCAGAAGTGACTTGAAAAACCTTAAAATCAAAACAAAGGACAAAACGGAATGCAAGGTTTTATACATTCCAAGTTACGGATCTCAAGGCTCAGCCATCCTGGTGAGAGTTCCGACAGCTAAGATCTCCCAGACTACAAAGCTATTGCTGGATGTTCATGATACATCAACAACCTTCAGCAGCACTTTAACAACAGGCAGTGAGGTGTTAATGTTTGATGCAAACTCTGATACATACTCAAACTTTTTCATGAACTACTCAGGATTAAGTATCAACAATGACTCAACAGATGATGGAAAATATCTAAGAGCACGTTATGTTCCAAGCCTTGACGGAAGCTCTCCAACCGATTTATTCACTACATTTGCTTCAGGCCAGTCTTTATCAAACAATCGTGTTACTGTTGCAAGATTTAAAAGAATTTCAGGATGTGTTGATGTTAATGATAATGCAACATATCATGGTTCAACAGTTGGAAGTGTCATGATGCAAATGGACGGAAGTCTCACACCATACGGCATTGACACCAAAGCAACATCACTAAACTGGGCCAGCAGTGATAAAGAATATCTGATGTTTAACGGAGCTAAAACTTTAGTTCAGGTTTCATCATGGGACGCTTACAATCAGGGAAGCGATGAAGATGGAAATTACAAACAATACCATATTCACGGAAGAGTAGGAAACGGTTTTTCATCAAGCAGCGATTATTTGGAAGGATTCAGCAGAAACAATCCAACCAAAATCTATGACAATAATTTTGCTGAAGTGGAGATCTCTCCAACATTCTTTGAAACAACAGAATTTGAGGACTACAACTATGTTGATCTAAAATGGATGTTAATATTTCCATCACCAATAATTGCAGCTAATGGAATTCCACAGGTGACAGTAACGGAAAGAACCAAAACCGGAATAAGATTATACAAAGGAAGCCATGAATACACAAAGGCCTACAGAGGCAGTACGTTAATGTGGAACGCTAATGATGATGACATGGACGATACAGGACTTCACATTCCGGATAAAATAATTAACAAGAATTGGGATTGGGTGTTTTAAAATGATAATTGATTATGATATAGATTCAACAATTGGACACGGACGTGGATATCCAACAGGATTGGAACACGAAGAGAAAATGGATGTAATAGCTTGTCTTTTAGATGAGGGAGAGAGGTTCTATGTTAATGATGAGCATACGGCATGGATATGTGAGAATCAATGTGCAGTAGGTGAAATGGTAACACTGGATGAATCATCCACAATGGAACACACAATAGTCAGAAAAGCAAAAGAAAACGAACTGGCTTTCGGATATCTCTTAGGTAAAGTCCAGGTTAAAACTTCAGGATTAACTTTAGTGGCCGTAGCTGTTCTTGGTGATGTTTTCAGACTGAAACTGAAAAGACCAACTCCAAAAGATATTCTGCCAAACACCAGAATCTACATTGACAGTGACGGGCAGTGTAATCCAGAACATGGCCATGATCTAAGACTATTATCAATTGTTAATCTAACGGAAAACGAAGATACAGAATACATTAGAGTTTATAGACAAATGTCTGAGATTGAAATGTATCCTGAATCGCAGAACTGTATTGATCTTGCAGACTGCAGTTTTGAACAGGATGGAATAACTCATGTCGTTAATATGATTGTACCAACTGAGGCAAACATTATGGCTCAGGCCAATTATGTTAAAGATGCTGACGGAGTTACCTATTGTGAACTTCCGGATGTAGCTATTGTCAATGACGTCAGGTTTGTCTGGGAAGATAACAAACTGTACATGGAATGGGAAGGTTGTGATGATGGCAAGGACATATATCTTATATAAATTAAATAATAAAATACATAATAAATTATATAATAAAAAAGATAATATATTATAGTGAGGTTTAATTTATGACTATAAGGAAACTTGTCGGAACTTTGGAAAATAAAGGACCATACATTGACGCATCAACAGGCCACTGGTTCTACTGGAACGGCACAAGATACGTCGATAGTGGCTATCCTTACGCAGTTAAACCTATAATATCATTTAAAATCGAAGATGGAATACTATACTACTCAATAACATGGGAGGCACAATGAAATATATAAAATACTTTGAAACAATCGAAGAATACCAAACTTGGATGAGCATCGAAGAAAATGCTGAAGAAGTATACAACTCAGAAGAGAAGATGTGCGTTGATGGAGTAATAATCAGCCATACATACAAAGATTTTGAAAATCCAATAGCTATAGGTGATACACAATGATTTACGAATGGATAGAAAGAAACAGAAAAGACATTGACATATTAACTTCATTTCTCGTTACAGCTATTCCAGTTGTCATGCTATATTCAGAGGCATTGGGAATTACAGAAAATACAATCCCATACTGTATTCTCATGATAATCTTAGGAATAGCCAGCCATTACGCAAGTAGAATTAGAGGCCAAGGAGATGTTGAAGACGCAAAACAAAAAGCTAAAAGAGTTTTGGGTTACCCTGAAAAACAATAAACTTCTTTGGAGGATATTCTTATCATGAACCAACTAAAAAAGAAGATATTCATATGTAACTTTACCAAAACAATTTCAAGTGCTGTTTTAACGGCTGTAGCTATCAACATCATCATGACCAATGCAACAAAGTATGCTTTAATCGAAGGACTATTGCCATTTACACTAGCCATCATCATTGTCGCATTAATCGATATTTATGAATATAGATGTGAGAGTGAAGACAAAGCAAACTTGGATGATTTGGAAGAAAGAATCAAAAAACTGGAGAAAGAATAATGGAAAAGAAGATATTGATTGCAGTTCCAACATTTGAAAACATCAAACCGGAATGCTTCAAAAGCATATACGGATTGACAAGACCTGAAGGTTATGTTTTATACTTTGATTATGTTTCTGGTTATGACTGCGCCAAGGCCAGAAATCAAATAGCTAAAAACGCAATGTCAGGAAACTATGATTATGTGTTAATGGTAGATTCAGACATCCAGCTTCCAAAAGACACTTTAATCAAGCTATTGGAATGTGAATCAGATATTGCTCTTGGATGGTACTACAGGAAAAGAACAAAAACAGATCAAACAATTATCTTCACCTTCGGAAAAGACTTCAACGACAACAACTGCATACGTGGCCAGACAATGATCCATGAAATTCCAAGGCCAATAGATGTTAAAGGCGGAGGATTGGGAATTGCATTAATTAAAGTCAATATCTTTGAAAAGCTCCAATATCCATACTTTAAATTCGTAACTTATCCAAATGATACAGTATTGTCTGAAGATTTATATTTCTGCAATTTAGCTACTTCAAACGGCTTTAATATTAAATGCAATCCAAGTGTTAAAGGAAATCATATATTTGAAATGTTAATGTGATAACTATGACTGCTACAATTGTCTTACTGGAAGAACAAAAGGAGATTACTACATTCCTATTGGATGACGGCGTTAAAACATTAGTTGATAATGTAATAACATCTGTAGGCAGTAATCTCGGATTTGAATACTCCAACAAATGTATGGTTGATGATATACTTTGTATTTCAGATAAATCAGCAATAGGTAGAGAAAGCCTAAAGAAATACACAGGCACGGAAGTTCCTGTAGGCATTCTTATCAATGAACCTGTCGTAATGACAAATGGGGATAGGAAAGGAAGTGTTCTTCTTTTAGGAGGACTTTACCGTTTGAAACTTTCATCTGCGCAAACAGTCAAAGCATGTGACAGAATCAAATTAACGGCTGATGGAGCTATTGTTGACAATGCAGGTGAATTCATAGCATTTCATCCCGTTAATGATTCAGATGAATACAATTATGTCAATTGTTTTCAAGTCAGTCTTGGAGGTAAAGGAGAGAAAGGAGACACCGGAGATACGGGTGCTGCTACTGTTATCTTAGGGTCTTACGATACTTTTGATGAATTAATAGCAGCACATCCAACTGCTAACGAAGGAGATGCGTTTTTAGTAGACGGGGAACTATTCGTTTGGCATAGAGATTAATAATGACGGAGGTATTTTATATATGGTATGGGAAAGCGTTGGTATGATAAAAGGGCCAAAAGGAGACACTGGTGATAAAGGAGATAAAGGTGACACTGGTAAAGCGTTTGAATATTCAGACTTCACACCGGAACAATTAGCAGGATTAACTGGTGAAAAAGGAGATAAAGGCGATACAGGTGATAAAGGAGATACCGGCAATACTGGTGCCAAAGGAGATACAGGACAAAAAGGTGATACTGGTGCTACGGGCGTAACTGGCGATAAAGGAGATACCGGAGATACTGGGGCCACTGGTGATACCGGTGCAACAGGTGCAACCGGGGATACGGGAGATCCATTCACAATTTACAGAACATATGAAACTGTAGTGGCAATGAATGCGGATGCAGCAAATGTTCCAGAAGGAATGTTTGTAGCTATTCAATCAACAGTAGAAGATCCTGACAATGCAAAATTGTACTTGAAAGGTGCAAAGAGCTTCAGCTTCGTTACTGACATGTCCGGTGCAACCGGCCTTAAAGGCGATACTGGTGCCAAAGGAGATACAGGAAATACCGGAGCAACCGGAGACACAGGAGCCAAAGGCGACACTGGTGATACTGGTCCACAAGGAGTAACAGGTGAGAAGGGAGATACCGGAGCCACTGGTGAAACCGGCCCTAAAGGAGATACTGGAGCCACTGGAAAAACAGGTTCCAAAGGAGATACCGGTGCAACCGGAGATAAGGGAGATACCGGAGATAAAGGAGATACTGGTGATAGAGGACCTCAAGGATACAGTACCATTATCAAAGGGTCCTATGCAAGTTACGCTGATTTGATTGCAGCCCATCCAACAGGTACAACCGGAGACGCATATCTTGTTGACGGAGAGCTTTACGTTTATCAATAATTCTTTTAAAACAAAGGTGATTAATAATGGCATGGGTTAATGTAGGAAGAATTAAAGGAGATACAGGAAATACAGGTGCTAAGGGAGATACCGGTGCAACTGGTCCTGTTAATCTTGCAAGCACTTTAGATACATCAGACAACACCAATGCAATTAAAAATGCACCGGTAGCTACAGCTATTCAAAACATTAACAATCAGATCGGAACAATAACGGCTGCACAAACTGCAAACTTAAACCTATTGGGGAGCTGATGTTAATGTCAATAGCCAGTACAGTATTAACCGTTAATGAGAGATTGGAATTGGCAAGAACGTTAATGAAAGAAAAGTTAAGTGCTAATGATAAATCTTTTCTATCAGATGACACTCTCCTTGAACTGATTGAAAGATGGAGATGTTCTTATTATGACAAGTGCAGTGTTGACAATACTTCCGACTGGACAGTAAACGGAAGTTTAGCAATCACTTTTGATTCAACAAACAAATGCTATAATCTCAAGACAAACACAAACCTGAGTTTCGGTTATGCTATTCTTGAAGATTACTACTTTAAGCTTCCAGTAGCTATTGAATATGATTTCATGTTATTGCAGGGAGGCAATAATTATAACAATCAATTAAGAGTTGGTTTATGCTATCCATACAGTTATAATCCAGGTTACTTTGCAGTGATTGGAAATGTGGCCAGATATTCAGCCAGCACAACAGAAATAAGAACTGGAGATATCCGAACAACCACAACAGATTCATTGGATAATATATTAACCAACAATTCTAGAACAAATGTTTTAAATCAATGGTATCATGCACTATTGACAATAACGGATACTACAGCAACATTTATAGTAACAGATTACAACGGCAATGCAATTACATTATCATCCGCTATTCCAGATGGATTGGATGAGAATTATGACAATAATCAATTAGGAATCAGCAAATGTTACAATAATAACACTAACGTGAGAATAAAAAATATCAAAGTTTATGGAGTGTGAAAAATGCCTTATACACAACCAGATTTATCTGAAATACTTGCTAACGAACAAACTCTAAATACTAATCTAGTAACTGCTCAAACAAGATTAAGGGCTATTTTAGATACCGAAGAAATAGGTTATACTCAAGGCGATGGGGTTATTCCATTGATTAGGAAATTACCTGTTCCGGTTCCAACCACCATTGAATGGAACTGTTATGATAGCTGGTTAACATATTCAGGACCGCAAACAAATAAACGCAGCACTGACGCATATCCTGTTGTAAGAGATCAACACGGAAGAAGTATCCCGGAGGTTCCAATCACTGTCCGGAAAAAACCAATCAGTGGAGGATCATGGAGCAATTACGGAACCTATCTTTCAGCTCATGACACTATAGATTTGTATCCGGATGCAAACAATGGAGGATATGTCTATGAAGTTTATGTAACGGCCAATCCTTCAATATCTGCACAATTGCCCTTGCCACAATACTGGTTTAATTATGGTGGCGATGATTATGATGACTACACAATGAATGGCGTATTGGATACTGCCAATCCATTAATATCCGTTAATGTCAAATCAATAGATACCAGCTATTTGAGTTATGGAACTAATTATTTCTACGTTACTGCCAATGCTGCTGGAGAGTTATTGCTGGCAATACCATTGAAGAATGCTCCAACAATTGTGGGGGCAAATTCAAACACTAACGTTTATATTGGATATGACGTGACAAGAGGAAGTGCTGCATATAGTGATGGAGCGTTGGGACTTGGTGGAGGCATGGTTGGAAACGGTTCAAGAAACTCAATGGGTGCATTTTTAAATTCATCAGACAGTGATTTTATCAGCACATATGGGAGTTCATTCTATTTCAATCCGAGAGACTGCGGATTCACAGTATCCGGCCAGTCAAGGGAATGTGTTGTTAAAATTCCTGGAGGAAGCAGTGGAGCATATACATACTATGAAAATGCTGACGGAACAATTTCAGAGTATGCCGGTTACTGGTATGCATCACAGCTTGGAACCAGATACGGCCCATGTTTAGTTGTTTACAAGAATAAGGCAGCAGCTAATGAAAGAATTAAAGTTACAATAAAATACATAAAAGCCAGGTGCCCATAGCTGGCGGAAAAAATATTTGATGATAAAAAGGTGATTAATATGGCAGAGACAACAAATTGGATTGAAATCGGACCAGTAGTGGGAGATACAGGAGCCACCGGTCCGAAAGGTGATAAAGGTGATACTGGTGCGACAGGTTCTCAAGGACCAGCAGGGCCAAAAGGAGATACAGGTGACACTGGTCTTGGAACTACAATAAAAGGAAGCTATCCTTCATATGAAGCATTGATAGAAGCCCATCCAACAGGAACCGCAACTGATGCATATTTAGTAAACGGCATCATTTACGTTTGGGATACTGTTAACAATGAATGGATAAATGGAGGTTCTTTAAAAGGACCAAAAGGTGATAAAGGAGACACAGGAGAGAAAGGTGCAACTGGTGATACAGGTGATAAGGGAGATACTGGTGAGAAAGGTAGTAAAGGAGACAAGGGCGAGACTGGAGCAACTGGAGAGAAAGGAGAACAAGGACTTAAGGGAGATACTGGAGACACAGGACCTGCTGGAGATACTGGACCGGCCGGGGCAACTGGAGACACCGGAGCTGCTGGTATTGGTACTACTATTAAAGGTTCGTATAATACTTACCAGGAACTAATAGCTGAACATCCGACCGGCAATGAGGGGGATAGCTATTTAGTAAACGGCTCCCTTTATGTTTGGCTTGATAATACTTGGGATAACGTAGGAAATATAAAAGGAGAAACAGGGGATACGGGTGCAACAGGACCAAAAGGTGATACTGGTGTAGGTAGTGATGAGGAAGCTGGATGGAAACTGCCAGTAGATGAAATAAGAACTACAAATACATTACCTACAGGTGTTAGTGCAGGATATCGAGTAGCTATTGTTACTAGTTCAGTCATGGCCATTAAAGAGTATAATGGAAGTTCATGGGATACAGAATCACTTGATCCATATTCAGTGATACCTTTAAAGCATTCAGGAAGCATACAAATGTACTTGGCAAAATCAACAGGACCTGTGTATATGGGCGTAGATTATGGAGTTTTCGGTAAATTCCGATTTATGACTCAGGCAGCATATGATGCCCTAAGTAGCTATGATGAGGATACAATTTATTTTGTAAGAAGTTCATAAGTGATAGTATGGAATTGTCGGATGAAATGTTAACGGAAATCAGCTATGTTAATATCTCAAAGTACCGGACTAAAGTAATGAAGTCTCTGAATGGGGAAATATTGATACCTACCCAAATAGCTAAAAATTCAGGAATTAGAACAAATCACATTTCAAAAATTTTAAGTGAATTAAAAGCACATGAACTTGTGGAATGTATTAATCCAGAAGTTAGAAAAGGTAGATTGTATCGACTCACTGATAAAGGTGAAGAGATGATTGAAAATTTAAAAGAATAGTTCCGTTAAATTATGCATTGTAATTATTATTTAATAATCTTAGAATGACTCTTTTAAACTATTCCCAATAACAATAATCTCGTCGTTATCCAATTGGTATAATTTATAAATTTTACTTTCTAACATCGAATATAGAGTTTTAAGTTCATCATCATAATTTTCAATACTTTGTGAATCTTTATTTAAACCATTAATCTCAAATATTTTCTTAGATAAATTAATAATTTCTTTTTGTTGGTCTAAATCAATTTTAGGGATTGGAATTTTATCTAAATAAGTTTTTTTAACTTTTGGGAATTTGACTTTAGAATCATAAAAATTAATTTTCCAATAATATTTAATAACATTTGAATTAATAATGGCTAAAATATAATAATAATCAAATTCAGAATTCAATCCGGATAGATTATATATTGTATTTAAAGAATAATATTTATTTAAATCAATAGATGCAATAGGATATTTTCCAATTTGCCGTATAACAATTTTTATTGGGGTATTATGGGTACTATCATCCCAACATCCTCCTGCTTTTATATCAAAATCATGTAAGAAATAAGTTTTAGATTGTACTGGTGTAAAAGGATTAATATCTTTACCATTTATACAAGGTTTCCAGTTATTATCCACGGGGTAATTTTGAACATATTTCTTTTTATTTTTAGTTTGAAGCCCAAAAGAAACTCTTAAGATATCTCCTAATGATATTTTGTTATTAGAGATTTTTTTTATTAATTCACGTTCTTCATTTGTAATATTTACATTAAAAATATAATTGTCATCATTTAAAAAATTATTCTGACAGGTATCATGGTTTTTTTCGAGATCTTTCTCAACAATCTGAATATGGACATTATTATTAAGTTTAATATTTTCATCTTCATTTTCAGTTAATAAAATTACGCTAGAATCAACAGCAACATTTTTAAAAACATCATCTTTAATAATTAAAATGGAATTTATGCAACATGTATCGAGCATAAATTTCCTAAGTTTTGATAGATATTTATTCATTAAAAAGGTATTTGGAGTTATATAACATATGGATCCATTTTTTTTCAACAGGTTTATTCCTTTTTCGAAGAATAAATGATATAAATCAATTTTATATTGGCTTACAGTATATTTTGAACTTAAATAATCTTTAAGTTCATCAGAACAATCCATATTCTGTAATAATACATAAGGAGGGTTTCCAATTACAATATCAAATCCAGGAGCATCACCTTTAAAGATTTCTGAAAATTCTAGTTCCCAAACAAAGAAAGGTCTATCTTGTGTGTATTTATATTTTCTAATATCTTCGATTAATTTAGGATTATAGTTTTCAATTTGTTTTTCTATGAAATTCCATTTTAATTCATTTATTTCAGTTTTAAGTTTAATTTTAGTTTTAGGGCCTGAAGTTTTAAAGTATTCGAGTTTTTTATTTTCTAAATCATTAAATGCTTTTTCAACAGGTGTAATCATTAATTTTTGTTGTCCTGATCTTCTTATTAATGAATCATCAAATAAACGAATATCTTCATAACTGTCAACAAGTGAATTGCCACACATTATTTTATTATCTAAGTTTGGTAAAGGTTTTATTTCACCTATATTTTCTTCATCAACAATTAAAGATAACCAAAATCTAAGTTTGGTAACATCTGTAGCAGATAATTCAATATCCACTCCGTATAATGAGTTTTCAATAGTTTGTCTTTTTAAATCATATAAATCAATGTTATCATATTCTGCTAGCAAATAAAGTATATGTCTTGCTTTAACTATCTCATTCATCATTCCCACTGGAAATGCGCCAGAACCAACAGCAGGATCAATTACTTTAACATTTTTAAGTAAATTTTCTAAAACTCCAGAATTCTCTTTAATTGATTCGGGTAATTCGATACGAGTATACTGTTTACCATTATATTTTTTCTTTTCTTCGTTAGCACGTATAATTGAATTTATAGCTAATTCTCCTTTTGTAATAAAAATTCTCAAATCTTCTTCAGGGATATCTGAGTTTGTCTTCAAGTAAGAAATTAAAGATTCTTGACACATATAATGAACAATATGTCTAGGTGTATAAAATGCTCCTTTAGATTTCCTATCTACAATTTCAAGTAAATTTTCAAATACTTTACCTAACATTTCAGGGTCAACTGCAACTTCTTTTTCTAAAGGTTCATCTTCTTTAATTGTGAAATTAAATTGATCAAATGTTTTAATTATGTCTTTAAAAATAGAGTTATCTAAAAATATATCAGTATCCTGCCAATTATAATTGTTTATAGGTTCAAATAGTCCTCCATTTAAAAATGGAACTCTATAATTAAATATTGAATAATGATCATCTGAAACTTCTTCAGAAAAGCCTTCATAAAATAAAGGTTCTAGTACATCATTGAAAAAATTATTTCCATCAGATATACAGTTATTGAAAATGATTTTGAAAAAGTTTTTAGGACCAGTTCCCCATTCTTCATTTCTATCAATGCCTAACCAACCTTTTTTTTGCAAAAAGTATATAAAAACAATTTGGCCCATTAATTTCTTAGCAAAATCACTAGATTTAATATTTTTATCATCAAATTCTAATCGAACTGCTTCATCATTTTCTTTAACTTCTTCTAATGATTCTGTTAGTTGTAAGAATAGTTTTTTATATTTATCAAAGAATTCATCTGTAACGTTTTCAATACTAAATACATCATCAATTTCAGATACATCAAATTTACTTTCATTAACCATTAATGGAAGTAATTGTTTTCTACAGGTATAATTCGGTTCGTTAGGACCAACAAGAAATGAATGTCTCCTTGGTGAACTTAATTTTTCTTTTAAACCTTTTTCATTAAATTCATATTCGATTTTAACATAGGAAAATCTCCAATCTTCAGAGTTAGGTTCATGAAAAGCAACTAATGCATAATCATATTGGTTTCTCATAAATGTTGATACTAAATTTCTTTGCATGGTTCTTGCACGGTCTCTTGAAGACTCTTTAGCTAATTCAATTACATAAAATACAATCGAATCTCCTAAATCATCAGTATAATTCCCTAATTCTAAAACGGAATTTGCATATTCTGAAAATTCATTTTTAATATATTTAGTAAGATTTCTAACATTAATTTTTGATGTGTTAAATAATTCTCTTAAGAATTTTTGGTATTGGTTTAAATTAAATTCTTTTTGAAATGTTTCATTTAATAGATTAATTGCATTATTCGCATCCATAGATTACAACCTCAGTTATACAAAGTATTCAGATAATATAATTTGGGATATTACTTTATTACATTCTTTTACACATGTTGATGTGTCTGTTTTTAAATCATCACTCGCATATTTCATTAATGTATTATAAATTACAAATACATAATCATCCTGACCAATTTTTCCTTCTTTAACTTTTGCAGCAAATTGTTTTAATTCTTTATTAATCTTCTTTAATGGAACATTATGTATGTATCCATCAGTAATTAATTCTTTGAATTTATTTAAATCTTTAATTTGTTTATTGGTTAATATTTTTTTGAATTTTAGTGAAAATCTTATTGCTTTTAACACTGATTTTTCTGTTGGTTTCATTTTACGTTTATCTTCTGGAACGGCGATTAATTGGTCGAAAGCTAACTTGTTTTGTGCTAAGAAATAATAGTAATTTTCATCAATGGAAATTCCTTTTTCATTCTCATCTGCTTCTAATTCTTTTATAGCTTCAAAAAAGTCTATTTCGTCAGTTCCGTCATTCGTAGTTTTAAATACTTTTTTGAATGTATCGTTTTTCATTAAACTTATTAATGAATGGTTTTTTGATTTTCTTGCGACTCTTGCTTTTTTAGGTAATTCTTCAATTTTTTTAAATAATTCAATATTATTGTCTCTAATGTCTCTTATTAATGATAAATATTTTAATTCATCATTGACTAACTCATCTTCTTCTTCAATGGATGTTAATTTATTAAATAAGTCAAATGATTGTATGGGTTCATCAGTGAGTAGTTGTGAATCGTTTCCAAGCAATTCAATAAACATTGCTATTTTCTTTTCTGCTAAGAATTTTACTTGTACTTCATCTTCTATCTCATTAGTTGGGAAGAAATTATATATTTCAATTTCTTTAAATTCAGTTCCCAATCTTTGAACACGACCCACTCTTTGCATCATTTTAGTTGGGTTCCATGGAATATCATAATTAATAATAATATTTGATCTATGCAAGTTAACACCATGAGATAATGTATCTGTTGTAACTAATATTCTATAATCATTTTTTTGTTTGTCCTTTGATATATTAGCATCAAAATTATATAACACCTCATCCATATCTTCTTTTGAAGATTTACCTGTGTATAACTTAACATTTCCTTTACATTCCTGTGATATTAATCCTACAATATTTTCAGCAGTATCTATGAATTCAGTGAAAAGAATTACTTTCCTGTTTTTAAGTTCATTGTTTAACAGGTCAATTAACCTCCATCTTTTTGGATAATCAGTTATTGAATCCCATTTTCTTTTAATGTATTTTAATATTTCTAAATCTGAATTCAAATCTATTTCAAATTTATCTGTGAAATCTTCACGGTAATATTCTTTAACTTTACCTTGTTCAATATACTCTTCTATCTTATCAACATCACCATCTTCCATAAGATTATATACTTTCCAATTATAATCTCGGCTAGTGTAAAATACTCCTTTTTTCCTAAAATTTTCTAAAACAGTTTCATGTATTTTAATAGAGTTATCTATTGATTTTTTAAATGCATAGCTGCCACTTTCTAATCTTTTAATAAGTAATATCTTAATGAAATTACCCATCATTTTTTGGGAGTTTGAATATTGTGTCTCTGGGTTAATTCTATACTCTTCAGCCAATGGCCTATATTTTGCATAAGATAAACTTTCATTTAATAACCGTAATGTTTCTTCAAATACTTCGTCAATGTAGTCATCAAAATAATAATAAACTGGCTCTGGAGGTTTAACATTAGGAAATTCAATATTGTTATCTTTTAAATCTTCGGCATAATATTTACTAATATCACTTCTGGTTCTTCTCACCATCAAATATTGTAAAACATTTTCACGTATATCTTTAGAAATTTGTTTACTAATTTTTATATATTTCTGAGGGTCATCATCTCTGCTGACTGAATTTTGAAGTGCATCCAATCGATTGAAATATGCTTCTAAATCTCTAACTTTAGGATTGGGTAATTTTGATTTGTGTGCAGGCTGGAATAATTTTATTTGACTTAATAAATCTGAAGGAGAATTATTAAATGGTGTTGCAGATATTAATATTACATTTTTATCCTTACATATTTTTGATAAATATTCATATTGTTGTGTATCTTCATTTCTAAAATCGTGTGATTCATCAATGATTACATTTTGATAAAAATCAGAATCATATTTATCCAGTATTTGATCAAGTTTTCCTTTTGATTCAACAATTGGTGTTGGAACTACACTAAATTCACTCAATACTCTTTTCCAACCGCCGGGATTGTGTTCTTTAACAAGAGCAGGAGGTGCTATTACTAATGTTCTACCTCGCAGGTTCTGAGCAAGTAATGCTCCCATATATGTTTTTCCTAACCCTACTACATCAGCTAAAAATACGCCACCATATTGATGAATTTTGTCTTTTGCATCTAAAACAGCATCTCTTTGGTAATTTAGATATTTAAATCCTTCTGGAGCATAACCTACATCCAGTTCTTTTTTATCATTGTCAATTTTATCTTTTAAGAACTCATATATGAATTTTAAATACAATTCATAGGGAGTGATGTCATCTTTTAACCATGTTTTGTGTTTTATAGTATTAATGAACTCTTCAGATATTGGTTCTGAATGGTTCCATAGTTCTTCAAATTCTTGGTGAGCAAAACAATAATCTTCATCATCTCTAAGTTCTACATTGAACTCTAAATTTCTTTCAAGGCCGGGCTGTGTGAAGTTACTAGAACCAGTTATTATTCTTCCTTTGTCCGGAAATGCATCTGGGAATTTCATTATGTATACTTTTGAATGAGTTTTCCTTTCTTTATATCCTCTAATCTCAAGTTTTCCAGATTGTAACCAGTCTACAAATTGTTTAACTCCATTTTCAATTTTGAGGCTGTCTTCCGAATTGTTTAATTCAGTGATTAAATCTTTTTTAATGTTTTTTTTAAAATCAACAGTTGAAATATTTGTTTCCTCACTGTCTTCTATTAATTTAAATGTTTGAGAGTCTATTCCCATTCCAACTAATATTTTAATTTTTTGAACTTTTTCTAAACTTTTTTGCAGTTTATGGAATCCGCTCACATAAAAATAACCTACTAAACATTCAAAAGATTCCATAAGAGGTAATAATTCCTCAAATCTTTTAGCTAATGTGTTTTCACCTTTGTTCATGATGAAACTTGTATCTTTCATTTCCAAAGTAAACCCTCAATAAATTTATTATAATGATATTTATTTTTGTTATACACAATTTATAATGATTATTATTTTATGAGGGTAATTCTTTAAATTTTTAAAAAAGTAGCCATTATATATAAATCTTTATATATTATAAGTAATAAATTACATAATAAAGAATTTAAGTGGAGGACATATATAATGGCAGATTCTATTATTTTACTTGAAGAAAGAAAAGAAGTCACAACCTTCTTATTGGATGAAGGTACAATTACTGCAACTACTGTAACAACTCCAACCGGAGAGACTCCAGGATATGAGTATGCTGGAGACAAAGTTAAAGTTGATGATGCCGTAACATTATCAGATAACTCAGATATTGGAAAACCGACTGTTAAAAAATACACTGCAGCTGAAGGAGAAATCATTTTAGGCATTGCAGTCAACGATCCGGTTACCATGACTGGAGGTAGAAGAAAAACTTCCATATTGGTATTGGGTCATTTATTCAGATTAAAATTAGCTAGCGGTTTATCAAACATTGCAGTTAATGACAGAATAGCTTTAAGCAGCACTGGAGCTATAAAATCCAATGATGGTGAGTATATTGCAATGCATCCTGTAACTAGCTCAGATGATTACAATTACATTGAAGTATTCAGACCATACGATATAGGTGATGCTTAGATGATTACAAAAGGAAATGATACTAAAGTTCAAAATGAGGTAATAGCTCAAACCATTACTGATGAAACTGCAAAAAGATTAAAGTTAGCTAGATTGTTTCCTAAACAAGAAATCAAAGAGAACTCAGATTACTATACCTACTTCAGACAAAACATTAATCTCGACGAAGCTATTAAAAAAGGCTTGCTTGGAGAAGCTAAAGACATTGCTCCAGGTGCATCTTTACAAGAATTAAACATCAGAAAACCAGTAACAGATACCATTTCAATCGATACTGTTGGTGGGGTCCTTAATGTCAATAAAGACGTCTTTGACAGTGATATTGTTTCATTTGAAGACTTGTTAGGTGATGTAGCTACCGTTATTGCAAACCGTATTGAATATAACATTTACGATACATTAATAAGCTCACCAAACGTTCCCGCATACAACACTACTCAAACCGAGGACACCATGGAAGCTTTCGGACAATTTATCCTCAAGGCACAGGAAGCTTTCAAAGGTAATGCTGGTGCAGGAGCAGACTTAACAATAATGGCAGAGTCATACAAAACCTTAAGCTATGTTAAACAATTAGCTTATTCATCCAACAAATTGGTTCAGCCTGTAGAAGACATTAAAGAATACTACGGTATTGACAATATCGATCTTTTAGGAACAACCCAAGCTGACGGCGGATCATTAATAGGTGATAAAGACTACATTGGTTTTGATCTTAGGAATGCACCATTAACAGTATTGTATTCCAAATCTTCTGGAACTACTGTTGCACCAATTACAAGTGATGAAAACATAGCTGATTTCTATCCAATCATTGAAATCATGAGAAAAGACATTTACGATGAGTTACCTCAATATACAAAATTGTTCATCCAAAGTAAAGTCGGAATATTATTAAATAAACCTGGACTTGCCTTGAAAGGTACATGCAGGCCATAGGAGTGATTGTTAATGTTAACAAAAGGAAATGATGCTAAAGTACAAAATGAAGTAATGGCACAGATAGTTGCTGACACTTCAGCAAAATGGATGAAATTCACCAGATTACTTCCAAAGCAAGAGATTGAAGAGAATAGTCAGTATTACACTTATATGTCTCAAAGAGTCAATATCGAGGAAGCTATTCAATCTGGAGTACTTGGTGAAGCCAAAGATATTGCTCCTGGCGCAACCCTTCAAGAATTAAACGTCAGAAAACCAATCAGTGAAACTATCTCCATCGACACTATCGGTGGAGTATTGAATGTTTCCGCACAAATGCTTGATTCCAATTTGATCTCTGTTAATGACATGTTACAGGACGTTGGAATTCTTATCGGTAGAAGCATTGAAAAGGCAGCTATTGACATGATTCAAAATTCATCCAAAGTAGCTACCTATGACTTTGAATCTGGCGATGATACTGGAATGACAATCCTTAAAGCTCAGGAAAAATTCAAGGAATCAGCAGGAAGCTATGCCAACTTAAACAGTATGGCTGTAAGCTACAAATCATTAACAACCTTGAAATCAGACATCTTCTCAAGCAACAGACAAGTCGAACCGGTAGAATTAATCAAAAGCTATTATGGTGTGGACAACATCGATATCTTAGGTACAGCAGTATGTGATGGCGGTTCAGAGATGGGTGATAAGACCTACATCGGTATGGATTACATTAATCCTGGAATGAAACTCCTATACTCCAGAACTACTGGAACTACCGTTGCTCCGTTAGGACCTGACGGTGAGATGTATGATTTCTATCCATTGATTGAATTCATGAGAAAGGACATCAGGGATGAATTGCCAATGTATACCAAACTCTTCATCCTGTCAAGCGTTGGAGTATTAATGAATGCGCCTAACAGAATCATCAAAGGTAATTTCAGAGCATAGAACCATATTTTATCTCCTAAATATTAGTGAAGTTTCACAAGCTTCACTAACTCTTCTGCTCATATTTTTTTATATGCAATAATCGCCATATTATATACTGGAGGCTATAAAATGAAACTGATATTAGATACTGAAAATTCACATCCAACAACAATAACAGTCAAGGGAAAAGAAATAACATTGCTGTTGATTGAATCCAGTATACTGATTGATTCATCCCAAATAGCCAAAATTTTCGGCAAAAAAGAAAAGACCGTAGCTACCAAAGTCCAGAAATCCAAACTGGAGAAATACGAAACAGAAAATGTAAAACTTTTAAAGAATTACGGACTGATGCATCCTGATGCAGTCAAGCCAAGGCCGTTTTATGATTTAAGGCAGATGCTCGAAGGACCGGCTTATTACTATTTCAAAAAGGAAGATGAAACTGATTTGATTGATGTTATTGTTAGGGTAGCTATTGGAAAGCACCGTGAATGGGTTCATAACAAAAATATTGACAAAATTTAATTAAATTCTATATCAATTAATAAAAATATTTATTTTCAATCTCTTCGACAAAAATTTTTACATTAACTATGTTTTTAAATATTAATTTACTTTCAATATCATTCAAAACATCATTATCATGAGCCCAGGTATAATTATTTCTGATATTGTTAAATTGTGAAAATAAACTAATATTTGATTTTAATATTGTTTTAGTCATTTGAGATTCAATATATTCATCAATATAGTTTACATATTTTTTAAATAATGTATCTAAAGCTTCATTATCATTAAATTCAATGTCATGTTTTAAACATAATTCTTTTGCCCATTTGTGCATTAATGTATGCAATCTATCTAATGCAAATACAGGTTTTCCATCCATTAAAGAATTATTTATATTACTAATTAAATCATTTAATTCATCTTCATTTGTTTTTGTCAGTAAAATATCAGCATTATTTTCCAATATGGCTTTATTAATCATATCCTCATCAAGTTCAGTGCAATTATTCAAAATATATTGAATCATTTGAAAAGCGTTGTTTTTATTGTCTTCAATTGAATGATAAATAACTTTTATAACGCAATCTTTATAATCCGGATCTCCCCAATATTGGCTCTGAACTAATCTAGGAATTTGGTCTAATAAATAATCAAATTCGAATGCACCTAAGATATTTTCCCAATCCACATGAGTTTCATTTTCAATTATCAAATTTCCAAGTTCTAATGATTTCAATTTTAAATTTTTAGTCATTTTTGCACCATATAGAATTATATTTACAATTTTCTTTAATGCTAATAAGAGTATCTTATTCTGATTATTATCTACATAATTTTATTCTATAAAAAATCATATTGCATTATCTATTCTTAATGTAGATTTATCGATGCTTATTGTTAATGTTAATGTTAATGTATTTTAATTATTAAAAGGAATATTGCAACAAATATATTATTAATTTTATATAAAAAATATAATAAATAAGATAATACAAATTATAATATATGACAGAAGATAATATTAGCTGGACAAGTTTTTGTCAGGCAATGAACTCAATAGCATTCTGGTTAATCCAGAACAAAAAGAAGTACAAGAAGCGTGACTATTACCAAATATTAACATTAAAAGGTAATTGCAGCGATATTGAAAAGAAAGCCAAAAAATTAGGTTCAGACAAGCTGGTTGCAATGTATACAATGGCGGTGATTAAGGATAACAGTTCTTTGGATTTCCTTCCAAACTATGTAATGTTAAAGAACTCAACCAAAATAGACAAGGCCGAATATGTGGACATGGCTATAAGGACTGAAAGCTATATCAGGGCAAACGGAAGGCTTCCTGCAATCGTTTACAGAATGTCAAAGCTTCCGGATTACAATGACTCAACAATGAAGCTGTTTATCAAGACATTCAATTACAAAGGAAACACAATAGATGAGGCTTTAGCTATTATAGCAAAGAAGAAATTGTACAGCAAATACTTTAATTCACAAAAGACAGACAAGAAAACAATCAATGATGCCAGTCAGGGCAAGGGTTCCAATTGTGTTGACTGGGGACAGGTGTATTATAGAATAGCTAAAAGCTTAGGTTATGATGTGCAGTTTGTCCATGTCAAATGCAGAGTATCCGGAACTGGCCACATCAGATTAAGATTAAAGCATAAAAAACATACTGGGGGTAATTGGATTAATAGAGATCCTGCTGCAGTGGCAGATACAACTTCAGGAAATGTTAAATCCATTTGGTGTGATGATGGTTATCTTATAGCATATGATCCATCATGGATATTCACAGATTTGTATAGTAGTTAACGTTAATGTTAACTATTTTTTCTTTTTTATAATAAAATTAACAAATATTTTAGTAGGTTTTCAATACAAATTTTTTTTCAGATATCTTAACGTTAATCATCTGATACAGTAACAGTAGAACCGTTTCTATCTTTAAATTCAACTATAAAATCATTAGGTAATTTTTCAACAATTTCTTTTAAAACTTCAATAGTTAGTTCTGACATATTTAATAGGTATATTCAAACTATTATTAAAATATACACAATTGGAAACAAAACCTTATTTAAATTTCAAAAAGTTATTTACTGTTTTTTAATTTTTAATTAATTCGTCTAATGTGATTAACTGTTTTTTTAAGGTTTTAATTTCATTTTCACCTATTTTAGAGATTATTGATTCTTCTATTTCATTATTGATTTGAAGAGCTGCCTTTTGTATTTCTTTTCCTTTTTTTGTGATTTTAACGATTTTCCTACGATTGTCTTCGGGATCAATTTCTTTTGTCAGAAATCCTTTCTTTTCAAGTATCTTCACAGATTTGGTTACGCTGCTTTTTCCTATGTTTGCTTTTTCTGCAAGATAATCTATAGAAACACCATTATTCAATGCTAAAACAAGGAGCACTCTTGTCTGACTTAATGTCAAATCCATTTCTTTAAGATAGCTATTCATGTAGTTTGTGTAATCGTTGAATAGATTGGCTATTAGGAATCCTAATTTTTTTTCTTCCATAGCAATGTTTATATATGATTATTGTTAAATAGTTTTCTATGAAATAGTTTCATAGGAAATTATTTTATAGGAAATAAAATTTTTTCGAGATGATAAAAAATGAAAACCGCAATAATATATGTTTCATCACACCATGGAAATACAAAAAAAGTTCTCGACGTAATGGCATATTCAAATGATATCGACTTATTAAAAATATCTGAAGCTAAAAAAACAGATTTTTCAGTTTATGATGCAATAGGATTTGCTTCAGGAATATATTTCCATAAATTCCACAAAGGCATAGAAAAAATGGCATCAGAAATTGACTTGACCGGCAAAAAGGTTTTCACTGTTTACACATGCGGCATTAATTACATAAACTATGCAAGAAGCATTCAAAAAACAATTAAATCCCAGAATTGTGAATTTATTGGAGGATTCAGCTGCAGAGGATATGACACATACGGATTTTTCGAAAAAATCGGTGGAATAGCCAAAAACCATCCCAACGAAAAAGACTTTAGAAAAGCTCGTGAATTTATAAAAAACAATTTGAGGTGATATTAATGAAAAAAATGATGAATAAAATGCCGTCAGTTGGCGTTGAAGGCCACTGGTCAGCGGATAAATTCAGCGACAATGTCCTGCAGGATGCACTGATAAGACACGCACTAGGATTAACCTACCTGCAAATGGCAGATGTAGGGGAAGTACTGGAAACAGTTGCTAAATTCAAAGCAGGAAAAGAATGGATTGATGCATGGTCTGAAATGGCAACAACACTTGAAAAAAGAGCAGAAAACTCCAACAGTAACGTGACAAAAGAAAGTGCATATCTAAGGGCATCAACCTATTGGAGAATTGCTTTAATGTATTTTAACTCAATTGATGATGATAGACTTTCCAAGTATTCTCAAAACAGTTTGGATTGTTATCATAAATATCTAGAAGTATCCACTTTCCCAGGAGAATATATCGAAATCCCTTATGGAGACTCATTTCTTCCAGCACATTATTATCAATCTCCCGTTGCAGATGAAAATGCACCGTTAATGATATTGACTCCTGGAAGAGATACTTTCGCAGAAGATACTGCATGGGTTTACAGACAGGCACTTGAAAGAGGAATAAACTGTCTTGTGTATGACGGTCCAGGTCAGGGATTTGCCCTTAGAATGAACGGAATTCCATTCAGACATGATATAGAAAATGTAATAACCCCAATTATCGATTACTGTTTAGAAAACTTTGAAGGCATAGATGAGGAAAACATAATACTTTTCGGAATAAGCTTTGGAGGATTTCTAGTGCCTAGAGCCGCAATCTATGATGAACGTGTTAGAATGTGTATTGTTGATCCAGGCAATGCAAACTGGGGCGGTGCCTTTGCTAAAAGACTTGAAATGATTCAAAAAATGCCAAAAGAAGTTCGTCCCGCACAATTGGACTTCATGCTTGAAGATTACATTTACAAGCACGGAGCAACATCCGAAACCATTTGTGATGAACTTAGAAAATTCGACAATACTGACATTATTAAGGATTTGGATTGTTTGACCATTGTAATGGATGGAACCTCAGAAATGACACAAGGTGAAGCAAAAGTATTCTATGATATGCTTGAATGTGAAAAGGAATATTTATTGTTTGATGAAGATTCTGGTTCACAGATGCATGCCCAAATGGGAGGATATGCAACAGCAAGCGAAATGCTATTGGATTTAGTCGAAAAACACTTAATTCAATAATCATTTCTTTTTTCTAATTTTTTAAACTTTAACCACATATGCTGTTGGAAACATAACATCCATTTTTAACATTAACGATTGGGTTCAGTTATTAAAAACTTCTTTTCAAAACCCTTGCATATATATCGCAGTTTAAAATCAGATTTTATTTACAAGATAGCGTCCGTTAATGTTAATGTCATTCCATTAAATTAAAGGAAAAAAATATCTATTAATTTAATCGGCTCTTACATTCATTATTCTATAGGCAACAATAGCTATGAAAAATTAATTATTTTCTATGAATTTAATAATGATAATTTTATATAATTGAAATAATAAAATATTATATTAATTATTATATACAGGTTGTAATAGCTATGGCCAATATAAATAATACATCATCCTACATGGATGAAGACAAAAAGCAAATTATCAAAGAGTCCAATTATACCTTTAGAGATGCTCTTGAAGTTTCATCTTATCTCATTGAAGT